>BNJS01003305.1_pt1 | contig 20923 bp, 24 predicted proteins | sample 8540461 | NCBI WGS metagenome assembly BNJS01 (sample SAMD00202454, study PRJDB9452) | human saliva metagenome | isolation source: human saliva | place: Japan | reverse complement strand
ATATTTCATGATTGATATCGACGATTGTTCTGAAACATTTCATCTTCAGCCTGTTGTTCTTGACCGAAGGTTATGACGACGAATGATTAACATTTTACTTTTCTTCTTATTACCTTTGCTTTACTCTGTACCGGATCACGACAGTCGATTCACACCCAGATTATTTCTTCACATATCCACGGTTAACCCGCGAAGATATTTTCTCCATCACCCAGACAGCAGGAAGAAAATATAATTATCTTTACGCCCAATGCGAGCCAGCGCCTTCGGTTTTCAGCAGTTTACCATTCGCGGCGCCCAACTTGTTGCTGTTGTTACAACTACCAAGAAACCGGTCCAAACACTACGAGCTACCACCTGAGACCCACTGAGATTCCGTAACATTTCGGCCTGCTTTCAATTTGCTCATACCGCCCGTTAAAATACTGAGACCAACGTGAGCCCTTATCCATATTGATTTTCCTTAGCCAGAAGCCACACCGTACCGGTTGGCGATGAACGATTGAATACGACGAACGCCACGGAAGGATGAACGGGATTACTGGCGATGCGAATATACGGCCCCAGGTCATGAGCAACCAGTGTAGTAATGGACCGAAACATGCTTTCACTGTCGGCGGCATAGTGTCCATTTTTCATTCCAGGTCTTTATTTTAGCCCATCTTCAACATCTCTATCACGGTCATTATCTGGAATTGGTGACCGTCAACTCCTGAGAGTTGTACCGTATTCAGCCATTGAATGAATAGAAGTCAACCCCATTTCGACGACCACCAGTTTTCCACCAGTTCATTGAAGGGTGGCGCAACCAAACCCAACACTCCACCATCATGATAAACAACTGAACCCGCAACCGATGATAGACGATCAGTCCACGCGACCAGATAACACCAGATTAAAACTGATAATCAGATGAGAATACGGTCATGTCGTTATTAGTTTGAAGATGAAAGATATCACCAACTGAGCTGAAACAGCAACCACCTGAACAACCAAATATATAAATAATATAAAATAATGATCAACAGAATATACAAAACAATAAAGAGGTTTGATGGAAGACGTCCAGACCTGAATACAAACCGAAACAAATAAACAGAAAACTGGCTGAGGAGAATTGAAGAAAATTGATAAGATCAACCAGAAACCACTGAAGATCGAGTCAGCAACCCGGTTGAAATAAAAATGATAATATATTTTACCAACAGAAAGAAATGAAACTTTTGACAAACAAAAGAAACTATAAGAGAATATGAAAATAAAACTAGAAAGATTGAAGAGGATACATGAAATTGTCAGCATCAATAAATTATACATATATAAATATCAAAACAAAATCAAAGAAATTTATTAGAGAAAATGAAAATTAGAAACTTAAAGAATGAGAAGTTCTGCACACTTTACATCAGAAAATAAGATTTTTGAAGAAGACATGAAATGAAAATAAGAAATTGACATAGAAAACAAAAATGAAGAACAGAAATATTTTTAGTCAAAGTGAATGAAAGATTAGATGAAGTTGAAAATATCTGAATATTCAAAACAGGAAGAGTCAATAAAAATAAAAATGCAGAGGTACCAGAATTACTCAGATAAATTAAAAGAAAAAGAAGAAGAAGAAAATGAAAACTGAAGAAAGCTATTAAAAGCAAGAATGGAAGAAAGTCAGAAACTTTGAGAACCAAAGAATGAAATTTTAGAATTTCAGCACTTAGATGAAACAATACGAAAGAATAATTTGAAATTTCAAAACAGAAAGATACAATAACAAAAACAAAATGCAGAGATATCAGACTATCAGATAAATTGAAAGAAAAAGAAGAAGAAAACGAAAACTCAAGAAAAGCACTAAAAGCAAGAATGAAGTACAGAGAAACTTTGACAATCAAAATAAATTAAATCTTAGAACTTTTAGGACTCTAGATGAAACAATGAAAGCAGCACGAAATTTCTAAACAGGAAGATACAATAACAAAACAAAAGCTGAACTGAAAAATTTTCTACATAGAAGAAATTTCTTTCAGCAGACCCCATTCGCCCTAAAGAAAGAGAGAGACAGCGACAGCTCCTTAAAACCTGAATTGGGAAAAGATGTATGTACTTTGGCAATTCAAAATTTGATAATTTAAAAAGAATACAGCAGGATCTCTTCACGAAAATTTTTATCTCTGTTTTAATAGATTTATATGATTATGTATTTGGAGCCAGCAGAATCTGATGGAAGAAGTGTACGAAAGCACTGAGTCAGAAATCGTGGAACAAAATATAACCGCATACCTCGGGAGGAGCTTTTGGAAAATGGAAAAGTGATGCGAGTAAATAGAAAAACCGCAGAGCACCTGGATACCAAAGAAAAGAGATGGAAAGGTACTGTATAAATCAATAGTTGTTGATAGCAAAGGAGAAATGGAATTGAATAGTTTTATATGACATCAGAAATTCTACTGAATACTGAAATTTGAACGAGAAACAAAACAATAAAGAATCCACTGTTATGAAAATTAATAATAAATATAACACTCCTAGAAGATTATATAAATGATATAAAAGTAGTTTCTGTAGAGATTAATGAAAAAGAAAACAATCAAGAAATTATTAGTGGCGTTTAAATAAAGGGTATTGGGCTGACATTAAAAGAATCAATAAATACCTAATAGAAGAGACTCCCAAAACGAGCAGAATTGTTAGAATGAAAATCATGGAATTTAATAACAGAAAAGAAAATCTAGAGAATATTGATTTGGAGAAAAAGAAAAAGTAGATAATTAGAAAATATTGGGGTTTAGCTGGAAACCGATAAAGAGGTGATGAGAATGGAGAGCAAAGGAAGCAATGGAAAATATAAAGTGAAGCTGAAAAGACATTTAAAGAGCCAGAGTCAGAACTTGATTTAAGTAAAGAGACATTGGGATGTATTTAATACAGAAACAGATACCAAGTATTTAATAGGAGAGAAAAAGAAGGCCGAAAGAGACCTGCTGCGATGTAGATATGAATGGAACTGTTGGTAAATTGATTTTGGCACAAAGAGAGTATAAAGGCAATATATAGAGATAATCTGGGAGGTTTGTTCATTAAGAATTGGTTCTATGTAAGGACTTCATCAGCAAAAAGTTATGAAAATCCCCACAATGACAAGTTTTATGAATTTGGAAGGATTTCTAAAGGAATATAATAAGAAAACAGGAAGACCCTAATACAAATGGTCTCAAGTAAAGTATCTGAAGACAAAAATAGGTTGAAAACATCAATTAACTCAGTACTTCCTGATATAAAACAATGGGCAAGCAGTGACAAAGCAGTAAATAAGGTTGGTGATGAAAATAATGATTATGTATTAAGAAAATTCCTGTTTGATTTGATAGGAAGATTTTGTCAATCCGTTGGAATTATAGCGCCTATTATATAGGGTTAAATTTTAAATAATATGTAGAAAAATATTTTAAAATATCATTGTTATCTGCAACATATGAAAGAGAAATTAGGGTAAAATAAGAAAAAGTTTTGCGCGGAAAATCTTTCAAATATCACTGGAAGATGAGAAAATAATGAAAAATTTTCTGTAGAAAATTTTAATAGCGAACCTTCTGTTATCTGGCAGCCGTTTTAGAGACAATATAATTTTTAATACTGTAAAAGATGGAGAAGATATTTATAGTATTTTGACTTTGGTGGAGGAAACCACAGATTTTGATTTCAGTATTTTGAAAAGTGATAGAGATAGGTACGAGCATGAGATAGAAAGTCTTTCAGGTGGACATCAGTATCTTGGAGGAGAAAATGAATAATCTTGCATATAGTGTGTTTATGTCGGAAAGTAATGTGGTGTCAAGAAAGGAAAGAATATGATTTCTTCCAATGGGTGAACTAGAGCCTTTTAAGAAAATGAAGATTTAGTAAATGATACAAAGGAAGCGAGAGAATGAACCTGGTTTCATATCAGATATATACATCTTATATGGGAAAAATGAGGAACTTGACGGATATAATGTGATTCTGAATAAAATTACAGTAAATTTATTGATATGGACAGAAAGTAAGGTTATAAATTTAGATAGAAGTAGAGAAACTGGAAAAAATGACAAAGATGATTGACTATGAGTAGATAGTTTTTCAGATTTACACAAGCAATGATAAAACATGATGACAAAATAGAAAAGTAAACATATTCTTACAGGAAATCAAGTAAATCAGGGTATTTAACCGAAATTTTAAATAATAAACTGGCAGTATTTTATCAAAGAAACCTGAACTGAAAATAATTTTGTAATATTTCCTCCGTTAGAACAGATGTGCCAAAGAAAACAGGAAGAAATGGAGAGCATGTAAAATGAAAATGAATTTGTACCAGATTGAAGACAGGGTAGCTGCAGGTTATTTGCTAAGAAAATCAGGAGAAGCTAAAGTTCTCAAAAACACAGAAGAAATACCTTTAATTTTTATGGTAGAAGAAGAAAAGTAAAGAATTTATAGATATACGTCTAAAGATTCAGAGTATAATGAATGGAAAAATTTATCAGCAGATTTGGCAGAAATGAAATATACTATACAGATGATTTCAAATGAAAGTTTTTAGGGAGGAACACTAATCTGAAACACAAGTCTATAACTCTGGAAGATGAATACGAAGAAGTGAAAATACATCTACATAAGAAGTGTGTATCCCCAACAGTAGAATATTGTGCACTCAGACGATGATATTAGCGACGAATATAGAAAATCCCGTAATAATTAACCTGAAAAATTAAACGAGTAACATGGATAATAAGAGGGTATATCTCTGGATAAAGAAAGTTTGGACACAAAAAGAAATACAGGAATATATTAATTTTCTATATCTCAGAAGATTATAGATTTTATCTCTTTATTCAATGAAATATGGGAGAAAAAGGAAACACTTTCAATATCTCGACATAGAAACGAAAATAAGGTAGTAGACGTACAGAATGAAATAGTAATATATAAATTTAAAAACAAATCCGATATATTTTTGAAAATTTTGAGGAATTTGAAGCAAATATATATGATTATTATAATAAGTTGTGGGCTGGAATTGGTGAATATTTAATTTTGATATTCCTCGATGAATATACTATTTTACAGATAAAAGAAAACAGTTACTGTAAAGAAATGATTAATAAAATAATATGATATACATTAATGAAAGTAAATTTAATAAAGCATTAGTCCTACGACAGATTTATAACTTTGTGCTCAAAAATAATTGTTGATGACACTGTTGAAGGAAAACCGTCCTGTAACGAAAAATAATAAGAGATATCTTCAGGATAGACGATTTAGTCTGCTGGATATTTGATTGAATTTTGACAAATAATAAATTTTTATGATAAAGAAATTAAAATATCTAAAAGCCTATTATTATCAATGCTTATTTATGATGCAGCAGTAGACTAGAAGAATCGGAAAATATTTAGTAAAAGATTACGACAGGTTTTAAAACTGGATTGAAAAGGAAAATAACCTTTTGATAATAAGTTTATTATAACAAAATTATTGAAGAAGAAAAATTTCAGAAGTAATCTAGAATATTATTATAGACATAATGTAAATGATACAAATTTAGGTTTATGGTCTATTTATGAGCTGGAGAAAATATCCCGCTCAAAAATCGTAGTACGTTAAATAACAGTATTTACGGTATAAATCCATTAGAAAATATAGATAAAGACAGTCAGGTTTTTATTGCCCGAAATAGGTGATAAAATAAGAGTTTTAATATATTCTTCAGATGAAAAATATATCCTAAAAAGTATAATGTCAGATAAAAAGAAAAATATTTATGAAAACATTGGATTGATAAGATTTGGAAAAATATAGAAAACTTTTACGAAACTTATATCTTTCTTCAGAAAATAGACCCTATATTTCAGATATTTCAAACGAAGCATATGAGAAATTTATTTTTATCAAAGGATATAATTTCTACTGGATTGATTTAAAATATAGAAAATAATAAAAATAAAACTAAATGATGATTAAATTTAATGGAAATAATTGCGTATAATATAGGACTGTATCTCAAATAATGAAAATTGATAGGAAAATATATTTAAAAATATATTCTTTCATTTACAAATTCCAGGACAAAGGAACAGTTGGACTGTATAAGAGAAGTTTTGAAAAGGGAATAGGAAAGAGTATACCAAAAATCAGTACTGAAAAGTTCTTCCGAAAATATTTTAAAGTTGAATATAAAGTTGAGTAATATTCAGTTACCGGCTATCTCTTTGACAGAAAAGAAATTAGTTCGAGAAATATTTGATAAAGGCAGTGATACATTAAATTATCTGGTATTTAATATGCAGAATAGTGAATTTAATTATTCACTTGGAAAATATAGCAAAAATTCATGACAGTGAAAGATAGGATATAAATATAGATATCTTCAAATGGAATTACGGGGAAATTTTCAGAAAAAGTCAGGAGATGAGCAGAATTTTAGAAGAAAGTATAAGATTAATATCTTCTGATATAGAAAAATAATAGGGAGCAACTGCAAGGGAAATTAAATATATTTTTGAAAGTTTCGATGATTTTCTGAAAAATTGGAAGAAAAGCTAAAAAGAGAATTACAAAAATAAATATTGATTTTAGAATTTTTTAATGTCAAAGATATTGAAAAGAACTTTTGAAAGAGATTAATCTACTCGGAAAATTATGCAATAGCATATGGAGATGTATTTATGTAGAACAGCTGGGAATATAAAACTTATAAGGAAAAATAATAGATGAAGAAGAGTTTTATATAAAGTTGGAGTGAAAAAGGGAGACAGAAATTAAAAGTTTTACTGATAAAAGATTCAAAAGATGAATGGATAAAAGTAGCAGATGCATCTGAAAAGATACAGAAATATACTACATAAATAAAATAAATGAAAGAAAATTTATTTTATTATCAATAGAACAGGACATATGAAAATGCAGGTGTTTTCATAAAGAAGAGAGAAAAGGATACAATAGATTATACTGTATTCAATGATGAAGGAAAACAGCTGGAGAAAGTAAGAACTAGAAATTTTAGATTTTAAATTAGAGGAGGATTTTTAAAGATGGAATAGTATAATTTTAATAATTATAGGACTGGTAGTTGTAATATATAGATTGCATTTAAATATGGAAATATTAAAGGATAAAGCAAAAGTGTAAAAAGTACCGCTACCAGTATCAAATAACAGTGAACAAAAATAAATAAAGAAAATTTATATAATTGAAAATTGAAATCTGATAAAGAACTGAACAGCAAATTAGATATTTTACAGAAAAATAATGAGTTATTGCAGAAGGAAAAAGTTTTAGAAAGTAATGTAGAAGAATTGAAAGCAAAAACAGTGAGTTTCTAAAGAAAGAACTGATCTGATAACACAGATAATCTAGAAAAGATGGAGAATTTGAAAGAATATATAAAATTAATGAAATATCAGAAGAAGAAAAAGAGAAAATAGAACTGATTCTTAATAATAAAAAGGAAAAGAAGTTTTTCTGGCTGTAGGAAGTCAAAGTGCAAATTTAAAACTTCTATGGGATAGAATTTAATATACAGAAAGGAAGAAACCGGAAGATACGGAAAACATAGGAAGTTTATTATTATAATTTATATAATTTATTGTATAGTGAACTGTTTATTTTCTTCTGAAGATGATGTTAATGAAAAATACAATCCAATTACAACAATACCAATAAATAATTATTAGTGGTGAAATAGTGAAAGAAGTAGTCTTTTAAAGGGTATAGAAACAGAAAAGGGATATTATATCAGCTTTGTAACTTTGGGGAGTAGGAAGGTTAGTGAGAATGAATGAAGCAATGTGAAGTTAACAAGATTAGGGTAAAAAGGAACAAAATTTTTAACAGATGAAGAGTTATGGAGTAAATTTATAGCAGAAGGATTGGAAGAATTAAAAAGATGAGTTTGGCAAATTAAAATTAATGAAATTCGCAGTTTTTATAAATGATAGTGAAGTGAATCATACCTTGGAGATAAATATGAAGTAGTATAAAAATTATTATAAATCTAAAAATTCTACTATTATGTTATTTGGGCTTTTCGGTAAGAAAATATATTTTTAATATAAATATAGGTAATTTTATAACATTATATTTTAATGATATGATTGAAGCTAAATATTATAAATGAAAAAGTTAGTATTATAGATGATAAATGGAAAAGTATATATATAAAGATGATATCAATTTACAAAATAGAGTTAAAAATCAAATAAAACCAATACGTAGAAAAAGACAAATATAGATTTAATGGAGAAAACTACTCCAATAAAATATATGATATCAATAAAGGAAGCTGGGATTTATACGAAGCATTAGATAAAAATAATGTTCTTATATGTCATGATAAAAATGAAAATATGAAGAAGTTGTGTTAGATTTTTCTATTTATGCAAGAGATCCCGAACAGGATATAGTAAAAATCTAGGCTGGTAGGAATAGATTTTGGGACAAGAAGCACGGTTGTTGCTTCACATAGAGATGATAATCAGGGACAAATAAAAAGTAAAGCTGTTCTAATATGATTTTCAGAAATAGCGACAGAATAGGAAGAAGTGAAACTATGAAAATCTTCACAATACTGCATTTTGATGACATAAAAATTTTATGTCAGAATATAATTCAAAAATTGGAAGACCTAATCACATTGTAAGGAGGATATCCAAGTTTCATTGGAACATATAATGAGTTTATGAATTTGATGATTATGATATTTATGAATTTATGACAGATTTAAAAGCAATGGGCAGCTTCAAAAATATAAATAAAAAGATAAAAAGATAGTGCAGGTAATCAATATACTATAAAAGGATATATGAAATTAGATGATAATGATTTTGATCCAATAGAAATATATAGCTTACTATATTGGATGCAGGGTAAAATGATATGGGAAGGAATTCAATATATTTAGAATATTATCTGTCATTTCCTCGTAACATATGAAGAGAGTGTAGAATACTTAAAAGTTTTGAAAAAGGTATAAAAATCTTTACACTGAAAGTATTCTGAAAAATAAGGAAATTATGAAGAATTTTAAAATATCATTTGGAGCAAGTGAGCCAGCTTCACATGCAATAGTCAGTATTTAAGAAATTTTGTATAGAACCCGATATTAATAATGAAATAGGACATTCTGTATTCGATTTTGGAGGAGGAACAACAGATTTTTCTTATGGAATTTATAGAGAAAAGAGAGTAATTCAAGAAAATATGACTATGAAATACGGGAGCTGGAATCAGAGGAGATAAATATCTGGGAGGAGAAAATCTCTCTCACTTGTGGCTTTTCGGATCTTTTTGTGCAGAATAAAGAAAACTTGTAAAAATGGATATAAGATAGAACTTCCAAAGAATAAGGAAATGAAACAGGATTTTGAAGCTTTTTACAGATGACACTTTTATGAAGCGGAATATAATATGCAAAGTCTTATGGAGTCAATGAGAAATTACTGGGAAGGTAATTTAGAAAAAGAAGATTTTTGATAAGGGTAGAATTTCAGTCCATTTGAATAAAGGAGCTTTTGAACAGAAATTATAGAACTGGATGTCGATTAAGGAGACTTGATAATCTTTTAAGAGAAAGAATATACAAAGGTGTGAGTTCTTTTGTAAATAAATTTGATATTTAAAAATAAGAAATTAAAAGACAAATTATGTATTTTTAGCCGGTAATTCATCAAAAAGCGAGATTTGTTGAAGAACTGCTCAGGAAATGGATAAAGAAATGAAGAAAAATATAATATAATCATAAAAGATGCCAGAGCGTATAGAAGAAGAAAGTGAAATTATAGATTAAATGCTAAAACTGCTGTTGCCTATGGACCGACAGCAGAACTGAGGGAAGGTAACGGGAAGTGGAATACATTAAGTATGAAGGTGCAAATAATAAAGAAAATAAACTTTAAAATACTGTATTGGTTGCAGCAAGAAGAAAAGGCTTTGTTCTATTATTGATTTTTATACAAAATATAATAACTGGATAAAATGATGACGATATTTCTAAAAATGAAAGAATTGAAATTCTGTATTCAGATAATGTAAAAGCTGAAGGAAAAGAATTTCCTGCTGAGGAATGTTCAAGAATAAGAATAATTAACAATGGTAATTCTCAAGAGTTATATATAAGATTAAAGTCCAGATACAATAGAGTATATTATTTTGTGAAAGTATAAAGAAAATAGACAAGAAAAATATTATAACAGAAAGATAAATGATACTTTTGAAGGAAAAGAAAATGAGTGAGATATTAGCTTTAGGATAGTTTAAAAATGTAGAGATTTGTCAGAGAGATGGTAGGTAAGAGAATCTATAGAAGAAAATAATAATATGATATATGTAAAATTGTTATCTTCTGAAAAGAAAATGAAGAAGTATTTAATAGTTTTTATGCTCAAAAGATCACTGTTAGAAGTAAGTCTATTGAGATTATTTTTATCAAAATGTGTACTATAAAGAAAATCTTTCTGATAAAAATACAAAACATATACATTTTCTAATGCAATATATAGAGAAAGGTATTTGACTGTATTCAAAAGGTAATATTAATATATTTCATGAAGAAATTCAAAAAGAATTACAAATAATAAATAACAGAAGAATAGATATTGAAAATTAGAAAATTATTATATTGAAAAAAGATAAGAAAAGATTTAGAAGTGAAGGATATAGCGATGTAATTTATGATATTAATGAAAGGTAGCTGGGACATTTGATGATTTAAATGAAAATTATGAATTAGATTTTTCTGATGATTCTGATGAAAAGAGATTGATATTTTAATCAAGTTATTTATGCGAGAAATCCTAAATATGATATTGTAGAATCAGGTGATTGGAATAGATTTTGGAACAAAAAGTACAGTTGTTGTATCCTGCAGGGATGATAATGAAGGAATCGAAGGAAGTAAAACATTACCTATAAGAATATCAGGGAATAACAGTGTAATTGAGCTGAAAATTGTGAAAAATGCAACTGTAATGTATTTTATAATTTGGAAAGATTCCTGAGAGATTATGAAGATGGAAGACCAGATACTTCCATATGATGATATTCAGGTTGCACTAGAGCTGAAATAAATTACGTGGTATAACTGGTGAGAGTTATAAACTTTTATGACTGATTTAAAGCAATGGGCTTCAGTAAGGATAAAAGAGATAATAGACAGTAATGGAGACATATATACAATAGACGGTTATCTTGAACTGGAAGAAGATGACCTTTGATCCGATAGAGATTTATGCATATTATAGGATGCAGAATAAATGACATGTTGTATAATTCGATATTTCTTAGATTATTATCTTTCACTTTCCTGCAACTTATGAGCTGTCTGGCATAAAACACTCTGATAGTTTTAGGCACACGAATGTCACCTCCAACAGTATATTGGAAGATGAAGAAATTATGAAACAGTTCAGGCGCATCATCGGGAGCAAGTGAACCTGCTTCACATGCGGCAATAACTGCTTTTATTCAGAGAACCTTCGAAAATAATGAAACAGGATATCCTTAGTATTTGACTTGGAGGAGGAACAACAGATTTTTCTTATGGAATTTACAGGAGAAAAAGAAAGTATCTGAGAGCATGATTATGAAATACAGGAACTTGAATCAGGAGGAGAGCAACACCTAGGAGGAGAAAACTCTTCTGTCCTTTATAGCTATTTGGATGTATTTCAGCAAAATAGGAAAAATTAGTAACAGGTGGATATAATATAACGTATTACCTTTAAATAAGAAAAGGAAGCAGGATATGAAGTATATCGTGTTCGAAGGAAGTTTTGCAGAATATACAGTTGAAAAGTTTAATGGATGAGAGGATATTGGGAAGAAAGATTAACTGATGAAGAGCGCTGAAGCACAGAATACAACAGTTAACTTGCTAGCACAGAAATGATGGAATCAAAAGGTGTAGAACTGGAGTGTAGACTATGAAAGACCTTGATCCACCTTTACATAACCGAATAAATGAAGTTATCTCCCTACAGAGTACCTAAAACAATATTCAAAGACATTAAAGGAAATATACATATGCCTAGCAGGAAATTTCTTTCAAAAAGCAGATTTGTAAAAGAATTATTCGATCAGGAATTCAAATGAAGAAATGAGAAAAATTTCCAATATAATAATACCAGCGATGCTAGGAGCAATGAGAAAATTGAACAGCATTGATAGAGACTCAGACGATTTTTCTGGAAGAAAAGTCGTAGCACAAAATGTAATAGGCCAAATTCACTGGAGTTGCATTTGGTCTTGTTGGAACTAAGGGAAGGGAATGGAGAAAGTTGAATACATACCATTTAAAAATGCTAAGAAGAGTGAGGAAATAAACTCAAAATATTGTATTGGTTACAGTAAAAAGAAAAGATTTATCCTAATTATAAAATCTGATACAGGAGTATAAAGTCAGTGATGGATAAAACATGATCAGGCTGAAGAAGATGAAGGAACAATAGAGGGCCTTTTATTCAGATAATACAAGAGCAGAAGGAAATGAGTTTCCTGTTTCAGAATGTTTACAAGGTGAAGGTGATGTAACACTGAAAATGAAAATGGAACTTTATATATCAGAGTGAAAATCCTAATACTATTCAGTATGTAATTGCTAAAGACGAAAATAGTATACATCTGAAGATATAGAAAGAAAAATATTAAATTAGAAGAAAATGGAGATATTTATGACTGGAGTAAAGGTAATAAATAAGTGTCGAAATGAAGTTGACATACGAAAGAAGAGCATAAGAAATGGGTAGACAGTCTAAAAATGGCTACATATATAACAAAAGGACATAATGATCAAGAATTACAGGAGAGAGCATACTTCAGATTTAGATAAAAGATTTTTAGAGGCATATTAGTGACACAATCAGTGGTAAGTTAAGATTAGATACATAATAGAATGCCAAACAGGGTATAGCAGTTATGGAACTTTAAAATTACTAAACCTGGCTCTACTAAAGCATATATACACGAGAAAACTACATAAAGCTCTGAAAACCCTGAATTAGATGCACTTTAAAGAATATAAGAAATTTATGAAAGACAAAGAAGATAAACATTACTATATATAGGATGTGGAACAGATTTAGAGGATGTACTATGAAGAAGTAATACGATATAAATATGGAAGCTGACCTATTTGATGACATAGGGTGACAATCAGGTTCTTGATATCAAAAGAGAAAACTCAAAGGAAGTAGGAGCTTGGAAACACCTTATTTCATGCAAGAGATCCTGAAAGATGATAGAGTAAAATCAGGAGCTATAGGAATAGATTTTGGAACAAGAAGCACTGTTGTAGTGTCTCACAGGGACGATAACTCAGGGAACAACACAGTAAAACTCTTCCAATAAGAATTTCTGCAATAATACAGGGCTTTGAAACTGCTGGAAAATTATGAAAATGCAACTATAATGTATTTTGGACACTAAATAACTTTATTCGTGAAATACAAAGAAAAGGAAGGAGACCAGATACATTTAAAGAAGATGCGAAGTTGCACTCGAAGCCAAGGACATCCGAAAAGCATAAAAACAGTAATACTAAAAGTAGTTTTATGATAGATTTGGAAACAGTGGGCTTCTGCAGTCAAAAAGGAAATCATAGACAATAAAGGAAAACTTTACAGAATAAATGGCTATCTGATTTGAAGAAAATGATTTTGATCCGAGAAGCCTATGCTTATCATATTGATGCAGAATTAATGATATGTCTTTTAACTCAATATTTTTAGAATATTATCTTCGTTTCCTGTTACTTATGAGTTAAGTGTAAAACAAAAATATTGGAAAGTTTCAAAAAGGATAATGAAATCACTACCCAACAGTATTTTAAAAAGATGAAAGATAATGAAGAAATTTAGGGTTGTATTTGGAGCAAAGCGAGCCTGCATCTTATGCCATAACAGCTTTTTAAAAAGTTCTGTGTGGAGCCTCAGAGAATAATGAAATAGGTTATCTCAGTGTTTGATTTGGAGGAGGAACAACAGATTTTTCTTATGGAATTTATAGAGAAAAGAGTAATTCTATGAAATATGATTATGAAAACAGGAGCTGGATTCAGGAGGAGATAAGTATCTAGGTGGGGAAAAATCTTCTGAATTAATTGCTTTTGATGTTTTTCATCAGAATAAAGCGAAACTGCAAAAAGGGCTATACAACAAAACGTCCTCTGATAAGAAATTGGAAGTTGGCTGAATCTTTGTATCTGAATCAAGTATTCAGAATATAACCCAAAAAGCCTTACGGAAGGAATGAGGGAGTACTGGGAAGGAAGCCTAAAGACTGATAAAAAGGACAGTTCCCAAATAACTGTTAATTTATTTAATGCAAAAATGAACTTTTCAGAAGATTTGACAGTTGATTATGAAAACTTGATACAATTTTACGTAAACGTATAAATGATGGTGTCATGGCTTTTTAGAGAAAAATTTAAAAAGTTTTTAAAGATAAGAAAATCAAAGGAAATATATGTATTTTTAGCAGGAAATTTTTCAAAGAGTGAGTTTGTAAAGAACACTTTGCTCAGGAAATAGATGAAGAAAATGAAAAAGATACAAAATAGTAATGAAAGATGCAAAATCAATAGAAGATGCAAAAGGTCAAGGTGATGTGATAGGGTTAAATTCAGACAGGAGTCGCCTTTTGGGCTGGTTGAACTTAGAGAGGGAAATGGAGAAGTTGAATATATTTCAGCTAAAAGTTTTTAAAAATAATGAAGAAGTTAATTTTAAATATTGTATGGGATATAGCAAGAAAGGAAGATTTATTTCGTAATAAAATTTGCTACTGAATATAATAAATGGATAGAGTATACGGAAATGGATAAAAACGAAAGAATAGAAAATATTATATTCAGATAATATAAGGTCTGAAGGAAAAGAATTATGTTATAGAATGTTCAAGACTCCCCTGTTGTAAATGAAGGTGAAAAAGGAATACTGTATATTAGGTTAAAAATCCTAATACAATAGAATATGTGATTTGTGAAAATATAGTTTCAAAGGATAAAAATTGAGACAGAAGTTCTGAAGTAGGAGGAGGGAAATATTTATGAAAGAAAAATGAAAAAACTGGAAATGATACTTGTGGAAGACGATGAAGTGTTGGAACTGGAAGAAATATACGACGATACTTTTTCCTGCAGTGGAAAATATTTCAAATAATTCTGATATTTTAAAGAATGAGGAGAAATTTTTACAGTTACTATATTTTCTGAATAAAAAGGAAGATATTGTAAATTTACTGAAAATGAGGCTTTTAGTAGGAGAATATATTCTAAAAGGAAATTTTTATGGAGAAGTGGTAAAGAAAAAGTGAATTTAATGAGAAATTTAAGCATAGAAAAATTTGGGGATGGAGATTATGAAAAAGAGTGTGATGATAATAAAATACAGGAGTTTTATATTTCTAATGTATTTAAAAGAATCTTACCGAGGAAGTAGTAATGAAAGAGTATACTTAAATTGGACATGTTCAGGAAGCGAAGGAGATTGGAGTAATGCTAATGGCTATCAAATAAAATTAAAAATTGATTCAGGAGAATTATACTCTAAAGATGAGATGTAAATACTATATTGATGGTACTCAGTTTGGCTATTACACTTTTGTTATAGATGTAAGTGAAACAGAAAGATTTATTGAATATATAACAAATATAATATATGAAAAATTTGAAAAAAATAAAAAGTCAAGGGATTTTTCTATATACCAGGGTTTAAAAATATAAATAAAATGGAGAATTACAATGAGAGAATTAGTAAAAAGTGGTAAAAATCAGTAAGAATAAACTATACATATGTTTTTCAAAGACTGATAAGGGCAAATATAGTAGAAGGACTTATGAAGCTATATTTATTAAGTGGATATATTCATAGTGAAATAATACTGGGAGATTATGTATATGATTATGCTATAATGAATGGAAACAAAGGTAAAAAGATGGAACAGAAATGAGAGATTAAAAACAAAACCTTATACATCAGATAAAATGGAAATATTTGAATTTTTACCTGAAATAGATAAAGAAAGTCTTGCATTACTAAAAAGCTGAAGTGGAATTACTATATAGATTTACAGATTATGATAAACAGACAATCTATAATGAAGTAGCTAAAGCAGTGAAACTGGGAGGAGATTTTATGGATGTTTTATCCTCTGATGGATCAGAGGCAAAGGAATTTTTAAATAAAATCTCTAACCATAAAAAGACTGGATAGATTTGAAGATAAAAAAAGTAAGAACTACAATATGTTCAGAATACTGCTTTTGATGTATTAAAAATTATTTCTTGGAAAATTGAAAGTGGATAAAAAGTGAGATTATGAAAGAAATGTCTTTTACTATACAAAAATAGCAAAGGAAAAATTACGTGCAACCAGGAGAATTATACAAACTGGTAAAATACTAATATGGTTCAGGAAAGTGGAAGGATAATGCTTTGCTATTTGTTGAAAGAAAAATATGAAAATAAAAATAATAATCAAAAAGGACATCTCGATGTCCATACTCCTCTGCTATAATAAAACTATCAATAACAGAGGAGTTTTTATATGAAAGGTAATTTATATATCATATGAACTCCATAAATTGATAAAATAATTTTATAGGAGTGATTCAAAATGATGAAAAGAAAACGAAAAATCAGAAGATTTTAATGAAATTATGAAAACTACAGAAACAATTGAAAAGTATGATGAAGATGAGTTTTTGGAAAAATGCTGAATTCCTAGTTAAAAATGATTAGTGAGGTGTTAAGAAATGATGAATTAGTAAAAAGAAATCTATTTAAAAGTATAATCCGAAGAAACAGAATTTTTGAAGAATTTGAAAACACACTAGACATTTAAACCTCAAAATTAATATAATTAAAGAAAAGAAAGTATAAAATAAATTGGGGTTATTGAAAGATTGTTAGAAAAATAAAAGAGGGGAAATTAACATGAAGGATGGAAAAATTAAAAAGAACTGATAGGAAAAGAGGTGGAAGAAATGAGGGATAAAAAGCCTTTACCGATAGGAATTGATGATTTTAAAACAATAATAGAAGAAGATTATTATTATGCTGATAAGACAGAAATGATAGAAAAACTTTTGGATGATGGAGCAGGGGTGACTTTGTTTACACGTCCGAGAAGATTTGGAAAAACGCTTAATATGTCAATGTTGAACTATTTCTTTAATCTGAAAAAGAAGGAAGAAAACAGAAAGCTGTTTTAAAAATTTATACATTTCAAAAAGTAAATACATGAATCAGCAGGAGAATATCCTGTGATTTACTTGAGTTTTTAAAGATATAAAGGCATTAAATTGGGAAAAATGTTATTTCATGACTAGAAGACTGATAACTTATCTATACAATGAGTTTGAATTTTTAAGAGAAGAGCTGAATAAGAAGGATTTAAGTGATTTTGACAAGGTATGGCTGGATGAAAAGGATGCAGACTGGGAAAAATTCACTGAAAAAAATCTTTTGAGATATCTATATGAATACTATAACAAAAAGGTAGTAGTTCTGATAGATGAATATGACACACCGATAGTTTCAGGCTACAACAACGGTTATAAGAAAGAAGTTCTTGATCTTTACCGTTCATTATACAGTACAGTGTTGAAAAGTAATACACACCTTCAGTTCAGTGTAATGACAGGAATTTTAAGGATAGCAGAGGAAGGAATATTTTCAGGGCTAAACAACCTTCAGGTGTATAATATATCTGAAAAAAATTTTCTGAATATTATGGGCTAACAGAAGAAGAAGTTCTGGAAGGACTAAAATATTATAATTTGGAATATGAAATAAATGATGTAAAAAGACTGGTATGACGGATATCAGTTTGGAAATACGGAAAGTTTATAATCCGTGGTCAATTATAAATTTTCTGGATAATGGGAAATTAAAAACCTTACTGGCAGGGAACAGCAGGGAATGAAAACAATAAATGAACTTCTTGACAGGGGAAACAAAGAGCTTTTTGATGATCTTGAAAAGCTTTTTCAGAAAAGAAACGATATATAAAAATAAGGGATTTTACTGAATTTACAGCTGATATAAATGAAATATGGGAATTATTTCTTTACAGTGGTTATCTTTACAACTTCAGGTAAACAGAAAGACAGGAATATCCATTAAGAATACCAAACAGGGAAATAATGAATTTTTGAAGATAGGTTTATAGATAGATTTACAGGAAATTATCAGAAATTTTCAGATACTATAAGATATTTGAGAGCAGGAAATATTGAAAAATTTGGAGAAATACTTCAGAATGAGGTGATTTCCATTAAGCTATTTTGATACAGACAAGGATGAGAAGTACTACAAAGTATTTCTTATAGGAATATTTGTTGCTTTTAATGAATGATTATGTAAAGGCTTTTCAGAAAGGGAAAAAGCGGACATGGAAGAGCAGATCTTATACTGGAACCGAAGAAAAAGGAAAAAGCCTGGATATATATTTGAGTTTAAAGTGGCAAAGAATGAAGAAGAACTGGAAAAGCTATGCAGAAGAAGGATTTGAACAGATAAAGGAAAAGAAATATGATACAGAGCTTATAAACCGTGGAGTTACTGAAATAATTTACATAGGACCTCGCATTTTTACAAGAAAAACTTAAGATGAAGTATGAAAAATCGTATAATAATTGTTTAGGACATTTTGTATTGATTATCAATAACAGAGGAATTTTTAAAGAAAGGAAAATGAGTATGTATAAATACTGAAGAACAAAAAGATATCAGAGATTTATATTTGGAATCTTGACAATTGCCAAATTTTAATATATAATAAGTTATATCAATACCTTTTGCAGTACTTTAAATAGTACAGGGTTCTGGCCTATGCAAGGTTTTTAATTATAGGGGAGAGATTATGTGTAGTAATATTTATAAAGGCATACATTTAACTTTTGAAGAGTAGATAAATCTTTTTGAAGAAAGAGGAATGAAATTTAAAGACGGAAAAGATAAAAGCTAAAGAAAAACTTCATATATATGACCTTAAAAGTAATACTACAACTAATAAAAATTGCTCTTACGGTTGTGATTATGGAATACCTGGTTTTTAAAATTAATGCTGATTTTCCAGGAGGAGCAATAAAAAGCTTTTAAAACAATTATGTAAATATAAAACAGATGAAGAAGCACAAAATTAGGATTTAAAAATTTTCAGATAATTGAAAAACTGAAAAATATAAATAAAGATACAAAAGAATTAATGAAAAAGGACATTTAGTGTCCATACTCCTTTTACTATAATAAATTTACTAATGGCAGAGGAGTTTTTATATTGATTTAAAAATGCCATTGAAGATATTAATAGTAAAGATTTAATAATTTCAAGGGAGGAAGAAAATGAAAGTGAAAAATTAAGAAAATAAGTGAAAAAGAATTATGAAAAAATATTCATTATGACAGATATTCACGGAAGATATGATCTTTTTGAAAAATATTTATTGAAATTAACTTTACAAAAATGATTTGCTAATTATTTTAGGAGACAGCTGTGACAGAGGAGAATATACATATGAAATGTATAGAAAAATACATTGATTTGCAGAATGAAGGATATAAAGTAATTCATCTAATAGGAAATCATGAAGATATGATCTTAAAATCCAGAAATGATTTGAATCATAGGCAAACTGGATGTTTAATGGCGGAGAAAGAACGGTATATTCTTTTTCCGTCATCAGAACAAATTGAGGAAATTATAGATTACTGGGAAGAATTTTATAAAGAAAAATGGCTTTTTGACTTTTTGAAGAAATGCCCTCACATCGTGGAAAAGTGAAAATTGTATATTTGTCCATGTGGGATAGATTTTTCAAAATCTCTGGAAAATCAGGATGAAACATATGTAGTCTGACTAGAGATGACTGGTACATGAAAAATAATACAGGAAAAACAGTGTTTTATGGCCACACTCACAAAATGAAGTAATCAGTTACTAAAAATTGTATTAATTCTAGATTCAGGAGCATTCCATACAGATATTATGAACTGTTTTGAATTAAAAACAAAGACATTATATAGATTGAAAAATGACAGTATCGGAATACAGAAAATAAATATTGGAAAAAGCATTAGAAAAAGAAAAGTCAAAATTATAAAAGATAGACAGGACATTTAAACATAAAAATTTAATATGATTAAAAATATGATACAAAAAGGAGTTTTATATAAGGAGGCTACAAAAATGACAAATGAAATTAGCAGTGAAGAATTTGAAGTGGAATTTAGAAGGCTGGAAGGAGAATGGGAAAGCTTTTAAAAGAGGCTGGAATAAAGGAATATAATAAAAAAGAAAATTTATAACAAGAAAAAGAGGAAGAAATAGAAGGAAGAACTTGAACTGAAAGCAAGAAAAATTGTAGAAAGATGGAATGATTTAAAAAGAAAAGCAGGAATTGACATAGCGTATGACATACAGGTGGAAGTAAAAAGAAAGGGAAAAAAGCGAAAATAAAACAATACAACTCATTTAGATACAAGACCTTCAGATAGAAAATACGGAAAAATTATAAATATAAGTGCAATCATATCGGGTGGGCTAAGCTTTTATCCAGCTACTCATTTGTAATTATTCCTGTTATTGTGGCAATACAGTTAAATATGATTTATCAGATAACAAAAATTTAATGTCAAAACAGGAATGAAATGATAATTGGAAATATTATAACTATCACAGGAATTTTTATTATTTTTACAGATGCTGCCTTCCCTATTTGTCGAAGCTTATACCTTTTCCAGAAACATATATTCTCAGTTGGAATTACTGCTATTATACAATAAAACTGCTAGGAGAAACGCATATGGAAACTTTAAAAATATACTAGACATTTAAACCTCAAAATTAATATAATTGTAGGAGAAGGAGGAGGATATAATGATGTTATG
>BNJS01001739.1_pt1 | contig 20958 bp, 26 predicted proteins | sample 8540461 | NCBI WGS metagenome assembly BNJS01 (sample SAMD00202454, study PRJDB9452) | human saliva metagenome | isolation source: human saliva | place: Japan | reverse complement strand
GGGGTTGCTTCGTTATGTATAAGGAGCAGCGGGCGCTGCGCTTTATTGGATTTCGACGACGGTGATGCCGGCGCCGCCGAAACGGATGTCTTCGTCGCGGTAGTGGGTCACGCCGCCGACGGTGTCGAGATATTGGCGGATGACGGTGCGCAGGGCGCCGGTGCCGGTGCCGTGGAGGATGCGTACGCGGTGCTGCTCAAGGAGAATGGCATCGTCGATGAAGTAGTGGACGGCCGAGAGCGCTTCTTCGGCGCGCATGCCGCGCACGTCGAGTTCGGGACGGAAATGGAGCTTCTTTTTCATAGACGGCGTCGCGCGTCTCCTTGCTGATGAAGGTCGAGACCTGCGAGGGGGAGATTTTCTCGGCCGGGCGGTCGGTGACTTCGAGGCGGTTGAGGGGGACGGTGGTGGTCATGACACCGAAGAGGACGCGAGCGGTTTTGCCTTGGAGGCTCTGCACCACGCCGACGGAGGTTTGCCCCTTTGATGCGGACGTAGTGACCCACTTGGGGTTTGACGGCTTTGGTGGGGGCGGCGGGTGCGCCCTTGTCGGCGGCGAGGGCACCGAGGAGGTTGCCGAGGGCGGGACGGGCGGCGGGGGCGTTCTTCTTGCGCTCCTGACGGCGACGAATTTGATCCATCTTGCGGGTGATGGCATCGTCTTGTGCGCGGTCGGCTTTTTTTCCTTCATCTCGTCGCGGAAGTCTTGGAGTTCTTGGCGGGCGGCACGGGTGCGCTCGCGGTCGGCTTGGCTCTCCTTGATGGCGCGGATGGTGTTTTCGATGGCAGCATTGGAAGCTTGGAGCAGGCGCTCGGCTTCCTGACGGGCATCGGAGAGGACTTCGCGCTTGCGCTGCGAGAGGGTGGTGAGTTCTTCCTCGTAATGCGAGATGGTCTGTTCGAGTTTCTTCTCGCGGTCGTGGATGTTTCGGCGCTTGTTTTCCCAATACATTTTGTCGCGGACAATGTCTTGGAGATATTTGTCGCTCATCACATAGTCCTTGCCCACGAGGTCGGAGGCGTAGCGAATGACGTCGTCGGGGATGCCGATTTTGCGGGCGATTTCGACGGCGAAGGAGCTCCGGGATTGCCGATCTGGAGCATGAAGAGGGGTTGCATCTTGGAGCGGTCGTAGAGCATGGCGCCATTGGCCACGTTGGGACTGCTCTCGGCGAAGTGCTTGAGGTTCTGATAGTGGGTGGTGATGATGCCGCAGGCGTTGCGGTCGACGAACTTGCGAAGGATGGCTTCGGCGAGGGCGCCGCCGATTTGGGGTTCGGTGCCGCTGCCGAATTCGTCGATGAGGAGGAGGCTGCGCGAGGAGCAGTTTTTCATCATCGCCTTTCATGTTGAGCAGGTGGGAGGAGTAGGTCGAGAGGTCGTTCTCGAGACTCTGCTCGTCGCCGATGTCGATGAAGATGTCGTCGAAGATGCCGGCGCAGGAGTTTTCGCGAGCGGGGACGGGAAGTCCACACTGGAGCATGTATTGGAGCAGGCCGACGGTTTTGAGACAGACGGACTTGCCGCCGGCGTTGGGGCCGGAGATGAGGAGCAGGCGGGCGCGATCGCGGAGGGTGACGTCGAGGGGAATCATCTTCTTGCCGTGGCGCTCGAGGCTCTGCTGGAGGAGGGGGTGACGGGCTTCGACCCAGTCGATGCGCGGCTCGGCTTGCAGGCGCGGTACGACGCAGGCGAACTGCTCGGAGAAGACGGCGAGGGCGCGGAGGTAGTCGATGTGGGCGAGAAACTGCATCGAGTGGAGAATGTCCTTGATGTGGGGACGAATCTCGGAGGAGAGGATCTGCAGGATGCGGATGATCTCGCGGCGTTCGGCGGCTTTGAGTTCGCGAATACGGTTGTTGGCATCGACGACGGCGGCGGGTTCGATGAAGACGGTTTTGCCGGTGGCACTCTCGTCGTGGATGATGCCCTTTGATCTTGCGCTTGAGGGGCGGGAGCGACGGGGATGACGAGGCGGCCGTCGCGGAGGGTGGGGAGACGTCGCGGTCGATGTAGCCATCGGCCTGCGCTTGGTTGATGATGGAGCGGAGGGAGTGGCTGATGCCGCGCGAGGTGACCTCGATGGTGTGGCGAATGTTGAGGAGCTCGGGGGTGGCGGTGTCCTTGATTTTGCCGTATTTGTTGAGGACGCGATCGATGCGGGCAATGAGCTGAGGGAAGCAGCCGACGCCGTCGGTCATGCGGGTGAGCGCTGGATAGAGGGGCGTGGTGCCGGTCTCGGAGGGGGATGCCTCGGCGGTTTCGGCATCGAGGGCTTCGCCTTCGTCTTCGTCGCGGGCGGCACGGAGGAAGCGCACGAGGCTCACCACGGTTTGGAGCGAACGTTTGAGGTCGAAGAGGTCGAGCTCTTCGAGATAGGTGCGTTCGGGGCGAATGCGCATGAGGGGTTGGCGCACGTCGTAGAAGTTTTCTTCGTAGACGTCTTCTTCGGTGGCCATGAAGCGGGCGAACTCCTGCGCTTGGGCGAGGGATTCGCGCACGGTGTCGAAGTCCGTGGAGAAGGTGACGTGGTGGTCGACCCACTCGGTGCCGAGACTCGACATGCAGCGCCCTTTAGAGGAGGGTGCGCACCTCGGAGAAACCGATTTTGCGTTCGAAATTATCGGGATAGATCATAAGAGGCTGTTTTTATTTGCTGCAAAGTTACGGAATAATCTGCGCATAGGGAAACGCCTTTGGCGTCGCGCGGTATATCGTGTATGCGAGCGCGGTGAAATTGCGCGGGAGTAAGGTGGCGGTTCGCGAGTTTTTTGTAACTTTGCAAAACAACGTCTTCCCCTCGGTGCACCCGCCCACCCGGTCGGCGCACAATCGGCGCTGCGATGCCGGGGACAGGGAAGAAGCGGGCGACGCCATCGCGCGGCGCGAAATCAAAAATATGACACAACCTACGCTCAAAGAAAAAACTGCGCGCGGACTGCTTTGGGGTACCCTGAGCAACGGTGCACAACAGGTGCTGACCTTGGTGTTCGGCATCTGGTTGGCGCGTATGCTCACGCCGGCCGACTACGGCATGGTGGGGCAGTTGGCGATCTTTTCGCTCATTGCCGCCACGATTCAGGAAAGCGGTTTCACGGCGGCGCTGACGAACCGTCCGACGGTGGAGCACCGCGATTACAATGCGGTGTTTTGGTTTTGCCTGCCGCTGAGTGTGACGCTCTACGCCTTGCTTTTTGCGGCGGCGCCCTTGATTGCCGCGTTTTTCAAAAACGAGGAAATCACAGCGCTGGCGCGCTATCTCTTTCTCTCGTTCATCATTTCGGGACTGGGCATCGTGCCGAGTGCGCACTTATTCAAATCGATGCGGGTGCGCGAACGTACGCTCTCGAACCTCACGGCGCTCGTGGTTTCGGGCGTGGCGGGCATCGTGCTGGCCTACCGGGGTTTTGCTTATTGGGGATTGGCCACGCAGACGCTGGTGTATGTGACCGTGAACACGGCGATGTATTGGCTTTTCGCGGGCTGGCATCCCACACTGGAGTGGGATTTCAAACCGGTGCGCGAGATGGTGGGCTTCAGCAGTTGGCTCTTGCTGACCAACCTGCTCAATCACGTGAACAATAACTTCTTCTCGCTCATTCTCGGCCGTTTTTTCGACGCGCGGATGGTGGGTAACTATACCCAAGCCAACAAGTGGAACTTCATGGGGCACTCGGTGGTGACAGGACTGGTGAACGGGGTGGTGCAACCGCTCTTTGTCGCCACGGCCGACGACGTGGAACGACAAGCGCGCGTGTTTCGCAAAATGTTGCGCTTCACCTGCTTTGTGGCCTTTCCCGTGATGTTCGGTATCTCGATTGTGGGGCGCGAACTGATCGTGATTGCGCTCGGCCGGAAGTGGTTGGAGTCGGCAGACATGCTGATGATGCTCTGCGTGAGCGGCGCTTTTCTGCCCGTAGTTTCGCTCTATACGCAATATCTCCTCTCTCGCGGTCGCTCGGTGGTGTATCTGCTCGGGCTGGCGGCGATGGTCGCGGTGCAACTGGCCGTTGCGTTAGTCATGTATCCCTACGGCGTGACGGCGATGCTCGTGCCCTATGTGGGCATCAATGTACTGTGGGTAGCGGTGTGGCACGTTTTGGTGCAACGCCTCCTGCCCGTGAAAGCGCTTGAGGCGGCGGCCGATGTGCTGCCCTACTTGGCGACGGCCGTCGGCGTGATGGGGTTCACCTATTGGAGTGTGGAACAATGGCAGCTCTTGCCCGTGTGGGCACTGGCGGCGAAGGTCGCCATGGGCGCGGCGCTCTATCCGGCGGTGCTGTGGTGCTGCGGATCGGAGATGCTGCGAGAGAGTGCGGCCTATCTGTTCAAAAAGAAAAAAAGACCTTGACCATGACGACGATTCCTTTGTTTTTCACCTTCGACGAGCATTATGTCGTGCCGGCGCTGGTGGCGTTTCACTCGCTGTTGACGAACGCCGATCGGCAGTATCGCTACCGCTTGCATGTGTTGCACCCCGGCATTTCGGAAGGCGCACGTTTGCGTATAGCGGCGGTGGTGGCGCATTTCGAAAATGCCGAAGTGCTGTTTCACGACACGTCGAGTTATGAAGCGGAATTGGAATCATGCGCCGGGAAATCGCATTTTTCGAAAGAAATCTATTTCAAACTCTGCGCGCCGACGCTGTTTCCGGAATATGATCGGATCTTGTGTTCGGACGTCGATGTGGTGTTCACGGGCGATGTCTCGTCCGCCTACTTCGCGCACCCCGATGAGGATTTTTATTACGCCGGGGTCGACACGATTCTCCCCACCGATCGCCTGCCGCTCTATGCCTCGTTTGACGAGGAGGAACAACACTGGTTGGCGCGTGAGATCTGTGCGAACTTCTTGTTGCTGAACCTCACGACGTTGCGGCGCGACGACATGCAGCGGCGCATGACCGACTACTACAAGGCGAACTATGCGCGATTGCCCTTTCCCGAGCAGGACTGCATGGCGATTTGCGCCCGCGGCAAGGTGCGTCCGTTGAGCATGCGCTTCGGCGTGAGCAATGTCTATTATCGCGTGGACGCCGAAACAACGCCATTTTATGCGCATTGTCTGTGCTTGCCCACCGATGAGAAAGAGCGGCGCGCGATGTTCAAAGCGGCACTGGCCGAACCGATACAACTGCACTACATCGGCGCGGAAAAACCGTGGAACAGCTGCGGAGTGCCGAAGCAGGGCGTGTGGATGCGCACGCTGTGGGAGTCGGGACAGACCGCTTACTATATCAAATGTCTGCCGGGCATCCTGCGACAGAAGTTCGGGCGCTACAGTTTGCGTCGCTTTCTCGGCAAACTCGCGAAGAAAATCAAGCAATGATAATCGGTGCGGCGCACCTTGGCGTGCGCCACAAAGCAGAAAACGATGTACGGAAAAAAATAAAATCGTGGTTTACACCTCCGGAACCTTCGATATGTTCCACTCGAACCACTTGAAAATGATCAAATACGCCCGCGGACTGGGCGATACGCTCATCGTGGGCGTGAGCACCGACGAACTGGTGAGCAGTTACAAGCGTCCGCCCGTGATCCCCTTCGAAGAACGATTGGCGATTCTCGAAGCACTGCGCTATCCCGATGTGGTGATTCCGCAGCGCACGCTCGATCACACCGAGATCGTCAAAAAACTTAACATCGACGTGTTCGTCGTCGGCGATGACTGGACGGGAAAGTACGACTATCTCAAAGACTTGGGTGTGGACGTGTTTTATTTCCCCTACGGCGACGGCGTGAGTTCGACCAAAATTAAAGAAGAGGTGCTGCGCAATTACCAAGACCTTAAAAGTAAGGTGGAGATGCGCGTGAATCCCGAAGTGCGCGTCAGACCCGAATAAGCACATGGTTATGCAATATCCGCTGATCGTGGGCGGTGCCGGCGGCATCGGCCGCGCCATCGCGCAAGTCTTGGCGGCACGTCCCGAAGTGCGCCGTGTCGACATCGTCGATCGCGCCCCGCTGACGCCGCTTGACGGAGAAGTGCCGGGCGAAAAGAAGATCGTGGCGCACCGCTTCGATCTCGAAAGCGACGATTTCGCGTTCTTTGACCGCTTTGTGCAGGGCGACACCGATGCCCTCTTCATCACGGCAGGATTCGGACGACTTTCGCTCTTCAGCGACCTCGACGAAGCGCACATCGAACACTCCTTTGCCGTGAACAGTGTGGCGCCCATTCGCATCATCCATCATTTCTATCCCCGACTGCTGAGCGCAACGCGCTTCCCCTGTGCGGTGATGGTCAGCATTGCCGGGTTTCATGAGTTCGCCCTTCTTCTCGGTCTACGGCGCGACGAAGGCCGCCTTGAAAATCTTCATCGAGAGCGTGAATGTCGAACTCGAACGTGCCGATTCGCCCAACCGCCTGTTGAATGTCTCGCCCGGTTCCATTGCCGGTACCGGTTTTTCGGGTGGCGCGACCGACTTGACGCTCACCACGCCTTGGCGCAAGAAATTATTGCGCACGCCGAAGCAGGCGACGACTTGTTCATTCCGCGCTACGACGAAGTGTTTCGCGAAGTGCTGGAGCGCTACCACGCCGACTTCCGCGCCGAAGGACGCCACTCTTACGATTACAAATTGGCTTCCGGCCGTGTAGACGCTGCGCGGCGTTGATCGGTTGGAAGTTTTTCGACTTTGTGCCTTTCCTCACGCGTTTTTCGCACTCGTCGCCCGAGTGGAGCGGTGCGCGTGACTTTTCTCCTAAAAAGGGGCTGTTTTCTCCCCTCGTTTTCCCAATTCCCTTGTTGAATGACCGGTAAACCCTCTCTCGACCTCTCCCGTCGTCCCGATGCAGCCTTGCAGCGGGAACTGAAACTCGTTTTAATCCCGAAGGTTCCGACCTTCGTCGTATGCAGCACCGCATGACGGAGATGTTGCGCGTGATCGACGGCATTTGTCGCCGTCACGGCCTGCGCTATTGGCTGTGTTCCGGTACGCTCCTCGGAGCGGTGCGCCACGAAGGTTACATCCCTTGGGACGACGATCTCGACATCGAGATGATGCGCCCCGACTACGACCGCCTCATGGAGATCCTCCCCCGAGAACTCCCCGAGGACATGGCGCTTCAAACGCCCGATACCGATGCCGGTTACTTCTTTTGTTACGCAAAAGTGCGCGATCGCCGCAGTCGCCTGTCGGAAACGAACGACTACGACCGCATTTTCGAGCATCGCGGCATCTTCATCGACATTTTCCCCTACGAGAAAAATGCCGCTTCCTCCTGTGGGTGTCCAATCGCACCTTCGGACGCATATATAAGGTGATGCACCACACCGACTGGACGGTCGAAACCCTGCGCCGCAAGACCCGCGCCATCTATCGCTTCAACCATCGTTTTGTCTTCCCCGTGCTGCGCGCCTTGGCACGTCTTTGCCCGACGAAAAAGCTGAATTACAGCCCCGGCATTCCTTATGACAACACGGTCTACGCCGACGAAACTTTCCCGTTGACGACCATGCCCTTCGATGGGTTCGACGCTCCGGTACCGGCCGACTGCGATGCGTATCTGCGTCGCAAGTTCGGCGACTACATGCGCCTGCCCGATCTCGACACCATCCGTCGCCACAGCGAGAAGATCACTTTCGAAGACTGAACCCCTGCTGAGATGACCGATTCCAACCTTGCCCCCGTTGCGCTGTTCGTCTACAACCGTCTCGACAATACGCGCCGCACTTTGGCCGCTCTCGCCAACAACCGTTTGGCGCCGGAAACAGAACTATATATCTTTTCCGACGGCGGTCGCGACGAGCGTTCGTGGCGCGCGGTGAATGCGGTGCGCGCCTTTCTCCACGAGTTCAAGCGCACGGCCGACCGCGATCGACGTTTTCACCGCGTCACGATCATCGAGCGCCCCGAGAATTATTACCTCGAACGCAACATCACCGAAGGCATCGCCGCCTTGTTTGCCCATCACGAGACGGTCATCGTGTTGGAAGACGACATCTGCACCGGCCCCGGCTTCCTCGCCTACATGAATCAGGCTTTTCTCCTCTATGCCGAAGATTCGCGTGTGATGCACGTCTCGGGCTTCACGCATTTGGACTTAATCGGCGAGCATCCCGCCCTCGTTTCGTCCGAAAGCGAGAGCTATTTCACCCCCACACCGCCGGTTGGGGATGGGGCACGTGGCGCGACCGTTGGCAAAAGCATTTTGTGCACTATGCCTCCGCCGCCGAGGCACTGGCCGGACTCACCGCCGAAGACATCGACCGGATGCAATACGGTGGTGCCTTCCCCTGCTTGCACTCCGTCGACCACGATCCCATTCCTTGGGACGTGTGTTGGGAAATTGCCGTCTATCGCGCCGGCGGCTTGGCGCTCACGCCGGCTCGCACATTGGTGCGCAACATTGGTTTGAAGGGCGGTACGCACTTTCAGTATCTCCTCGCGTTTGTTGCAGCGTTTTGTCTACGATCGTCCGCCGTTGCGCCGCGTGCTGCATCTCGCCTACCGCGTGCCGGAAGTCGATCCGCGCATCGAAGCCCTCTTCGCCCACACCATCCGCGATTGGGGCATTCGCTACACGTGGTTGGGACGCTTGTTGCGCGCTGCCAAACACGCGTGGTTGCGTCGGAAAGGTTGAATTTCCGCGCAGGCAGCGCGACTTCTTGTTTGCTGTGAAGCAAAGTGCCGAAAACCGGAAAAGGAGAAACCACAAATAGGGTGGTTTCTCCTTTTTCCGTAGGGGATGCGCTTGGCTTGTCGCTGCGAGCACAGGTTGTTCGCCGCGCGTCTGTCGAGTAATAGCGCTGCATGAGAAAAAAGCCGTTTCTTTTGAAACGGCTTTTCTTGTGGTGCCACCAGGAATCGAACCGGGGACACAAGGATTTTCAGTCCTTTGCTCTACCAACTGAGCTATGGCACCAAGTGTGCAAATCGGAAACGCTAAAAGTGGTGGTGCCACCAGGAATCGAACCGGGGACACAAGGATTTTCAGTCCTTTGCTCTACCAACTGAGCTATGGCACCGAGCGGGCGTATGACCGATTTGCGAGTGCAAAAGTAGTAAGTTTTTTTCGAACTACCAAATTTCCACACTCTTTTTTGTGGCTTACGTCGGTTTTTATACCGACCGGCCGAGTGTGACTCCGTTGGGATTCAAAACCCAAGACCTTCAGAACCGGAATCTGACGCTCTATTCAGCTAAGCTACGGAGCCCTTTGTACTGCAAAGTTAAGACTTGAGAACGAATAAGCCAAACGAAGTGCCGACTTTTTGTCGCGCAGCGGGCGAAAGCCGCCACCTTGTTTCCACTGTTTGCGCTTAGTGGTCGCTTTCTGACCCCTCCTCGTCCCCTTTTGCATCGTGGAAGGGCGGTCGCCCTTCCTTTGTTGGCGCGAGCCGCCCGGTGGCTCCCCGGCGTCTTCGGCTATCCGAAAAAGGTTTCCCCTCGTTCTGCCGCATGGGGAGAACGAGGGAAAGAGATCTATTTCTATAAGGGAGTCGTCGCGGCTAACTTAGCGCACGATCGTCGCCCTCGCGGTCGGGACCGACGGAGAGAATCGTGATCGGTGTGCCGAGTGCCTTTTCCAAGTAGCTCACGTAGTCTGCATAGGCCTTGGGGAAGTCGGCTTCGCGGCGCATCTCCGTGAGCGGCGTGTGCCAGCCCGGCAGTTCTTCGTACACCGCCGTCCAACCTTCGGTGTCGTAGGGGCATCGTTTCCGTGCGCACCCCGTCTTTTCGTAGGCCACACACACTTTGATGGTTTCGAAGCCGTCGAGCACGTCGGCCTTCATCATCACCAAGTCCGTCACGCCGTTGATCATGATCGCGTAGCGCAGCGCCACGAGATCCACCCAACCGCAGCGGCGGTTACGGCCGGTCACCGCACCGAACTCACGACCGACGCGGCGAATCTCCTCGCCCGTTTCGTCGAAAAGCTCAACCGGGAACGGTCCTGAACCTACGCGCGTGCTGTACGCCTTGAAGATACCCCACACGCGGCCGATGCTTTGCGGAGCCACGCCCAGTCCTGTGCAAACACCGCCGATCGTGGTCGACGACGACGAAACGAAGGGGTAGGTACCGTGGTCGATGTCGAGCAACGAACCCTGTGCGCCTTCGGCCAATACGTTCTTGCCTTCCGCGAGGGCTTGGTTGATTTCGACCTCCGTGTCGGTGATGGGGAAGCGGCGCAGATAGTCGATGCCTTCGAGCCATGCGCGTTCTTCGTCCGTGATGTCGAAGTCCGTGAAGCCCATGTCGGAGAGCAAACGCAGGTGGCGCTCCTTCAGCGCGTTGTATTTCGTGAGGAAATCGCCTTCGATGTCGCCCACGCGCAGACCCACGCGAGCCGCCTTGTCACTATAGGTGGGGCCGATGCCCTTACCGGTCGTGCCCACTTTGTTTTTGCCCTTCGCCGCTTCGTAGGCGCGGTCGAGCACGCGGTGCGTGGGCAGAATGAGGTGAGCGCGGCGGCTGATGTGCAGGCGGTCGGTGATGGTATAGCCTGCGGCTTCCAGTTCGCGCGCCTCGGCCATGAACAGGTCGGGCGCAATGACGCAACCGTTGCCGATCAGATTCAGTTTACCGGAATCGAAGATGCCCGAGGGGATCGAACGGAGCACAAATTTCTTTCCGTCGAAGATGATGGTGTGTCCGGCATTGGGGCCGCCGGCAAAGCGCGCCACCAAATCGTAGCGCGGAGTGAAATAATCGACGACCTTGCCTTTGCCTTCGTCGCCGAACACGATGCCCAACAGGGCATCTACCTTACCTTTGTCATGGTGCAGTTGGGGATTGGGGCGGCGCGAGTGCACACCGCGAAATCATGATTACACTGCCACAAAGTTACGCTTTCTTGAGCGCCTGTGCAAAAAAATCTTTGTATATTTGTGCCATCATCCAATTAGACTTTACTCAATATGACGACTACTCTTGAGCTCCGTGTGCGTCCGGAAGTGGCTTACGATGCGGCACGCCTGCGCAGTGCGGTGGCCGAAAATCTCGGCATCGCCCCCCGTGAGATCACGCAAGTGCGCATTGTGCGCCGCAGCATCGACGCGCGCCAGCGCAACGTGATGGTCAATCTCGGCGTGCAGATTTGGGTGGGCGAACAGCCCGCCGAACTCGCCTATACCCCCATTCGCTACGGCGATGTCTCGCAGGCGCCGCAAGCCGTCGTGGTCGGCGCAGGCCCCGCAGGACTCTTTGCCGCCTTGCGACTCATCGAACTCGGCGTGCGCCCCGTGGTGCTCGAGCGCGGACGCGATGTCGACGGCCGTAAGAAGGACATTGCCGCCATCGCCCGTTCGGGCAGTGTCGATCCCGAGAGCAACTACTCCTTCGGCGAAGGCGGGGCCGGGGCATTCTCCGACGGTAAGCTCTACACCCGCTCCAAGAAGCGCGGCAACGTGGCGCGCATCCTCGGCATCTTCTGCCAGCACGGCGCCGCCACCGACATTCTCGCCGACGCCCATCCCCACATCGGCACCGATCGCCTCCCGGGCATCATCGCCGGCATGCGTCGGCAGATCATCGAGTCGGGCGGTGAAGTGCATTTTCAGACGCGCGTCGACGCCCTCCTCTTCTCGGCCGACGGCCAACGGGTGGAAGGCGTGCGCGCCGCCGACGGCCGCGAGTGGACCGGCCCCGTGATTCTCGCCACCGGCCACTCCGCCCGCGATGTCTATCGCTATCTCCATGCCGCAGGCGTCGAAATCGAGCAAAAAGCCGTGGCCATGGGCGTGCGTTTGGAGCACCCTGCGCACCTCATCGACCAAATCCAATATCACAACCGCGAGGGTCGCGGCGACTACCTCCCGGCGGCCGAATACGCCTTTGTGCAGCAGGTGAACGGGCGCGGTGTCTATTCCTTCTGCATGTGCCCCGGTGGATTTGTCGTCCCCGCCGCCACCGGCCCCGAACAGTTGGTGGTCAACGGCATGAGCCCCGCCAACCGCGGCAGCCGCTGGTCCAACTCGGGCATGGTGGTCGAAACCCGTCCCGAAGACCTCAACGACGGCCTCGCCCCTTGGGTGGCTGAAGCCTTGCAAAAACGATGCCTTGGCCGAAGGGGCACGCCGCCCTCGCCGATGAGGCGAACCCCTGCGCATGATGTGGCTGCAAGAGAGCATCGAGCGCGCCGCGTGGGTGCAAGGTGGGCGCACGCAGGTGGCGCCCGCCCAGCGCATGGCCGATTTTGTCAACAACCGCCTTTCGGCCGAACTCCCCAAATCGAGCTACACCGCCGGCTTGATCGCCTCGCCCCTCCACTTTTGGATGCCGCGCTTCATCACCGAGCGTTTGCAAGAGGGCTTCAAAGCCTTCGGTCGTCGCAGTCGCGGTTTTCTCACCAACGATGCGATCCTCATCGCCGCCGAAACGCGCACTTCGTCGCCCGTTCGTGTGGTGCGCGACAACGACACCTTGCAACATGTGCGCCTCGCCGGACTCTTCCCCTGCGGTGAAGGGGCGGGCTACGCCGGTGGCATCGTTTCCGCCGCCATGGACGGCGAACGCTGTGCCGAAGCCCTCGCGGCCGCCCTCGGGGTCTAAGCACCAAAAACTTATTTCAACTTTCGCCCGCGGCGAGTGCATCATCCCACGAAGGGAAAGTGCGCTCGCCGCGGGTGCTTTCTTTGCCCAATGACCGATGGCGCGTTTTCGCTCCACTGCCATTTTCTCGCCGTGGGCGTCTGTCCTGTTTCGTTTCGCCGCTTTGCCTCTTGGCTTTCCTTCTTTGTTCCCCCTCGGTCGACAGGTTTCCTCCTCATGTTTCTTTTGGGGCATCATCGCTCTCCTTCTTTGCGCTCTTGCTCGACTTGTTTTCCTCCTCCGTTTCTTTCTTTTCCGCCTTGTTCGGTCGCCGGCAATCGTTGGTGTCTCGGTCGTCGAAAAAATGCTTTTGCGCCCCCTCCCTCGCGTGCGCGCGTCATGCGCCCGCGCGTCCCGTGTTTCGAATAATTGCCTTCACCTCTTCACCCAATGCGCACAACTTCTTGATATGGAGTGTTTTGCGGTGAAGGCAAACTACTGAGTGCTCCGCTTCACCTTTTTACCCGATCGCTGCAAATCGCTGTCATTCAGTGAGATACGGTGAAGGAATTTTTATTCGTTTCTCTGCGTTTTATATTCATATAGCGTATGGTGTTGAAAACAAGTGCTTTGCGGTGAAGGCAGGGTGAAGGCACGCGTTCACGTTTCCTTTTTTCGCTCCGCTTCTCGTCGTGCTCCAAGAGTTTCCCACACCTTTCGGAAAGGGGGTGAAGATAAGGTGAAGGCTTGCCTTCACCTTTTTATTCACCGCAACGATTTGATTCTCAATTCGTTTTCGGGCGGGGTGAAGGGTGAAGGCAAAAAACGAAAACATCGCTGATATGCGCGTACGCGCGTGCGCGTGAGACAATGGAGCGGACTATCGTCTGAAACACGGCTTGTTTTACTCTGATTCTTCTCGTGTTTTGAGAGATACCGGTAGACTTTTGCGAAAACTTTGTTGAGCGGGGATTTGGGATGTTGAAGTCTGGTTTTACTTGTATCCCATCAAAAAAAATGTCTTAGACCATTTCGAGAATATCCTCGAAATGGTCAGTGTTGGATCTGGGGCAAAACGACCTTTGGAATCTGTCAAGCTATCCCGTTATCCCTGTTATTTGATTGTACAGAATGCTGATCCAAGCAAAGAGGTTGTGCCCAATGGACAGACTTATTTTGCCATTCAGACGCGGATTGCAGAGATAAAGCAGATGGATGAGTATAATCGTCTGTCGAGCGAAGAAGAAAAACGTCTCTTTGCGTGATGAACTGGCTCGTCACAATAGCCAGCTGGCTGATGCTGCGAAGAATGCAGGTGTCATAGAACCTCGTGATTATGCCATTTTTCAGAATCATGGCTACCAAGGTCTTTACGGTGGATTGGATGCAAAAGCGTAGAGTCAAATTACTCCATGATTGAAAATAATCCCCCAAAAGGAGCGAGTCTCTCAGATCTAATTTGTATCTTTGCAATGTATTTCGTCGGATTCTCTTGTTTTTTGCAATACTAAGATAGGTGAAAAATCTGACATGGAAAAATCCTGAGCAACTTTTTGTTGATCAGGTACTTAAAAGTTTGATTTATAATAGTGTTGCGAAGTCAAGGGTGTGTTGGCTTTAAGCTTTTAGATGACATGTTTTACCGAATTACCGTAAGGCAAAGTGAAAACGTCAACTGCATTCGTCTTGACAAAGGAATGACCGTTGACGTCGTAACTAATAGTTACTGTAACCCCATCACAACCAATGGAGGTCAATGCGTAGTGGATGCTTTTATGCGTGTCTATGGAGTGGATATCAAAAAAGCAGGTGCATTGAATATGGTATATCTTGATTATGTAAAGATTGGATAACTATGGATTGCATTAGTTTGATTGATATTGCTACGCAATTAGGATTCAGCGACCTAATTGCCAAAATGCAAGCTATCCTTGAACGACAGAACAAGGATGATGCTCCTTTGACTTTACCTTTAGTTGGAGAGTTTAGCTCCGGAAAAACAACGCTAATAAACTCTCTTACAAATAGCCATCAATTGGAAACGGCCACTAAACCAACGACTGCGACAATTTACCAGATTCATTTTGGATGCGAACGCTGTTATGCCGTAGCCTATGGGGCAAATGGCGAGATGAAAGAATTTGACGAAATATCCCTTTTGAAGAATAATGAGTTGGCAGATTCTAATATAATAGATGTATACGATACTTCTATTAAAATAAATCCATCTGTAATATTGGTTGACACCCCGGGATTGTCATCGCCAGACTCTAAACACAAGCAAGCACTTGTTGACTTTTTACCTTATGCTGATGGTGTGCTTCTTGTTTCTGACATTAACCAACAGCTAACACGTTCCGTAACGGATTTTGTTAAAACCATATCCTTGTCCCGCAGACCGATATATCTAGTTCTTACAAAATGTGACACCAAGTCTCCTTCAGGAATCACTGAAGCAATTGACTATATAAAGAAGAACTCTGAGGTTAAATTTGAACGAATCGTAACCGTATCGGCTAATGATAACAATACCGATAATTTTTGCTCACTCCTCTCGGATGTACAGAAAGATAAAAATCGCATCTTGAAAGAAGTTGATGAACAACGCGTAAAAGACATTACCAATGAAATGTTGCAACGCATAGAGCTTCTATTAGAGTCGTCCAAAGAGGATAAAACAGCAGACGATTCTGTTAACTATAAGGAGATTGAACTGAGCAAGCTCAAGCGTACGTTGGAAAGGATTTTCACCTCTGTAAGAGAACATATGGATGAAGAGTCCCGAAAAATACAACGCAGATTTGACGACGAAATATTTACACGTCTCGAAACCGTTGTTGTAAGCAAAAGTGCTAACTTTGATGCTGATGCCATTTCGGCTATAAATAATCTTTCCTCGATACTTATTAACGAATATCGCAGTACTATCAAATCCTGTCTCCAAAAGATTTCTGCCAAATATTGCGGAGAAGACAATATGTTTAATATTGATGGTCTTTCGGGTTTTGATATTTCGAAATACAATATTGGGGGATTAAGCTACAACCTGAACCTAAATGAAGAAGGTCACCAATATGACGGATGGATTGCTACGGGTACAAAGGTGGTAGCGGCAGTTGCAACAGTGGCAGCTGTAGCATCAACAGGTGGCGCAGTTGCTGCGGCTTCTGCGATGACATTAGATACTGCTGCTGATATCGCAGACACGGTTACCGATGTTGGAAGTATGATGTCCAACCGAAAGACTGCATCTAGAATAGAGCGAGCTGCAGACTTTATTCAGTGTACGAATAACAAGATGACAACCATTGATCAAGCAAATGCAGAATATGGTCAAAGAGTTGGAAGTAGTAAAGGTCTGGTAGAATCGATGGTCGGTTTTATCACAGACAAGACATTAGTAAGCCACAACGTCGCAAAGCTATTCACAGTTATATTGATTGTACTTTGTTGCCAAATTTCAAGGAGCAATTATCTATTATGTCTACATCCCTCCTTTTTGATATTGAAAAATTCATACAGGAGCAGGCTGAGGAAAAAATATCTGAGGCCAACGCTGCTTTGGAGGAATTGAAACGTCTGAAGAAAGAACAACATGCTGCATTTATGGAAAAAGGTGGATGCATTGAGAGATTTCAAGAATAAGATACTAACGCTATAATCAATGGAAATGGTAGAATTAATAGTTGGTGCCGCTGTAGGTGCTGTAGGTGGCTACATGGCAAAAGATAAATTGTCTGGAACTTCCAGCGAAGTCTCTAAACTTCAGAACGAGCTGAACTCACTGAGTGATGAAAACGAGAAGTTGCGAAAAAGGAGCAAGGAGTCTGAACGGCAGGTAGAAGACTTACTTGCTGAGAATCGAAAACTTCGTCGCTCTGTAAAGGATCAAGAAGATAATTCAGATGATATTGAAGACGAGTTGTATACTGCTAAGGCGAAAATAAAGAAGTTAACTCAGCAAAATGATGAGTTGATGTGTAAGTTGCAGGAATATAAGGAACTCTGTGCCTCTTACAAAAATGAACTTGACAAACAAAAATAGTTAGGAATATGGATGCCGTATACATTACTCTCATAGTCATAACTGCTTGCGTTGCCGTTTGGATTACTTATTTTGCGATGAAGGCTAAATCTAAGAAGCTTTTGTCGCAAATAACACAGGAAGGTTCAGATGCCGCAGTCAAAGTCGACAAGTATAAGGCCGATATTGCTGCACTCGAGGTAAGCATTGCAGAGCTTAAGGAAAAACATGCTAAGGCAATTGACGGTTATTTACAAAAGAATGGAGAACTAAGCAAGCAATTGGAACAGGTGCTTAACGGAAACGTAGACGAAGCCGTTAGGGGGAAACTTGCCAAGACTGATAAGCTCATAAAAAAGATAAAAGACCTTGAGGAAGAAATCGAAGATAATGAAGATGACATTGCTGACCTCAAGAAAAAACTGAAAAACAAAACTAATGAGAATGAAGATTTACAGAGCAAAATAACAGAATCTCTTCGTTCGGTAAAAGAGCTGTCCGAGGAACTGGAAGATACCAAGGCTACATTGGATGTCAAGATGACAGAACTTGGTGTCAAGGTGGAATCATTGACTTTCGTGCAGGAAATCCTTTTAGCTAAATCTGCTTCAGATGATGCGACCAAAAGATTGAATACAAAAGTGGATGGTATTGTGGAATATATAACCTCAGACCTTCACGATGCTCTAACAGAGACTAAAACCATGTCAAGTGATATAGAGGTTCATGTCAATAAGAACAGCCCGCTTCTTAGGGGGTGGGAGATAACGAGCAAAAAGTCTTGGATTAAAGGTAAGGCAACTATAGCACTTGTAGGTGAGTTCTCGGCAGGCAAAACATCCATTGTAAATAGGCTCTTATCTCAAGATAATCCTAATGTGCCACAACTGCCGGTAAGCACAAAAGCTACGACCGCTATCCCTACATATATTTCTGGAGGAGTTGGTACACTGTATCAGTTTGTTACGCCTTCTAACGAACTTAAAACTATATCCGAGAACACCTTTAAGCGGGTTAACAAAGAAGTCCTAGATCAAGTTGGAGGTGTATCTTCATTAATACAGTATTTTGTGATGAAGTATCAGAACTCCAACCTTGATAACCTTAGCATCCTTGACACTCCGGGATTCAGCTCAAATGACAAGGAAGACGCTAAACGCACTATAGGAGTGATAAACGAATGTGATGCACTCTTTTGGGTGTTTGATGTTAATAACGGCACTGTAAATAGAACATCGATAAACCTTATAAAAGAACATTTGGCCAAGCCGCTTTACGTTGTAATTAATAAGGTCGATACAAAGGCAAAGTCTGAAGTTGATAAAGTAGAAAATCTTATTCGTAAGACTCTGAAAGATGCTGGATTAAACATTGAAGGCTATATTCGTTTTTCTCAAAAGAACCTCTCGAAAAGTATAATGACTCCCATTAAGTCTATACAACATGACAAAACGAAAGATGAGTATCTTGACACAATAGAGAACTTTATCGATAACATTGTTTCCGAATTGAGCAGAATTGTAAATGAAGCGCAACGTGATTGTAATCAGTGCATGAATAAAAGTAACAACCTTGTTGAACAATACAACAGAGCAATATCTAATCTTAATGATGATTGTGAAAATGTTGCGTCCATACCACAGTTCTCAGAACATTGGTTTCGAAAGGATAATTACGAGATGTCGCAAGATGAATATTCGCGTATGAAAGATCTACTAAACAAAATAGTAGATAAGTGTTGCGGCGATCTATATAGCCTTTATAATCAGCAAATGGAAGTAAGAGGCGAAATTGAAGAAGCATGGCATATACATGAGGATGCTCGCAACAGATGGCAACGCATGAACGAATGTAGTGAAGCTTTTATCAAAGAAAAATCAAAGAATTAAGAAGTAATGACAGGTAATATATTTGAAGAATTACAAGAGAAGAAGAAACATCTTTGTATCTCTCTGCAAAGAAGGCTCAAGGGTTTGATGGATAGACCAACAAAGAGCCGATGAAATAATTAATAAACTGGACAACGACACACTAACTATTGGTGTCATTGGTCAGATGAAATGTGGAAAGTCCACATTTCTGAATGCATTTGTGTTTGAAGATGATGTGCTACCATCTGCCACGACTCCTATGACGGCCGCTTTATCCGTTATAACATACGGTGAAGAGAAGAAGATAATTGCCGAGTTCTATACAAAAGACGAATGGGAGGAACAGAAAATACAAGCTTCTCGTAGTTTGTCTGACGTAGAGGGAAACTCTTTGGAAGAGTCTAAGGTTAAGGCAGCAAAGGAACTTGTAGAGAAATCATCAAAGTTGGGTTCTCTGCTGGAAGGATTGTTGGGAAAGACACAGAGTGATTCTTTTGATAATCTTGTAGAATATGTGGGAGCTGATGGTGAATATATATCTATCACAAAATCGGTAACCATATACTATCCCAAAGAATATCTAAAGGGAGTAGAGATTGTGGACACTCCGGGATTTAATGACCCCATTGTGTCAAGAGAAGAGCGCACAAAAGCATTTTTGGCAAAGGCTGACGTAGTGTTGCTAATGCTTTATGCTGGCAGACCTTTTGATGCTACAGACCGAGACATACTGTTCAAGAATGTCCGTCAATGCGGCACAGGAAAAGTTCTTGTTGGAATAAACAAGTACGATTTACCTTACGAAAACGGCGAAACGGAAGATGAAATCCGCAATTATGTCGTTGAGGAAATCAGAAAAGCCTGCAGAGAATGTAATGACAATACCTTGGTAGAAATACTGAAGGAAACATCTCCTATACCTCTTTCTGCAGAAATGGCATTATTGTCGGAATTGTCAATGTCGAAAAATCACTGGTAATGAGGGCTTATTCATACGCATGGAAGAGGAATTGTGATAATTTCGAAATAAGTAATCAACATCAGATGGCAGACAAGAGTCATCTGGTGGACTTGGTTAATGCCGTTAGAAAGGTTATCGAAACAGAAAAGGAACAAATTCTCTTTGCCAAACCGTTGAATGCTATTATGGCAGCTGCTGAAATCAAGAAGGCTGCTATAGAAAAGGAACTCCGCGAATGTGAATTGCTCATAGATAACTTAAGTCAGCCTGATGATGAATTGGAAGAGCGTAAGGAGAAGTTGCAGAAGGCCAACAGACGACTTATAAAAAAGATCAATGGACTTGGCGATGATATAGATGGGGAATTCCACGATATTGTGCAAAGAGGTGCGAATGAATTGGAGGACAATGTTGATGCTGCATGCAAGAGGATGATTGCCATAACAGAAGCAAAAAGATATTTAAGGGAGTAGATTCCATTGCTCCAAAACTTGATGCTGAACTTCAGAAGTTGTCAACTAGAACACTAAAGCGAGTAGTTGAAAATCTTGGCAATAATGCTAAAACGAAAGTGAAAAATTGCGTTAATGATTTCTTGAGCGACGCAGGAGATATATTGATGCGGTATGTTCCAGAATTAGATTCAAGGGATCTTGTGAAAAGTGTAGAGAAGAAAATTTATTTTGACATCAAAGACAAAGATCTCTTTAAGATGTCAGAAGATGATGACCAAAACGAAAGACAGCTCTTTTGTTAGAGACTATTGGAGGTTTAGCATATAACTTTGCTAATGGATATACGTTCGGCTTATTAGGCATAGCGTTCAATGTTTTCTCCCATGAAGAACAACTAAAAGAGATTCAAAGGAACATAAACAGTATTAGTGCTGAATTTGACCCCAAACCATACCTTGATACTATATTCTCAACAAAAGATGAAATCCTTGAGTCTGTCAAAGCCAGCTTTATCGAAGATCTACTAAATCCACTTGAAAAGCAGATTGAAATGATTCAAGCTGATGCTCATCAAAAAGAGGAGAAGAAGGCTGATGCAGAAAAGAAACGAGAAGAATTGAAGTCTGCACTTACAACCATTAAAACGCAAATAGAATCGGTGAAACTAAAATCGTTTCACGTCCCATCTCTATCCGAATCTAGAATTGATTCGGGTAGAGATTATACTTATTATTGCTGTCCGCTAAACTTCAAATCATCACGATTTCTCCTCTTTTTTCCGTCTTTGCCAATCGCTTTTTCTTGAACTGCGGTTCAATTTGCTTACAGAATTCGTTGACCGAATAAAAGATTTCCGTTATCTTGGCGGTGTAATCAGTGTTTATGTGGGATAGTAACTATTTGGTTGTCAAGAGTAAAGTTGCAATTTATTCCCACATGATCAAGTTTCCCACCGATTAGTTACTTTAGTCGGTGGGATTATTTTTAGAGGAAATGTTAGACCGAACTCTGGTTTACACACTTTTTCGGACATTACCGACATTACCAGATAAAATGACCACAGATATATGTACAACTAGCTAAAAATAAGTCTGATAGATAATGACCGGGTGCGCCGTCAACATGAGTTTGGCGGCACCCGCGACCTATGAGGCATGTTTGTTGAAAA
>BNJS01003336.1_pt1 | contig 20995 bp, 36 predicted proteins | sample 8540461 | NCBI WGS metagenome assembly BNJS01 (sample SAMD00202454, study PRJDB9452) | human saliva metagenome | isolation source: human saliva | place: Japan | reverse complement strand
GACAACCACTACCGTGGGAGGGCTCCTGGCCCAATGCCTCGATTGCTGGAGCCGAGGGCGGGGGTGCCAGGGAGGGTGGCTCGACATCCTCGATGGCGGCGGCCGGCAGCTGAGGCCCTGGGCGGGATGCTCACTCAGGTGGAGAAAAGCGGCCCCGCATGGCCCTGTGGGGCGAGGTCAGCACTCCGTCAGCCTCGACATCGTCATTGAGACGATGTGCCAGACTAGCGAGGACATGCTCGCCAAGTACAAGGAGACCTCCGCGGCGGACTGACCGACAACGTCGTGGAGTGCTGAGCAAAGGCTGCGAAACACATATATTGTGTCTAAACCCCGTATTGGTTTGGGCGTGAGAGTCGACGCATCGGCGATTACTTAAACGTCGATCAGCACTAGGTGTGGAGCCTTGAATGGAAGTGAGGAAAAGGGGTGTGTTGAGGCTGTTTGTCGAGGGTTCCTGCAGTTGTTCTTTTGACGACTCTTCAATAGGTAAAGATGAGCGGATAATATCAGCTTCGCGCTCCATTCCAGCTTGCTCAAGAATCTTGGCAGCGTCTTCGGCGCCCAGTATTGCTTTTTGACATTCCGTTCGTCAAGCGAATCCCAATTCTCGTCAATAAAGTAGTCTCCGTAGTATGTTCTTCGTCCAACAAGAGTTCTCCATAACACTAGGCTAGTGAAGTCAAGGTTGGTATAACTATCAGTCTCCTTATCATTTAGATCGTAGTATAAGCTGGCGGTGATGGGAGTTTCAAGAATTTTAAGTAGCCATATGAGTCCAGACTCGTTAAGTGTGTGCGAGACGCAACTTGATCTGTCGAGAACCGCTGAAGCGGCTTCATGGGCACTGCTCGATCATCGTCAGAGACTATGTGATAGTCGAGCAGTGCTGACACAAAGGGCCGTAGAATATCAGGAATACATCGTCATTGTTTTGTCTGGTGCGTGACAGCATGTATAAGAACGCTGCTGCAGCCTCCTCCTGGGTACGTACTTCAGTAGTTCTGAGTATGCCTCAGAGGTCAAAGGGGTGACCGGCTTAAGTCGAGATTTTATGCAGTTGATGGCTATATCGATCGCCGGCGGGTTAGGAATGCTTGAACTGTCGCTAGACGTTCCAAACAATGGTGGACTTAAGTGGCTATAGAGACCAGGAATCAGTGTTTGTAATTCATTGGCGAGGGATTTGTTCTTCTGGATGCCGGTTGATGATAAGTGAGTCAATTAACGATTCGACAAGACAGTGAAGTGCGTATCTTTTGGAGTTGGTTCGTGATGGATACTGTTAGTCGAGTTGGCGGCCTCGCCCAGGAAGCCGTCGAATAACGCAGACTTAGCGGCTTGTCAGGGGAGTGTCCGTTATGAATAGTTTTGGCGATCTCTCTGTAGGTAATAGCGGGCAGGTGACGACCATGGGAGAGTCATCTTGCTGTTGAACTGAAGGAAGAATGCAGTAGGGTCCTCCTACTATTCCATATGGATGGCTTTGAGGAGTTTGTCGATTTTACAGAGTGTGCCACATTTACGAAGAAGTGTGTCGAGTTGTGTATTGTGAGGCAGCGAGGTTGGGATGCTACTTCGCACTAGTTGATCCATTCTGAGTGAGTCGATGTGCATCTGTCTCAACAGAATTGCGCGATGCTCTACGCTAATTTCAGAGTTAATGAATCCGACAAATGTATCATGCCGACCCTCCATGATTTGCTCGAATGCCTCGAGTTTATGTTCCTGCATTCCCGGCCAAACTAGAGTTATCCACAACGAAGGATGCCGCAGATACGACCATCCCCATTCTCCCTCCTCCCGCAGTGCTCTATGCTGAATCGCCTGGGAAATATGCAAGTGTCAGTGCAGCCATTCCTGGAAGATACCGTCACTCCGAAATACTCGTCCTGCTCCTCTCTGTCCGACAGATTTAACCAGAATTTTATGTAGCTGTTGTGATATATGCTAGACAAACTGCCCTTGTGGTATTCTTTCGATGTAAACATGGACCTAATCTCGCTACGAGTATCTATATCGACGTCCATTCTGATTTCATTCTTAACTTGGTTGGGTTGAAATAGGTGCATCATTGACTGTTGAAGTAATGATAGGAAGTTGAATAACAGCACAATACCAACAATGATTAAAGATGTCACCCCATAAGGATAGCATTAATGTGTGAATGTCTATAGCAATCCAGTCTGGAGTTAAGATGCCTGTGGTGTCGAACGCCTTAGAATGAATGGGAATGCAAGTGATATCAACACAAGAAGATTGAAGATTGGGGTCCAAATTATATCGCTTGTTATGGAGCGATAAATGAGGTAGCTAGACAGGAACTGCCCGAAGTATGTTCCGCCCTGTTTTCTGTCTCGTACCGCGTTTGCTGCGCTGCTAGTAATGAATACAAGGACGGCGAGTAATACTGGAGCATTATCGCTTAGGATTGTAGATGGTGAGCTTTGGTTTTGAAGAATAGTTCGCCACGGTGTCCATTGCTGGTGTTTCGCAATGAGTATGTTAGAAACGAGGTTGCAGCGAATACGGTAACTAGCTAACCTGCCCAGCCCCAAGGTGATTGTAGTTTCGTTCAGTTTCCTAAGGCTATGCCTGGGCGACGTCGAATGTGGGGGAGTCTCCTGCGGTACAGGCGATATGTTATTGTGTAAATGATCACTAGCCCCGCAATTTTCAAGGTCATGTTTGCGAGTTTATCAGAACTTTAACTGTCTCGTTATGGTTGCTGGTTAGTTTTTCTTATCAACGCATTGTTGACGAGGTGGGGGCCGCAGCGTTGCGCTACGGCGCCCACCTCGAGTATCTGACCGGGTCAGCTGTTCTGGGCGGTGCTGGACTGGCTGTTCTGGTTGCTCTGGTTGCCGGACTGCTGCCCGCCACCGGGCTGACCGCCCTGGCCTCCTGACCACCGGCGCCACCACCCATGGGGCCTCCCGTCCCGGCCGACAGCGCCGAGGCCGTCCCCGTGGCCGAGCCGCCCGACGACGTCGCCACCGTGTACTGCTGGCCTCCGTGAGCCCCAGCACCGTGATCGCCTCAGCCGTGAAGTCCACCTTGAGCGAGGCCACCTGCGATCCTGAGGCGTCCGTGACGGTGAGCGTGTCTCCCGCGCTCACCGACGGCGAGCCCGTCACCCCCACGAGCTGGCTCTCACCGTTGGCGTCCACCGCGCCGTCCATCGCACCGAGCCTGCCCCGAGACCACCACGATCCCGCCCTTGACGTAGGCCGGGCCATTGGAGTCGATACCGTCGGAGGGCGTAGGAGACCTCCACCTCGCCGCCGCTGATCGTGAGCACCGAGCCGTCGTCGGACTCGGGTCGGCGTTCTCGTGCCCCTCGATGACGTGGTCGCCGTTGGAGGCGTTGATGCCGTCGTCGCCCGCCGCGATGGACAGCTCCCCACCGGCCACGTTGATGAACGGCGCCTGCAGCCCCTCATCGGCCGCGTTGACGGTGACCGTCCCGGAGTCCTGCGTGTAGCTCACCCCGGCGTTGATGCCCTTGGGCGAAGGCGTCGAGAGTCCGCCGTCGACTCCTGCCCGGGCGCACCCTTCTCCTCCACAGTGGCGTTGGCCTGCCCGCCGCCGGCCGTGATCGTCGAGGGTCGTGTCCTTGACGGTGACGTCCGTGGTCGCGGTGATCGCGTCGTCGGAGGAGGTCAGGGTGACGCTCGCTGCCCAGGGAGATGAAGCCCTTCGTCTCATCGTTGCTCTCACTGGACTTCAGGCCGTCACCTCCGGCCTCCACCGTCAGTGTCCCGGCCTCGACCACCAGGTGGTCACTTGCCGCGCAGGCCATCGTCGGCGGCCTTGACGTTGATGGTGGTGTTCCCGGTGATGATGAGGCCGTTCTTGGAGGAGATGCCGTCCTTGTAGGAACCGGTCACGTCCAGCGACCCGGTCCCGGTGACGGTGAGCGTGTCGGAGAGAACAGGGCCGCGGTGGCCTCCTGCCCTGAGGCGTAGGTGGCGCCATCGGTCAGCGTGTTCTTGAGTCCCTAGCCGGGGACCACGATCGCGTTGCCGGCGTCCTGGACGTCGATGGCAGGCCCGTCCGAGCTCGTGATGCTCGCGCCGCTGAGGACCAGGCGCACATCGGCCTTGGGGGCGTTGACGACGATCCGCCCGTCGGTGAGCTCGCCGCTGATGACGTAGAGTGCCGCCGCTGTTGATGGTCACGGTCCCCCGTCGACCTTCACGCTGCTCGACGACGACCCGCTGGCCGGGCCGAGGATCCCGACAGGGGTGATCGTGGTGGCCGACGACGTGTCGGTGGTCCCGGCATCGTCCGCAGAACTCGCGGCGTCCTCCACGGAGGCGTTGGCACCCAGGATGTCTGGAGACGCTCGCGCCGGTCGACGCCGTGGCGACCGAAGGGAGATCGTCGTCCACGTCGTCTCCGAGCCGCTTAGGGCTGGAGGCGCTCGCCTGCCGGAGGCCGGGAGGTTGAGCAGCCGGCCGCCAGGGGCGAGCGCGGTCAGGAGCGCGACGGCTCCGGTCGCACGACGGACGACGTCGGTTGAGGGCTTGGTCGTCGTCTTGGTGGTCTTCATGGTTCCTGTTCTCTCTTCTTGTCGGTTCCGGTGCCGGTTCTGCGGTTGGTTTGAGGCGGCCCTCAGGCCGCACTGACGGCCCGTGCTGGTCAGGGGGTAGCTGGAGGAATGACCCGTGCTGATGCTCTCCAGGCTGGAGCGGTCGGTGCCGAACAGGTCGGCGAGCTCGTGGGTCAGGGTCCGGTACCACTTGTTGGCGGGCAGCTCGGGGTGGAGCAGCGCCATCCCGGTGGCGTACTTCGAGATGCGGGTGGGCCGGTGGCCGGCGTCCCACAGGGCTCGGTCCGCAGGCGACGGCGTGGCCGGGTTCTTCGTCTCGACGACGGCGATATCCGCCACCGCCACCGGCTCGCCGTCATTGATCGCCTCGGCCAGGTGGGACGGGCGCAGGGCCTGCCAGGCCCGTCGGCGTCCCCGGTGAGGTTGCTGCTGAGGCGCCTGTGAAGGGTGCCGGCCCCAGGCGCTGCCAGGTCAGGGGCCGTGTCGATGGTGGCCCGGGCCTCGGCGCGCGGCAGGTGCAGGGTGGTGCGCTGGTAGGTGGTGGCCAGCACCGGCCGCAGTACGGCGGCGACCTCGTGGGCGGCGGCCGAGCCGGTGACTCCGGTGCTCGCCAGGCAGTCCGTCACGAAGGCGCGGCCGGGGCCGGTGAGGCGGGAGGCGTCGTCGGCGTGGTAGCCCATGCGCCTCTTGACGGTGGTGCCGCGTGCCCCGCAGGTCTTGACCTCCAGGAAGCACAGGCCGGAGTCCAGGTAGGTGCGGGTGCGGACCTTGAAGCGCCGGCGCCGTTTGCGGGCCGTGAGCATGAAGGCGTCCAGCTCCGGGGTGTCAAGTAGGTCGACGCGTAGGAGAAGCGGCGCCGCTCATCGATGGCCAGGACCTGGGCGTGAGGCGCAGGCCCGTCGACGAGGTCCTGCGCGCTCTTCAGGGGTACAAAGGTACTTGCGGTCCACGCGGGTGAGCAGGCCGGCGGCGCTGTTGAGCTCGGCGAGGGTGGTCGTGGTCAGGTGCTTCGTGCTCACAGACCCGGCGGTCGTTCGTGTCATCGTCGTTCTCTCAGTCTTCCGGTCTCAGCGTGCGGCGACGTTCTGCTGCGCGGCGGAGCGGGTGACGTACTGGGCGGCCGGCGTGATGGTGACGGGCTGGGTGTCGGTCTGGCCGGTGCGGGTGCTGGTCTGCACGGTGCTCAGGCGTGTGCCGGCCCAGGCGTGAGCGGTGGGGGAGGCGGGCGCACCGGCCGGCTCCAGGGCGGGGGCGACGTCGTCGGAGGCCTGGGAGGCGTAGGGTGGGCTTGGAGACCTTAGCGGGTTCGGCCTCGAGCTCGGCGGGGTCTTGCGAGGCACCCGAAGCGGACGTCGACGATGGTGGTGTCGTTGACCAGGTCGAGGCGCTGGACCTCGACCGAGCGGACCTGTCCGCCCAGGGGTGTGCTCCAAGTGGGCCATGAGGGGCGGTCTCGTTGGTGATGGCGTGGTCGAGCACGATCACCTGGTGGCGGTTGCGGCGCATGGTGCCGGGTGGTCGCCGATCCATGGTGCGGCGACGACGGTGGCCATGAGGGGATGCCACCATCCCGATCGGCGCGGTCTGGATCCCGCCGAGCAGGCCCAGGGCCAGGGCCGCGAAGAAGTAGGCGACCTCGTGCTGGGCCAGCTCGGTGGAGCGCAGGCGGATGATGGACAGGACACCGAAGAGCCCCAGGCCCAGACCGGCCGCGACGCTCGCGGTCGACAGCAGCAGGGTGACGGCCAGGACGCCCACGTTGACGTCGATGTAGGGCGGCCGCGAGGGTCCTTGCGGGGAGTGGCGAGGGGCGTAGAGGGCGCCGACCAGGACGGCGAGGGCGACGAGGTCGGCAGCGATGTAGGTCAGAGTGGTCAGGCTCATCCGGTGGCTCCTGTCAGGGTTATTCGGACCGGCGACGGGGCCTGGCCGTGAGGCGGGCGCCTGAAGGCCGAGCATGCGCTCTGGGCGCGCCGCGGCGGTGTGGCTCCGTCCGGTGAACAACAGTCAAGGGGCGCATTTCATGAGCGGGCTGTGAAAGGGGGCATGGGTGAGGCATGACTTGTCCCGCTGCCGGTGTGAAGCAACGAACAGCGACCCCGGGACAGGGCGAAGCCCGTTACTCCCGGAGTCGCTGGTGAGGGGTGAGGCTGATGTGTTTCGGCTGCCGTTCAGGCCGCGACCTGGCGCTGCCGCGTCTGACGTTGGTAGCGCCCCAGGTCACGCTTGATGGTGCGGTGCCACCGGTTGGTGGGCAGGTTCGCGTACAGCAGCGCCATCCCGGTGGCGTACTTCGAGATACGGGCCGGCCGGTGCCCCTGGCGCCACAGCAGGCGGTCCGTGGGAGAGGCCGTGGACGGGTTCTTCGTCTCGACGACATTGAGATGTCCCACTGATATGCCCGTCTTGAGGCGTCGCCCGTCGGGGGTCGAACAGGTCCCAGGTGAGCTCAGTGTCGAAGGTGGCCCGGGCCTCGTCGTGGGGCAGGTGCAGGGTGGTGCGGCTGTAGGTGGAGTCCATGACCGGCACGAGGGCCTCGGCGATGGTGCTCGCCTCGTCCGGGGAGCAGGTGGAGGACTCCACCAGGCGCTCGATGATGAACAGGCGGCCGTCGGGTGTGACGCGGTCGGCGTCGTCGGGGTCGTACTTGAAACGGTCCTTGACGGTGGACTCGCGTGAGCCGTTGGTCTTGACCTCCAGGAAGCACAGGGCCGGAGTCCAGGTAGGTGCGGGTGCGGATCTTGTATCGCCGACGGCGTTTGCGGGCAGCCAGGAAGTAGAGCGTCCAGGCCGGGGGTGTCGAAGTATGTCGACGCATAGCGGAAGTGCCGCAGGCCGTCGATCTGGAGGACCTGCGCTCGCGGGGGCGAGGTAGTCGATGACCTCCTGGGTGTCGCGGGGCGGGACCAGGTACTTGCAGTCCATGCGGGTCAGGAGGCTTGCCTCGGAGTTCAGCTGGGCAAGGGTAATGGTCTTGATGCCTTCGGTGTTCGGCACAGTGCGGTCCTTTCCGGGAGCGGAAGGAGGTGGGGAGGGCGTGCGGCGCCGACGTCGTGGACCGAGTCGGCAGGACCGGCGGTCAGTTGTGGCGGGGGTGCGCCACGGGCGGCGGCAGGGCGGTTGACTGGCTGTACTGGGGAGATGTGCCGCTGCCTGTTCCCGGTGATCCAGTCGTAGCGGGGCGGGGCGGTGGCCGTTGTTGCAGCACTGTCGGTCGTGGGGCCTCAGGCCAGAGCTGCTGCCCGGTGGGCTGAGTCTGGGCGGGAGCCTGAGACGCAGCCTCCTGGATCAGGTGGGCCCCCTGCGGGGCTTCCTCCCGATGCGCCTGGGCGGACTGCGGTGCACCGGCGGCCTCGAGCTGCGCCACCGGCTTCGCCGTGCGGGGCTGACGACTTAGCCGGTGGTGGACCTCGACGATGGTGGTGTCGTTGACCAGGTCCAGGCTCTTGAGGTCGACGCTGCGCACCTGGGCACCGAGCAGGTCCTCGAGCTCGAGGATGAGCTCGTCCTCGTTGCTGATGGCCTGGTCGAGTGTGACGGTCTGGTTGCGGTTGCGGCGCATGAGGGCAGGGGTGGTCGCCGACCCACAGGGCGGCGAGGATGAGGACCATGAGGATGGAGACGATGACGAGGGTGACTCTGGATCCCGCCGAGCAGGCCCAGGGCCAGGGGCTGCGAAGAAGTAGGGCCACCTCGCCCTGCGCCAGGGAGGAGGAGCGCAGGCGGATGATGGACAGGACGCCGAGGGCCCAGGCCCAGGCCCGCTCCGACGTGGCTGCTCGATGACAGGAGGAGGGTGACGGCCAGGACGCCCACGTTGACGCCGATGTAGGCGGCTACGAGGTCACGACGTCCGTGGCGTGGGATGTAGAGCGCTCCGACCAGGAGGGTGATGGCTACCAGGTCAGCGCCGATGTAGGCCAGCGCGATTAGCAGTTCTTGCATCAGCTGCTGCATGTGGGAGTCCTTAGGGAGGTGGGTTGGGAACCGGAATATTACAAATCCGTAACGATAACGATAAATCGACCCCCGTGAAGATTTCTAGAGCAGAAGCCTCTCTTTCTGATGTGAGACTGCGTACTTTCAGCGCATCTGTCCGTCGCCTTGCGGGCGTCCGCGTGCGTGTCTTGCGCCCTCAGGCGCGGTGCTGCCGGTGGCGGGTGTCCGGAAGAATCATTTTCAACCACCCCTGGCCCTGAGTGTCGGCTGGTGTTTTGCTGGGAGCGGCGACACGCCGAGCGTGCACGTGCCCGAGGGTGAATTTCTCCTCTTCGTCCCCAGGGGTGGGGGTAGATCGCCGACGGCGACCGAACCTCCCTGTGGCTAAGGGCTCCGAATAGATGTCACACCCGTGTAAGACCATCGTTCTGCGGATCGTGGGGCCGGGGTGCGGCGTCACCATCAAGGTGGCTGTCAGCCGTCTCCACTGGCCGTCCACAGCTCGGTGAGTGTTTTCCACAGAAGGGAGGGGTGGTGTGCACAGGACCATGTCAGACACAGCATCTTGGGGTGGTGGACCCGGATTACCCCAAGGGGTAGTGTCTTGCTCCGCGGGGCCGTTCTGGCCTCCCGTGAATGACAAGCGTGTGGTGCCGCCGGCTCAGTCCCTGCCAGGGGACGGGCCGCAGTCACCGCCACCGGACCCTGAGGAAGAGACGGCCATGGCGATCACCATCTACAGCAAGCCCAACTGCGTCCAGTGCACGGCCACCTACCGCGCCATGGACAAGGCCGGCCTGTCCTACGAGACGGTGGACATTTCCTGGACGCCCAGGCCCTCGAGCAGGTCAAGTCGCTGGGCTACGCCCAGGCTCCCGTCGTCGTCGCCGGAGAGGACCACTGGTCCGGCTTCCGTCCGGACAAGATCAAGACCCTCGCGCTGGCCGTCGAGTCCGTCGCGGTCTGAGACCGCGGGGGCACGCCGTGAGTAGCGGGCCTCTGCTGGTCTACTTCTCCTCCACCTCGGAGAACACGCACCGATTCGTGGGCAAGCTCGGCTTCCCGACGGCGCGCATCCCCTACGGCGCACGGACCCGCCGCTGGTGGTGGACGAGGATACGTCCTGGTCGTGCCCACCTACGGCGGCGGCTCCGTCAAGGGGCGGTGCCCAAGCAGGTCATCGCCTTCCTCAACAACCCGGACAACCCGGGCCCTGTGCCGGGGCGTCATCGCCTCGAGCAACACCAACTTCGGCCAGGCCTACTGCCTGGCGGGTGACATCATCGCCAGCAAGCTGGGGGTGCCGTTCCTGTACCGCTATGAGCTGCTCGGCACCCCCACAGACGTCGCACGCGTCAAAGAAGGATTGGAAGACTTTTGGCAGACACGCTGACGGACACCGGCTCTGAGACCGTGTCCTCCCCGGATCTGGACTACCACGCGCTCAACGCGAAGCTGAATCTCTACGACGCGAACGGCGGGATCCGGTTCGACGCCGACCATGAGGCGGCCCGGCAGTACTTCCTCCAGCACGTCAGCAGAACACGGTGTTCTTCCACGACCTGGAGGAAAGCTCGAGTACCTGGTCGAGGAGGGCTACTACGAGGGCCCACATCCTGGACAAGTACTCCCCGGGTTCGTCAGGGGACGCCTTCAAGGCCGCCTACGCCCACAAGTTCCGCTTGAGACCTTCCTGGGCGCCTTCAAGTACTACACGTCTTACACGCTCAAGACCTTCGACGGGAAGCGCTACCTGGAGCGCTTCGAGGACCACGTCACCATGGTGGCCCTCACCTGGCCGACGGCGACGAGGCAGCTCGCCCTCGATCTCATCGACGAGATGATGTCCGGCCGCTTCAGCCGGCCACCCCACCTTCCTCAACGAGGGCAAGGCCCAGCGCGCGAGCCGTCTCCTGCTTCCTCGTGCGCATCGAGGGACAACATGGAGTCGATCGCCCTGCGGCATCGACTCCGCCCTCCAGCTGTCCAAGCGCGGCGGGGGGTGGCCCTGCTGCTGAGCAACCTGCGTGAGATGGGCGCCCCATCAAGCGCATCGAGAACCAGTCAGCGGCGTCATCCCCGTCATGAAGCTGCTGGAGGACTCCTTCTCCTACGCCAACCAGCTGGGAGCCCGCCAGGGCGCCGGGGCCCGTATGCCTGCACGCCCACCACCCCGACATCATGCGGTTCCTGGACACCAAGCGCGAGAACGCCGACGAGAAAGATCCGCATCAAGACCCTCTCACTGGGCGTCGTCATCCCGGACATCACCTTCGAGCTGGCCCGCAACAACGAGGACATGTGCCTCTTCAGCCCCTACGACGTCGAGCGCGTCTACGGCATGCCCTTCGCGGACGTCAACGTGACCGAAGTACCGCGAGATGGTGAACGACGGGCGCATCAAGAAGAAGAAGATCAACGCCCGCACCTTCTTCCAGACCCTGGCGGAGATCCAGTTCGAGTCCGGCTACCCGTACGTCATGTTCGAGGACACGGTCAACAGGGCCAACCCCATCAAGGGCAAGGTCGTCATGTCCAACCTGTGCTCCGAGATCCTCCAGGTCTCCGAGCCCGAGCGAGCTCAACGAGGACCTCACCTACGCCCACGTGGGCAAGGACATCTCCTGCAACCTGGGCAGCCTCAACATCGCCAAGACGATGGACTCCCCGGACTTCGCCCGCACGATCCGTACCGCGGTGCGCGGGCCTGACCGCGGTCAGCGACCAGACCCACCTGCCCAGCGTTCCCTCCATCGACCGGGGCAACCACGAGGTCGCACGCCATCGGTCTGGGGCAGATGAACCTCCACGGCTTCCTGGCGCGCGAGCGCATCCACTACGGCTCCGAGGAGGGCCTGGACTTCACCAACGTCTACTTCGCCAGCGTCCTGTTCGCCGCCCTGACGGCGTCGAACGAGATGGCCGTGGAGCGCGGGGAGAGCTTCGTGGGCTTCGAGGACTCGACCTACGCCAGCGCGAGTTCTTCGAAGTACGTGACCCAGGACTTCGTGCCGGTCACCGAGCGGGTGAAGGAGATCTTCGCGGCCTCCAGCGTGCATGTGCCCACGCGTGAGGACTGGGCCGAGCTGGCCGCCAAGATCAGGAGGGACGGCCTGTACAACCGCAACCTGCAGGGCGGTTCCGCCCACCGGCTCAATCTCCACATCAACAACTCCACCTCCTCGATCCACCCGATCGTGGCCAAGGTGGAGATCCGCAAGGAGGGCAAGATCGGCCGCGTCTACTACCCGGCGCCCTTCATGACGAATGACAACCTCGAGTACTACCGGGACGCCTACGAGATCGGCCCGGAGAAGATCATCGACACCTACGCCGCGGCCACGCAGCACGTGGACCAGGGGCCTGAGCCTCACGCTCTTCTTCCCGGACACGGCCACCACCCGCGACGTCAACCGCGCCCAGATCTACGCGTGGCGCAAGGGCATCAAGACCCTCTACTACATCCGCCTGCGCCAGGCCGCCCTCATCGGCACCGAGGTCGAGGCTGCGTCTCCCTGCATGCTGTGAGTTGGAAACGTTCGGAGATTTGAATAAATATGGAGAGGATTGTGAGTGGGCCGCGTTGCCTACGGGGATGAAAGTGTTCGCCGTTCTGGCGTTCCTGATCCGGTGTACTTGTTGAGCGCATACATTACTGATGAAGGTCAATCTGATCTTGCGGATGCGTTATCTGTCTATGTGCGCCAAGGTGGGAAACTCCACTGGGAGATCATGTTCCTCGAACGAAGCGAGCGGTCTGTAAGACTATCGGCGAACATGGTGCGAATCATCTTGTTGTCGCAGTTTCACCCATTCCTGCGGGGAAAGGGGTCAGGAGCACGCGAGACAGCAGGCGCTGCATTATCTATGCACGCTTCTCGAGGGCGACTTTGACGTGCATTCACTTGTTCTTGAACGTAGACAGCGAAGCCAAGATGAAAAGGATAAGAACACGATTTCCTTAGCTCAACGTAATAAGGTGTTGACGCCAAGATTTCGTTTGTCTCATAAGTTCGGCTATGAAGATAGGCGACTGTGGGTTCGGATCAGGTGGTTGGGGTGCTGGAAGACTATCTAGCCGATCTGAGTACTGGTGGCTACTGGGGATTTGTCGCTGATCTCGTGCGAGTGGAGGAGATTAACCCCCGTAGGTAGCGCGAACGCCGGGCCCACATGACGACACGGGTGCACCGGCGCTTACTTCCACTCCGCGCCGTAACGCGGCGGCACGTCAACTATACGCCAGACTTGCCGCGATTGCCAGTAATCGCGGCATTGCTGGCTAATCGCGCATGGCTCACGTCCGCTTTCCCTTCCTTGCGGCGTTGTCAGTCGCTCGTGGGTGACAGTTCCTCGGCTCTTGGTGCACCGGCGCAGCTCGCGCACGGTGGCGTGCGGGTCCTCCCGGTCGGGGAATCCGCGCAGGCGCCAGTGCATGGCCAGCAGGGAGCCGGTGATCGCGTGCCAGAAGGTTGCCGCTGCGCGGACGCCGGCGCGGGGCCGCCGAGGCGCTACTCGAGTTCGTCGTCAGCGCCGTCGTCGGAGCTGGACTCATCCTCGGGCTCGCGCCACACCTCGTCGCAGCGGTGGACGCTCGTGGCGATGAGGGCGGGCGTTGGGCAGGTCCACCGTGCGCGCGCAGTGGCCGGCGTCGAGGGCGTTCTTGCCGAAGTCCTCGTGCCGGTTGATGAGCCGGGGAACGAGCACCTCCTCGGGTACGTCGATGTGGATGAGCAGGTCGATCCGTTCGCGTACCGCGCCCCAGCCGCGTGTCTCAAAGGGGCCAGGTAGTTGCCCTCGGTGATGACGGCGCCCGGCCCGGTCACGATGCGCCCGGCCGCCACCGGCTCGTGCAGGTCTCGCCGGTAGACCGGGACGAGGACCTGCTTGGCGCCGTCGCCCGCACCCGGTCCAGGGTCGCCAGGTAGCCCCTCGACGTCGAAGGTGTCCGGTGCGCCCTTGCGGTCGTGGCCCCCAGCTCGTTGAGGACGGCGTCGGACGGGTGGAAGCCGTCCATGGGGACGAGGCCGGCGAAGATGCCAGCTGCTTCGAGGTCCGGCCTCCGCTGCTCGGCAGTCGTTGACTTGCCCGGGCCGGGGAGCCCCGACGAGGTCCGACGACGAGGCGTGCGGGCGCGTCGTCGGCCGCCAACCGCTGCGTGAGCTGATCGACGAGGTTACTGACAAGGGTGGCGATCTCGCCCACCCGAACCGTGGGGCTCATGGAACTATTATCTCAGTCAACTACCTGACTGAGCGGGTGGATGCGACGTTTGTATCCATTGCGATGCCTTGGAGATCGCGTGCCGGGACCAGAAGTGACGTCGTGAGGAAAAGGAAGCGTTCCTCAGGGGGTGGAAGCCGCAAGTCGGCGGAGCCGCGTGTCAGTGCACCCGGTGCCGAGGGGTGGTGGGGGTTGGGTGAGCTCGGGCCCGTGATGGCGATTGGCGGGCCGGCTGCGGTGGCACGTTCATGCTGGTCGGAGACCTAACGGACGCCGATTCGTGACTGCGGATGAGATCCGCGCCGATTGGAGAGCGCCTGCTGTCGACGTTAGGTTCAGTCGGTCATCAGGTAAATCTCAGAAATGTTCCGAAAGGCTGTCTGTGTCGCCATCCCTATCCCCAGAGTGCTTGGTGCTCCCGGGCGCGCGGTAGGTGCTCTTGTCGCACTTGTCGCGCTCGTTGCCACGCTCCTGACGGTCCTGCCCGCAGGCCCGAGCCGCCAACAATCCGTCGATCGCCGTCTCGGCCTGTCGCTCGTGGCCTCCAGCGCCAACAGCGTCGAGGACCGGACAACACCTCGGTCAAGGTCGATGAGATCCTCAAAGCTGAAGTTCGCCTGGGATGCCCGCAACGCCAGCATCAGTGGCGACTCCTTCCAGATCAGCTGCGAGCAGCTCCGCAACCAGGAGCACCTCTCGGAGCCGATGAGGTCTCCCACCGGGGCGCGGATCGCACCGATAGTTGAGTGCGTGATGGACGACCGCACCATCACCTGCACCTTCAACAGCACTCTCGACACCATCCTTGGCCGGGGCTTCACCGGCCTGCAGGGCAACGGAACGGCCCTGGTGCGGGCTTCCACTGACCATTGGCTCGGCCAAAGTGATGATCGATGCCAACGGTAAGCAGATCGAGGTGCCCGTGCCCGGCAGCAAGATTGCTGACAATGTCGGACTTGAATATAAGCCGCAGTGGATGGCAGGCAAAGTGGGGCTCCGATGTCACCAGCACCTCCAAGAAGGTGGACTGGGTGGTGACCTTCAGGCCTGACCAGGTCAAGAGGTCCCTTGAGAATAAGGGCGGTCGCTGGTCGTGGACAGCGAGGACTCGATCGACCGCCATCACCTTCTCCGACCAGCTCGGTCGCAAATGGGCAGGCCTACGTTCCGGCTAAGGCGGAAGTGGGAAGCTGAAGATCGGAAACGCTCGAGGGCGGAGCCACCTCTACGGTCAGGTCACGGATGCCAGCGGCGCAAACCCGGGACACCAGTCAGGGCGACTGCGACCTCGATGTCACCGTCAGGGGCAGCACCGCCACCATTACCGTGACCGTGCAGATCCCTATCGCCGCCGCAGACCAACGACTTCCTCTACTACACTCCACCCCGTCAACGGCCGGCGGCGTCATTTCAGGCCGGCGTGGAGTACACTGAACAAAGGTCTCCGTGGTGAGGGAGCGATCTGGAGCACTTCTGCTCGGTGCTGCTACTCCAAGTCCTTCACCATTGACGTCAACCTGCAGCGGATTCGGTGGACTGGATGTATCCACGGAGCACCTCACCGGGACCGAGACCGCCAAGGTGCGCCGGCACCGCTTCAACGTCGGCATCAAATACACCGCACTGCGGCGGCGCCTACCGACCGGCCTATCCGGTGGACGGCTCCCGACTGTCAACCAGGACCATGCCGGTGGAGACACATCGATGGCTGTCACCGTCGCAGGGAAGGCCGTGTGCAACGGCACCTTCGGCAGCTGGGACGGTGCTGACTCTGAGACGAGGACACGACGACGGCCTCGTGACCAATCCTGCCACGGCGTCGTCACGAGGCACCCCGGTCTTCATAGTGGGGGACAGGCACACCTCCACCCTGACCATCGAGAGGAACCCGAAGTCTACGGCCGTGAAGTTGCGCAACGCCGCCCAGCCCAGTCGCCGTGGAGGTGACTTCACGGTCACCAAGGCCGCCCGGCGACGGTGAGCTTCAGTGGCTCGACCTTCGGTTCTCTACCTCACGCCGACGGCACCGAGGGGACTCTGGCAGTGACCAGGGCGGCGACCTCGGAGAAGTCCAAAGAAGATCAAGGCCAGTTCAGCCTGCACCGTGACCAAAGAGCACGGCGCCAAGGCGGCTCAGACGGCACCACACCTGACCTGCGGATGACGAGACCGTGACGATCGCCAAGGACCAGACCGCGGTGACGATGACCAACACCACTACGCCCGCGACATGGGGACCTTCTCGGTGACCAAGAGGCGTCACGGCTGCGCTTCGAGCGGGACTTAAAGAGTTTCACCTTCTCCTACACCTGCGACAACAACGCCAAGGACACGCTGAGGTCCAAGGCCGACGGCGCCGCGGTCTCCGGCCCCCAGCTGCCCGTGGGCGCAAGTGCACCATCACGGAGGACGGCGCAGGCCGCCCAGATCGAGGGCACACTGGAGGCACCCGCCTCCCAGGAGGTGACCATCGGTGAGAAAGAACTCCAGGTGGTGGCCCGACCTTCACCAACACCTACACGCCCAGGGCAGCGCCTCGCCGTACTCCATCGGCGAGCGGTCTCGCGCCGTCGCCGGGCGCCTCGTCGACTCCCAGCGAGGTCCTCGACGCCCGCGCCCTCGCCGGAAGCTCTTCGCCGTCCCCAGTGAGTCGCCTTCGCCTTCCGGCGGGCAGGTCGACGCCTGGTGGGACCCCGGACGAGCGAGGTCCTCGACGCCGGCGCCAGCGGTATGCGTCGGACGAGCAGGTCCCCGACGCCGGTGCCCAGCGAAGTCGCCGTCCCCGGATCCAGGCAACCTGCGGACCCGAGACGGCTCCGCTACACCCTGGCGACCTCCTCGCCAGACCTGGCGCAGAGCGCGATGACCGCCGGTGCCGGACACGACGCCCGCTCGCGATCCTCAGACCCGCTGGCCAGCACCCGGTGCTCGATCGGTCTGCCGTTGGCGGTCGCCGTATTCGCCGTCATGGGAGGTGCCCCTGCTGGTGAGCCGCCGCCGCGCCTGAGGCCGGTTGCCGGCCCTCACCCTTCTGGGACACGCCCCCGAGCACGCCCAGTCCTACGACGGGGGTGCGCTCCGGGGCGTCGTCGTCGGCGCCGCGACATGAGCCGGACGCCTTCGTGAGGCCGGCCCCGGTGACGGGGTCCGGTTCGACGGAGACTCCCGCCATCGATCAATCGACTGAACGTCAAGGACTTGGGTCTTGGCCGGGCCGTCGAACCGGGGGCGGAGGCGGGGCGGGGAAGAGGATGACGAAATAGCCACTGTGGCACTGGACACGGTCGTAGCCTGAGGTCCGCCATGCCGCACGGCACGAGGCGAGTGCCGTGCGCGACTCTTCCGACGTCAGAGCACACCGTGGCAGAGTCATCTCGTCATCACAGTCGTCATCCTCCCGGACACCAGCCGCCTCTCCTCAGCACCGACCTCGGACGATCCGGCTTCGACCGTCAGCCCGCATCAACGCCGGATCATCGGCCATCTGCGTGGCCGCGGCCCTGGGTGGGTTCCTCCGCTCGACACCGCCGTCATCAACGGCGCCGTCGACGCCCCTCTCCGACCAGTTCGCCCTCAGCGATGCCCTCAAGGGCTTCTCGTCTCCTCGGCGCTCATCGGCTGCACGCTGGGTGCTCGTTCGCCGGGCCGGTCTCAACCGGCTGGGCCGCGTGCCCGTCATGCTCATCGCCGCCGTCATGTTCCTTGCCTCGCACTCGGCTCGGGCTGGCCTCGCGTCATCGACTTCATCGTGTGGCGCGTGGTGGGTGGCCTGGGCGGGGGCGGCCTCCGTCATCGCCCGCATACATCGCCGAGGTCTCTCAGCGGTGCGCGGCTCGCCTGGGCTCCCCTCCAGCAGCTGTGCCATCGTCATCAGCATCACTTCTCACTCCTGCTGGCCGACGCCTGGTTCTCCGGACAGGCGGGTGGGGCCGCCAGGAGCTGTGGCTGATGGAGGCCTGGCGGTGGATGTTCATCATCGCCGAGGCCCTGCCCGCACTGGTCTACGGGCTCTTCGCCTTCCGGCTGCCAGGGTCCCCCGCGCTTCCTCGTGGCGCGCGAGCAGCTTCTGACAAGGCCTCCCAGAGTGCTCTACGACTTCACCAGCATCGTCAGCGTCAACCTCAGGATCGAGGAGATCCGCTCACCATCGACTCCCGAGAAGCGCGGAGTCCCTGTCCGAGCTGCGCGGGTCGGCGCTGGAGTCGTAAGCCGATCGTGTGGGTGGGCATCCCTGCTGTCCGTCTTCCGGCGGTTCGTGGGCGTCAGCGTCATCTTCTACCTGCTCGACGACGCTGGCACCGTGGAAGCTTCGAGGTCCGACGCCCTGACCATCCCACGGTCATCGTCGGTGACTAACATCCTGGTGACGAGTCCTGGCGATCCTCCTGGTGGACAAGGTGGGACGCGCCGGCCATGCTGCGCCGGCTCGTTCTTCATGACCGTCTCCCTGGGGCTCATGGCTGGCCTTCTCCTTCGCAATGTCAGCGGTGGCGGTGACCCTGGAGGCGCCGTGGTCACCGATCGCGCTGGTGGCGGCCAACCTGTTCGTCGTGGCCTTCGGGCGACCTGGGGCCCGCTCGTGTGGTGCTGGGCGAGATGTTCCCCAACCGGATCCGCGCCGGGGCGCTGGCGGTGGCAACTCCGCCGCCCAGTGGGTGGCGAACTTCTTCATCTCCACCCACCTTCCGAGCTTCTCCAGCATCAGCCTGACCTTCGCCTACAGCTTCTACGCCTTCTTCGCGCTGCTGTCCCTCATCTTCGTCTTCCGGGTGCCCGAGACCAAGGGCAAGGAGCTTGAGGAGATGGAGGACCTGGCGGTCTGGCCTGACTCATGACAGTTTGGTGGGGTTTGGGTTTTGAGGTGGGTTTCGTTGGTATCGCGTGGTGTTTGGGGTGTGCTGACACACTAAGGGCTAGTGGTCAGGTGGTGAGCCCGTTTCTGCGTAGGTCAGGACCTCCTCGGGGGCCAGGGCGGGTGCAGTCGTGTGTCCAAGTCCGGCGGTGTGCCGGATTGTGGGGCCCTGGGATCAGCCCACGACGAGGCGAGTTGGGTCCTGCAGGGGCCTACCACCTGGGGCTGGGGACGCCGCTGGTGGTGATCGGGCTTTGAGCAGATGGGTCTGGCGCGTTTGATCGGAGCCGACCTCAAGGCCTAGGTCCCCGTGTGTCTGGTGACCTGGGCCTGGACATGATCGGCGTGCGGACCTTGTTCGCTCCTGGGACACTGCGTGGGCAGGGCTATCGGAGCGATCTCTCAGGCCCTGTTCGGCACGTCACCGCCGCAAGGGGCTGTCCCTGTGCCTGCAGGCGTGACCACGCTCACTTCGAGGCCGAGCATGGGGATGACCTGCGGCGGGTGGGTTACTGGCAAGGAGGGAGGGTCGATCCCCAGGTCATCGTGGGCCTGCTGGTCGACCGCCACGGGTTCCCTCCAAGCGGATGCTGGGAGGTGGCCGGGTCGAGACCTCCACGATCATCCCCGTCGTGGAGGCCTTCCAGGCCGCTCACAGCATCGCCGAGTTGGCCGTCGTCAGCGGGCGCCGGAATGCTGTCGGTATCGAACCTGAGCGCGTTGGATGAGGCGAGGCTGCGGTTCATCGTCGGGGCGTACCACCCGGGTGCCAGGCGACTGGCGCACTTCCATTGGGCGGGGACGCCTTCACCTATTCAGCACTACAGCAATGAGTTGTAGCTTGTCGCAAGTTACACAACCAACAAAACCATAAATTATATCAAAAAATGCTTATGATGCATAATTTTAGAATGTGAGGAATGAACTATCATCGAGTTGTCCCGTTCTATCTTTCTGGTGCGTCGTCTGATCGAGCAGGGTGATTGAGCCCTGCTCGATATCTTCTCAAGTAACAAGCAGATTGATGAGGAGATGATCGATGTGCAACGACTCATTGAATTCACAACAGATGACTCTGGTGCGAAAAGGTTGAGTCTGCCAGAACTGCGTTCTCAACTTTAACGAAGAGACACCCCGATTTCGTTCGTTTAGCATATTGGAGACTACAAAGACACAAACAAATTTGTCGCTCTAATAGAACTTGAAGACGAAGAACAACCCACTACAAATCTAGATACAACTGCAGTTCTACCGAGGTGATTGGCTCCACGTCGAAGGTGGCTATCCGATACCGCAGGTGATCAGGTTGATCGGTAGTTACGGGTTCGATCTGTGACCATCGACCAGAACTGGGATGCCTTCGCTTCGCAGGAAAAGTACCTGCGAGCGTTGGCTTTCCGATTCTTGCACAATTCTTTAGATGTGGATGATATTATGCAAGAGGCATGGATTCGTTATGATCAAATTGATAAGAACAATATTTCTAATTTAGAAACTTGGCTCACTACCGTTGTTACAAGGTTGTGCTTAGATAATCTTAGAATCGTAGGTTTCAGACTATAATCTGATAAATCATTCATTGAATATATGATCCCGAAAGTAGTGTGGAATTAAATTGCAATATTGAAACAGCGTTTAATATTATTTTAGCAAATAAGCCCTTCGCAGCAAGTTGCTTTAATTTTACGATATATTCGACTTTACTTTGCTGAAGTAGGAAAAATTTTACAGGTTAGCGAAAGGACTGCTCGGCGTCAAACCAGTCGAGCGCAAGCATTGGGAATAATGAATTTCGTTTAAATCAACGTAAATTCAATGAAAGTGAAGTGCAGCGAGTTGTAGTGCTTTTTTCTTGCTGCAGCTCAGAGGAAACGTTGGTCAGCTAATATCTGTACTTCATCCTGGCGTTGTCCGAATAACTGATTCGGGGTCTGTAATTAGAGGGTCAGAAAAAGTTATAGCGAAACTATCGAACTTCGAGCTAATGCAGAAATAGCGAAACCTTACTCTTTAAAAGGAAGGCCCTATTATTGTGGTAGAGTCAGTGTGTGATCCTAAGTTATTGCTGTCATTCACTGTTTATGATAAAATAATGGCCTATAATGTTACTGCAACCGTAATCAAATAAATCTCTTGATGTTGAACAAGCGAGATTCATTTGATTTCAGTATTCAAGAGCTGTGGCAGATAGGCTTTATTGATTAAATTAGATTGTTCTTCAGATGGTCCTTCTGGTGTTTTGCAAGGTTGTTCAGGGTGTATTATTGATGTTCGGATTACTATAGTGAATTGGGGGAACGTGTCTAGGGTTGTCTGCTCTCCTGATGGTGCCAAATATGGACATTAACTTGTTTGATGATGCACCTGACTCGATTGATACTATAGTTTACATTCTTAGTGGCATCACTAATTTTCTTGGCCTGCTT
>BNJS01002308.1_pt1 | contig 21012 bp, 22 predicted proteins | sample 8540461 | NCBI WGS metagenome assembly BNJS01 (sample SAMD00202454, study PRJDB9452) | human saliva metagenome | isolation source: human saliva | place: Japan | reverse complement strand
ATCAATTTTCCGATTTTTCCATGTAAATCTGGTTCGTCAGTCGCAAGCCGTGCCGTCCCCGGGAGAACCGATCCGCCGGCACAAGGGCGATGGTCGACACGACACCGACCGCACCGGCCCCGGCGACCGGGACAGACGGCAGTAGAAAGAGAGCTCTCAGGTCGCTGCGAGGATTGCCGACGTACTCCGCGGACTTCTTCCCCATGGAGGCCAGGCCTCCGTCTCAATCCTTCCGCCAGAACCGGGACTTGGCAGCGTCCTGGCTGCCATCACCTTCCATCCTCACCGAAGGAGCCGCCATCAGTAATGCTCGTACCGCTTCCACCGGAGAAGCTGCTCGCCCTCCCGCACCACCATTCAGAATCTGGACATGCCTCAATGAGGAGACGTAGTCGGATAGCAGATGAGCCACGAATACCGCTGCCGCTCTCGGCCCGCCAATCTTGCCCAGCCTCGATGATCGCACCATCAGCACATCTTTTCACTGATGGAAGCTGGTTCCGACGTTATTCAGAAACTGGATGACGAGCCGGATCCTGAGAACCCGCCTCCGCTGTAGCCGCCGGAGAAGCTGCTTCCCGAGAAGCTGGACCCGGAGCCGGAGCTGCTCGATGGCGTGTAGGAGGAGGCCGAGCTGTAGCCCACCACCAGGTCGGAGACCGGGGTGAAGGAGCTGAAGGACCCACCGGCGCCGGAGCCCGAGCTGGACGAGCCGATGGCGGAGATGGCCGGCGAGGAGGGGTTGAGTCGGATCGTCGAGTGCGGGTTGTAGCTGCCGTGCCCGCCGCCCAGGTACCAGTAGCCGGCATAGGCGGCCTCCTTGGACGAGCTCGAGTCGTCATAGCGACGACGGCGCTCGTCGGCATAGCTGGAGGTGTCGGCGTCAATGGCCTCGCGCGCGAGCCGGGCGGCCTTCGTCTTCGTCTCACTGGCGATCTCGTCGAGCTCGTCGAGCGCGGCCGAGGGCTGGAGCGAACCGTCCTCCAGACTGGAGGTCATGTCGTCCAGGCGCTGTTTGCGGGAGCGTACCCACTCCCGCTCCTCCTTGGTGCGCTCGGCGATCGAACCGCTCTCGGCGGCGTCGGAGCTGTCGATCTCGTGACACAGCCGCCGCAGCGACTGCAGGTCCTCCAGAACCGGCCCCTGCTCGTTGCTCCAGACTCGGTCCCAGCCGGGCGACAGGCTCAGGAAGGTCGCGGTGTTGGCGATGACGTCGTCGAGGGAGTCCAGAAGCTCGGAGCGTTTCTCCAGCTCGGTGGCCCGTCCCAGCACCGGCATGCTGAACCACTGGGCGCGGTAGGGGTTGCCGAAGTCCTGCCAGGAGCGGGTGACCTTCTCATACTCGCTGCGGAACCAGCGGTAGCGGGCCATGACCTGGGCCCCGTGCGGCTCGTCCTCGGGAATCGTGCCGGCCAGGAGCTCGGTGGTCTCGTAGTCGTGGGTGACCTGCGAGTAGTGGCGCAGCGCCTCGCGCGCCCGGCGTCTCGCCGTGAAGCCGCGCCACAAGTAGTACGAGAGCCGAGGCGAGGCCCGAGCGCCGAGATTCCGGGCAGGATGTAGGTCATGCCGACGTCACCACCGCCGGGCCGGCCGATGACGTCGGCGGTCTTGGCCGCCATGGAGACGGTTCCCCCGTACCAGTCGGCCTGCCGGTACTGGTTCTTGGCGGCGTCCTGGATGGCGGCCTGCTGCCCAGGACCGCGACATCCCTCACCAGTAGCAGCCCACCTTGCACGCGCCTCCGGGGCGACCGCCAGGATCACCAGGCCATCACTCCAGTAGTTGGAGTTCGACGTCGAGATCCACGGGACGTCGGTGTTACCCGCGTGCGAGCGGGCGTACTCCAGCACCGAGTCGTTGAGGTTGTCGACATCCCAGCCCGGACCGTGAGTACGGCGACGTGGACGTCCTGGCGGAAGCGCATCGCCTGGATCTCCCTGGCCAGTGGCTCCTCTGGAGTATCCCGGCCTCGTCGCGGACCTCCACGCTGGGGTGGTGGCTGCCGCCGAAAGCGGCCAGATGACCATGACCGGCAGCACGGCGGGATGAGGGCCAGGCTCACCACCACATTGGCGACGAAGGCTGTCACCGACCAGATTCCGCCGAGCCCGACGATGCCGGACTGTTTCATGTGCTTCATCTGCTCTTCCCTTTCTTTCTGCGGATGTAGAGGCTTAACTGCTGCAAGGCTGAGTGGCGGGCCTGCCTCGGAGAGTCCGGAGCGGGTCCTCTGCCGGCATCAAGTGCCCGGGAGGGTTCCGACCCGGGGATATCCCGTGCCGACACTCCGGGTACCGGCGAGCTCCGGCGTCGAACGCGTTGAGGGCCGGTCCGGTGCTGGCGGCATGCAGTGACAAGACGCTCACCGACCGGCGGGTGTCGGCCGCGATCCAGGCGAGCTCGTCGAGAGCAGCCGAAGGTTGCAGCCGGCCCTCTGACAGCTCGGCGGTCATCTCGGTGAGCCGCTGATGATGGGCACGGACCTGTTCGCGCGCCTCCACCGTGCCGCCGGGTGCGGAGGCGGGGCAGTCGATCTGCTGGCACAGGCTTGAGAGCAGGCCCAGGTCCTGGAGAACCGGCCGCTGCTCGTTGTACCAGATCTGCTTCCAGCTGGAGGACAGGCTCAGAAACGCGGCACTGCCGGCGATCGCGTCATCAGTCGAGTCCAGTGCCGCGCAGCGCCGCGCGAGCTCGGTGACCCTCCCGAGCATCCCCGGCTCGAACCACTGGGTGCCCCGGGGGCTGCCGAGGTCCTGCCACGTCCGGGTCAGGCTGTCGTACTCGTCGCGGAACCAGCGGTAGCCGGCCATCACCCGGGCCCCATGGGACTCGCCTCAGGAACGAGACGGGCCTGGGCTCAGTGGCCTCGTAGTCGTAGGTGACCCGCGAGTAGTGGCCCAGAGCCTGCTCGGCCAGGTGGCGCGCGTTGAAGCCGCGCCACAGGTAGTAGCCGATGCCGCCGGCACCCAGAAGAAGCAGCACGATCGAGGGCGGCAGGAGGAAGGGCGCCCACGCCGCCGCAGCCACCGGTGAGAGCACAGCCGCCAGGGCGGCAGTCACGACTGCTGAGAAGGCCAGCAGCGAGCGGATCCCGCCGAGACGAACAATGAGGGGCAGGTGCGTAGGCGGCATCGTCTTCCTCTCATCGTCCCTTGCAGGCCTGGTCGGCTGGTGGCCCCATGGGTCACCCACCGCGCCTCATCCTTCCCCCGCAGGCACACCACACACCATGGGGAGAGCAACACGGGGCGTCCCCAACAAGGGGACACCCCGTGGACGTGGAACCGGGAAAGAGCCTAGTGAGCAGGTCGGCCCACCGGCAGGGTCAGACGCCCCGTGCCGGGCGGGGCAGCGCCCCGTCCGACGCGGCCGGTTCTGATTCGCATCCGTGCGACCGGCGCCGGTCTCGCGAGTGTCGGCGTGGCTTCGGGGATAGCTCTCGATCGGACCGGCTCAGGACCGGGCGGCGATGGCCTCGATCTCGACGCCGGCCCCCAGAGGCAGGGCGGCCACGCCGAAGGCGGCCCGGGCCGGGAGGGTCTCACCGGTGAAGTAGCGGGCGTAGACCTCGTTGACGGCGGCGAAGTCGGCGATGTCGGCGAGCAGGACCGTAGTCTTGACGACGACGTCGTACCCGAGCCCGGCCTCGGCCAGGATGGCGCCCACGTTCTTGAGGACCTGCTCGGCCTGGGCCTGGATGTCGCCCTCGACGAGGGCACCGGTGGCCGGGTCGAGCGGCACCTGGCCGGAGACGAAGACGAGCGAGCCGGCCTCCTGACCGGTCGAGACGCCCTGGGAGTAGGGGCCGACGGCGGCGGGGGCGCTGGTCGTGGCGATACGGCTGACGGTCATGGTTCCTCGTTCCTCCTGGACACTGGGGTTCGGCCGCGCCCCTGATGAGCGGAGCGGCGGCCCGGGTGGCAGCGCAGGAGCGCCGACGCCCGGGCCAGACTACCCATGTCCCTCGCTTCGCCTGCTTCCTGGACTCGGGGCTGGTCGGCCGCATCCGGTCGGCCGCATCCGGTCAGCTCACTCCCGCTTGGCTCCCATGTCTGAAGCAATCTTCCGTGAAGCCGCCCAGCATCCGCTCACGCGACGACCTGACCGCCCAGGACCTACGGCACTTCCCCGCGGGCCCTCGCGGCGGGTCCTCCCACAACGCCGTCGTCGTCGGACATGGCGCCCCCGCCGATCACCACGTCCCAGCCTCGGAACGGCCAGTGTTTCGCACAGCGAAACGGGCTGATTCAATCAGTGGTACGTGACACACTGTGCCCCATGCACGCACGCGCAGGACAGCCAGCACAGCCCGAAGACCTCATCGACGTCGACGAGGTCGTCTCCGCCTACTACGACCTCGTCCCCGACCCGACCATCCCGGCCCAGAAGGTCGTCTTCGGTACCTCCGGGCACCGCGGCTCCTCCCTGGACACCGCCTTCAACGAGGCGCACATCGTGGCCACGACCGCCGCCATCGTGGAGTACCGCCGCTCCCAGGGCACCGACGGCACCCTTTACCTGGGGCGCGACACACACGCCCTGTCCGAGCCGGCCTGGCGCACCGCCGTCGAGGTGCTCTCGGGCGCCGGCGTCACGACTGCCGTTGACGCGCGCGGCTCCTACACGCCGACCCCGGCCGTCTCGCACTCCATCCTCCTGGCCAACGGCGCCGGCACCGAGGCCGGCGTGCGCACCGCCGGGCCGGGCCTGGCCGACGGCATCGTGGTGACCCCCTCCCACAACCCGCCGCGCGACGGCGGCTTCAAGTACAACCCGCCCACCGGCGGCCCGGCCGGCTCGGACGCCACCAGCTGGATCGCCGACCGCGCCAACGAGCTGCTGGCCTCGGGCTGGCAGGACGTCCCCCGCGTCCCCTTCACCGAGGCGCTCGACGGTCCCCTACGTCATCAAGCACGACTACCTGGAGACCTACGTCGCCGACCTGGAGAACGTCATCGACCTCGACGCGATCCGCGAGGCCGGTGTGCGCATCGGGGCCGACCCGCTGGGCGGCGCCTCGGTGGACTACTGGGGCGCGATCGGCGAGCGCTACGGCCTGGAGCTCACGGTGGTCAGCCCAAGGTGGACCCGGCCTGGCACTTCATGACCCTGGACTGGGACGGCAAGATCCGCATGGACTGCTCCTCCCCCAACGCCATGGCCTCGCTGCGCGAGAAGATGACGCCCGACGCCGAGGGCAGGACCCCCTACGACGTCGCCACCGGGAACGACGCCGACTCCGACCGCCACGGCATCGTCACGCCCGACGGCGGGCTCATGAACTCCAACCACTTCCTGGCCGTGGCCATCGAGTACCTCTTCACCCACCGGCCCGGCTGGCCCGCCGATGCCGCCGTGGGCAAGACGCTGGTCTCCTCCAGCCTCATCGACCGGGTGGCCGCAGCGATCGGCCGCACCCTCATCGAGTTACCGGTGGGCTTCAAGCACTTCGTGCCCGGGCTGCTGGACGGCTCGATCGGCTTCGGGGGGCGAGGAGCGCGGGGCCTCCTTCCTGCGCAAGGACGGCACCGTGTGGACCACGGACAAGGACGGCATCATCATGGCCCTGCTGGCCAGCGAGATCATCGCCGTCACCGGCAAGTCCCCCTCCCAGCTGCACGAGGAGCAGGTGGAGCGCTTCGGCGCCAGCGCCTATGCGCGCATCGACGCCGCCGCAACCAAGGAGGAGAAGGCCAAGCTCGCCGCCCTGGCCGCCGAGGACGTGACCGCCACCGAGCTGGCCGGCGAGGAGATCACCGCCCGGCTGGTCGACGCGCCCGGCAACGGGGCCGCCATCGGCGGGCTCAAGGTCACCACCGAGGACGCCTGGTTCGCCGCACGACCCTCGGGCACGGAGGACGTCTACAAGATCTACGCAGAGTCCTTCAAGGGCGCCGACCACCTGGCCCAGGTCCAGGAGGAGGCCAAGCAGGTGGTCTCCGCAGCTCTGGGCGGCTGACGGAGGCACCGGGGGTCAGGGGCCGGAGCACCCTGACCCACGCCCTTTTCCTCACGGCCTGGGACATTCTGCGTGGCCGGGGCGCCTGCCGCTCCGGGCGGGGACGTTCGACGCCGTCGGGGACAGGAATCCTGTACCCGCACGCGTGGGATGTCCCCGCCCGCATGAAAAGATGCCCGGCCATGGCATCGGGGGGCGCGGAGCCACGGGTGTCTGTTCGACGTCGGGCGATCGACTGGTGAGAATACGGGTATGGACACCACCGGCTCCACGACCCTGCACATCCGCACGGCCCGGACGGCACCGGCGCAGCAGGCGCAGGACGCGGCCATGGCGGCCGCCCTGGAGGCCATCTGCTTCCCACCCGAGCAGGCCGCCAGCCCGACGACGATCGCCGAGCGGATGGCCCACTACGCCGACCACTTCTGGCTCATCGAGGACGAGGGCGGCACGCTGCTGGCGCTGGTCAACGGCCTGTGCACCAATGAGCCCAATCTGAGCGACGAGATGTACGAGTCGCCCACGATGCACGACCCCGACGGGACCTGGCAGATGATCTTCGGCGTCGCCACGGCGCCGGCCGCCCAGGGGCAGGGGCTGGCCACCCGCCTGCTGCGCACCGTCATCGAGACGACGCGCGCCCACGGCCGCCAGGGCCTGGTACTCACATGCCTTGATGACCTCATCCCCTTCTACGCGCGCCTCGGCTTCGCCGACGAGGGGCTGTCCACTTCGAACCATGGGGGCGTGCCCTGGCACCAGATGCGGCTCACCCTGACCTGACCGTCCCGCCGCGCAGCGCCGGACAGGGACGTTCGACGCCGTCGGGAACAGGAATCCTGTGCCCGTGCGCGCAAGACGTCCTCGGCTGTGAGAACAAGTCCCCGGCCGCACGCAGGGGTGAGCGACTAGGGTGACGGTGTGAGCCAGTCCCGCCCGTCGAGGCCGTCCAAGCACCACGTCGAGCACTCCTCCACGTCCGCCGACCACGCAGGGGGCCCTGAGCCGTCTGCGTCCTCCAAGTCGCCTGCCTCACCCGACATCGTTGACTCCACCTCGCCCGACAACGCTGCCGGCCCGGTATCGAACAGCTCCACCGCACCACGCCGCGCCCCTCCCAGCAGTCTCGGCCCCGGCCCGCAGGACGACATCATGCTGGCCACCGGCAGGCCCCGGCAGGTCGAGCGTCCCCAAGCCCCCACCCAGGAGCAGATCCGCCGCCAGCCCGGCCGCAAGGCCTGGGTCCCCAACCAGCACGGGGCCTGGTCGATGCTGGTCCTGCCACCGATCGTCGGCTGGGTCGTGGGCGGCTTCAGCTGGGTGAACCTCCTGTTCCTGCCGGCGTGGTGGGGCGGTTACCTCACCTACTGGTCCTGGTCGCAGTGGCTGCGCACCCGCTCGGCCCGCAAGCGCGCCCTCATTATGCTGCCGCTCCTGGTCTACACCGGGTGGACGGCCTCCCTGGCCCTCATCACCCTGCTCGCGGCGCCCTACCTCATCCAGTGGGCGGTGCCGCTACTGCCTCTGTTCGCCATCGCGCTGCACCAGGTGTGGCGCGGTCACGAGCGCTCGCTGATCTCGGGACTGTCGACGACGGCGGCTGCCTCCCTCATGGCGGCCGTCACCTACAGTTTGGCGGTCCACGGTGAGGCGGGTTCCTGGGTCTGGGGACTCCAAGCACTCCCCTGCCAGGGGACCTCCCCAACGGCGCCCTGACGGGCTGGTCCTGGATGTGGCTGGTCACCGCCCTGACGGCCGCCTACTTCTGCGGGACGGTCCCCTACATCAAGTCGATGATCCGCGAGCGCTTCAACTACGTGCTGCTGGCCGGAACGGGGGCGGCGCACGCGGCGGTCGCGGTGGTGACGTTCTGGCTGGCCTCGTCGGGGCTGCTGCCATGGGGGCACGCCGTCCTCTGGACGGTGCTGGCCGTGCGATCACTGGTCATGCCGCTGTGGCAGTGGAGCCTGGTACGCAGGCGCCACCGTCCACTGCGCCCGGGCACGATGGGCATCGTCGAGGTCGTCATGTGCGTGGCCTTCCTGGTGACCATCTCAGTCTGACAACTCGGTGCGACGACGCCGTAACCGCCTCACCCTCTCGGCTGCACCCGCTCCGGCGGGTCTCAGTGCTCGGCGCTCCAGGCGGCCGCGGCGGCCAGGACCCTCTCGTTGTCCGATGTCGTCCCGATCGAGACCCGCACGCCCTCGCCGACGAAGGGACGCACGAGAATGCCGGCGGCGCGGGAAGTGCTCGGCCAGCGCCGCCGTCTCGTCGCCCACACCGAGCCAGAAGAAGTTGCCCTGAGCATCGGGAACCTGCCACCCCTGGGCCCGCAGGGCGTCTACGACCCGGTCGCGCTCGGCGGCGACGGTGGCTGAGCGCTCGGCCGTGCGGGCCAGCTCGGCCTCCCCCAGCGCCGCGGCGGCGGCCGCCTGCGCGGGCAGGTTGACCCCGAAGGGTGTGGACACCGAGCGGATGGCAGCGGCCAGGCCCGGCTCGCACACGAGGTAGCCCACGCGCATCCCGGCCAGGGCGTGGGCCTTGGAGAAGGTTCGCGAGACCACGAGGTTGGGGGCATCGGCCAGGAGGGTGAGGGCGTCGCCGGCCTCGGGGTCGGTAACGAAGTCGAGGTAGGCCTCATCAATGAGGACGACGACGTCGCGCGGCACACCGGTCACGAGATCAGCCAGCTCGCGGGCGGTCAGGATCGTCCCGGTGGGGTTGTTGGGCGTGCAGGCCATGACCACACGGGTGCGGGGGGTGATGGCCGCCAGCATGGCGGGCACGTCGTGGCGGGCGTCGGGGGTCAGCGGGACGCGCACGGCCCTGGCTCCGGCGACGGCGATGCAGATCGGGTAGGCCTCGAAGGAGCGCCAGGGGATGACGACCTCGTCGCCGGGCCGGCAGACGGCGTCGAGCAGGTGCTGGATGAGGGCGACTGAGCCGTTGCCGACGACGACCTGCTCGGCCTCCACGCCCCACCGGCGGGCCAGCGCCTGCGTCAGGGTCTCGCCGGTCATCTCGGGGTAGCGGTTGACTCCGGCCACGGCGCGGGTGATGGCCTCGACCACCGCGCTCCTGCGGGGGAAGGGCAGCTCGTTGGAGGAGAGCTTAGCGATCTCCACCGGGCTGCGGCATCGGGCCGGGCCCCGGGCACGTAGGCGGGCAGGGCGGCGACGTCGGGGCGGATGCGGACCGTCGTCGTGGGCTGGTCGTTCAGGCCGGGAGCAGGGGAGCTCGGGACCGGTTGGCCGGTCGGCGGGGTCGCTGAGGAAGTCATATCCCCATCTTGGCATCACCTCAGGTTTCCCAGGCACAATGTCCCTATGGAGATCGTGGCACGAACTATCGGAAACGCGGCCGGCCTGTGGCTGGCCACGCGCCTCCTGTCCGGGCTGAGTGTGCCCGAGGGGGTGAGCACCGCCCAGATGTGGCTGAACCTGCTGGTCCTGGGCCTGGTGCTGGCACTGGTGAACTCGCTGGTCAAGCCCGTGGCAAAGTTCCTGACCTTTCCGCTCTACATCATCACCTTCGGGCTGTTCGCCCTGGTGGTCAACGGCACGATGCTCTCCCTGACCGGTTGGCTCACCGACCACATCGCCGCGCTGGGCACCGGCGGCTCAGTACCGCTGGGGCTGGAGGTCTCCACCTTCAGTGCCGCGGTGATCGGCTCGATCATCATCTCGGTGATCTCCTCGATCATCGCCGCGATGCTCGTGCGCCGCGAGGACTGACGAGGTCGGTCGCAGTCGGCTCCGGGAGGCACTAGCGCTCGCCCGACGGCTGCGGGGCCGGGGTCGGCAGCTCGTAGGAGGGTTTCGACGACGGCACCTTGCCCTGGTAGCCCGTGTCCTGGTTGCCGGTGGCATCCTTGTACACCCCGCTGGAGTCGGTGTCGCGCTGGACCGCGAAGGTGTACTCGGTAGTGGTCGCCCCCTGCTCACCAGCGCCTGAGGCGTGGGAGAAGGACGTGCGCCAGTCGGCCAGCTCCGGGGCCCGTTCCTCCAGGCCCTCGGTGGCCTGTGCGTAGACGTCCGAGGCGTGGGGGTAGCCGCCCATGTCCATCTGGTGGGTGTCGAGCATGGCGACCTGGCGGTGGGGACCGGTGGGCGTGGGGGGCGGCGTCGAGCCCGGGGACGGCGTCACCGGCGTTCTCCAGGTGGAGGGCGTGGACGTCGTCGGGGATGGCGGCGCCCGCGGTGGGCGACCCGGCCGTGAGGACCGTGGTGATGTTGTACCGGTCCTGGATCGCAGGGTCGGCGGCGATGTTGGACACGGTGATCCCGCCCTGGGAGTGACCGTAGAGGGCGACCTCCTCTCCGGGCTGGATACCGGCCTGGCGCATGGCGGTGATGACGGCGCTCTCCATGGCCGTGGGGGTCCCGCCCACCCCCTCGAGGTTGGTGAGCAGGTCCTGCGGCTCACCGTCGCCGACGGTCCAGTCGGTGGTTCCGGGGACGTAGACGACCCAGGAGATGCGGCCGTCGGCGTGCTCGACCCGTTGGATGGAGATGACGCCGGCCTCCTCGTAGTCCTGCCCCAGGGATCCTCTGGAGGCCTGCAGCTCCTGGCAGTGAGTGATCGTCTCGGAGATGCTCTGCGGAGACCTGGAGTCCTTGCCCTTGCCGGTCATGCCGGCCTGCACCGGGCTGCCCAGCCCCAGGGGGTCCTTAGTGGCGGGAGGAAGCACGGTGGATCCGCTGCCGCCCACGGGGGTGACCGTGATCCCGGTCTGGCGCCCATAGAGCCCGGCACCCAGTGCCGTCGCGTTCATCCCCAGGTACGCGGTGACGCGCTGCATGGGCGTGAGGCTGGTGGTGTCCACGGTCCGGGTCCCCACGGGCACCTGACCGGGGAGGTGCTGCGTCACCCACGGGTCGAGGCGCTCGGAGACCTGCTTGAGGTAGGCCTCGATCGTGGCGGACTCCCGCCCGGTCCTGGCCTTCTGGAGCCAGAGTGTCAGCAGAACGATCCGCACGGCGTCGTCCTTGACCCACTGGGCGGTGGCCGGGTCGGCCAGCAGGAGGTGCAGGGCCTCGGCAACGGCCTGGCCGTCCTCGTTGCTCCGCCAGCTTCGCGTAGAGGGGGCTGCCGGGCGTCGTCAAGAGCGTCGCCAGGCCGGTGGGACCCGAGACCGCTGCGGAGATGCCGCGCCCCAGCGCCTGGTAGGCCAGGCCACTGTCAAAGGCCCGGATGTCCACGGGCCCCACGAGGCCGGGACCGGGTGTGGCGCCGCCCTCGGCGAGCGTGTGGGCCTGGGAGCAGGCGATGACGTCGGAGGCGATGCCGCGCAGGGTGTCCGCCGCGTCCTGAAGCGACCCGGGTCCTGTGCTCAAGGCGGTCAGCGACTGAAGAGCGGCGGACTTCTCCAAGTCAAGACCGAACGGGTAGACCTGGCTGCTCAGTCCGTTGTCCTGCGTGGGAAAGGAGGGGAGGATGGCGGGGTCCGGAGCGGGAACGCACTGACCATCGACGTCGTCCCAGGTCCCCTGCGGATTGAGGAGACTTCGCGGCTCGAAAGGAGACATTGGAGGAAGCGGCGGAGGTGGAGCTGCATTCACCTCAGTCACTGCAGTGGCGATGAGTGTTCGCGCATCGTCGAGTGAGCCGGCGGCGGAGGTGAGGCTGGAGGACAGGGCGTCCAGGTCGGCCGTATCGACCGAGACGCTGCCGCCCGACACGATCGTTGGGGCCAGTCCTCCCACATGCGCCATGGGTGGCCGGTGTCCTCCGGGGCCGGTCCGTTGTACGGAGCAGGGGGAGTCGCAGGCCCTGGGGGCGACGGATCGGAATAAGGCGGCTTCGTCGCGTGGGGGTCCTGCTTCCAGGCGGGATACGAGCCGCTGGGGCTGTCCATGACGACCGAGCTCATAACGAGCTCATCCCAGCCGATGAGTTGCGGGCGTCTATGACGCCGACGTTGGTGAACGCGTGTCGTAAAGCATCGCCAGCGCGGTCAGGAGCCCGGAGGCATTGTCCAGCGCCGTCTGGCAGGCGTTGGAGTCCGCTCCCACCCAGCTGGTGGGGACCGAGGCGGGGAACTGGGTGACGGCGGTGTCATAGTCCGCCTTCGAGCGTGACAGTGAGAAAGACATGACTCGACGGTAGGGCGCGCCTGGGACGCCCGCAGCGCCCACGATCCGCCCTGTGGATCAGCCCTGCAGACTGACGCCTGTGGCCCCCGGAATCCCGAACGGGGCACTGGTCCTCCCGGCCCGCTCCTCGGCTGCGCGCATCCACTCAGAAAAGGACTCGGCCCGCGATCCGGTTTCCCGGATCGCGGGCCCAAGCCTCGCGAGGTCCTCCTGCGACCCGGCTTCCCATAAGGCCGGGGAGGTGGATCCTCCTTCGCCAGAGCGCTCGGTCCGGGCTCCCTAAGACCCGTTCCGAACTCGGAGACCTGCCAGTCATCGGGCTCCCCAACCCTCGTGACCGGTTCCGTCCGGCGGTAGCAACTATGTAACCGACCGATCCTGAGCGGACCCCCCGGAAACCCCTATGAACATGCTGAGAAATAGGCGCCATTCCGCCATTTCCACGTTGCCTGCGCCACATTCCGGCTGTCGCTCAGGTTATTCCGGCACTTCTTCAGGCCCTTTCCCAAGGCCTCTTCATCAAACCGAGGCGGGCGGCCGGCGCAGGCACACAACGGCGTCGGCCCGGCTGTCCTCCTGGCCGTCAGGCCCGATGACCCGGCGCCGGCGCTCCTCAGCGACGACGACCTCCCAGCCCGCCGTCGCCTCGGCCAGGCCCGTCACCAGCTCGCCGGCCGCGTAGGTCCGGGCGTGGTGCCTGTGCCAGGGCGGGTTGACGGCGTGCACGGCAGTGAGCAGGCGCCCGCCGGGGGCGACGCGGGCGGCGGCGTCGGACAGGAGGGCGGCGAGGTCGAGGGAGCCCTCCTCGGGCCCGCCGTGCACGTAGAAGCTCGTCACCAGGTCGAAGGGCCCCTCCGGCAGGCCGGCTTCGACGTCGTGCACCCGGCCGGTCACTCGTGAGGCGACCCCACGGCGCTCAGCCTCTCGACTCAGGCGTGCGACGGCGGTGGCGGACAGGTCCAGGCCGGTCACCGCCAGCCGTGCTCGGCCAGCCACAGGACATCAGCGCCCTCGCCGCAGCCGATCTCCAGGGCGGCTCCGGGCTCCCAGTCGACGGCGAGCTCGGGCAGCCAGCTATTGGGGCGGCCTGACCAGAGCTGCTCGACCGAGGCGTAGCGCTCCTCCCAGCTCGAGGCGTGGTGACCGGCGTCGGACGGTGGCTCGGAGGGCTGCTGGCGGGAGGACGTCATGATGCGATCCTAGGCGGTGCCGGCTCACGCAGCAGGTCGCGCAGTGAAGCGCTCCGGCGGCCCCACCGGCGACCGGGCCGGTCCGCCGGAGCGCGGCCGATCTATCCTCTGCCTCATGACGATCGACACCTCCTGGGTCTCCCAGCGCAACGCCGTCTTCCTCGCCGACCCCGCCGCCCGCCTGGCCGGCAACGCCGTCGCTGCCACCGACGTGGAGAGGGTCTCCCTGGACCGGGCCGTGGTGACCACGATTGACACCTCTGTCTCCGACCTCGTCCCGGACGCCTCGATCACCGACCAGAAGCGGACGGGGCGCTGCTGGGCCTTCGCCGGCCTGAACGTGCTGCGTGCCGCCATGATCAAGGAGCTCGAGCTCGACTCCCTGGAGCTGAGCCAGTCCTTCCCCTTCTTCTACGACAAGCTGGAGAAGGCCAACGCCTTCCTCACCCGCGTCATCGCCGAGGCCGACCGCCCCCTGGATGATCGAGAGGTCGTCGCCTCCCTCCACTCCCCCATTCCCGACGGCGGCTGGTGGCCCGAGTTCGCCCGTCTGGTGGCCAAGTACGGGATCGTGCCGGCCTACGCCATGCCGGACACGGTCTCGGCCGGTGACTCCGACGCGATGAACGAGCACCTGTCCACGCTGCTGCGGCGCACGGCGCTGCGCTTGCGGACCGCGGTGGCCGACGGCGTCGACCCCGAGCCGCTGCGCGTAGCGGCCCTGGAACAGGTCCACCGGATGCTGTGCATCCATCTGGGCGCCCCGCCCAGCGAGTTCGTGTGGCAGTACCGGGACAAGAACAAGAAGTTCCACCGGGTCGGGGCGCTCACCCCGCTGGAGTTCGCGCAACGCTACGCCACCGGGGTGGAGGAGTTCGTGGTCCTCGCCCACGACCCGCGCCCCGAGATCGCGGTCAACACCCGCTACGGCATGGGCCGCAGCGATGTCATGGTGGGAGCACCGGTCCAGGACCATGTCACTGCCGAGCTCGAGGTGCTCAAGGCCGCCGCGATCGCCGCGATTCAGGACGGTGAGCCGGTGTGGTTCGCCTGCGACGTCGCCAAGCAGCGCGATAAGAAGGCCGGGATCTGGGACGCTGCCCTGCACGACTACGAGGGCCTGTACGGGGTGGACCTGTCGATGACGAAGGCCGAGCGGCTGGTGGCGCGCGAGTCGGCGCTCACCCACGCCATGTGCCTGACCGGCGTCGACCTGGTCGACGGCACCGCGCGGCGCTGGCGGGTGGAGAACTCCTGGGGCGACAAGCTCGGGGACAAGGGATTTCACACGATGAGCGACTCCTGGTTCGACGAGTACGTCTTCGAGGTCGTTGTGCGCGCCGGCCGACTACCGGGCGAGGTCCGCGCCGCCCTGGAGACCGAGCCGATCATGCTGCCCAGCTGGGACCCGATGGCCTGAGGCGGCCGGGAGGACATCGGGGCCGACGTCGGCGTTCTTGCGGCATTTTCCCGACATTTTCCGCCCTTTTTCGGGCGGACCGTCCCAAGCGAGTTCACATCTGCTCCAGTTAAGGTTCGCCTTGGAAAGAGATCAGATCATCAGGAGACGGACACGCAGATGGCACGTGGAGGACGGGGATTCCAGGGTGCGGTGCTCAAGGCGCTGCGCGTGCCGGAGCACAGGCTCACGGTCACCGGAGTGCGCGATCTCCCGCCCTACACGGAGCTGACCGTGCAGAGCCCGAGCCTTCTGGGTGCCGGAGGACCCAACCTGCCACCCACCGCCTGGGTGCGCATGTGGATCCCGCAGGGCGGCCGGGAGTACCAGCGCGCCTACACACTCACCCGCATCAACCGGGCTCAGGCCAGCGCCACGCTCCTGTTCCTGCACCACGAGCCGGACGGGCCGGCGTCGCAGTGGTCGAAACAGGTCAGGCCCGGGGCCACCGTGGCCGTTCAGGTCATGGGCGGCACCAGCTATCGCTCGCCGTCTCACGGCGACCGGATGCTGCTGGTGGGCGACCGCGCCTCCGCCCCCGCTCTCGCCGACGCCGTCAACGCCGCCCCGGCGGGCAGCCTGGCCACGGTCATCATGCTGGCCCCCGAGGCCGGCTACCTGCCCCTGGCCGCGCGCGAGCACAAGCTCATCCGACTGGACCCCGAGATCTCCGAGGACAGGCTGCTGGCCGCCGTCGACCACACCTTGTGGGCGGACACCGGGGACATCTCGCTCGACTGGGTCTGGATCGCGTTGGAGAGCGACGCCACCAAGGCGGTGCGGCGCCACCTGGTCGCCTCGGGCATGAGCCGACGCAGCATCCAGCACCAGGCCTACTGGATCCGCGGCCGCGCCATGGGCGTGGCCTCCGAGACCTGACCCGAGGAGGCGGCACTGGGCGAGGAGCGGACTTATCCTGGAGCCGTTCATCGTCGCGATCTGTTCACCGAGGTGCTCGACATGCGACTCATCAAGCCCGCCATTCCTGTCCTTGCCCTGACCGTCCTGGTCACCTCGATCGGGAACCTGTTTCTCGGGTGGCAGTTCAGCAGCCTCAACACATCGCTGTGCATGCTCCTGCTCGGCCTGGTTCTGCTGCAAGCCCAGACCTCAGATCCGGGCGAACGCAACCTGTCGCCGTCGGGAATCCGGTTGCTGGGGATCGCCGGACTCGTCCTCTCCGGGCTCGTTCTCGCGCGCGGCCTCTACCGGTCCGACGTCGTCGCGCTCCTCATCCTGCCCGAACTGGTTCTGCTGGGTTACGTCCTGGTGCGCAGCCTGAGGGACCGGCGACCCCGTGAGGTCGCCGCAAGCAATCCCTCGCCCCGATAAGCCGGCCCCGGCCACCAGACTCCTCGACGAGGTCGATCGAGAACGTACTTCCGCCGCGAGGACTGCGTCTTCCCGCAGATGACTGGGAACAGACCTCAGTCATCTGCGGGAGAAGTACGTCGTCGTCAGGAATCGCAGTTCTCGGCACGTGCCGTTCGGGGGAGGGGCCGCCGCACGCATCGGTAGCGGCGGCGCCCCGGCCAACGCGGGTCCGATGGCGCAGGACCGATATCGAAGTCGAGCGCCCGGTAGAAGCCGACGGCGTCGTCGTCGGTCTCGGCGACGACCGGCTCAGCCCCACCAGCCAGGGCATCGACGAGCACCCGCCCAACCCCGCCGCCACGCAACTCCGGAGCCACAGCGATGTACTCCAGGACGACGCCATCGGGTCGAGACACGTAGGCAGCTACCGACGTGGGCGCACCCTGCAGACCCGTGCCCACGACCTCCATGAGCGCTAGCTCCTCAGCAATGATCCTGCGCAGCTCGACGACGGGCAGTCCCGCAGCCTCGCGCATAAGCGCCAGCATCTGCTCACTGGCCAGGTCTTCCCCCACCAGCCGTCTGACCGTCGGTCTCGTCGACATCCGCGCTCCCTCCATGGGCTCGTGATCTCTGGGCGACACAGCACTTATGACATCACAGATGCCATTGGATTTTCTCTGGTCAGAGCCAATTTCAGGGATACAGGACCGACCTGCCGTACAGGTTGACGGCACCCGGGCAGCGCTCCCCATCAGCAATGACGGACCGATTGTTGAAAATGCCACAAGGATCCGGCAGGATTTCACCTGGTCATACCATTCCCCACCATGTCCGCCCCTACGAGGTCATCTACCATGCGACTCCTCCCCTCAGTCGTCTTCACGCTTGCCACCACCGTCCTGGCCCTCACCATCGGTGGCGGCCTGTTCGGCTGGCAAACCTCCCTCCTGACGCCCCTGAGCCTGTTGACGGTCAGTCTCATCCTCCTCCAGGCCCAGCACGTTCAGCGGGCCGAGCCGTCCCAGCGCATCCCCGGCCCCTCGGTCCTCGCACTGGCCGTCATCGGCCTCGGGCTGGCGATCGCCCTGCTCGGCTACGGCGTCTACAACCACGACGCCGCGGCCGCCATCAACCTGCCGGCAGCCGGCGTCCTGCTCTACGTGATCGTGAACGCCTACCGCCGGCGCAAGCCCGCCTCACAGCCCGTCTTCGCCACCACCCCGACGGCTCCTCTCGCAGAGATCGGCGGCAACCTGCCACAATAAGCGGCATGGTCGACCTCTCCACCGTCTCCCCCGCCATTGCCCTGGGCCCCCTGGACGGCCGCTACCGCGCCGTCGCCGCCCCGCTGGTCAACCACCTCTCCGAGGCCGCGCTCAACCGAGCCCGCCTGCAGGTCGAGGTCGAGTGGCTCATCCACCTCACCGACGGCGGCGTCCTGCCCGGCGCCCCTCGCCTGAGTGAGACGGAGAAGGCCTACCTGCGCGGCGTCGTCGAGGACTTCGGGGCCGAGGAGATCGCCGAGCTCGGCGCCATCGAGGCCGAGACCCGCCACGACGTCAAGGCCGTCGAGTACCTCCTCAAGCGGCGCCTGGCCGCGGCCGCCCAGGCCCCCGGCGTCGTCGGCGCCGACGGCGGCCCCACCGTGCTGCCCACGGTCGGCGAGATCGTCCACATCTTCTGCACCAGCGAGGACATCAACAACCTCTCCTACGCCCTGACCATCCGCGCCGCCATCGAGCAGGTCTGGCTGCCGGCAGCCAGAGGACTGGTCGAGGACCTGGCCGCCATGGCCCACGAGTACGCCGACGCCGCCATGCTGGCCCGCACGCACGGCCAGCCGGCCACCCCCACCACGCTCGGCAAGGAGCTGGCGGTCCTGACCCACCGGCTGCGCCGTCAGGTGCGCCGCGTCGAGGCCACCGAGTACCTGGGCAAGATCAACGGCGCCACCGGCACCTTCGGCGCGCACGTCGTCTCCGTTCCCGGCGCAGACTGGCAGGCGGTGGGCCGCGGCTTCGTCGAGCACCTGGGCCTGACCTGGAACCCGCTGACCACCCAGATCGAGTCCCACGACTGGCAGGCCGAGCTCTACTCCGACGTCGCCCGCTTCAACCGGATCGCCCACAACCTGGCCACGGACGTGTGGACCTACATCTCGCTGGGCTACTTCCACCAGCGCCTGAGCGCGCAGGGCTCCACCGGCTCGTCGACCATGCCGCACAAGGTCAACCCGATCCGCTTCGAGAACGGCGAGGCCAACCTGGAGATCTCCTGCTCGCTGCTGGACACGCTGGCCGCCACGCTCGTCACCTCCCGCCTCCAGCGCGACCTCACCGACTCCACCACGCAGCGCAACGTGGGCGTGGCCCTGGGGCACTCGCTGCTGGCCGTCGACAACATCCGCCGCGGCCTGGCCGGGCTCGACGTCGACCGCGCCCGCCTGGAGGAGGACCTCGAGGCGACCTGGGAGGTGCTCGGCGAACCCGTCCAGCAAGCCATGCGGGCGGCCGCCGTCGCCGGGGCCACCGGTATGGCCGACCCCTATGAGCGCCTCAAGGAGCTCACCCGCGGCAAGAAGGTCACGCCCGAGGGCATGCGCGAGTTCATCTCCGGGCTCGGGCATGCCCGACGACGTCGAGGCGCGACTGCTCGCCCTGACGCCCGCCACCTACACGGGCCTGGCCGCCGAGCTCGTCTCCCACCTGGACGACTGAGGCCCCGCCGGCCGATCAGCCGACGGCGCCGGAACCGTCGGCCGGGCAGCATCCCCTTCATGGACACATGACGTCCTTCATCGACACTCATGGTCGTTCATGGACACTTCCGGGTCCTTCATCGACACTCTGCGACCCTTCATGGACACCTTATAGACACTTCATGCACACTCTGGAGCCCTTCATCGACACTTTCATGTACAATCGACATGTGATTGTCGATCTGAATGACCTCACGGAAGCCCTCGCTCGTTTGGCGCTGGAGGGCGGCGACTGCCTTGAGATCGAGGCGAAGACGTTCTCCGAGTACTCCCGCAGCGCCCTCGGACCCACGCTGTCGGCCTTCGCGAACCTTCCTGGAGGCGGCACCATCCTCCTGGGCGTCGGCGAGGATCCGGTTTCCGTCGTCGGAGTCCAGGACCCACACGAGCTCCAGCAAGCCCTCGTCTCACAGGCCCGTCAGGGCTTCTCCACCGAGATCGCTGTCGATACGCACGCCATCATCGTTGAGGGCAAGACCGTCATCGCCGCCAACGTGCAGGAAGCTCCCGTCAACAGCAAGCCATGCCGGTGGAAGGAGACGGGGGCGGCGTACCTCCGCCAGTACGACGGCGACTACCGCATGTCGCAGCAGGAGGAGCAGCAGCTCCTTCTGCGCCACCAACGTCCTCGGCAGGACTCCGTTGCCGTTCCCGGCACCTCCGTCGACAGCCTCGACAACGATCTGGTTCAGCGCTTTCTCCGAGCGGTTCGCACCGGCTCCACCGCGCTCGGCGGACAATCTGACGCCGAGGTCCTCCTCAATCTGAACATCCTCACCGAGGACGGAGAGGCGACCCGGGCAGGGCTGTACGCGCTGGGCCGTTATCCCCAGAGGCAGTTCCCCGGCCTGTCCATCACAGCCGCCGTCACCGACACGAACGACGCAGTCAGGGCAACGGATCGACTCACGATCGCGGGCCCCCTGCCGCAGATGCTCACCGACGCCGTCGACTGGGTCGCACGCACCACGCAGACACGCATCCGGTTCGGGGATGACGGACACGGCCGCGATGTCCACGAGTTCCCGCTCATCGCGGTTCGTGAGCTCATCGCCAACGCTCTCGTCCACCGAGACCTCTCCGAGCCCGCGCTCTCGAAAGCGATTGAGATTCGTCTGCTGCACGACCGCCTCATCATCTCCAGCCCAGGTGGTCTGTGGGGGCTGAGTGTGGATCAGCTCGGCACACGAGACGGGAAGTCTGCGGTCAACGAGCACCTCTACACCATCTGCACCTTCGCCACGGACCACGAGGGACGGCGCGTGATCGAAGGCTGGGCTCCGGTATTCGGGAGGTCCGGCGCGCCCTGCGAGAGGCGGACATGGAGCCCGTCCGCTTTCAGGACACCGGCGTGCGCTTCACGGCTCTGCTTCCCCGAAGCGCGCTCCTCTCACCTGAGGATCTCACCTGGCTGTCCGGCCTTGAAGCCCACGACCTCGGCGATCGAGCAGCGCCACGCACTGGTCGAGATGCGGCACGGAAAGTCATGGACGAACTCCTCCTATCGCCGTCGCTTCGGCTGCGACTCCCAGCAGGCCCGTCGTCAGCTCCAGGAGCTGGTGAACCGGGGCTATGCAGAGGCCCGAGGACAACGCGGCTCCACCTCCTACGTTCCTGACCTCCGACGGCACTCGACCGGCTTCCGGCACCAAGGACATCACTGTTCCCCCAGAGATCTCCGCCCTGTCCACCAACGCGCCCGCCGTCTGGGCCAGTCTTGAGGACGGGCCGCGCACGCGCCAGCAGATCGTCGAGGCCACACGCCTGTCACCGCGCCAGGTGACGTACGCGCTCAAGCATCTCATTGGAGGCCGTTCCTGAAAGACGGCCGTGGGGTGGCACCACCACCACGTACCACCGCGTGCCTGGTGGGCGCTTCTGCCATCAGTGCGTCTTCACCTGGCGACTGAGGCTCGCGAGCAGATCAGGCCCAGACCGGGAGAACGCCGCCGAAAGCCCCGGACTTCGATCACGCCAGCGGCCTGGTGTCCACATAGCGGACATCAGCGAGCTGCCGTCCGGGCGCCGGCGCGAACAGTTGGAATTCTCCGGTTTCTTCTCAGGATGCGAGGTCGGTGCAGTGCTCATGTCCGCTGCGCACGGACCTCAGGGCCTCCAGAAAGAGGCGACGCGTGGCTACTGACGGCGGCTGAGGGGCTGGGCTGGGGGCACGCGCCTCCGGCAGGGCTGGCGAGCGCAGGCCCGGCAACGCACTCCTCGGGCGGGTTGAG
>BNJS01003093.1_pt1 | contig 21058 bp, 32 predicted proteins | sample 8540461 | NCBI WGS metagenome assembly BNJS01 (sample SAMD00202454, study PRJDB9452) | human saliva metagenome | isolation source: human saliva | place: Japan | reverse complement strand
TGTACTTAAAACTGTAGGCTTAACTGAAATACAAAATAGAGACTGTTGTATAGTTTCAAATAGCTGTAGCACAACTTGGAAAATAGGATAAGTGGTATCAAATGAAAGAAAAAGCGTACTTGATGTTTGGTCTTGCCTATGTTCTGAACCTTAGAAATCTTGTCTTTGGAGGATGTTCAGAAGCTCTAAATCACGAAAAATATCCACTCTAGTAGTGACTGCATCGTATAAATGCTGTATCTTTGAGGTAGAGATAACATAAGTAGAATAACTCAGACATTATGAGATATACTCAAACAACTATCCCTGGTCTATGGATAATAGAGCCAGCATTAATCGGAGATGAACGAGGTTACTTCTTTGAAAGCTTCCGTAGTGCAGACTTGCGATGCATATCAGTGGAGCTAACAATAGTGCAAGAAAATCAATCTCGTTCGAAACAAGGTGTCCTATAGAGGACTGCATCTACAAACAGGTGAGCATGCTCACAAGCTAAGCTAATTCGTTGTGTAGAGGAGCTATCCTAGATGTTGCAGTAGACTTGCATGAGGGCTCGCCTACATTTGGTCAGCATTTTTGCAATCGAGTTGTCTAGCGAAAATCACAAGCAGATATTTATTCACGAGGCTTCGCTCATGGTTTCCTAACCTTAGTGATTATGCTACTTTGCAGTATAAAAGGTGGATAAATGCCTATCACGCTTTAAGTGAATGCAGCTTGCGCTATGATGACCCTGCACTTGGCATCAACTGGAGCGCTGATAATGATATTAACCTGAGGCTACATCCTTTCTAAAAGACCTTGAGGGTATTAGCTCGAACTTTATCAGCGTCAGCACTTTTTCACGTAACTAATACGTAGAACTAAAATATAGAGACATGTATGGTACAACCACATCCTAGATGCTAGCGGCGGGTATGGGTAGCCGCTACGGAAGCCTGTAAGCAACTGATGGCCTAGGTCCTTCTGGAGAAACAATTATGGACTACTCAATTTATGATGCTATCCGTGCTGGTTTTTGGCAGGTGGTCTTCATCATCAGACGTAGCCGAGCAGGATTTCCGCGAGAAGATTCTGTCTAAGTATGAAGGACGTATCCCTGTTGATGTTGTTTTTCAAGATATGGACAACTTACCTGCTGGTTTCTCTGTACCTGAAGGGTCGTGAAAAGCCCTTGGAATTTTCACCACGCTGTAATGATGGCTAAGGGATGTGATTAAAGAACCATTTGCCGTAATCAATGCTGGCGAGCTTCTACGTGCCGTGAGTGGCTTCGCTGTGATTGCTGATAGAGTTACGTCAGCTTGCAGGTGGACATGATAAGTATTGCATGGTAGGTTATCGTAGGTAATACTTTGAGTGAAAGTGGTAGCGTGGCTCGTAGCGTTTGTAAGTAGATGCTAATAACTTCCTTACAGGTGTCGTTGAGCGTACAGCTATTCAGCGTAATGCAGAGGGCAAAAGTGCCTTTACTGATGAAAATGGTAAGAGCAAGATCCTTGGCGAGAATACACCGTTTCAATGAATATGTGGGAGCTTCACTCTGATTATTCGTACACTCAGATGAGTATTTTGCAGCTTTCCTTCGTGCTAATGAAGGTAATCTAAGGCTGAATACTTCATTCCTCTTGTTGTTAATCAGCTTGTACAAGAGAAAAAGGCTACTTGTAAGTTCTTGATACTCCTGACCGAGTGGTTTGAGTGTCAACTTATGCTGCTGACCGCCCAGATGTTGTAGCGAAAATCAATGCTTTAGTAGCTGCTGGGGAATATCCTCAGAAACTATTTTTCTTAATAACTAAATGATGAAGAACATTTCTAAATATATCGGAGTACTATGCCTAACAGGTTTGTCGGTGGCTATGCTCCTAAGACGAATAAATTATTCTGCTCCGGCTATTGATTTTACAGCTATTGACTCGACTGTAAATCCAACTGAGATTTTTATCACTTCGTCAATGGTCAGTGGCTCAAGGAATAATCCTCTTCCAGCTGCTTATAGCCGTTATGGTTCGTTTGATATTCTTGGTGATAGCTCTACCGCTCAGGTACATGCTATTATGAAGAGCTTGCTAAGGGTGAAAGATATGATAAGGGTACAAACAGAATATCGTATTGCTACACTCTATAACCAAGCTATGGACAGTGTAACGCGCAATAAAGCTCGGCGCTGAACCTATTAAAGCTGACCTTAAGGCTATTCAGAATATCAAGACAAAAGGCTGAACTAGTTAGTTACGCAGCTAAGCAAGACCAAGAATATGGTGCTGGTGTACTTTTTCGGCTCTTATGTGGCTGCTGATGATAAGAATAGTACAATGAATATTCTTCATCTTTCTCAGGCAGGTCTAGCACTTGGCCCTCGTGACTACTACCTAGAGAATGATGAGTCTATGAAGCAAATTCGTACAGCATATGCCAAGTATCTTGTAGACCTTGCTCAGCTCTCAGGTTATAGTAAGGAAGATGCAGAACGTATTTCGAAGAATACGCTCAAGATAGAAACTGAACTAGCTAAGATTTGCTATTCTCAGGTGGAAGCTACGTGATGCTAATCATAACTATAACATCACTAATATCGCATGAATTTGCTAAGGCTCATAAGGGCTTTGACTGGAACGCTTATTTCTCTCAAAGAGGTCTTAAGGTGGCTACAGCAAACTTCGGACAGCTTGAATTCTTTAAGAAGTTTGATAGCTGGTTCGCTACTGTATCTCTAGACGAACTTAAGGATAAACTTACCGCCGAAATGCTCAATAGCTCTGCTAATGCACTTGGAGATAAGTTTGTTGCCTTGAATTTTGACTTCTATGGTCGCACGATTAGCGGTAAGAAGGAGATGAAACCTCGTTGGGAACGTTCAGTGGCTGTAGTTGATGAAGTTCTCGGCGAAGCTATCGGACAAGAATATGTCAAGAGTATTTTGGTCCAGAAGCAAAGGAACGCATGCTAACGCTTGTGAGCAATCTACAGAAGGCTCTTGCTAAGCGTGTAGAAGGTCTAGAGTGGATGAGCAAGGATACTAAGGCTAAGGCCCTTGCTAAGCTCAATAGCTTCACTGTGAAGATTGGTTATCCCGATAAGTGGAAAGATTACAGCAGTCTAGATATTGATGCAAGCAAGACTTACTATGAGAATCTTAAGGCTGCATCACGCTTCTCTCAGGCCGATAATCTTAAGGATTTAGGTAAGCCAGTAGACCGTACTAAGTGGCTTATGAACCCTCAAGAGGTGAATGCTTATTATATGCCTACTACGAACGAAAATTTGTTTCCCTGCAGGTATCCTTCAGCCTCCATTCTTCAATATGAATGCTGATGATGCTGTTAACTACAGTGCTATTGGTGTCGTTATTGGTCACGAGATGACGCATGGATTTGACGACCAAGGTTCGCAGTTTGATAAGGACGGTAATATGAACAACTGGTGGACTGCTGAAGATGCTGCTAAGTTCTCAGCTACTACTAAAGCGTTTGGCTGCTCAGTTTGCTGAAAATATCGTTGCTCCAGGTGTGCATGCTAATGGTGACCTAACTCTCGGAGAGAACATCGCTGACCAAGGTGGATTGTCTGTTGCCTTTGAAGCTATGAGCTCGCTATTGGTAATAAGCAAGATAAGATTGACAACCTAACACCAGCACAGCGTTTCTTTATCGCTTATGCTCGCCTATGGGGACAGAATATCACCGAACAAGAAATTCTTCGTCGTACGAAGACGGACCCACATAACTTAGGGAGACTTGCGTGTTAATCAGGCGCTTAAGAATGTTACAGCATTCCATGAAGCCTTCTCTACTAAACCTGGAGACAAGATGTATCTTGCACCAGAGAAGCGCATCGTCGTTTGGTAGAGTCAGCAAATAAAGAATGACAGAACAACCATTAAAGGGTATTAAAGTCGCATTCCTCCATCCTCGTTTAGAGGGTGGAGAGAGCGAACGTGTATCACTCACTACGGCTAAACGCTTTGCTCAGTGGGGGATACATAGTACATTCATAGGAGGAGAACATTTTCCTAAAGAATTTACGATACCTGAGGATTTGAATGCTTCTATATATGTACTGCCTAATTATGGAGGTTTCATAATCCCGATAATAGGGACAGACTTACTGAGTATATCAAGAATGAGGGTATTCAAATTCTTTTTACATGCTACTTAGAGAGTAGTTTCATTTCAGATGTCATTACTCAACCCTAGGGACGATGTAAGTGGGTATATTGGTTGCATAGTCAGGGCATTCTGGGAAATTGTTCACGATAAAGAGGCTTTAGAAATAGGGGCTAAGTATTCCCTAAAGATGTGGATTAAATGGCATCTTCTAGGGAAAAGAAATTACTATAATTCGGAGGCTTTTCAAAGACTCTATTTACGCTGAATATCAACGCAACGTGAGAGTTGTATGATAAAGTTTATTACTCTCTGACCCGGATATAGAAAGCATCTCCACTCAACTTCAGTTAAGTGAGCAGGAGCAGAAGAAGTTTCTTCAGCTGACAAACACGATTCAGATTGAGGAGGATGTCCAGCTATCTAAAAGACAAAACCATAATATGGGTTTGAAGACTAGATTTGATTGTAAAAGCGCTTTGATAGGATGCTAAAAAATCTGGTCTTTAGCTGAGAAAAGAGTTACCCGGATGGACTCTTAAATTTTATGGGGCTAGTTATAGTCATCACTATCTTTTGAGCGGTTAGTGAAGAAATATGGACTTAAATGCAAGCCGTATATGAGGGGCTATAGTCAGGACTTAAAGAAGATATATGATAATGCTAGTATCCTGTGCCATACATCCACCTTTGAAGGTTTCGGGATGATTTTTGGCTGAAGCTCAGAATAATGGCGTTGTACCTATGACTTTTGATAATTGTCCTGCACCTAGAAGCAATTATACGAGGAGCTGGTTATGATGCTGGAATACTTGTCAAATCATTTGATATAGAAAGCTATGCTAAGGAGTTGGTTTCTCTTTGTAATGATGAGGCAAGGTTAAAAGCCATGCAACAGAATTGCTTGAAGAAGCGCTATGATTATGCTCTGATATCAATGATGAGAAATGGATGGCACTATTTGAAGAATTATTATCCTAGTATCTCACATTTAACTATGATACATCATTATGAAATCTTACTTGCTCGTGTTGTTGGCTGTCTGCCTTTATGCGTTTCCTTGCATGCTCAAGATGGAGGCGCATATTCTGCAAGTCGAGTTATCTTTGACGAACGCTTGCAGTCAGCCCTAAGTGAAGGTTGGATGGACGATGATGAGGGCTAATCATCTTAGAGAGGTTTATGAAGCATATCTTCATAAACCTCTTTCTGTTAATAAAGCTAATCTTGACGATTTGAAAGACCTACCCTTCCTCTCCGAATATAAGGCACTCAAACTACTGCAGTACCGCACTGAGCATAGGGGTATTATTGAAGATGTAAGTCAGCTTAAGGAGATTGCGGATTGGGATGATGACTTGTGTATTCTTCTTGCTCCACTTCTAGATTTTTCTAGACCTCTCCAAAGGCAGAAAGCATTTAATCTATCAGACTGGCTCTCGGAGGGTAAGAGTCAGGCAACTTTACTCTCAAGCTACACGCATAGCCCCGATAAATCTAACCGCTATTTAGGGAAGCCCCGAAGCACTCAGTTTGCTCTATCAATGGAACAATCATAAGAATGTAGTCTTGCTCTTGCTGTTCAGAAGGACGCTTACGAACCTTGGCAATATCATAAATACACTGGCTTTGATAGCTATCATGGACATCTTGCTTTTGAGGAATATAGGCTTCCTCAAACACTTAATCATTGGTCAGTATCGGACCTCTTGGGGAGAGGGCTAATCATCAATCAGCGCAGTTCATTCTATCAACCGATGGACTGTACCTTACAAGTCCGTGAGGGCTTTGAGTCCTATAAGGGGACTTCTGAGGAACGCTTTAGCCAAGGGTTAGCTCTCGAGACTATCTTTAACGAAGCATCTATCTGTTTCCGCTTTATCTTCTTGGCGCAGAATTGATGGTGCTATTAATCCCTAGAGACTTTGGAAGCGTCTGCCATTAGTGAGAATAGTTTGCACCGAGAAGAACAGTCCTTGAGTAGAAAAATGGCAAGTTCCTCTTAATCATTACGGACTTCAGTGTGCTCTGACTTATAAGCGGTTTAGGCTGTCTGTTCAGAGCCTATACACAGACTTTGGAAAGTATTATGTAGCTCATCCGCCTCGTTCAGGGAGCTTCATTACAATTGAGAAATCTTAATCGTTTTATCGTTTCAAGCCTCTCGGCGAGTTTGATTCGCTAATCATGGTCTACAAGTTGCCAGCGAACTCGCTTGCACTATTCAGGGAGCAGCAGCCTTTAGCCTACGCTCTCTTATTCATATTAAGCAGAGTGAATTGATGCTTAATACCTATATACTTAGTCCCAAACTATTGGAGCTTCTTTTGCTCATGGTCCAGCGCACATGTCTGCAATCAATGATGTGGTGGGAGGGCATATTTAGGGGTAAGTATTCCACTTGAGGCAGTTTCGTCTCAGTGCAGATGCTGAGTTGTTTCAGCGAGGTCTAAGCCAAGAAAGCCAACAACGCTATATGGGTTTATTACTTGAATGGAACCTTGGCATATTCATTCAATCGGAATACCCAAGTTAATTTGCGTTTGAGCGAACGCAGTAACCAGCGAGAACGTATCAATAGGAGCAAAAGGTTACATTTCATAAAGCAAACTAATAGGCTGCATAGTTCTTTATCATTACAGTCTGCCTATGATAGGAGTAAATCTTTAGAGGATATAAGTTTTGCCGCAAACATAACCTTGCGTTATGATGTGCAATCAGGATTAGCTTGTTTTTGCCTCATCGACTTACTACAGGACTCCATATTGGAGCGAACGGCTCTATCTCATGCCCGTACAGCTCAGTCAAGAGTACTCGTCTGCACTCCTTTATGGTAATGGCTTTTCTGTGTTCGCTAGGAACAAATTATGCTTGGGGTAAACACATTAAAATTAGGCTTTAGGGCATCGCATTGCTTTAGTCTAAATATACACGAGCGCAATACCTTCTGTAGCCTTACAGCTCACTTATCATTGAATAGAAGCTAAGGGGAGGACGTGCAATAGAAAAACCCTCAGTCGTAGTTTGGAAGTAACTGCGATTGAGGGTCTCTATTCTTCCTAAAGAAGAACGTTTCAGTATATACTAGTTTAGATTTATGCCTTGATTGAGATTAAGCTGACTGTCTCGTGTTCACTCTGCATGGCTGTGCCTGAGGAGGTAGCAGTCGCATTGTCCTGCGATGTCGTAGCCAAGAAGAGTGCCGATGATAAAATCTTCTTCGTCATTTAGTTCAGTGTAAATCCTTATTGAGTAGGAAGATTTGTACTAGCTCGATGCAAGACTTTTTACCAAAGAATAGGTTCACATTGCCGCCTCCGGGGAGTGCGCTTGCAGTAGAAATCAATGGCTCTAGCTTTGGAGTTTATTGCACTACGACGGTGCAATCTTCGGGAGAAAGTGTACAGAGTACCATCGCACGAATACCTTTCTCATACTCATAGATATGGTGCATAGCGATGCGCTGCATAGTGCTATCGCTAGAAAGTATATCGATTTTTCTATCAATCCTTGTGTATATCTATTCTGCCATAATAGAGCCTATTTGATTTATTGCAAAGGTATATCTAGCCTATAGGGCAATCAATACCCTAATGTTAGAGAATTAGGCCTAATCATGTACCTACTAGTAATGAAAAAAGCTATCAAAGAAGCGTTTGCTCTTTGATAGCTTTTATTTTTAGATGTTTAATGGCTTAATTTCTCTTTCCGAAGAAGCGGAGAAGGTAAATAAATAGGTTGACAAAGTCAAGGTAAAGCTGTGAGGCTCCGATGACAGATAACTTTGTAACCTCTTCGCTATCGGCATAAACGCCAGAGAAAAGATGTTTAATCTTCTGCATATCCCAAGCTGTAAGCCCTGTGAAGATGATGACCCCAGCTGCAGATGTTATTAGGCTGAGTGTGCTACTGCCGAGGAAGATATTAACAACTCCAGCGATAATAAGACCTATAACACCCATGAAAGAGAATGCTACCCATGCCGACAAATCTCTCTTGGTTACATATCCGTAGAGGCAGTTGCTCCGAACAGTACCCAGCTGTAATGATGAATGTTAGAGCAAGAGACTCCATAGTATAGGCGGCGAAAAGAACGCTCAGCGTTATCCCGTTGAGGGATAGAGTAAGCTCCCAAAGAGGGATAGTCGCAGTACTGAATAGCAATCTTTTTGTATGCGTGCGCTAAGGAACATCACGACGCCCTAGTTCAGCAAGCATCAGGAGCCACATCACATTACTGAGTGAGCAATACTGAAGTATAAGTTGAGACTCAAATGTCAGGTAAGCTGTGAGACCCAGTGATGGCTAGTCCCATGGTCATCCAGAGGAATACACGCTGTACAAGTGATTGCTGGAGAGCTACATCTTGATACCCAAACTGAGAATTTGGGTGTATTCTCTTGAGGATAAGAATTGTAGTTGTTCATGATAATTCTGTTTAGAATGTTTTGCTATTATAACGTTATTTACTTGATACTTGTTGTCATGCAAGTTTGGTGCCACGTAGCATTTCGCGCTTCCCCGGAGGGCCTGCTAGACGCTCGACCTGCCAACCTGCGCGTTGCAAGCGGCGTCTAACCTCTCCTTTAGCGCAATAGGGTGACAATAATGGCACCCGAATGGCTCTTGTCATAAAGTGCTTTTGAAAATAGCTTCGTCCCACAACTCTTCTTGTGCTTCCGGGTGAGAAAGCGTCAAAGTAGATTAGGTCTATAGGGAGAGTGGCAGAGAACTCTTGTAGTGCACAGTGCCTTTTTTTCGAGGGTAAAGTGTGGATTACATTGGAGGGTAATAGCCTTATCCCATGGTGCGGTATGGAGTTCTTGAAGGCACTTGTCGCTATCTGTGTGACTGATGTCAAAATGAAGTTGGCTATATATCTCCTCTTGTACGGGGTAAAGTTCTAGAGCTTGTGTGGTGCAGGGATAATTCTTTACTCTGCTCATCAAGGGCTGTCAGTGGCGCATTTAGCCCCGTTCCAAAAGCCAACCTCAAGGATATGGAGCGATTGTTTCTGTATTCCGAAGCCAACTATGCAAGCCTGCCTCAATGAATATATGCATACTCTCTTGTACAGCCCATGAATAGAGATGGTAATGCTCCTTAAAAGAGTGGATTATAAAGCGTTGGGCTACCGTCTTCTGTTGGTAGCAAGTGTAATCTCAGCTTACTCCATACCTAACTCAAGTTGTTTCAGAAGAGGTGCTACCATCTGCCAAATAGCGATACCGCCTGCGACGCTGACGTTAAGCGAGTGCTTGGTGCCGTACTGAGGTATTTCAAGGCAGTGTGTAGCGAGGTTGATAACTTCTTGCTGTACGCCGTGCACCTCGTTGCCAAGCACAAGTGCATGACAGCGACCTTCTTCTGGTGTGAAATCGGGTAGAGAGGTACTGCCTTCGGCTTGCTCAAGAGCATAGACGATATAGCCTTCATCAATGAGTCCTTTGACTGCGTTGAGCGTCTCTGCGTGATATTCCCAAAGAGACGCTATCCTCAGCCCCAAAGTGCGGTCTTGTGTATATCAGGGGTGTGGTGGTCTAGCTGTAATGCCACAGAGGATAATACGCTCAAGGCGGAAAGCATCTGCAGTACGGAAAAACCAGAACCGACATTGTTCATGCTGCGGACATTATCCAGCACGATTGTTAGCGGTATTTTTGTCGCTAGCATCAAAGCTCCTTTTGTCGAGCCTATTCATTTCTGTTATCTTGGTCTTGCGCAGGGTCATCGTCCGAGAACAAAGATTGTAGGTAGTTTATGTAGTTTAGGGATATGTCCCTTCCATTGGGCTAATGGTCGTGTCTCAGCAAGCTCTTGCTCTGTGGTGAGCATGCTGGCGATGCAGAGTTTCGTTGAGCCTTTGCAGTGCTTGATGAGTTCCTCTACCAACTTCTCGTTGCGGTAGGGTGTCTCAATGAAAATCTGAGATTCGCCTAGGCTAAGCGCTCTATGCTCAGCTTCCCTAATAGCTTTAAGGCGGTCGCCTTCTTCTATCGGTGAGATAGCCCAAGAATGCAAATCGTTGCCCATTGAGCCTGATGCCATTAGAGCCATCAGTATAGACGAGGGACCAACAAGGGTTTTACCTTGTAGCCTGCCTCTTGAGCAAGAGCCACGATGTCGCTACCGGGGATCTGCTACGGCTGGGCAACCTGCTTCGCTGATAATCCCCACATCTTCCCCCGCTTTGAGAGGAGATAAATATTTGTGAATGTCGTCAGGACTGGTATGCTTGTTCAGTTCGTAGAAGCTGAGTTCGTCAATGTTGATAGCCTTATCTACAGCCTTGAGAAAGCGTCTTGCCGAACGGATATTCTCGACGATAAAGTGCTTCGTATTTTGTACAATCGTTCGGTTATACTCAGGTAAGCAAGTTTGATGACTCACTTCGCCTAGAGGAACAGGGTATCAGATACAATGTAGCCATAATACAAACAATAACTTAAAGCAATTTCAGAGCTTGCTTGATAATATCCTCTACGCTCAGTAGTGGCGATGTAGAGATGAGCGTGCGCACCGTCTTTTGGGCTGCCGCTTCGGGATAACCGAGCATCTTAAGTGCGCTGATAGCCTCTTCGCTCGTCTTGCTCGTTGTCGTCGCAGAGCTGTTTCCGAGGGCTTGACTATTGAGGTCTGTATCGTCTAGCTTGAGCTTGCCCTTAAGCTCAAGTATTATGCGTTGAGCCGTTTTAAGTCCAATACCTTTTACGGCCTTGAGGGCATCTACTTGACCTAGACTTAGAATGCTTCCTAGTTCCTGCGTATTGTACTGGCTAAGGATAACACGAGCGGTATTGGGACCGATGCCTGAGACTGAAGTGAGCAATACAAATAGTTCACGCTCGTCCTTTCGATGCGAAAGCCGTAGAGCTGGTGGCTATCTTCGCGTATAATCTGTACAGTATGTAATTTGACTTCTCCCGACTGCGTGCTGAGAGCCGAATAAGTATTTAGGGATATGCCTACGAGGGTAGCCTACACCACCACAATCAATAATAGCATTTGTTGGGACTTAATTCGCTGAGTAGACCACGGAGGTATGTAATCATATTATTAGGGTCTATTTATTTTTCTTCCTAATCCAAGCAGTTTACCAAGTAGCCAAGATTGCGATTTACTGATGATAAAAACTCGTGGCTACGGGGTTTTAAAAATGCAAGTGCAACACTTAGATAAGGGAGGTAAGGGCCTGAAGACTTAATCACCTTATCAAGAAAGTTAGGTTCATTGTTTTTAGGCTTGTTTTTAGAGGTAAACTCTGTCGGATTTGTACTTATCTTTACTACTGAAAAGGTTTATAATAGGCGATACATAACGATAGCCCGGGTATAGACTGAGTAACAACCTGCCCGAAGATACTTTTTGATAATTGTGGATTAGGTACTGAACTCCTTGTTTGAAATCTCTGCTAGCACGTTGTTTCTGTCTGATGGCTTCGTCACGTCTGAGCTTAAGTGCCTGATAAGGGAATGGCTCACTAGAGATATAGGTCTCGTGATAAGAGCGAGATACTTGCAGTTCAGTAATTTCATTCAGTTCGGCATTGATATTATCCGTTATATGATGCATCTCACGAGCTACACGGTTCTGTATGTTGTTTTCTACGCGGTGGCGATAGAGTAGGTAGATGCCGAGCAAAGAGCATATAAATACCCATTAGGCATAAGAAAGCCTAAGCCTAAGGAGCCAAAAGTATTCCCCGAGCAAGAAGCCCACACCCAAGGTTTAGTGCAAAAATATGTTGCAGGCAAAGATGACAATAATTATAGTAGAGAGTAGAGTAGCACTTCCCGAAGCAGTGATTAGTCCTAGGGCTATTTAACAGCTGATTGAGGGAGCTACGCAGGGATGCAATGCTTGCCTGTTGTATCCTTTTCTATATGTTCTTTTTGCTTGTTCCATATTGGTTCTCTAAATGTTAAAATAGGGCTTGCGCCTTTCCTCTGAGAGAATGGCACAGCCCTATTATTTAATGATTAGCTTGAGCTTTTTGTCTATTAGTCAAGATCTTTCAACTTCTCTCTGCACGTCAGCGATGATGTCTGCTGAGCGATTAGATAGACAGTTGCGATATTCGTTATAGCGGTCTTTAGCTTCGTAGTAACCCTTCAACGAGGCTATCACGAGTGCGGTCAAGCGTGCTAGATAGATCATCTAGCAAAGCTTTTCACGCTTATTGCGATCAGCGAAGTATGTAGCAAGAGCACCACCTACAGCTCCGATAAGAAGACCGAGGAAAAATTTACCGTTGTTGTTTTGACAAGCCATATTACTGTTTTATTTATAGTTTAACTGTTTCGTTCTTTGCAAAGATAGTATAAAAATAACTATTGTATAACGAAGCAAAAAGCACATTGTATTGCATGCATACGCTTCCTAAACTCAAAACCACGGCGAAGTCTGTACAAACTACGGCTGAAGTTTGAAGAGACTACACGTGTAGTTTGTACAGACTACAGCTGAAGTCTCCAGAAAGTACTACGTACTTACAAATTTAAGTACGTGTACTCACTGAAATAAGTACGCGTACTTACTGAAGTGTTTACGTGTACTACTGCAACGAGTACGACGTACTCACCGAGGTGTTTACGCGTACTTATAAATGTCTTGTGTGGGGCATAGCCTTATTCTTGTTATTATGCTGGAGAATGGTGTGTTCTCTATTTGATGTGCTTATCCTGTGCAATTTAATTCTATTGTTCATCAGATTAGATAATTGTATTACTTTTTTGTCATATGGCCCGAAAGGGTTAGGGATTTCTACGGAAGTACCGTTCCTAGGCTGGAGTAATCCAGCCTTTGTATTTTTATTAGGTATTTATTCAGATATTCAATAGAATCTTGTCTCTTTGCTCTGGATAGTGGAATGTGCACAAGACCGAAATTGCTATCCTAACTCGCGTTACATAAATGGTTTTATTGTCTATTTGCAAGATAATTTGACAAGTCATTTATTAGCGAAATAATGTACAACTCATAAAAACAAGTATATTTTTATCGGTATAGGGTGGTATCGGTATGAGTGCTGATTGACGTTACTATCTGAGTAAAGGTTACTTAGTAGGTGGTTATGATTTGACTAGCCCTCTGACAGAGAGCTCTCTCGTGAGGGCGCAAGTATTCATTACCAAGATGATGTCGCTCTTATACCCGAATAGTTTCCGTAGCCTGAAACATTTGGTTGTTTATACCCCGCTATTCCTAAAAATCATAGTGAGTTGGTGTATTTCTCTACTAATGGTTTCCGAGTACTCAAACGCTCGGAGATACTTGGTGAGATTACCAAGATTGAGCGTGGATTATGCGTTGCTGGTACACACTGGCAAAGACTACAACCTCTACCTTGCTTGCGCATTTGCTCAGAGCAGAGCCATGTCGATTGTAATGCTTTCTTAGGGAGGAATTTCAAATAACTATCATACTGAATTTGTTGCTCAGTGATGAGAGCAATCTAGCGGTTATTAAGCTGATGAATTTGACCGCTCTTTCCATCGCCTGCATCCGTATATGTCCATAATAACGTCTGCAGACCCTGACCATTTGGATATTTACGGAACTGCTAGAAGCCTACAGAGAAAGTTTTGAACACTTTACAAGCCTAATTCCAAGTGGTGGTTGCCTAGTGATGAAGGCTGGTGTGCCCGTTACTCCTCGTTTGCAAGAGGGGTGTGAGCTCTATATCTACGATACAGAGAAAGAGGCTGATTTTTACGCTGATAACATCGAAATACGTGATGCACGCTTATTCTTTGATTGGCATTACCCAGCATTGGGAGCACAACCTGCGGGTGTTTTTGCAAGTCGAACTAGAGTCCCTCTACGTATCAATGTGGATAATGCTACTGCTGCTATGGCTCTAGCCTATCTTAATGGCGCGACACTTGATGAGCTAGCTGAGGCGTGGCAGAAGTTTCCGTGGCGTTCAGCGTCGTTTTTGACCGCACTATTCTGTCTCAGCATGTGGTGATTGATGACTATGCGCATCACCCCGTAGAGTTAGCAGCTTCTATCAAATCTGTACGAGCACTCTATCCTGAGAAGCAATTCTTGGTATTTTTCAACCTCACTTGTATAGCCGTACACAGGACTTCTATCGTGAGTTTGCTGAGAGTCTTGATGCCCTCGATGAAGTAATACTTTTGGATATTTATCCAGCTAGAGACTTCCGATACCGGGGTAACAAGCGCAATGATTACAAGTGAGATGTCTAAGCCTGTTCACATCTGCTCTAAGAGCAGAGTTGCTCCCCCTACCTAGAAAGCTCCAGCAAGAACTAGCAGAGATTATTCTGATGGTAGGTGCAGGAGATATTGACCGTTTGGTTCGCCCAGTGATAGAATACTTAAAAACAAAATAATGAAGCGTTATATCCTAAGCTATAATCGTTATCCTTGTCTTAGGGCTTGTCGGCTATGGTGTGTATGTTGTTTATCATGCACCTAATAATCAAAGACTAGAGTCTATTGAGGTCAAGGTGCGTGCCGATGAAGGTGCTCCTATTTTTATGGATAGCGAGGACGTGCTAAAGAGAGATGGCACAACTAGGATTAAACTATAAGGGGCTTTTGATTGATAGTATAGACGTCGGGAGCGTTGAGCGTAAACTGCGTAAAAATCCACTCTTCAAAGATGTAGAGGTCTACATTACAGCCTTCTCAAGAAAAAATGGTTGTGGAGGTAACGCAACAGGCCTTGTTCTTGGTGCAGACTGGAGGACGTAGTTACTATGTGACAGCTGAGCGAGAGTAATCCCATTAGAACCCCGAGATATGCAGATTTACTTTGCCCATAGTATCAGGGAGATGTTAGTGAGAGCTATGCTTGCTCAACACTTTATGACTTCTTTCAAGTGCTGGACGCAGACTGAGTATTTCGAAACTATTTCGGACAAGTTTATGTGGATAAAGAGCAGGGTATTATTCTTATGCCACGCATAGGACGAACGCTACTGATACTTGGGCATAGTACCGCTTGGGCGGACATGCTACATAAATATAAAAATCTTCGCTCAGCAGGTACTCTCGCACGTAGGAGACGATGCTTATGAATATGTTAAGTTATCCTACAAAAAATCAAATTGTTGCACGTCCAAGAGGTTGGGAGCAGAAGCAAGACAGCTTAATAAAAACAATAATATAGCCAAAGGAATACAGGATAGATGGAAAAAATGTTTGCAGTCATAGCCCTAGGTAGTAGCTATATCAGAGGTATGGTCGCTAGTAAACTACCGAATGGAAGAGTGAACCCGATTGCTTATTGCCAGCGTAATAGTAAAGGGGTGCATTATTCATGGGTACATTCATAATATAACAGATGCTGCCGCTATAATAGGGAGTATCGTAGACGAACTGAATAGTAAACTTCAAGGACTAGTTATTGACCGAGTATACGTTGGTCTTGATAGCCAATCTATGCGCAGTAACTTGTTTTAAGACTACAGAAAGACTATGGCACAGAGGGCATCATTCTAGAAGCAGAGCATATTGAGTCGCTTAGAGAAGAAGCTCTTAAGAAGAGTTATTCCCGTCAAAGTGTCTTAAAGATTGCTAGCCCTTGTTATTATGTCGATGGCAAGAGAGAGAATAACCCTAAGGGCGTGCGCTGTCATTTGCTAGAAGCGACTTATCAGCTTATCACAGTGCGCGAAGAGGTAGAGCGCAATCTGTATGAAGTCTTTGAGAATAAACTTGGATTAACCGTTGAGGAGGTACTCATCAATCCTTTGGCTGAAGCACAGGTATCTCTGACTCGAGAAGAGATGTCTATTGGCTGTGCATATATCAATATAGGAGGAGGAACGACGAGCATATCTCTTTATAGGGATAAATTGTGAAAGGCTCTGCATATACTGCCTTTAGGAGGGTCAGAGATATTTACGAAGGATTTAACTAATCTTAAGCTCCTAGAGCAAGATGCAGAAGCGGTTAAAATTGGTTATGGCTCAGTAAATCTAGAAGTAGATAAGGAGGAGCGTATAACGGCTGCTAGTGCTAATGGCATCGGGAGATAGAGTCCTTCATAAGTATGATGTGAACCGTTACATCCAAGCTCGTATGGAAGAGATAACGGAAAACATTAGGCTCTTATTCAGGAGATTGACCCAGAACTCATGATAGCCTATCTCATCTTTAGCGGGTGGTGCGACCTATCTTAGTGGATATATTGAGAGCTTGAACCTAGATGTAAACGGCAGACAAGCTAAAGTCCGTCCTGATATTTTTGAGTGAGAGCGCTGAAGACGAGTCTTCTCAAAAAACTACCAAACAGCATTGGGTTTGGTCGTAATGGCTACTAATAATTGTGTAAAGTCTGATGTACAAGATTTGGATGTAGTCTTTAATCCGACAGTAGAGAGCCTCAAGAAGAGATTCAAGAAGAGAATCGTCTGCGGAGGAAGGAGCCCAACTTGAAGACGAAGAAGAGCGTGGTGACCGCACATTTCATAGATGAAGGAGAAGAGTCTGAAGAGGAATATGATGACGAGGAATCTGAAGAATTGAAGAAGATGAAGACGAATATGAGGATGGAAGACGTTCAAAAAGGAATCTAAGGTAAAGCCAGATGTTTTCATACTTTTGAGAACTTCGTTAAAGGGACTATTCTCAACTAACGAAGAGGATAATATCTAGAAAAAGGAGCGATGGATAATATATCTAACAATATAGATGATGTACGTGGTCAGTTGAACTACGAGTACACCACGGATCACAACCAAGCGCATTATTAAGGTCATCGGCGTTGGTGGTGGTGGCGGTAATGCCGTCTCTACGATGTATAAGAAGGAAATGATTAAAGGCGTTTCATTCTTACTCTGTAATATGACGAGCAGGCGCTTAACAGCCCAGTCCCCAATAAAATTACGCTTGGCCCAAGTATAACCAAAGGTCTAGGAGCCGGTAATAAGCCTGAAATGGCTAAAGAAGCTGCCGAAGAAAGTACGACCGAGGTCCTGAATGCGCTGACGAGCGATGATACCGAAATGGTCTTCATCACTGCAGGTATGGGCGGCGGTACTGGTACTGGTGCTGCCCTATCGTAGGTAGAGATAGCCCGTGACGCTGGTAAATTAACCGTCGGCATCGCTACGATACCATTTAAGTTCGAAGGTCGTCGCAAGATGCTTGAGCATTGGAGGGTGCGCAGACTACAAGAGAGTGTGGACGCCCTTCTAGTGGTCAATAATGAGAAGCTGATTGAAATATACGGTAAGAAAACAGTCTCTGAAGCTTTCCAATTAGCCGACAATACGCTCAGCAATGCCGCACGTAGTATCTCGGATATTATCAATACTGCGGGTATTGTTAATATGGACTTCAACGACGTTAAGACAACTCTTAAGGATAGTGGCGTTGCGGTTATTAGTTCAGGTATGGGTAAGGGTAATAACATCTTAAGATGGCGCTTGAAGAAGCATTGACCTCTCCACTGCTCAATAATAACGACATCACGAAGGCTAAGCGTTTGATGATTGCGATTTATTATTCGGAGCAAGATGAATTATTAGTTGAAGAGATATCTGCACTCAATAAATTCACCGATGAGATAGAAACGGACTACGACTCTAAGAGCGGTTTTTATATTGATAATGAACTTCCGGAAGGACACATTAGAATAACTATTCTTGCCTCTGGTTTTCGGAATGGAAGATACAGAGAACTCTGTCTTCGAGGTGAATAGTGATATTAGCCTTCGTGATAATATTGTTCAGCGTGGCGAAGAGGATAGACGCATAGAGAAATACTATGGTAAGGGTGCTGTCCCTTAATGGAACGCGTCGTCGTCCACTTATCTTGAAGTTGAGCGAACTAGATAATGAAGAGTTACTCATTATCGCAGAGAGAAACCCGCACTTGATAGAGACCTTCGTTTGGTAGAGGCTATTCGTAAGCGGATAGATGATAGTGAGAGCTACAAACATCATACTACAGAGCCTGAGAGTTATATCAGAGAAACTCTTCAATATTGTAGAGGAGACGAAATCTGATGACAGTAAAACAATATACTTCTAAAGAGATAACTTTATGAAAGGTATTATACTGGCAGGTGGTTCGGGTACTCGCTTGTACCCCATTACTAAGGGCGTGAGCAAACAGTTTATTACCTATTTACGATAAGCCTATGATTTATTACCCGCTCTCTACTCTGATGCTGGCGGGTATAAGAGATTCTGATTATCTCTACACCTCAAGACTTGCCTGCTTTTTCGTAGGTTGCTGGGCGATGGTAGTAATTTCGGGATAAAGCTTGATTATAGGGAGCAACCTAGTCCTAATGAAGCAGCCGAAGCCTTTATTATAGGGAGATGATTGGGTCGGAGATAAGGACTCAGTTTGTCTGATATTGGGTGATAATATCTTCTACGGAATGGGTTTTCACCGGTATGCTAGAGAGAAGCGTGCGCCGAGCAGAAGAGGAAGGTTTAGCGACTATATTTGGTTATCGTGTACCTAATCCGTCAGCTTTCGGAGTAGCTGAAGTAGATGCTTCGGGTAAGGTTATCAGTCTTGAGGAGAAACCTACAAAACCTAAGAGTGATAATGCAGTCGTTGGGCTATACTTCTATCCTAATAGTGCGATTAGTCGTGCCAAAGAGGTACGACCATCAGCACGTGGCGAGCTAGAGATTACTACGCTCAATCAGATGTATATGGAAGCCGAAGAGTTAGCATTAGAGCAGCTTGGGCGAGGTTTCGCTTGGCTTGATACCGGGCACACGATAGTCTCTATCAAGCATCGACATTTATCGAAGTTATAGAGAAACGTCAGGGCGTGAAGGTCGCTTGTTTGGGAGGAGATTGCTTACGCTAAGGGTTGGATTACAGCAGATGAACTCAAGCTGATAGCCGAGCCTATGCTTAAGAAATGAATATGGTCAATACCTCCTATCATTAATAGATAAATAACCAATATGCATACGATACTTATCACCGGTGGGGCTGGTTTTATTGGGAGTAATCTACTCATTATATGGTCAATGGGCACCCAGACTACCGCTTTGTAAATCTAGATGCGCTGACTTATGCTGGTAATCTGAGCAATCTTCGTCAGTTGGAGGACGTCGCTAATTATGTTTTTGTCAAGGGGATATTAGGGATGCCGATTTACTCACATCGCTCTTTGCCGAATATCAGTTTGATGGCGTTATTCACTTAGCGGCGGAGAGCCACGTCGATAGAAGTATTACGAATCCGGTAGCCTTTGCTGAGACCAATATATTAGGGTACGCTCACGCTCCTCAATGTAGCGAAGACCGCTTGAATGGTCGTTATGAGGGTAAGCGATTTTATCACATCTCTACGGACGAGGTCTTTTGGTTCGTTGGATTTAGATGGAGGTTTCTTTTACGGAAGAGACGAAGTATTCACCACGTAGTCCATATTCGGCGAGTAAGGCATCATCGGACCATTTTGTGCGCGCTTATGCTCATACTTATGGTTTGCCTATAGTGCTATCGAAACTGCTCCAATAATTATGGGGCTTACCAATTTCCTGAGAAGTTAATCCCATTATTTATCAATAATATCGTGCATAATAAGCCTCTACCTGTTTACGGTAGTGGTGAGAAGTGCGTGATTGGTTGTATGTGGAAGACCATTGCAGAGCTATCGACCTTATCTATCATAAGGGCAAAGACGGAGAGAGCTACAACATAGGAGGCTTTAACGAATGGCGCAATATTGACCTTATAAAGTTGCTCATCGCTCTCGTAGATAAAGCTCTTGGACGCAATGAAGGTCAGTCTCTGAACTTAATTACTTACGTGACAGACAGACAGGGGCACGACCTACGCTATGCAATAGACTCTTCGCGCTTGAAGAATGAATTGGGCTGGGAACCATCATTGCGATTTGAGGAAGGATTAGAGAAGACTGTGCGCTGGTATCTAGATAACGAGGAGTGGCTAAGGGAAGTTACGAGTGGCGACTATCAGCAGTATTACGAAAAGATGTATTCAAATAAATAAAAGACATTATGCAAACGAAAATAGCGGCATTATTAGATAAAGTTAAGACGCTAACTGCGGAGAACCTTGAGCAAGTAGAGGCTCTGCGCATTCAGATATATTAGTAAGAAGGGTGAAGTATCCAAGCTACTAGAAGACTCCGTAGTATCCCATGAGGAGAAACGTACGGTAGGAGCTATGCTGAATGAACTGGAAGGCTGCTGCTACAGATAAGATTAACGAATTGAGAGCAGCTCTCGAACAGACGAGTAATAGTCAAGACGATGAGATTGATTGAGTAGAACGTCTTATCCTATAGAGTTGAGGCGTCGTCATCCATTAACCTTGGTGCAGCAGAGATAACGAATATCTTCTCTCGTCTTGGTTTTTCTGTCGCTGAAGGACCAGAGATTGAAGATGATTGGCACGTATTCTCGGCACGAACTTTGCTGATGACCATCCTGCACGAGATATGCAGGACACCTTCTTCGTTAGTATGTGCCCGGTAGCCTACTAAGGACGCATACTTCTAGTGTACAGACGAGAGTGATGACTAGTAATCAACCGCCTCTGCGCATTATCTGTCCGGGGAGGGTCTATCGTAATGAAGCGATTTCTTATAGGGCTCATTGCTTCTTTCATCAAGTAGAGCGCTCTATATCGATGAGGAACGTATCGTTTGCGGACTTAAAGCAGGTACTGCTGTACTTCGCTCAAAGAGATGTTTTGGACCTGATACGAAGATACGCTTGCGTCCGTCATACTTCCTTCACGGAGCTAGTAGCGAGATGGACATATCTTGCCAACATCTGCTCAGGTAAGGGATTTGTGCTTTCTGTAGCTATACTGGTTGGGTTGAAATCCTTGGTTGTGGAATGGTAGACCCTAATGTGTTGGAGAATTGCGGTGTCGATAGTAAGCGTTATAGCGGATATGCTCTAGGAATGGGCGTAGAGCGTATAACAAACTTGAAGTATAGAGTGAAGGACTTGCGTTATTTCTC
>BNJS01003657.1_pt1 | contig 21085 bp, 22 predicted proteins | sample 8540461 | NCBI WGS metagenome assembly BNJS01 (sample SAMD00202454, study PRJDB9452) | human saliva metagenome | isolation source: human saliva | place: Japan | reverse complement strand
CATTCTCATCACGACGGTGCAAATGACCTGGATTTTCATTGTACTTGATCAATTCCCAGTCCTTGTAGTAATTTGCCAACTCACCCTCTTTGAAGGTAAACGGGAAATGAACAGAACATGGATAATCTTCTGTATCCATAGCACACACAATCAAATTGTAGCCACCGATAGAGGTTTGATCCTGCATGTTTTTGATAATAGCTGGAATGCGATCTGCTTGTAAAAACATGAGAACAACAGTCGATACGATAAAATCATAAGTTTGTCCAATGCTAGCTGAATTGATATCGTAGATACCGACAGACATTTCTAAATCTTCTTGCTCCACAATGCTTTGCAAGATTTCAAGAGATAGCTCATTCTGATCTACAGCTGTGACATCAAAGCCATGTTGAGCTAGAAAGAGTGCATTTCTTCCTTGACCACATCCTAGGTCTAGTGCCTTACATGGTTTTACTGTATCCATAGCTTCTAAAACTTCCGAATGAACTGGATTGCTATTGTATTTCTTAGGGAAATAATCCTCTGGCTTACAATAAAATTCCAAGTACCATTCCACATCGTCTGTTGCGGCCTCTACTCGGTGCCAGGCTTGCGGTTGAGCCATAGGATTATCAGCACCTGCTTCAAAAAAGTGCTCGGCTATAACTTCCCCGTCTTCAGTCAACTCAATAAACTTAAGAGTCCCTTTTAATACGGTAATCTTGCCCCAGGTTCCGACCTTAGTATTGTGTTTTCTTTGAACAGCTTCGGGCATGGTGTCTTTATTCCAGACAGGCATGCGTTTGTAGGCAACTAGTTTTTCCATATTCTTCACTCTTTCTATCGATGGTTAACAGCTTTCATAACACGCGCAATATCACGATCTTGCTCTCGGCGTTTGATAGACTCACGTTTATCGTAATCGTGTTTCCCTTTTGCTAATCCTAAAAGAAGCTTGGCATAGCCATCTTTGATATAAACTTTAAGAGGAACCAAGGTCATCCCTGTCCCTTTGGTTTCTTGCTCCAATTTCTGGATTTGTTTTTTATGAAGGAGAAGTTTACGACGACGTTCGGGTTCCTGGTTCCAGATATTGCCCTCTTCATAAGGAGCGATATGGACATTACTCAGCCAAACTTCCCCATTCTTAACCTGGGCAAACCCATCTTTCAGATTGATGCGGGCTGCTCGAACACTTTTGATTTCAGTTCCTGTCAGGACCATTCCTGCTTCTAGCGTATCTACGATTGTATAGTCGTGGTGCGCCTTTTTATTTTGCGCGACGACCTTTCCCTCGCCCTTTGCCATGCTTGGCTCCTTTCTTTGCTACTTCTTTGTAAAAAGGTTTCTTGCTTTTTTTCTTTTTGTCTTTTGGAGAATGCTTGCGCTTATCACCTAAGCGACCAGATTTTCTCTTGTCTTCTTTCTTATCGGAACGACGCCCTCTTTCCTTACGACCAGAGTCTTTCAAACCTTTTTCATTGACATCAAATTCACTTGGAATAAAGGAGAAATCGATCTCACCAGTCATCTTATCTGCTCTTTCGACACGAATACGGATCTGTTGTCCCACTCGGAAGGTAATACCTGATTTCTCCCCACGAAGAGTCAAATCACGTTCGTTAAAATGATAAAATTCAGGTAGATTGGTAATGTGAATCAATCCTTCTACTGTATTTGGCAATTCAACAAAAAGACCAAATTTAACAATACTTGAAACAACTGCATCATACTCTTCACCAACATACTCTTCCATGTACTCAGCTTTTTTCATGGCTTCGACTTCACGCTCTGCCTCGATAGCACGGCGCTCACGGTTGGAAGACTGGGTAGCAATCTCTGGAATGACCTGTTCAAAATGATCTGCTACATCCTTAGAACGTCCATAGTCACGAATCATCCGGTGAACAAGAAGGTCAGGGTAACGACGAATTGGGCTGGTAAAGTGAGTGTAGTAGTCTGCAGCTAATCCATAGTGACCGTGATTATGTTCAGAATATCTAGCCTGCTGCATCGAACGCAGAAGCATCATGGACAATACATCTGCATAAGGTTCACCTTCAACAGTACTCATGATTTCTTGAAGGACTTCCCTGGCTAATCTCACTGGCAGTCCCATAGATACGCAATCCAAAACTTGAAGCATAATCAATAAATTTCTGGACTTTTTCAGCTTTAGGTTCCTCATGGATACGATAAATAAAAGGTAGGTCCAGCTTACTGAAGTGTTCGGCAACTGTTTCGTTAGCAATCAACATAAAGGACTCAATCATACGTTCAGCAACACCACGATGACGAAGAACAATATCAACTGGCTTGCCTTTTTTATCAACCAAAATCTTAGCTTCATTGGTATCAAAATTAAGAGCTCCACGCTTCATTCGCATACTTTCCAAAGTTTCATGGAGCTTAGCCATTAACTCAATACTAGGGACGATTTTCTTATAGTTTTGTCTCTTCTCCTCGTCACCTGCTAAAATGTCATTCACATCACTATAAGTCATACGGAAACTTGTCTTGATAACAGTCTGTGTAATCGTATAATTACGAACACGACCATTTTTGTCAATTTCCATAATAGCAGATTGAGTCAAGCGGTCCACTTGAGGGTTAAGAGAACAGATTCCGTTTGAGAGGCGCTCTGGCAGCATTGGAACTACACGGTCTGTCACATAGACAGAGGTCGCACGATTGAGAGCTTCCTTGTCAAGAGCAGATCCCTCTGTTACGTAGTAAGAAACATCTGCGATGTGAACACCTAGCTCGATATTGCCATTCTTCAGTGGTTTGATATGAACAGCATCATCCAAGTCCTTGGCATCAGCTCCATCAATGGTAAAGGTAATTTCATCTCTTAAGTCCAGACGACCTTCCAGATCTTTCTCTGATGGAGCATCTGGCACACTTTCTGCTTCTTTAAGAACAGCCTCTGGAAACTCAGATACAATATCCATTGATTCCAAGACCTCAAGAACATCAATCCCTGCATCTGTAGAATGTCCAACCACATCTAGGACACTTGCGACAAAGAAATCGTGTTTCTTACTTGGGTACTTATCAATAAAGACCTTGAGAACTTCTGTGCCTTCCAATTGAATGGCTGGCTTTTTAACATAGATTGGTTGACTAATTTTTTGATTTTTTGAACGGATATAGCCCGCATACTTGGGCTTTTCCTCATCAAGAACGATTTGCCCAACAACTGTCGTCAAACTGTGTTCTAAAATATCGATAATCTTGGCTTCAGCTGCAGTTCCTTTTTGGCGATCCGCAACCTTCTTGATTACAATTTCAACAGTATCGCCATCAATGGCATAGTTAACATCATTTTTCCCTACAAAAAGATCGTCTTCCTCGCCTTCAAGACTAACAAAGCCGAAGCCATTTTTATGGGCATGGAAAATTCCTTTAAGAGTAATCTCGTGTTTCTTCTTTTGGTCCAAGGTGAGGCTACCATCTTCTTCAAAGCGAATTTGATGCTTTCTTTCCATCAGGGACAAGGTTTTAATAAGCTCTCGAAAGTCCTTGGAACCATCCTTTCCAAGAGCTTGAGCCAAGTCATTGACAGTGACTCGCCCCTTTTCTTTTAAATATTCTTTTATTCTATCTTTCATGTTTTCTTTCTAGATTGTTAAATTTTTTTGGTGTAAAACCTTCTCAAACATCATTTAATACTCAATAAAAATCAAAGAGCAAACTAGAAAGCTAGGCGCAGGTTGCTCAAAACACCGTTTTGAGGTTGCAGATGGAAGCTGACGTGGTTTGAAGAGATTTTTGAAGAGTATAAAAATAAAAATAGGCAAAGACCTAGTCTCGCCCATTATTTTCTTATCTACTTGATAATACCGTCAATGCTAAGGCAATGGCTAGCCAGAAAAAGACTAAGATTCCTGTCAAACGTTGCATTACGGCTTCAAAACCACGCGCTTTACTACGTTCAAACAAATCACCTGAGCTGGCATCAAATACATTGCTAGATTGATTTTTAGTTGGTTGCATAAAAATTGCAATCACAATCACAACAGATAATACTAATAAAATAGTTAATAATAGGTTATACATATCAAACTCCTTAAAATCCTTATCATTTTATCATAATTTCTACTTAGATTCAAGATGTAAAGTTACTTTTCTTTCCTTTGGGCAATATTTTAGAACTTCAATCTTTTCTGGATGTGTTTTGGAGTTCTTACTGGTTAGATAATTCATGCTGCCACAAGAGGAGCATTTTAGATTAATTTTTACACGCACTAGATTTTTTGTATTTGATACTATTTCAATCTAAGATGATTTGAACAAACAATACCAAAATTCTCCTTCCTAACAAAGTTATTTAAAGACGCATTTCTTCAAGTAACTGAACTACTTGAGCCATCAGCTGTTTCTGATTTCCATTATTATCTAGACTGTGGCTAGCCAGACTAATTTTTCTTTCTAAAGGCCATTGAGAGTTTAAACGGGATTCGGCTGCTTCTTTTGAAATTTGGTCCCGTTTCGTTAATCGCTCCAATTGAACATTACGATTTACATAGACTAACCAAGTTTCATCAAACCATGAAGCATAGTTCTGCTCAAAAAGTAGGGGGATATCCATGAAAAAGAGAGTTTCTGTCTGAGCAAACTGATTTCGTAATGCAGCTAACTCCTCACGAATAATCTCACCTTGGGCTCTCTTAGACCATTCTTGTTCTTCAGGATTTGAAAAAATAAGGCTAGCAAGTAAGGGGCGATTCAGTTCACCATTTTCAAGAAGGACCTTCTCCCCAAAATGCTCCACTAAAATCTGAAATAATCGTCCACCAGGTTTTTGTAGTTGGTGGACGACTGCATCCGCATCTACAACTTGAAACCCTTTTTGTCTTAAAAATTCTGTGACAGTGGACTTACCTGACGCAATACCACCGGTGATTCCGATTATTTTTCCCATCACTTCCTCCTTTGACACTTAGGACAAAAGTGGGTTCCACGACCACCTAATTGAATTTTTTCGATGATGGTTTCACAACGCGAACAAGCTTGACCTGCCTTGTCGTATACTTGATGGAATTCCTGCATGGTGCCATCTTCTCCAAATGCATTGGTATAAGTGCGAATTGTTGAACCACCCTTTTCAACCGCCTGACCTAAAACATTGATCGTTTCATCATGGACTTTTCTAGCCTCTTGTGCTGTTAAACTTTGAGAAATCCTAGCTGGATGAACTTTCGCCCTCCAAAGTACTTCGTCCACATAGATGTTACCTAATCCTGCAACCAAAGTCTGGTCGAGAAGATGCGATTTGATTGGTTTTTTAGATTTTTTCAAGGCTAGTTTAAAACTCCCTAAATTAAAATCCTTCTCAGTCGGTTCCGGACCAAGTTTTTTTGAAATAAAGTAAGCTTCTAAAAGCTCAGGTGCTAACAGTTCCATGGTCCCAAACTTGCGTACGTCCTCATAAACAAGCGTCCCACCATCCTCAAACTGGAAGAAGACATGGGCATGCTTGCGTTCTGGCACTTGGTCTGGATAATAAAAATACTTGCCTTCCATTCTCAAATGAGAGATTAAAACTTTGTCGGATAAATAGAAAAGCAAATACTTGCCACGACGTCCCATTGTTTGAATGACTTGACCAGTCATTTCCTTCTTAAATGCATGCAAATCAGTCTTAATCATCTTTGGATAACGAATTTCTATACTAAAAATCTTCTTCCCCAGAATCAATTTTTCCAGACCACGACGAACCGTTTCGACCTCAGGTAATTCAGGCATACATCCTCCTTCTTAAAATTTCATTTCAAATTGCAATAATTTTTCAACTTCTTTTCCTAAGACGGTTTTTATATTTTTTTAATTTATAATCTACTATATCCTTTTGTATCTCTAAATCAATTTCACCAAAAGCGATTAAAAAGGAACAGGAATTTTAGTATCCAAAAATTACATTTCTATCTATTTTGGTATACTCATTTCTACCATTCTCTCCACGTCTTCCTTTAACCTGCTGTCTTAAAAGTGGTTCTAAAATATAAGCAATATAATCAATGTTTATTTTTTCCTGTTTAGGAATTAAAATCATTCTATCCGCATTCAAAGAAAACTTATTATCTATTAAAGTTATCTTTCCTGCTATACCATTGACAGAGATTGTAGCAAAACAACCATCAAAATCAAAATCGTTTCGATAACCAAGAGGAACTGAATTATTGGCTGAGTAAACAGGATACTTCCCCTTGTTATCCAAGCAATATTTTTTCGTATACTTACTAGAACCACGTTTCAAATCAAACAAATTAGCCAAGGTTATATATATATATATATGGAACATTGTTCGAATTAAAATCTAGATTCGATTGAATAAACTGGTATCCTTGCCTCTCAATATTATTTTTCATTTCAAGGATTATTTGAGAATTTTTTACAATCTGATTTTGCTTTTCAAGGTCAATTTCTCCCGAAGAGGTAAGAGGAAGCACGACCTCTAAATCTTTTATCATGGAAGTATTTAGCTTTGTATACTCATTTTTACCATTTTCCCCTTTCCTACCTTTAACATGAGAGCGAAAAATTGGCTCTAAAACTTGTTTTAGGTATAAAGGGTTGACCTTGTCTGCGTATTCTTCTTTTATAACTAACGGGCGTACTTTTTCACTTAAACTAAAGCGACCGTCATGATAAAAAACATAGCCTGCAAGACCATCTATATTGTAAGTCAAGCAATTTTCAAAATAGCGAACAGGAAATTCACGTTTCCCATCTTTGTCCACAATTACAGCATTGTCTTTCACATAACCATAACTTGGTAAGTCATCACTACTCGCTCCATAAACAGGTATATCACCCGCATTTTCTTTTACAAATGTCTTCGTAAATTTTGAAGAATTTGTTGATACAGTCAAGTCAAATAAATCTGCAACTTTAATTGAGGTATTCTTAGGAGTCTCTCCTGACATAATATCCACATCTACTGACTTGATCGCCTCAATCTTTTCAGCCAATTCTTCTTTGCGTGCTTCAATTAATTCAAACTTACGAACAATCTCTTCCTGTTTTTTAATATCAAAATGATTATCCAATGTTACTGGAATATCGATAGCGATATCAAGTAATTTATAGAGAGATGCTTTATTTGTCCATGAAAAATTTTTGCATTTCTGGATGATTTTTTTAAGCATATAATAGAGAAATTTGACGAAATATTATTTTTATATTCTTCATTGAGTAAATATATCCTTGTATCTGCTCCAACTGAAAATTTTTGATTCGCTCTATAAAGTACTGTTCCAGCATTTGCTCCGTTTGAAGTAATCTGTAAACACTCTAAATCGTAGTCGTATGTATCAATATACCCTTTCGTCATATCGCCGGTTGTTTTAGCAGAGTATACAGGATATATCCCTGAATGCTCTGTGATATACTTCAAAGAATATTTTGACTTACCACTAACTGTTTCAAAAAGTTCACCAATAGTTTTCCGAACTACTTCAACCATTCCAACTCCTCCTTGAAATCCTGCATTAGAGAAATCATATCATCAATCATTGCTTGGAACTCATCAATCGAAACGACTTGTTTTTCTTTTTTTAGACCAATAGCAATCTTTTCTTCCTCAGACCACCAATTTTCAATAATCCAACTCTTCTTACTATCTAATTCCTCAATCGGAATTAATTTTAGTCTAGAGTCATTTAAAAGATGAGATTTAATCGGTTCTTGTAGATTATTTCTATCTTGATGTTGGCGATAAAAATTATACATGATGACAGCTTGCTTTAAGTCATTTTCTTCAGAATCAAATCGATAAACATCTAAGGTTTCACCAATACTACCTGCAATGTAGGTAAAAACAGGATAATCTTGTACGATATTATTTTCAATCTCAATCTCTTTTTTCTTACGAATGGTCAAAATGTAGGTTTTTTTAGGTGTGTTGAAAAAAGCGTTGACTGGTAAAGAAATCAAAGCGTCGATAAAAAAGAGTTCTTTTAACTTTTCTTTTAACTTTTTATTTGCATGATTAGAAAAAATACCATCCGGTAAAACAATATTGGCTACACCACCATGTTTTACGGAACGCATAATCCACTCTAAAAAGAGAGCTTCAACACCACTACCACCATACTTATAAATATCCCTAGCTTTGGCAAGTTCTGACATTTCCTTACTTTGATAATAGGGAGGATTTGCTAAAATTAGGTCGTATTTATTTTTTTCAAAATTTTCCAGAGTACCTAACATACTCTTATGTAAGTAAAATGAATCATTTAATAGTGTTTTCGCAATTGTTTGTACATCTTTAAAACTATTATTTTGCTGGAATAATTCAGAAAAATAAATTAACGTATTAGCTTTAGCAAGAATAATTGTGATATCGTCTTTTTCAGACATCATCTTGTCATAGCCAAAAAATCGAATTTTAGAGTCTAACTTTCCTTTAGAATAGCTATAACTGTCTTCTATACGTTTTTCAACTGCTTCAAGCAAAAACTTACCAACACCACAAGCAGGATCGCAAATAGTCATTCCCTCAGAAATATCTACCATCGAAACCATTTCGTCTACTATTTTTAATGGTGTAAAAAACTGCCCCATATCACTCTTGTCATCACTATTTTTCATAAAAGTTTCAAACAGTTTTGACTTGAAGTCTTTACTTATATTTAAGAATTTTCCATATTTTTTATCGTATTTTTCAAATTCCAAAATAACAGATTTAAATACTGTATCCGTATTATCTACGCTGATAAATTCGTTTTGCTCATCTCTTTCAATATGAAAAACTTTACCATTGATAATGCTTGTCCCATCTATACCTTTTGGAAACAATTTAACCATCGTCTCTCTAGCACCTTCTAGGTATTTTCCTAAAACATAGGCGGTAGAATATCCTTCCTTTTTCATATAAAAGAAAACAATGTATTCAAAACTATTTTCGCCATTTAAAAACACCAATATCTGATAAATATTTAAAGAGAAACAACTCAACAAAAGTATATAAAGACATCTTTGCTGAAGCAAAAGTTAAATTTTTTAAAATTCTATTAATCTTTTGAGCTAAATCAGTAGGATCCAAAAATTCCTTTTTCAATATCTGATTATTTGTTTCAGAAATAGATAATGAAATATCATTAATGAACTTGACAATTTGTTTGCCATTTTTCTTTTGGCTTTATCGCTAAATTAATTTCATTTCCATTCTCATCTAAAATCTTTTGCCCCGGTTTTAGGATTAATCCAGATAAAAGAATCACCGTCGCTTACAATATAAATAAAGTGCACTCCCAAAGCTTTAGCGACATCTATCTCTTTGTTTAATCGCTTCTTCAATATCCTTATCACTCTTAAATTTACTTGGTATCTTTGCTCAACATAGATAATTACGTTCTTATTATCATCTAGAATTAAAACATCTGGTTTTTATTCCCAAGACTTCTCTTTAGATTTACATTTTTGATAATATTTGATTTTATCAAATTATATAACGTTGTTGCATCAATACTATAACATTCATATTTATCAAATATTACTGGTGTGGAAAAAATACTATTTTTGAATTAACTGCTCTGACATTTATTATTCTCCATTATTATTCAGTTATACTAAAAAACTCTCTTAAAGAGTTTTTTTAATATTCCTTTTCGTTATAGCCAAAGTCAGCCAAATCTAGCTTTTTATCGCGCCAATTTTTCTTAACCTTGACCCATGTTTCTAGGAAGACCTTGTCTCCTAGCATGAGTTCGATATCTTTACGAGCCATGGTTCCAATTTTCTTGAGCATGGCACCGCCTTTACCGATGATAATCCCTTTTTGGCTGTCACGCTCGACCATAATGGTTGCTCGGATATGAACCTTGTCAGTCTCTTCATCTCGTTTCATAGAGTCTACTACTACCGCAACTGAATGTGGAATTTCCTCACGAGTTAAGTGCAAGACTTTCTCTCGAATCATTTCTGAAACCAAGAAGCGCTCTGGGTGGTCTGTAATTTGATCAGCTGGGAAATATTGAAAACCTTCTTCTAAATTCTCACTTAAGATATCTACTAAATATGATACATTATTTCCCTGAAGAGCTGAGATTGGTACAATCTCTTTGAAGTCCATTTGATTACGGAAATCATCGATTTGTGACAAAAGTTGATCCGGATGAACCTTATCAATTTTATTAACTACTAAAATTACAGGAACTTTTGCAGCTTTAAGACGTTCGATAATCATATCGTCACCCTTACCACGTGGCTCATCTGCAGGAACCATAAAAAGCACGGTATCCACTTCACGAAGGGTGCTGTATGCTGACTCTACCATAAAATCTCCGAGGGCAGTTTTAGGCTTGTGAATCCCTGGAGTATCGATAAAGACGATTTGTTCCTTATCGGTCGTGTAGATTCCCATAATCTTGTTGCGCGTTGTCTGCGCCTTATCACTCATGATAGCAATTTTTTGCCCCATAACGTGATTCAAAAAAGTTGACTTCCCAACATTGGGACGTCCTAAAATAGCTACAAAGCCTGATTTAAATGTCATAGTTACCTCTATAATGTTTAAAATAGCAAATCCCAAACCCTAGGGATGAAAATGATAAGTCCAGTCACTGCAGCAAATAAAGACACAACAAGAACTGCACCTGCAGCCATGTCTTTAGCCTTCTTTGCAAGCATATCGAAGTGATAATGGCTAGCCAAATCCACTACATTTTCAATAGCAGAATTCAAAATCTCAAAAGCAATTACTAAAAAAATGCTTAATAGGAGAAAGAGCCATTCAATTCTGGAAACTTGAAAAACAATGCCTGCAAGTAGAACTAAGAGAGAAGTCACTGCATGCTTCCTCATATTACGCTCTTCTTTTATGGCAGTAAAAAATACCTGTCAGGGCAAAATCTAAACTTGAGAGCAAGTCACGATTCTTCCATTTTCGTTTATTGTCTTGTGAGTCCATAGGCTGTTAAAATTTCTTCTTGTAAACCGAACATCTCCGCTTCTTCTTCCGGAGTGTAGTGATCATAACCGTTTATGTGTAAAAAACCGTGCACAGCTAAAAAGCCCATTTCACGTTCGAAACTATGACCGTACTCTTCAGCTTGCTCATGCGCTTTATCAATTGAAATGAATAACTCGCCGATATAAGAATCAAATTCTGACATCATTTCTGCTAAGTCAGGATCTTCTGCCAAATCCTCTTCGTCAAAGGTAATCTCTAATTCAGGTTTGTATTCAAGGCTAATAACATCTGTTGGACGGTCAGTATCACGAAACTCTAGATTGAGTTCATGACTTCGTTCATTGGTCACAAAAGTGACTGCCATCTCCTTGTCTTCTTTTCCAATCTTTTTAGCAGCAAATTCCAAAATTTCTTGAGTTTGCTTTAAAATTTCTTTAGAAACCTGACCAGTTTCATCTACCATTTCAATATACATGCGTTTCTCGATTCTCTTTACTTGGCTTTATTATACCATATTTCTATGATTTTATTCTACCTTTTTGATATAATACTATGGAATACATTCATAAGGAGAGAACCATGTCATTTGATGGATTTTTTTTACACCACATGGTTGAAGAATTGCGAGCTGAACTACTAAACGGTCGCATTCAAAAGATTAATCAACCCTTTGATCAAGAATTGGTCTTACAAATCCGTAGCAATCGCCAAAGTCATCGTCTGCTCCTTTCTGCTCATCCTGTTTTTGGACGCATCCAGTTGACAGAAACGACCTTTGAAAACCCTGCTCAACCTTCTACCTTTATCATGGTTTTAAGGAAATATTTACAGGGTGCTGTTATCGAGTCTATCGAGCAGATTGAAAACGATCGAATCGTTGAAATCACTGTTTCTAACAAGAATGAGATTGGAGACGATATTCAAGCCACCCTCATCATTGAGATTATGGGTAAACATAGTAATATCCTCCTCGTAGATAAGTCTAGCAACAAAGTTCTTGAGGTTATCAAGCACATTGGTTTCTCTCAAAATAGTTACCGTACACTCCTACCTGGTGCAACTTACATAGCCCCACCAAGTACAGAGGCCCTCAATCCTTTTACCATCAAGAATGAAAAACTATTTGAAATTCTCCAAACTCAAGAATTAACTGCAAAGAATCTTCAACATCTTTTTCAAGGATTGGGACGTGATACGGCTATGGAATTGGAGAAATTACTCCATGATGATAAACTAAATACCTTCCGTAACTTTTTCTCTCAAGAAACAAACCCTTACCTTACGGAAATATCATTTAGCTCTGTACCTTTCTCGAATCGTGCAGGTGAATCTTTCAATAGCCTTTCAGAGCTCTTGGATAGCTACTATAAGGACAAGGCTGAACGCGATCGTGTCAAACAACAGGCTAGCGAACTCATTCGCCGAGTTGAAAATGAATTGCAAAAGAATCGTCAAAAGCTTAAGAAGCAAGAAAAAGAATTGCTTGCTACTGAAAACGCTGAGGAATTCCGACAAAAAGGTGAATTACTAACGACTTTTTCTTCATCAAGTTCCAAATGACCAAGACCAAGTAGTCTTAGACAATTATTACACCAATCAGCCAATTACAATCGCACTTGATAAGGCTTTAACACCAAACCAAAACGCTCAAAAATACTTCAAACGTTATCAGAAGTTAAAAGAGGCTGTTAAATATCTGACTGATCTAATTGAAGAAACCAAGGCTACTATTCTCTATCTGGAAAGCGTCGAAACAGTCCTCAATCAGGCTGGGCTAGATGAAATTGCTGAAATTCGTGAAGAATTAATTCAAACTGGTTTTTATTAGAAGACGCCAACGCGAAAAATTCAAAAAGCGTAAAAAGCCAGAGAAATACCTAGCTAGCGATGGTAAAACTATTATTCTCGTTGGACGAAACAATCTTCAAAAACGAAGAATTAACCTTTAAAAATTGCAAGGAAAGAAGAACTTTGGTTCCACGCTAAGAATATCCCAGGAAGCCATGTGGTCATCTCAGGAAACCTCAAATCCTTCTGACGAAGTCAAGACGGATGCTCGCAGAACTCTGCAGCCTACTATTCGAAAGGACGTCTTTCTAATCTCGTTCAAGTAGATATGATTGAGGTTAAAAACTCAATAAAACCAACTGGTGGAAAACCTGGTTTTGTTACCTATACCAGGATCAAAAAACTCTTCGTGTTACACCTGATTCCGAGAAAATTGAATCCATGAAGTTGTAATATCAGTCTTATTTAAAAAATATTATTACTTCACTTTTACACAAAAATAGGAGGGGAGCTCAATGCTACGGCATATTAAACCAACTATAACTATTATATTCGGAGCTGCTATCTTCGCCTTCGGACTTACTTATTTTGTTGTTCCACATCACTTGTTCGAAGGTGGAGCAACAGGGATAACCTTGATTACCTATTACCTCTTTAACATCCCTATTTCGCTGATGAATATCTTGATTAATATCCCTCTCTTCCTACTAGCTTGGAAAATATTTGGACTAAGATCACTATATTCCAGTCTACTTGGAACCATTGCCGTCTCCGTCTGGTTAGCTATCTTTGAGAAAAATTCCTCTTCAGTTTAACCTTGAAGGAGATCTCGTTGTGGTTGCTTTAGTAGCTGGTGTCCTCCTAGGTGTTGGACTCGGTGTTATTTTCAACGCGGGTGGAACAACTGGTGGTACTGATATCGTCGCTCGTATCCTTAATAAATACACCAATATCTCTGTTGGAAAATTGCTTTTTGGACTTGATTTTCTGATTCTAATGTTGATTTTAATCATCTTCCAAGACCTACGTCTTGTAACCTATACTCTCTTATTTGACTTCATCGTTTCAAGAGTTATTGACTTAATCGGTGAGGGTGGATATGCTGGAAAAGGATTTATGATTATCACTCAAAAACCGATGGAATTAGCCGATAAAATTAACGAAGAACTCGGTCGTGGTGTTACCTTTATCTCAGGACAAGGCTACTATAGCCAAAAGGACTTAAAGATTATTTACTGTATTGTCGCAAGAAATGAAATTGTCAAGATGAAAGAAATGATTCATACAGTTGATCCGAGTGGCCTTTATCACAATCACGGAGAGCTCACGAAATCTTGGAGAAGGGTTTACTTTTCCCAGCAAGAGACGAGGGTTTTCTTAACCTTAAAATAAAAAAGTAACTTCAATAGTTGAAGTTACTGTCATATCATCAATTATTTTTTCTGCTGTAAGTGCAGCCATTGTGATGTAGTTGTATGGTTTATTGAAGTGTGGCAAGAAGAATAGGTCTGTCAATGCTAATTTGTCAATTGTGACGTGTTCTTGAATTGCAAGTGAGAACATGTGAATTCCCATGCTAATTGCTGAATCACGAGATACCATTTGAGCACCAAGGATTTCACGGCTATCTTTATCAAAGACGATCTTGATAGCTACTTCATAGTTGTCATGTTTCATAAATTCTGGTTTTTGAAGGTCGTTAAATCCAGTTTCAGTTGCATTGTAACCTGCAGCTTTTGCTTTTTCAAGTGTTAAACCAGTTGAAACCATGTGAAGACCATAGATTGAGATACCATTTGATCCTTGAACACCGATTCCTTCAAGCTCATGTCCACAAGCGTTATAAGCACCAACGATACCAGTACGAACAGCGTTTGATGCAAGTGCGATGTAGCTAGTGTCTTTACGAGCGTTGTCATAAACGGTCGCACAGTCACCAACAGCATATACACCTGGGATAGATGTTTCTTGTTTCTTGTCAACAAGGAAAGCACCGTTACGGAAGAGTTCGATCTTACCATCAGCAAGTGCAGTGTTTGGACGGAAACCGACTGCAAGAACAACCATATCCACATCAAATGTTTCTTTGTCAGTGATCAAGCGTTCAACTTTTCCTTCACCTTCGATAGCTTTAACAGTTTGACCAAGTGCCAAACGGATGTTGTGGTCTTCCAAGTTTTTAGCCATCATTTGTGTGAAGTCTTTGTCATAGTATCCGTTCAATACAGTATCAACGATATCAACAAGGACAACTTCTTTTCCAAGACGTTCGAAAGCTTCAGCAAGCTCAACACCGATGTAACCACCACCTACAACAGCGATACGCTCAAGGTGTTTGCTCTTGTCAGCAAGTTTGTTGATAACTTCTTCTGCGTTTTGGTACAATTTAACGAATTGTACGTTTTCAAGAGTTGCTTTGAACTCACGGTTACCTTTAACGATTTCAACGCCTTCGATTGGTGGCAAGATTGGAGTTGAACCAGTAGCAAAAATCAATTTTTCATATGATTCTTTGTGCTCTTTACCGTCAACTTCTGCAGTAACAACTTTATTATCATAGTCAATTGAAAGAACTGGTGAGTTCATATAAACTTTAGCACCTTTTGCTTCCAATTTTTCTTTATCAGAGTAGAACAATCCTTCAGCGCCGTCGATTTGTTCACCAATCCAAAGAGCCATTCCACATCCAAGGAATGAAATGTTTGAGTTTTGGTCAAATACAACGATTTCGTTTTCGTTTCCAAAGTTGTCCAACATAGTGTTGATACATGCAGTTCCAGCGTGGTTAGCACTCACGACTACGATTTTTACCTCATAAGATAAATCCTACCTTTATTTTTTTATTTACCTCTCAAGTATACCATTATCTGTGAACGTTTTCAAGACTTTTGACCCGTTTGGTGTCATTTAAGAAAGTTTTTGAAAGATATATCAATTTTTCAAAGAGTCCTCATTGATTTGGAGCTGTTTTTAATTTTTTAAGCATATTTCTTGACTTTTTGTAAAAAATGATTTGTGAAAACGCTGACTTTATGATATTCTATTTATATGGAAATAAATTATAAATTCTTAATTTCTTATTCATTCAAGATTTGTAGCTATTTCCCAATGATTCGAAGGGAGTTGATTCTTTGCCTCTTAGTTCATCATCTGAGCGATTAATGGGAACTACGATTACTATTTCCTTAGTACATGAACAAGCTGATAATCTTCTCCGTCAAGCTTTTGATTTGCTAAAGGAACTTGAATTCCGCTTCAATGCTAACAGTACTGAATCTGAATTAATGGAAATTAACTATCAGGCAGGTATTGCCCCAGTTAAAAGTCCACCCTGATTTGTTTGAACTGATTTCATTAGGTTCTAGAACACAGTCTAGCACCTAAAAGTCATCTCAATATTAGTATAGGGGCCTTTGGTCTCAAACCCTGGCGTATCGGTTTTTCCGATGCAAAGGTTGCAAGCCCTGAAGGAAATTGCTTTCCAGCCCTCACCACTAATAGACCCTCATTTTATTAAACTCGATTCAGTCAATTCTACAGTTTTTCCCTAGAAAAAGGGAATGAAAATTGACTTAGGGGTGTTTAGCAAAGGGGTACAGTGCAGATAAGGTTGCAGCTTTTTTAAAAGAAAACGGCGTCACTTCTGCTCTTATCAATCTTGGAGGAAACATCCTCACAATTGGGAACAACCAATCAAAAGATGGACGTCCGTGGCAAATCGGCATTCAAGATCCAAATAATCCACGCGGTAATCACCTGATGACCTTATCCATTACTGGAAAATCAGTGGTTACATCTGGGATTTATGAACGGCATCTTGAAATCAATGGCAAGGATTATCATCACATTTTCGATAGTGAAACAGGCTATCCTATTGAAACGGATTTAGCTAGTTTAACCATTATATCTGACCGCTCTGTTGACGGCGAGATATGGACCACACGATTATTTGGCGAACGCAGCGCCTCTATTATGTGGCAAGTCGAAAATATTGATGGTATCGAAGCCATCCTCATTGACAAAGATGGACACCTAGCTTGTTCATCTGGTATCCAACGATAAATAATTAATAATGCAAAAAGAGAAAGGAAAGCCCATGCTTAAACTTATTGCTATGTAGAACTAACTCAAAACGTTCCACAAACCGCCAACTGCTTCAATATATGCAGAAACACTTTGCTGATAAAGCAGAAATCGAATTGGTAGAAATTAAAGATCTACCTGTATTTAACAAACCAGCTGACAAACAAATCCCAGCTGAAGCTACGGAAATCGCTGCTAAAATCGAAGCTGCTGATGGAGTTATTATCGGTACTCCAGAATACGACCACTCAATCCCAGCTGTTCTTATGAGCGCTCTTGCTTGGATTTCATATGGTGTATTCGCTTTTGAACAAACCTGTCATGATTACAGGTGCTTCATATAGGTACACTCGGTTCATCACGTGCTCAATTGCAACTTCGTCAAATTTTGAATGCTCCTGAAATCAAAGCAAATGTTCTCCCCAGATGAATTCTTGCTTTCACATTCTCTTCAAGCATTTCGATCGAAATGGTGACTTGGTAGATCTTGATGTCATCAAGAAATTGGATGCCATTTTTGATGATTTCCGTATCTTTGTTAAAGTTACTGAGAAATTGACGTAATGCACAAGAGCTTCTTCGCTAAAGATGCTGAAGAATTTTTGATTGGGGAAAATTTGTAAGATAGGAGATCGAGAAAGAATGAAATTTGTTGGACTTGTTGGATCGAAACTACGATCGATCACTATAACCGCAAACTCTTGGAGTTCATCCGCCGTCAGTTTAGATTTAAATTTGAACTAGAAGTTTTGGAAATCGATGAAGTTCCAATGTTTAACCAAGACGAAAAATGGGACGAGAGCTTCCAGTTGCGCCTTCTTTACAACAAAGTTACTCGAGCTGATGGTGTGATTATTGCTACTCCAGAGCACAACCACACTATTTCTGCTTCACTTAAGTCAGTCCTTGAATGGCTTTCATACGAAGTTCATCCATTTGAAAACAAACCAGTTATGATTGTGGGTGCTTCATACTACGATCAAGGAACTTCACGTGCTCAAGTTCACCTTCGTAAAATTCTTGATGCACCAGGAGTAAATGCCTACACTTTACCAGGTAATGAATTCCTTCTTGGAAAAGCCAAAGAAGCTTTTGATGCAAAAGGAAATATTATTAACGAAGGAACTGTTAAATTCCTTGAAACTTGCTTAGATAACTTTGTCAAATACGTAGGAGTCGTATCTAATTTGAAAAAACCAAAACCAATTGAACCAGAAGACTTGGATTGTGGAAAACCAATTGCTACAACTATTACAGAAGTTGACCCTGATGATCCAGAATGGGTAGAAAAAGTTGCAGAAATTACAGGTGCTGTATCTGGTGATACATACGTTAAACTTGACCATGGTATCCTTACAGATTAACCAAAATCGATATGTTCTTGAAAGCTATGCCTTTTGAATTGACATATGCTGATGACAACAACCATTCCTCTACTACAACAACGCTCATCAAGATCCAGAAACAATGTTTGCGAAACGTGTACCACCTCAATCTGGTAGCCGTATGTCAACAGTTCACGGTTCACTTCCACCTGCACGTATGAAAAACGTTGAGTGGGTTATTGGTACGCTTCGCAATGGCAACCAAGAATACGTACGTACAATTGTTCCTGGTTCACCTGCAGGTGTTATCAATACTCACAACTACCAAGCAATGTACTATCCTGATGGTTCATATGCTGGTATTAATGAAATTGTCTTTAACTTCCAACCATGGCTTGACTGGTACTTGAAAGAAACAGGTCAACGCTTGGTAGGTGGTAGCGGACCTTTTGCTCCGGTTGCTGGTGGTCATGGCGACGCTGATGCTACTTCAGGCGCTTCTGACTCAGCTGATGGCGGGCATGGAGATGCAGATGCTACTTCAGGTGCAAGTAACTAATAACTAACAAAAAGGAACCATTATTGGTTCCTTTTTTAATAATAGAAACCTCAGTTATCATTTACTAACTGAGGTTTTGTTTTATTTATGAATTTGGATCATCAAGACTTCGACCATGCAATCCTTTTTCGCGTTGCACTTGACGAAGTTTTTCAGGAGTCACGTCAGTTCCTTCCTCATCCACGATTTTAATACCTTCAACATGGTGACGAACTGCACGACGATAGCCTTCTATATACTCTTCACGAAGTTTGGCTTGCTCTACTTTTTCTTCTGGAGTCAAGCCTTCAGTCTTTTTCTTTTTAGCAAGCTCATTAATACGAGCAATTTTTTCTGGTGTCATGTTTGAACCTCCAATCTACTTTTTAATTTCTATTTTGTATTAAGAAGATTAAAAGCAGCCACAGTTTTTGCTTTATTCACAAGTTCAGCTAGAATAGCCAAACGATTATTCTTAACATCGACATCCTCTGCCATAACCATAGTATTGTCAAAGAACGCATCAATAACTGGACTAAGAGCAAATAGTTGTGTTAATTTATCGCTTGCTGAACCTTTCAATTCTAGGTTATCTACCGCTTGAGCTAGTTCTTTTTCCTGCTCATTTTCAAAGAGACTTGAATCAACTTTGACTGAACCTTCTGCCTTTTCTGCTAGGTTAAAGGCACGAGATAATGACTCAACTGATGATTTGTAATCTTCAGTTTTCGCAGCTTCTGAAAGAGCTTCTGCTACTTCAATCATATCAGAGACAACAAAATTTGAACTTGCGAGAACAGCTTCTTTAATATCTTTTGCAGTAGAACCCATCATCTTATCAACACGAGCTTTGATGAAGTTAAGCACTTCTTCTTGGTTATCGTAAGTTAAACTATCAAACGATAAAGCATAAAGACTGGCAATCAACTCGTCCATTGGAATATTCCATCCAAAGTCCTCTAAGATTCGAACAATCCCTTGTGTTGCACGACGAAGGGCATAAGGGTCGTTTGAACCAGATGGAATCAAACCAACAGAGAAGAAAGATAAGAGAGTATCTAATTTATCGGCTAGTGCAAGTATTGCTCCAACTTTAGATTCAGGAAGAGCTCCGTCTGCTGAGTCTGGAAGGTAGTGCTCTCGAATAGCTTGCGCCACTGCAGCATTTTCACCTGCAAGAAGCGCATACTTCTCACCCATGATCCCTTGAAGCTCATCAAATTCACCAACCATACCGGTTAAGAGGTCAAATTTATAAATGGCTGCAGCACGAGCAAGATCAATAGATTCATCAACTGATAGACCAGCTTTTTTTGCTAGCAGGATAGCAATTTGCCCTGTACGAATCATGTGTTCACGAAGTGAACCAATCTTTTCATGGAAGGTAACGTGTGAAAGTTTAGCAACTAAATCTTCAATCTTGAGTTTTTGATCTTCACGCCAGAAGAATTCTCCATCTTCCAAACGAGCAACCAAAACTTTCTCATTTCCTCGAATGACATTTTTCAAGTGTTCAGCATTTCCGTTACGAACTGAAATGAAGTTTGGTCTTTAGATTTCCATCAAGATCACGGACAACAAAAATAACGTTGATGAGTTTCCATTGAAGTAACCAAAAACTTCTTCTGGAACTTCTAGGTATTTAGGATCAAAAATTCCCCTATAAAAAGCAGTTGGATATTCAACCAAGTTTAAGACCTCGTTTAAAAGTCCTTCATCAATCTGTACTTGAACGCCATGTTCTGCTTCAATTTCCTTAATCTGTTCACGAATCATATTTTCACGTTCAATGCTATCAGCAATGACATAGACTTTACGTAAGTCTTCTTCGTAACTATCAGCATGACGGATTTCAACTTCATGTCCAAGGAAGCGATGTCCTCGACTCACTCTGCCTGAATGAATATCTAAGAAATCTAGTTCAAGAGCTTCATCATCCAAAAGCACTGTCAAAGTGTGGACTGGACGGATATATTCAAAAGTATTGTTTGCCCAACGCATGCTAACAGGGAAACTTAAGCTAGCCAAGACTTCTGGAATTCCAGTCAATACTTCTTCAGCTGGTTTTCCAGCTTCATGCTTAGTTACATAGACATATTCTTCACCTTTAATTTCACGGAATTCAATATCATCAACAGTCAAGCCTTTTCCACGGACAAATCCTTGGGCAGCTTTAGAGAAATTTCCTTCTGCATCCAAAGCAATTTTCTTAGAAGGTCCTTTAAAATCTTCAGTCAAATCTGTTTGTTGGTCTGCTAAACCAAGTACACGAACAGCTAAACGACGTGGAGTTGAGAAGTGTTTGAATTCCTTCATATGAAAGGCGGTTGTCATCCAAGAAGGCTGCCATTTTTTCGCCGAGTTGTTTTTCACTTGGTGTGACAACGTAGGCTGGTAACTCTTCGAGTCCTAGTTCTACTAATAAGTTTTTTGTCATGTTTTTCCTTT
>BNJS01003301.1_pt1 | contig 21085 bp, 25 predicted proteins | sample 8540461 | NCBI WGS metagenome assembly BNJS01 (sample SAMD00202454, study PRJDB9452) | human saliva metagenome | isolation source: human saliva | place: Japan | reverse complement strand
TTTCGAAATTTTATTAAAAACAATAAAAGTAGTTGTGATGAGAGATGGAGCAAAGTGATTCAATGAATAAAGTGAGAGAGATCCAATTAGGAGAGTTAACTCTTTTAGAAAGTTATATCGATCTTTGTAAAAGACATAATTTACGTTATTACGCTTTGGGTGGGACATTACTTGGTGCCATTCGTCATAAAGGATTTATCCCATGGGATGATGATATGGATTTAGGAATGCCTAGAAAAGATTATGAAAAATTCTTGTCAATCTGTGAGCAGGATCTTCCTGAAAGTGTTATTTTAAGACTTCACGATGATAATCTAGGTAATACTTCGATTATGGATACTTCAATTCAAATTCAATTTGGCAATGAATGGTGTAGTCCTTTTATTGATATCTTTCCCTTAGATGGTTACCCAGAAGATGGAATCCATTACTGGTTGCATACGAATAAAATAAAGTTCTATCGTGCCTTATCTAAAGTTTCTGTTATCGATCGTTTGCTCGAGAGAGATAGAGGTTCATTCGAAAATGCGATTGTAAAAGTTTCAAAAACTTTGAAATTAAATAAACTTTTAAACACTTCAAAAATTAACAAAAAATTACAAAGTATCATTAAACAATATGATTACGAGACTAGTAGCCTTGTCGGAAATGTCTTGGGTTCCTACCGCGAACGAGAACTCGCAAGAAAAGAAGTGTTTGGGGAACCGCAATTACTAGAGTTTGAAAACTTACAAATTAGTTGTCATGAGAATCCTGATGAATATTTGACAAAGATATATGGTGATTACATGCAACTTCCAAAAGAAGCTGAGCGTAAAGGTCATTTTGAGTCTACGTGGGGAGATTAAATTGAATAGTTTTGAATTAATGGGGGTCAGAGTTGACCCCTTAACAATGGACGAAACTGTCCAAACCGTTGAAAAATTTGTTATTGAACAACGTCCACTCCACTTAATGGGAGTGAATGCAGACAAAATAAATCAATGTCAAACAGATGAATCAATTAAAAAGATAGTTAATGATTCTGAAATCATTAACGCAGATGGAGCCTCGGTTGTTCTTGCTTCTCGTTTCTTGGGTTATCAAGTTCCAGAACGAGTCGCTGGGATTGATTTGATGCAAAGATTGCTCCAACTAGCTAATGAAAAATCTTATTCGGTTTACTTTTTTGGTGCCAAGGAAGACGTTTTAATAGATATGCTAGAAATCTTTAAGAAGGATTACCCGAATTTACGAGTTGTCGGACATCGAAACGGTTATTTTTCTGAGCAAGATGAGTACAGTATTCAAGAAGACATTCGTGAGAAAAATCCTGATTTTGTTTTTGTTGGGATCACCTCTCCTAAGAAAGAATACATCATTCAAAAATTTATGGATCAAGGTGTTAATTCTGTCTTTATGGGAGTTGGAGGTAGTTTTGACGTTTTATCTGGCCATATTAAACGAGCTCCTCTATGGATGCAAAATGCACATCTTGAGTGGCTGTTCCGAGTGGCAAATGAACCTAAACGTCTCTTTAAACGTTATTTCGTAGGAAATGTCACGTTTATTAAGCGAGTATTAGATGAAAAACGAAAATCAAAAAAATAATATTTTACATATTTCACGTACCATGGATATTGGTGGTGCAGAGAGAATTGTCTACCAATTGAGCTCAGATTTGAAAGATGAGTTTGATAGTGTCCATGTGGTATCTACTGGTGGACTTTGGGAGAGCGAACTGGCTGCTCAAGGGATTCAACATCATAAAATTTTAGATATTGATAGTAAAAATCCACTGACAGTATTAAAGCTTCTATATTCTATTCGCCTGATTATCAAAAACAATGAGATTACTATAGTTCATACTCATCATCGAATGGCTGCTTTTTATATTCGATTATTAAAATTTGTTTGTCCAAAATTGACACATGTTTATACAGCTCACAATGTCTTTAAAGATAAATTGCCCTTATATAGATTTGCCTTAAAGAACGCCAAAAGTGTTGCTGTAGGAGAAGCTGTGAATACTAATCTGAAAGAAGACGTAGGAATTACTGATAGTAAGGTTATCTACAATGGAGTTATCTTAAAGGAAACAGATAATCAAGTCGATGATATTGTCGGTTATGATGGGACTAAGCTTGGCTGTATAGCTAGATTATCTGAACAAAAAGGTTTGACTTATCTTATTGAAGCTATGTCTTTACTTACAACGAAGGATATTCGGTTGTTTATCGTTGGTGATGGTGAGCTTAGAAATGAACTTGAGAATAAGGTTGAAGAGTTACATCTTCAAGATTCGGTAACATTTTTAGGTTATCGGAAGGATATTGTTGAATGTATCAATAGTTTTGATTTTTGTATCTTACCTTCAGTATTTGAAGGATTTGGCTTAGTTGCTATTGAGGCATTTATGAATAGCAAAACCTTAGTTGCGACGGATATACCGGGATTAAACGAAGTTGTTACAAATGAAAATGGTATTCTAGTTCCAGCAAAAGACCCTGTTGCCCTATCAGTTGCTATTGATAAATTAGCTACAGATGCAACATTAAGACAGGAACTTGCTAGTCAAGCTAAGAAAGACTATGAAAACAAATTTAGTTACCCTATGTTTTTGAAGAACTATAGGGAATTGTATAGAGAACTAAAGGGAGAGCAAAAATGAAAAAAGTGATGTTAGTTTTTGGGACGCGTCCAGAAGCAATTAAAATGTGTCCTCTAGTAAATGAGTTGAAGAATAATGACTCCATCAAGACTGTTGTCTGTGTGACAGGTCAACATAAGGAAATGCTAGAGCAGGTTTTAGATGTCTTTAAGGTCGTTCCTGATTATGATTTGGGAATTATGAAGGCAAATCAAACCCTATTTTCAATTACGACCAGTATTTTAGACAAAATTCAAGCGGTGTTTGAACAAGAAAAACCAGATATTGTGCTTGTTCACGGAGACACGACGACAACTTTCGCAACGGCTTTGGCAGCGTTTTACATGGGAATAAAAGTTGGGCACGTGGAAGCAGGTTTAAGGACTTACAACCTTCAAAGCCCGTTTCCTGAAGAGTTCAATCGTCAGACTACTTCTATTATTGCAGATTATAATTTTGCTCCGACAGAAGTTGCAAAAGAAAATCTTCTAAAAGAGGGAAGAAAAAATATTTTTGTAACGGGTAATACGGTAATTGACGCATTGAAGACAACTGTTCAGGATAATTACGACCACCCGATTTTAGAGTGGGCTGAGGGCAGTAAGTTGATCATGTTGACAGCTCATAGACGTGAAAACCTTGGGCAACCAATGGAAAATATGTTTAATGCTGTTAGTCGCATTTTAAATGAATTTGAGGATGTTAAGGTTGTTTACCCAATTCATAAAAACCCTAAGGTTCGTGAGTTGGCCAGTAAAGTATTTGGTGATAATGAACGCATGAAAATTATTGAACCTTTAGAGGTCATTGATTTCCATAATTTTATGAATCAAAGCTACATGATTTTAACAGATTCTGGTGGAGTTCAAGAAGAAGCTCCATCGTTAGGGAAGCCTGTTTTAGTCATGCGTGATACAACAGAGCGTCCAGAGGGGATTGTGGCTGGAACATTAAAATTAGTGGGTACGGAAGAAGAAAATATTTACTCTAATTTTAAGCTTCTTTTAGAAAACCAAATAGAATATAACAAGATGAGTAAGGCTAGCAACCCTTATGGAGATGGAAAAGCTTGTGCAAGAATCGTCGATATCATTTTGGAAGGATAGGCATAATGGATAAGGTTTCTATTGTTGTACCAGTATACAATGTCGAAAATTGCTTAAGTTATTGCGTAGACAGTTTAAGACAACAGACCTATAAAAATATAGAAATTATACTGGTAGACGATGGTTCTACAGATCGTTCGGGAGAAATTTGTGACCAGTATGCTGAGGAAGATGAGCGTATTAGAGTTCTTCATATTGAAAATGGGGGACAATCTCGTGCCAGAAATATTGGAGTCCAAGCAACAACTTCGAATTGGATTATGTTTTTAGATTCTGATGATTATTATAATTTGAAAGCTGTAGAATATTTAGTTGCTTTAAGAGATAAATACGCAGTTGATTTAGTCGTAACATCAATTGTTGAAGTGCGAACATATCAAACAGAATTGAATACTGAGGACATCTCTCTTGAAAACAGCGAGAAATTAGATTGTTATACAGGCCTTGTTCGTATGTTTTACGGAAATAGTGTCGGTACACATCCAGGTGGTAAACTCTACAAGAAAGAGATTTTACTTCAGTATCCTTATCCAGAAGGAATGATATACGAAGATTTGGCGATGGCTTATGAGCATATTCACGACTGTCCTGAAATTGCGGTTGGGTATAGAAGCGTTTATAAATACTATCGACGTATGGGAAGTACTGTTAATTCGAAGTACAGTGAACGTCTCTTGAATTTTTACAAAGCCATGGAATGGAATAGAAGCTATATCGAACGAGACTATCCTAATGATAAGGAAATGAGAAGGGCTTTAAATGTCCGCTATGTCTTTAATGGTCTACATGTTGTACATGCTATGCTTAGTTCAGAAATGTATTCGGATGTCAATAAAATCAGAAAAGAATACACTAGATACTTCAACGATATTATTCCTAATCCAAATATAACAGGGAAAAATAAAGTGAAATATTTGTTATTGTTACTATCACCAAGATTATATAAAAAAATTAGAGGAAAGATTGGTTAGAAACTTATGAAAGTCTTAAAAAACTATGCGTATAATCTTTCCTATCAACTTCTAGTGATAATTCTTCCTATTATAACGACACCTTATGTAACCAGGGTATTTAGTTCAACTGATTTAGGAACTTATGGTTATTTCAATTCCATTGTTACCTACTTTATTCTTTTAGCTACTTTAGGTGTTGCTAACTATGGAACAAAAGAAATTTCAGGTCATAGGAAGGATATCTGGAAGAATTTTTGGGGCATATACACTTTGCAACTTAGTGCCACTATCCTTTCGATCACCTTATATATTATCATGTGTCTCTCCTTTCAATTTATGCAGAATCCTGTTGCTTATATATTGGGATTGGGTTTGGTATCTAAGGGGATGGATATTTCTTGGCTATTTCAAGGGTTAGAGGATTTTCGTAAGATAACAGTTAGAAATATTACTGTCAAACTTGTAGGTGTTATTTTCGATTTTCTTGTTTTGTTAAATCAGCAAATAATTTATATTTATATGTTTTTGTTGACTATATTTGAGCTGCTGGGAGCAGTTGAGTATGTGGTTGCCAGCAAGGGAATTTATTGGTAAACCTCATTTTGATTTATTATATGCAAAGCACCATCTAAAGCCTGTGATTTTGCTATTTCTACCGCAGATTGCTATTTCGCTATATGTTACTTTGGATCGTACTATGCTAGGAGCATTATCCTCAACTAAAGACGTCGGAATTTATGACCAAGCCTTAAAATTAGTCAATATTTTTGCTTACACTAGTGACTTCACTAGGAAGCGTGATGCTTCCTCGTGTTGCCAATCTTCTATCAACTGGAGATCACAAGGCAGTAAACAAAATGCACGAGACGTCCTTCTTGATATATAATTTAGTCATTTTTCCTATCATTGCAGGGATGTTAATTGTTAATGACGATTTCGTGCAATTTTTCTTAGGACAGGATTTCCAAGATGCTAAGTATGCGATAGCAATTATGATTTTTAGAATGTTCTTTATTGGCTGGACAAATATTATGGGTATTCAAATCTTGATTCCACATAATAAAAATAAAGAATTTATGATTTCGACAACTATTCCAGCTATTGTGAGTGTCGGTCTGAATTTATTATTACTACCTAAATTAGGTTACATCGGAGCAGCAATTGTTTCTGTATTAACAGAAGCCTTAGTATGGGCTATTCAACTATATTTTACAAGAAACTATTTAAAGGAAGTGCCTCTTCTTGCTTCGACATTTAAAATTATAGGAGCATCGGCTCTCATGTACGGTGTATTACTCGTGGTCAAAACTACAGTAAATATTACACCTGCTGTAAATGTTATGGTATTTGCTACAATAGGAGCGGTACTTTACATTTCTCAAATACTATTCTTAAAGGTTATTAGTCCAAAAAGAGTTGAAAAAGCAGTTATCTAATGAGTAAAAATTTTATAGAATAAATACGAACTTTTGGTGACTTATAGTCTTGTTGCAAAAAATAGAACTCTTTTGTGGATTAAATTGCTTTGATTGATTAAATAGTTAGGAAAGGGAGGATGGAAGAGTATAAGTGGACTAGAAGTTTACAGAAATAATATTATTTTTCATTCAATTCGAAGTTTTTTTCTATCTAGTTCACCCTTTATATTATTCTTTTTCAAAAAATGATAAAAATTAAATTTGAAAACCTACTAGTCAGCATTGTTGTATCTATTGTGGTGTTTTTTAATACTATATCTACTACTATGCTAGATAGGACTTTTTTTCAAGTCAAAGTAAATTTTCTATTTTTAGTTGTATTGCTTTTAGGGCTTCGTTTTTTGTATAAGATGCGTATCTCATACAAATATCTTTTACTTTCGATTTTTTTATTAATTTCGGGGGTATTAGTGTATTTTCAAACGAATAGGCTTAATTTTCTTGTCTATTCAATGCTACTTGTCTTCTTGGTTAATGTAGATATTAAAGTGGTGTTGAAGAACTATGTAGTTGTGGTTGGTATCCTTGTAGTAGCAGTTTTTATTTTATCACTCGTTGGTATTGTCCCTAACTTGCAATATAATCGTGCAGGTGTTATTCGAAATTCGTTTGGGTTTATTTATCCAACGGACTTTGCATCACATTGTTTCTATCTATTTTTAGCAATTTCTTATCTTTTAAAAGATAAATTTATTTGGACCAGATCTCTGTTTGGTGTCTTGCTATCAGCTTTTATTATAAAATACTGTGATGCACGTTTAAATGCTTTGTCTATTCTCTTAGCAACGATAATATTTGTATATTTTTACTTTTACTAAAAGAGAAAAATATAGATTGTATTCTATTTTTACCCTTTTTCATCAATTATATTTTCAGGACTAATTTTATATTTGACATACTACTTTTTCATGGTCTTCTCAGTTTTTGTTTCGATAAATAAACTTATTACTGGTAGACTTTCTTTGGGGGAAAAATGCATTCAATTCTTATGAATTACATTTATTTGGGACAAGAAACGTTCAATTTATCGGATCAGGTGGAAAAACAGAATCTGTAATAGGGTATAACTATGTAGATTCTTCTTATGTGCAGATGTTGTTTACATATGGAATAGTGCCTGTAGTTCTATTGATAATAATTTATGTTGTTGCCTCAAGGAAACAGTACAAGGATGGTCAATATTTATTAGTTGCGATTTTATCATTGATTGCTTTTAACTGTATGATTGAAGCCTTCTGGTTTGTTCCTACATATAATATATTCATGTTTTTACTATTTACAACAAATACTTTTAGTAAAAAAGAGTCAAATGATATTGTTGCATTGAATGAGACCTAGCTCTAGTACTAGATTTTAGGTGGATCTAATACATGATATGATACTTTTCTAAAAAAACAACTAACTTTTGCTGATCCTGAGTCGGCATTAATAAGAAATTATAGAGTTCATTAACGGAGTTTTAATATGTATGACTATTTAATTGTAGGTGCAGGTTTGTCAGGGGCAATCTTTGCACACGAAGCCACAAAACGTGGCAAAAAAGTAAAAGTGATTGACAAGCGTAATCACATCGGTGGAAATATCTACTGTGAAAATGTTGAAGGTATCAACGTTCACAAGTACGGTGCCCACATTTTCCATACGTCCAACAAAAAAGTGTGGGACTATGTCAACCAATTCGCTGAGTTTAACAACTATATCAACTCACCAGTAGCTAACTACAAGGGCAGTCTTTACAATCTCCCTTTCAATATGAACACCTTCTACGCTATGTGGGGAACTAAGACCCCGCAAGAAGTCAAGGATAAGATCGCTGAGCAGACAGCAGATATGAAGGATGTTGAGCCTAAAAACCTGGAAGAACAAGCTATCAAGTTGATTGGTCCAGATATCTACGAAAAGCTGATTAAGGGCTATACAGAAAAACAATGGGGACGATCTGCCACAGACCTTCCTCCATTTATCATTAAACGACTTCCAGTCCGTTTGACCTTTGATAATAACTACTTTAACGACCGTTACCAAGGGATTCCAATCGGTGGCTACAACGTCATCATTGAAAACATGCTGGGTAATGTGGAAGTAGAGCTTGGCGTTGATTTCTTTGCTAATCGTGAAGAGTTAGAAGCATCGGCTGAAAAAGTTGTCTTCACAGGGATGATTGACCAGTACTTTGACTACAAACATGGTGAGTTGGAATATCGTAGCCTTCGATTCGAGCATGAAGTTTTGGATGAAGAAAACTATCAAGGGAATGCCGTGGTTAATTACACAGAACGTGAGATTCCTTACACTCGTATCATTGAGCATAAGCACTTTGAGTATGGTACACAACCGAAGACAGTTATCACCCGTGAATACCCAGCTGATTGGGAACGTGGAGATGAACCATATTACCCGATCAACGATGAAAAGAACAATGCTATTTTTGCTAAATACCAAGAAGAAGCAGCCAAAAATAACAAGGTCATCTTTTGTGGACGTCTAGCAGACTATAAATACTATGATATGCATGTTGTTATTGAACGTGTACTTGAGGTTGTAGAGAAAGAATTGTCTAAATGACACAAGAACAAATTGATATTGTTGTGCTATGGGTTGATGGGAGTGATCCTGAGTTTATCCGTGAGAAACAGACACTAACGGGGGGGATGGACTCTATTGACCCATATATTGATGGAGATATGCGATATCGTGATTATGGAACTTTTAACAATTGGTTCCGTATGATTGAAAAACATGCTCCTTGGGTCAATAAAGTATTTTTAATCACAAATGGACAGAAACCTGAATGGCTGAACTTGGATCATCCCAAATTGAGGTGGATTAAGCATAAAGAATTTATTCCACATGAATATCTTCCAAGTTTTAATGCTTCAGCAATTGAATTAAATCTTCATCGTATAGAAGAATTATCTGAGAATTATCTCTATTTTAATGACGATATGTACATGATAAAGGATTGCGAACCTTCGGATTTCTATAAAAATGGTTTGCCTAAACTATTTGCTGTTTATGATGCAATAGTTCCGTGGGCTCCGATAACAAAAACATACCTCAATAATATCGAGTTAATTTATCGCCATTTCCCTAATAAGGCTGCTATGAAAGCATCGCCCTGGAAATTCTTTAATTACCGCTATGGTTTACGCTTGTTTAAGAATTTAATATTGCTACCTTGGGGACCGACAGGATATGTCAATCCTCACTTGCCGGTTCCTATGAAGAAGAGTACTTTAGCGCACCTCTGGGAAATCGAATTTGAAACCCTTGATAGGACGTCAAAAAGTCAAATTCGAGACTATAAAGTTGATGTGAATCAGTATATATGTCAAAACTGGCAGATTGAAAGCAATCAATTTTACCCAATTGCACACAATATAGGGAAGTCGATTGACCTGAATCGACTTGATCAGCTGAACCGTATTTTTAAGGATAAGCATAAAAAGCTTCTTTGTGTAAATGACAATGTTGACTTCAAAGAAGAAAATTTGCTCCGTTTTAAAAAGTTCTTAGATGAACGTTATCCTGAAAAGTCGGCTTTCGAACTATGAGAATAAAGAGATGAAATATTATTTAAAAGAAGAATTTTTAAAGGATAAAAATATCAAAAACGCTGGTAATAAGGCGCGAAATGATGTCGAGGAAATTGTAAAACAAGAGGGTTTTAGTCCTTTGTTATTGACGGTTGAAGACTGGTACAAAAATGAGTACGATTAAAGCTCAACAACACAAAATCAAAAAGCCTTGGCACAAAGCCTTTTTCATGGTTGAAATCAGGAGATCAACTGTTAATTCAATTTCCTATGCTCCATCATAGCTTCTTTACCACCTGTTTAGTAAAAAAATTGCAAGCTAGAGGGGTCAAAGTCTATTTTATTATTCATGATTTAGAAGTCTTGCGTTATGTCAATCTGAATACAGTACCTTTAAAACATAAAATTCGTGTACAGCTTCAAGAATCAAGTCTTTTAAAAGTTGCTGATGGCCTTATTGCGCATAATCCGATTATGAAAGTCAGTCCTGGTCAATAAGGGTATTTCAGAACAAAAAATTGTCAGTCTAGGTATTTTTGATTATCTGATCCCGATTTTTCAGGAAAAAGAAGAACTTTCGAAGGATCAACCGATTATTGTGGCAGGTAATCTAGCACAAGAAAAAGCGGGTTATTTGTATGATTTGCCGTCTAGCCCTGCCTATAACCTTTATGGTGTTGGCTTTGATGAAACTAGAAAGTTAGCAAACCAAGAGTATTTCGGTTCCTTTCTCCCTGATGAACTTCCTGCAGCACTTTCAGGAGGATTTGGACTTGTCTGGGATGGTGATAGTTCTGAAACTTGTAGTGGTGTTTTTGGGGAGTATCTGCGATATAATAATTCTCATAAGGCATCGCTTTATCTAGCTGCTGGGTTTCCATTGGTGGTATGGAAACAATCTGCTTTATCTAGTTTTGTACTAGAGAACCAGTGTGGGATTGTAGTTGAATCGTTACACGATCTAGCCCAAGTCGATTGAACAATTAACCCAGAATGACTATCAAAAAGTTACTAAAAATGTGAGAAGTGTAGGTCAAAAATTCGAATGGGGAACTATCTGCATACAGCATTAGTCAATACGAATTTTAACAAATAGTTCTAATTACTTTTTATTCTTTTGAGAAGTGTGTTTACTAATAGATGGGGAAAGAGTGGTTGTGGAAGTTTTGAAACACTATTCCACTTTAAAGATTGAATAATTTGAGCTTTTTTCTACATTTGTCAAGTCTATCAAGCACTTAATAAAAAATGATATAAGGCAGTAGCTGTATAGAGGTTGTTGTCTTATTTGGCTCTTTGTTAACAGTAGTGGGTTGAATAAAAGCTAACATATGGAGTGGACAATCGTTGTCCTCTCCATTTTTATATTCAGAGCGATGAAAATCGGTTTTAAACTAACTTCCACTTTGGCTAACCAAGTGGAAGTTAGTTTGAGAAATCACCTTCAAGAAAAAGCTTGTTTAAATGTTAGAAAATTCGAGCACGAATGTTTTTTTTGTGTTATAATATTCTGTGAGTAGTTATGCCTTGGTGTAGCTATTAAAAATAGAAGTGTGAAACTGGGAAGATAGAGAGGACGCAGTGTAATGACTAGAAATGGTTTTTTTACAGGCTTAGATATCGGAACTAGCTCTATTAAAGTGTTGGTTGCAGAGCTTGTAAACGGTGAAGTAAATGTAATTGGCGTAAGCAATGCCAAAAGTAAAGGTGTCAAAGATGGGATTATCGTTGACATCGAAGCATGCACGACGCTATCAAAGTCTGCTATATCTCAAGCAGAAGAAAAAGCAGGAATTTCAATCAAAGTCAGTAAACGTTGGGCCTACCAGCTAAACTTTTTGCAAGTTGAGCCAACTCAAGGCATGATTCCTAGTGACATCAGATACAAAAAGAAATTACGGATCAAGATGTTGAAAATGTTGTCAAAATCAGCTTTGACTAAAAGTATGACTCAGACCGTGAAGTTATCACCTTTATTCCAGAGGATTTGTAGTAGATGGATTCCAAGGGATTCGTGATCCCTCGTGGTATGATGGGTGTACGTTTGAAATGCGTGGTCTCTCTGTACAGGTCCCAAGAACGATCCTTCACAATCTTCGTAAAAACTGTTGAGCGTGTAGGCGTTCAAGTCGAGAACGTGATTATTTCACCGCTTGCAATGGTTCACTCTGTTCTTGAATGAAGGCGAACGTGAGTTTGGAGCGACTGTTATCGATATGGGTGGTGGTCAAACGAGTGTTGCCACTATTCGTAATCAAGAACTACAATACACAAATGTTTACCAAGAAGGGTGGCGATTACGTCACTAAAAGACATTTCAAAAGTTCTCAAAACTTCTAAGAAAGATTGCAGAAGGTCTGAAAATTGAACTACGGTGAAGCTTATCCACCACTAGCAAGCAAAGGAAACTTTCCAAGTTGAAGTGATCGGGTGAAGTTGAACCTGTAGAAGTTACAGAAGAATACTTAGCTGAGATTATTTCAGCAAGAATCAAGCACATCTTTTGAACAAATCAAAGCAAGATTTGGAAAAGACGTCACCTATTAGACTTGCCAGGTGGTATTGTCTTGATTGGTGGAAATGCTCTTCTTCCAGGTGTCGTTGATTGGCCCAAGAAGTATTTGGAGTACGTGTTAAGTTATTCGTACCAAATCAAGTAGGTATTCGCAATCCTGCTTTGTGCTCATCGTCAACTTGTCAGAATTCGCTGGTAGTCTTACTGAAGTGAATATTTTGGCACAACGAGCAATTCGAGGTGACGAAAGTTTACGCCACCAACCGATTGACTTTAGAAGTTCAGCTCAACCAGTTTCACCTGTTTCTCCACGACCAGTATTTTAATACAGTGACAACTCCTGAGCCTGAAACAACTCAATCTGTTGAACCAGTAGCTCCTCTTCAATCAGAAGAAAAGAGCAAAGGTAAATTAACGGATCGTTTCCGTAGCTTGATTGGAAGCATGTTTGACGAATAAAATAGAGGAATATAAATATGACATTTTCATTTGATACAGCAGCACACAGGTGCAGTAATTAAAGTAATCGGTGTCGGCGGTGGTGGTGGAAATGCCATCAACCGTATGGTTGACGAAGGCGTTTCTGGCGTTGAATTTATCGCAGCCAACACAGATGTGACAAGCTTTTGAGCAGTACAAAAGCTGAGACAGTTATCCAGCTCGGCCCTAAATTGACTCGCGGACTTGGGGCAGGAGGTCAACCTGAAGTTGGTCGTAAAGCTGCAGAAGAAAGCGAAGAAGTATTGACAGAAGCGATCAGCGGTGCTGATATGGTCTTCATCACTGCTGGTATGGGTGGTGGTTCTGGTACAGGTGCTGCACCAGTTATCGCTCGTATTGCAAAAAGTCTTGGTGCTTTGACAGTCGGTGTTGTAACTCGTCCATTTGGTTTTGAAGGAAGCAAACGTGGACAATTTGCCATCGAAGGAATTAACGAACTTCGTGAGCATGTTGATACACTCTTGATTATCTCAAACAATAACTTGCTAGAAATCGTCGACAAGAAGACTCCACTTCTTGAAGCATTGAGTGAAGCAGACAACGTTCTTCGTCAAGGTGTTCAAGGGATCACAGATTTGATTACAAATCCTGGTTTGATCAACTTGGACTTTGCAGACGTTAAGACGGTTATGGCCAACAAAGGTAATGCCCTCATGGGTATTGGTATCGGTAGCAGTGAAGAACGTGTTGTAGAAGCTGCTCGTAAAGCAATCTACTCACCACTTCTTGAAACAACTATCGATGGAGCAGAAGATGTGATTGTCAACGTAACGGGTGGCTTGGACTTGACTTTGATTGAAGCTGAAGAAGCATCAGAAATTGTTAACCAAGCAGCTGGACACGGTGTTAACATCTGGCTCGGAACATCTATTGATGAGACAATGAAAGACGAAATCCGTGTGACTGTTGTTGCGACAGGAGTACGTCAGGATAAAGTTGAGAAAAGTTGTAACTGCTCAACCACGCCAAACGACACACCGTGAACCTGCTCGAACTAGCTATGCACAAACTTTTTGATCGTAATTTTGATATGGCTGATACAGCAGAAATTCAACTCCAAGTTATCGCTGTCAAGAAACACCAAAGACATCAGCTTTTTGGTGACTGGGACTTGAGACGAGACGCCATCGTTCGTCAAGGAGAGCCAGTTGTTTCTCCAGTAGAACGCTTTGAAGTTCCAGCAGCGACAGATGAAGACGAGTTGGAAACTCCACCGTTCTTTAAAAATCGTTAATGAAGATGAATTTAAAAGAAAATACGAACCTTGTTTTTCAACAGATATCGAATGCAGTTCAGGAAGCCGGTCGTGAAAACGATTCGGTTTCTGTGATTGCGGTGACTCAAGTATGTAGATGTTGAAACAGCCTCAGCTTTGGTTTCGCAAGGAGTGCAACACATTGGTGAGAACCGTGTTGACAAATTTCTTGACAAGTATCATGCTCTGAGTGATAAGAATCTTACTTGGCATTTGATTGGAACCTTACAGAGACGTAAAGTCAAGGAAGTGATTTCTTATGTGGATTATTTTCATGCTTTAGATTCCTTAAAGCTAGCTCAGGAAATTCAAAAACGAGCGGACCACAAAATTAAGTGCTTTTTGCAAGTAAATATCTCCCAGGAAGAGAGCAAGCACGGTTTTTCGAAAGAAGAATTGCTAGGCCTCTTACCAGAACTTTCAGAATTAGATCAGATTGAGTACGTTGGATTGATGACCATGGCTCCGTTTGAAGCAACAAGTCAAGAGTTACAAGAGATATTTAAAGAAACGCAAGAATTGCAAAAATACATTCAAGAAAAACATCTCCCTAATATGCCGATGACCGAACTCAGTATGGGTATGAGTCGAGACTTCAAAGAAGCGATTCAATGTGGTTCAACTTTCGTTCGAATCGGTACAGCATTTTTTAAGTAGGAAATAACCATGTCACTAAAAGATAAATTTGATAAGTTTATAGATTATTTCACTGAAGATGGAGATGATTGCTTCAAGTTGTAGGCACTGTACAGACGTTCACTAACTTCGGTTCCTCAAAAGAGAATTGCCACAGCAATGCACTACTCAGAATCTTCAATTAAAACAAAGAGAAAATATTACAAAACTTGCACGTCAACAACTGTGGTGAAAGCCATCACTCTACTGATATCGATGTTCGTTACCCCACGCCGTTACGAAGATGCAGCAAGATATTATTGATTTGTTGGCTGGAAATGAAAGTATGTGATCCAGCTTCAATATATGACAGAGTTCAAAGCTCGTCGTTGTTTGGATTACTTGGATGGAGCATCATGTCATACTGGTGATTGAAAATGGCGAACGCAATGTATCTTGACGCCTGTTGGTGTTATTGGTAAACATTGAAGTATTCGTTTACGTTTACCTGATGAAGCTCAAGCGAAGAATTACGACTTTTGATATAGAGAAATAGAGTACGTTAATGTTCTAATAATTCGTTTTGTCAAAATACTACCAGATAATATTCACTGATGCTTGTAGCTTTTGCTCTAATATCATAGTTTCCAAATGCCTATAACACACAGTTGGGAAATTTTTGAGACTTTAGTATAGTAATTCTTGAACACCTCTAAAACGTCTACCTCTTCAAATCGGAGGTTTGGATTTCTCTGTTTGGATAGCCTGAATTCTCTTGCGGATGATTATACTATCTCATCAATTTGCTAAAGAGATCGTAATATGAGCAAGGAACTTTACCAACATTTCGCAACAGAGATATTCCATTCATCGATAAGAGTTTAGGATGGTTGAGTCAGAGTCGAGGAGCACTGTCACCGATTTTATCTCCTTTTATAAACAATCCTCTTAAGTATTATCTTGAAACTTTGGGAAATAATAGGAGTAAGACTTTTGTTATTACTAGTTTAGGCACCTTCAGAGCATGCTGAGGTCATTCTAGCGCGGATTGTTGCACCAAGTTTGGAAAGATTTTGAAATGACCTTGCTTGAGATTGAGTATCCTAGCAAGTTTCAACAACTAACCCATTCAAAAATTCTGGGTACGGTTCTCAATCGGCTAGGTATTGACCGTAAGTTGTTCGGAGACATTCTGGTGACAGAAGATAAAGCTCAAATTATTGTCGATCGAAGATTTACCACTCTTTTCAGGATAGATCAAAAAGATCTCAAGTTGCCTGTAAAGTTTAGTAGAACCCTTTTCAGATACAGGATAGAATCTGAACGGTATCAAGAAAAAAAAAGAGTCTTGGTTCAAGCCTGCGACGGATATATCTAGTTTATTGAAATTATCACGTTCGCAAAATTTAGCTCTGGTTGAAAAAGAAGTTGGATTTCAAGTCAATTATCATATAATTGAAAAGTCTGACTATCAGGTAAAAATTGGTGATTTAATCAGCGTCAGACGCTTTGGCCGAATTATCTTACTTAAAGAAAACGGTCATACCAAGAAAGATAAGATTAAATTAACAGTCCAATTGTTATCAAGTAGATGGGGAAAATGTCAGTAGATCCTTCAAATTAGAGATATAAATTCTCGATTAAATTGAGGATTATGACACTGACAAGTTGATTTTTTAAGAAAATCTTTTTTAATGATTATGAGGAATTATATCGTTATAAACGAAAATAGGAAATCTATATCAAAGGAATTTGAAGATGTCTCTTAAATTTTACCAGACCCAATATCCTAAGAAGATTAACAAGAAAAAGCTCCCTCTGGTATACATCGATACCCCTAAAGAAGAAACAAATGACCAAGAACCAGAAGCAATTAATGATTCTATTTTATTAAATAAGTGAGAAAATATACCAATTACATCGTTAGAAATCAGGATAAAACAGCACAGTGGTACCAGTTTGAGAGAGTTTTTACCGTGAAGAAGTTGATAAGATTTCTAGATATTGTTGTTCGTGACTGTGAAAGCGCTTGTACGAAAGCACCATGAAAAAGAAGCAACACATTACTAGAAGAACGTTTGTCGTAGTTTTGACGAAGCATAGAGTCGTTGAGCCAGTCAGTGTTTGATTGCCCAAGCACAGCTGAGCGCGTCAAGCAAGCTGCCAGACGAACCGCTCACCATAACATCATCGTCAAAGCAGGCAGAGCAAGACGCCCAGCGTTTGCGAGTGAGGCTAAAGTACAAAGGCTAATGAAATCTTGCGACAAGCTGCAACGGATAATGCTAAGAAGGTTGCTGGCAGACTGAACAGGTTGAAGAACAAGAGTCGCGTCTTCCACCAACGTTTGAAATCAACAATCGAAAGTCAGTGGCTGTTGAACTCATCAGACTGGGGAAGAAATTTTGCGTCCGACAGCGACTTACCTTCAAACAAGAGACGAAGCATTTTCAGGAAGTTGTCGGAGAAAGTGTTTGGGAGATGCGACATCGTCACCATCATGAAAGAGCGATTGACATGACGCGTCAGTCTCACAGAAGAAGTAGCGAGAACTTCAAGCGCGCATCGAAGACGGCTAATCCCGAGGGAATGGCTAGAAGCGGGCGAAACGCAGCAAGAGCAGACTACGGTGTAGCTCTCAGTAGCTGAAAGCGTCCTGTTGAACCATCACGCAAGCAAATGAAATCTCAACCAACGATGCCGATGCTCAGCAAAGAATCTAGTGATCTGAATTTTATGAAAACGAAAATATGAGAGACAGGTCTAATCAAACATATTTTATTTGCTAGCAGGTGAGGAGATGGTGGAAGGTCCTACAATCCCTGTTGAGTGAATTCATCCTCTCTTAGGTTATCAAAGTCTGAGAAATGGTAGGTTTGGCCCGTTTGCCCACGTTGCAGGAAAAGAGAGAAAGAGACTGAGGTCTTTTCCGAACAAGAGTGGTACCACGATTTTTCGTGCACCGCGAGTCGTGGTTTTATGTTTGTCAATATGCATAAAGGAGATAAGCAACGAAACTTCGAAAAGACACTCAGATCTGGGAAAACAGAATTTTCCCAATGCGTGCAGGACTGCGACCAAAGAGAACCAGTCTGGCAAAAGGAGTGGGATGAAAGCTAAAGCGTATCAGCGTCTGTCAGAGTTGAAATGAAGGAAAACCGCACTTTCACGCTTCATGATGGCCCTCCATATGCCAACGGAAACATCCACGGTAGGACGTGCATGAACAAGATTTCAAAGAGATGTCAGTGTTCGTTCTAAGTCCAGTGTCGGAGTTTTACGCTACCATACATTGTTCAGGTTGGGACATACACACGGACTGCCAATCGAGCCGTCTTTGGCCAAAACAAGGCGTGTCAAGCACGCAGAGATGGACCTGTGGTTGAATACTTGAAACTTTGCCGTGAATACGCTCATCTCAAGTATGAATAAACAACGCAGAAAGACTTTCAAACGTTTGGGTGTGTCTGGTGACTGGGAAAAATCCATATCAACACTGACTCCTGACTACTGGAAAGCGGCGCAAGTCCGTGTCTTCGGTGAGATGGCTAACTCGCTGACTACATCTACCGCTCGATTGCGAAGCCAGTTTGCTGGTCGCGGTCATCTGGAGTCAGCCCTTGCGCCGAAAGCAGAAATTGAATACCATGACTTGGTGGTCAACTACGCTCTACTATGCCAACAAGGTCAAAGATGGTAAAGGTGTCCTGCAGTCATGAATACTTATCATCGTTGTTTGGAACCCAACAACTCCGTCCTCATCCACGGCCTACTCGTGGTTTGACTGTTGGTGCGGATATTGATTACGTCTTTTGAGTGCAACCAGCTGGTGAAAGCTCGTAAGTTTGATGGTTGCTGCAGAATTGTTGAACAACTTTGTCTGAGAAAATTTGGTTGGCCGGATGTTCAAGTTTTGGCTACATACCGTGAAGTTCAGGAGTAGATTACAGCGTGACAAACACCCACTTGTAGGATGACAGCTGATGACGAACTCGTTATCATGGTGACCACGTTACAACGATTCTGGTACTGGTATCGTCCATACAGCTCCTGGTTTTGGCGAGATGACCACAATGTCGGTGTTGCCAATGGGCGCAGTTGCTGTGACTGATTAAACGAACAGCGGGCATCATGATGGCAAAATGCAGGTCGCAGGTTTCGAAGCAATTCTACGACAAGAGTTGTTATTACTTAACGGTTGTGACTTGGTGATCTGCTTCTAGCTCAAGAAAATCTCTCTCATACCCATTTGACGTGGCGTACTACCAATCATCTGGCGTGCAGTGCCTCGATGGTTTGCTTCAGTATCAAAATTCCAGCCAAGAAATCTTCGGATAATCGAAATTGAGTGAAAGTTCCACTCAGAATGAGTGAAGTCCGGAAATCTTTACACGCATGATTCGTGACAGTGAGTGACTGAGTATCTCACGTCAACGATGCTTGCAGGGTGTGCTCGCTCAATCTTCTACGCAGAAGATGGCACACGCAATCATGACAGCTGAAACCATCAGGCGCCTGTGGCTCAACTCTTTTGAGGAACATGGTTCAATCATCTGGTGGGGAACGTGATGCAAAAGACCTCAACGCCAGAGAGGATTTACATCAGGTTCACCAAATGGCGAGTTCAAGAAAACGAACATCCTTGGACGTGGTTTGACTCAGGTTCATCATGGAATAGTAGTGGTTAACCGTCCAGAGCTCAAATATCCAACCGATCTCTACCTTGAAGGTTCAGAACCAATACCGTGGTTGGTTCAACTCATCACTCTTATCACCTCTGCTAATGGCTAGCCATGGCGTGGCACCATGCAAAACGAAATCTTGTCGCAAGGTTTTGCCCTTGACGGTAAAAGGTGAAAGATGTCGAAATCTCGAAATACCGGCCTGCCCCCAAAGCGACGTTGAGAAAACAATTTGGTGCGGAAATCTCGCGTCTCGAGGTAACAAGTGTTGAATCCAAGCTGACGACGTGCGGCATCTCTATGGACTATCTTGAGGTCGGAGTTTCTGAAACTTACCGTAAGATCCGTAACACTCTTCGTTTCTTGATTGCTAACACATCTGACTTTTAACCAACTGAGGGATGCGGTAGCTTACGAAGAACTTCGTTCGGATTGACAAATGTACGACCATATCGCTAACCAGCTTGTTGAGACAATTCGTGACGTATGCAGACTTTCTGAATTCTTGACAATCTATAAAAGCGCAAGTGAACTGATCAACGTTGACTTGTCACTTTACTACCTGTGACTTTTGCCAAAGACGTTGTCTACATCGAGGTGCAAAATCATCTCGAACGCCGTCAGAGTGCAAACATGTCTTTCCACGACATCCTAGCATCACCGACTCTTGACATCAGTTCTTCTCACCTGCAGCAGAAATCTGAGGTCGTATCTTGAGTTTGAAGCTGAAGACTAGATGTTCAATTGTCGAGAGGTGCCAGAAAGCTCAAACCTTTTGACTAACAAGAAGAAATCTTGGACACCTGGGCGACCTTTCATGGACGTGGACAAGCTCAGCCTTGGAAGAAAGCTCGATAATGAGAGTCATCGGTAAATCACTTGAGCTCATCATGACAGTTTATCAGCATGAAAGTCGTGAGAAACTCTTCTTTAGAAGCTGTTGATAGCAATGTTAGCGCAACTCTTTGATCGTCTCAGGGTGACCATCGAAGAGGTCCAGCTCAGAAGGTGCAGTGGCTTTGAAGATGTAGCCTTTCACGGTAGAGAGCGTGCGGCTGGTGATGATGTGATGATCGTTGCCGTCGCATGGATCCAGCAGCAACGAACGTCACTACCATGCAACCATCTGTGACCACTGCGCAAGCATCGTAGAAGAAAACTTTGCGGACGCAGTAGCAGAAGGATTTGAAGCTAAATAGTCTATAACAAAATACGGAGAAATTCCTGTGTATTTTTAAAAATAAAACTTTAATAAAAATATGGTTGTAATGCCTTATTAAATAAGGGATATTTGAAACAAAGAAACACTGGCACAAGTGAATTAAACTGTTGGTATTGGGGGCAGTTTTAGCTTTCTTACCAGAATTTTATGGTATTTCCCCAAATACATTTCCTAAGAGACGAAGATCTTTGCCAGCTAATTTTGGGCATTATTTTCATTGTTTTCTCTTTGGTGAAAATTGCACAGCCCTCATTCTTGGAATCCTCACTGTGTCTACTATAAGGATGACAATCGTATTTCCACTAGCACCATCGATTCCTGTTTATCGTTGGATCTGCTTGGTTACCTTGATTCCTTTCCTTGGGTGGATTGGCGGAATCGTCCTTGTCATTGGTGAGACTCTGTACCCTAACAAGCTTGAAACAATTTAAATTGGAAGAGCCAAATTATTTTGAGGAAAGGTCCAGTAGCTCTTCTCTTTTCGTCTGATTTTAACTAGCTTTTTGTGATTGTGCCAAAATAGAAATAGATAAACGAGGGCATCCTCGAAAAATAAAGGAGAATTATCTAATGGTAAAAAGCAATGCATGTGA
>BNJS01001370.1_pt1 | contig 21133 bp, 28 predicted proteins | sample 8540461 | NCBI WGS metagenome assembly BNJS01 (sample SAMD00202454, study PRJDB9452) | human saliva metagenome | isolation source: human saliva | place: Japan | reverse complement strand
TCTCACTCCTCTCCTTCTCTTCCTCCTCCTTAATACTGCGCGTACCCGCCCGCTGCTTCCACCGACCTTTCGGTCCACGCTGATGCCGCCGCCGTGCCGCCCGCGAATACAGACGCAGTATCGATGACCACGATCTTGCGGTGGGTGCGGAAGTTCACCATGCTGGGCCGGAAGGGCGAGCAAAGCGAGGCGGATTGAAGACCTGCACCTCGCCGCCGGCCTCGCGCAGAGGCTTCAGAACATCGCGCGGCAGCGCCCGAGCCCACCGCATCCACCAGCATCCGGAGATCCCTTCACACGCCGGCACGGGCGCTTCCTCGGTGAGCCGTCGCGCCAGCGGCGCCGATCTCGTCAGGCTTGAAGATGGCAGACCCACACGGATGTGGTGCTCGGCCTTTCAGCATCGCCGCCCTCGATGGCGGGCGTGCAGGTGGCGTCGCGCACGACCCAGGATCTGCAGCCCTGTGGCCTGGCGCGAGCGAGCGCCGCCAGCACTCCGTGGCCACCCGTGCCTGGGCCAGCAGCCAGTGGCGCGAGGCCAGCGTCCTCGGGCAGCGGCTGGAGTGCAGTGCGGACCGTGGTGCGCCGTCACCGCCAGGTGGCGGGCCAGCTCGCGGCGGACGCTGCGACGCTTGAGCCAGGGCGCCGAAGAGGAAATAGCACAGCAGGCTGAGCACCGGCAGGCTGAGAGGCCAGGATCCCACGACAGCGTGGCTGCGGCGGCTGGCCGCTGCTGCAGCAGCGAACCGGGATGCTGCCGACCTCCAGCACCGCATACAGCAGTGGCCTCCCGGTGCGTGACCGAGATGCTCTGCCAGATGAGCTGGAGTTCGGTGAGCGGGTGGTTCAGGAATTCCATGGAAGACGCGCGGAGGAGGGCGTTCGAGGGCTTCCGTGACGGACACCCAGGCCCTTCCATGGTACCGGCGCGTCGGTTGGCAGGAAGCGCCCAACGGTGTGTTCCGCGCAGGCATCAAGGAGGGTGAATGGGCATGTCCGCATCGGGCTTGACGCCGGACCAGCGCCTCCGGAGGGCGGTCATTCCGGCGCTTGCCGCCCGGTGCCGTGTCATGCTTCCCTGATCGTGCTCACCGGTCCTTCACGCTGACTTGTCTTGAATTCTGACAGGAAGTCCCTATGTCTGTTGCATCCGAACTCAACGCGAAGGCCGGATGCCTCTCCTTGGCGGAATTCCAGGCCGGGCCTGGCATGCCGGCTGTGAATTCCCCGCCAGCTTTGCTGAAAAGAAATACGTATGCGTATAGACAAACCTCACACTCAATTCCAGGAAGCTGTCCGACGCATCCAGACCTCCGGCCGTCTCGGCAGCAACCCCTCACATCGAGCCGATCCACGTGCTGGCTGCCACATCATCGCCCAGCCGGGACTGTTCCGGCCGTGCGCGCTGCTGGAAGCGCGCCGGCGACTGCATCTCGGCCCTGCGCAGCTCGAGTCGAGGCCGCACTGAAGAACCCAAGCTGCAGGTCAGCGGTCAGTCCAGCCAGCCGCAGGCCGGCCGCGAGCTGCTCAAGCGCTGCTCAACCAGGGCCGAGAAGGACGCCGAAAAGCGCGGCGACCAGTACGTGTTCATTGAGATGTTCCTCGCTGGCGCTGACCGAAGGCGGATGGCTAAAGCCAGGGCGGCGAGGCCGGCCGGCTGCCGCTGGTCCAGGCAGGGCTCACGCCACAGAGTCGCCGCGTAGGCGGCCGTCGACGCCGTGCTGCGGCGGCCAGTGCCGTCGAATCGCAGGATGCCGAAGGCCAGCCAGCGCGGCTGAAGAAATACACGCTGGACCTGACCGAGCGCGCCCGCGGAGCAAGCTCGACCCGGTCATCGGCCGTGACGACGAGATCCGGCGCACCATCCGATCCTGCAGCGTCGCTCCAAGAACAACCCCGTGCTTGATCGGCGAGCCCGGTGTGGGCAAGACCGCGCCATCGTCGAGGGGCTGGCCCAGCGCATCGTCACGGCGAAGTGCCCGACTGCGCTGAAGAACAAGCGCGTGCTGGCGCTGGACGTGGCCGCACTGCTGGCCGGTGCCAAGTATCGGGGCGAGTTCGAGGAACGCCTGAAGGCCGTGCTCAGGACATCGCTGCGGACGAAGGCCGCACCATCGTCTTCATCGACGAGATCCACACCATGGTGGGCGCCGGCAAGAGCGACGGTGCCATGGACGCCGGCAACATGCTCAAGCCTGCACTGGCGCGCGGCGAGCTGCACTGCGTGGGCGCCACCACCCTGGACGAGATACCGCAAGTACATCGAGAAGGACGCCGCCGCCTGGAGCGCCGCTTCCAGAAAGTGCTGGTGGGCTAGACCCTCGGTGGAGACCACCATCGCCATCCTGCGCGGCCTGCAGGAGACGCTATGAGATCCACCAGCGTGGAGATCCACCGATCCAGACCATCGTCAGACGCGGCCGAGCTGTCCAGCGCTACATCACCGACCGCTTCCTGCCCGACAAGGCCATCGACCTTATCGACGAGGCTGCCTCGCGCATCAAGATGGAGATCGACTCCAAGCCCGAGGTGATGGACCGCCTGGACCGCCGGCTGATCCAGCTCAAGATCGAGCGTGAGGCTGTGCGCAAGGAAACCGATGACGCGTCGAAGAAACGCCTGGAACTGATCGAGCAGGAAATCGCCCGCATCAGCAAGGAATACGCGGACTACGAAGAGATCCTGAAAGCCGAGAAGGCCGCCGTGCAGGGCAGCGCCCAGATCAAGAGGCGAGATCGACCAGCTGCGGGCGCAGATGGCCGAGCTGCAGCCCGCGAGGGCCAGTACGAAAACTGGCCGAGCTGCGGTACGGCAAGCTGCCGAGCTGGAGAAACGCCTGGCCGAGGTCAACGCTGCAGAGACCAACCTGAAGGCCGACGAGGCCGCCGTCTCCGGCAAGCCGAAGCTGCTGCGCACCGTCGTGGGTGCCGAGGAAATCGCCGAAGTGGTCTCGCGGCCACCGGCATTCCCGTCTCCAAGATGATGGAAGCTGAGCGCGAAAACTGCTCAAGATGGAAGAGGAACTGCACAAGCGCGTGGTCAGCCAGGACGAGGCCGTCACCCTGATGTCCGACGCCATCCGCCGTTCGCGCGCCGGCCTGGCCGATCCCAACCGGCCGTGGGGTTCCTTCCTCTTCCTGCGGCCCACCGGCGTGGGGCAAGACGGAACTGTGCAAGGCGCTGGCCCGCTCATGTTCGACTCCGAAGATCACCTGATCCGCATCGACATGAGCGAATTCATGGAGAAAACACTCCGTGGCGCGACTGATCGGTGCGCCTCCGCATACGTGGGCTATGAAGAGGGCGGCTACCTGACCGAGCCGTGCGGCGCAACCCGTACAGCGTCATCCTGCTCGACACGAGATCGAGAAGGCGCATCCGGACGTGTTCAACATCCTGCTGCAGGTGCTGGACGACGGCCGGCTGACCGATGGCCAGGGGCCGTACCGTGGACTTCCCGCAACACCGTGGTGGTGATGACCAGCAACATCAGCTCCGCCGAGATCCAGCGCCCTGTCGGCCGACAAGACGCTGAACGATCCGGACGTGATCAAGGGAAGCCGTGATGGGCGGTGCGCCAGCACTTCCGGCCGGAATTCATCAACCGGATCGACGAAGTGGTGGTCTTCCATGGCGCGGATGCAGCACATCCGCGACATCTCGGTCATCCAGCTCAAGGCTGGAGAAACGCCTGGCCGAGCGCGACCTCAAGCTGGAAGTCAGCGAGGCCGCACTCGACGAACTGGCCAAGGTGGGCTTCGATCCGCTGTATGGCGCACGTCCGCTCAAGCGCGCCATCCAGCAGAAACTGAGAACATCGCCAAGCGCGTGACTGGAAGGTCGTTATGCACGAACGAAACCATCGGTGGATTTCCGGGACGGACATTTGCACCTTCGAGAAAGCAGGCAACTGATGAGGACGGGCTGACACCGCCTCACCGTCCGACGCCCGGCCGTATAGCTTGACCTGATGGCTTGACCTGATGGCCTGGCCCCGATGGCCCCGGCACCGAAGAACATCTCGGTGCCGGGGCCTTTCTGTTCCTGCTTCCTTGCGACAGGCCGTGTCCTGAGCGGCGGGCTGCAGTGCCAACGCATCGACGAGTGCCCTTCGAGCGCTCGGCCGTGCCATGGTGGCAGGCTGAGAGTACCAGTCGAAAGCATGCCGAGATGCAGCGATTCAGCGATGTCCTGATATCCCGATGTCCCGATGCCCTGATGCCCCGATGCCCGATGATCTTCGCTCCCCGCGTTTTTCGCAGGGCCTGTGTCGACGCATTGCCCGTGTGGCGTCGGTTTTCTGATCATCCGATGCTGCAACACGCTGACATCAATGCATCAGAGCGAATCAATGAAACATTTGACGCTATCGTTGACATACATCCGCATACACTCTACGTTCTTTGAATCGACAGATTGCATACGATTTGTATCTCACCTCCTGCTCTAGCATCTTCTGGCAATTCTTTTGACAGATTGGGAGGTAGATGCAGAACATGCTGATCAGATTCGACGACGTCGACCTCGATGGTGGCCGCTGCGGTGGCCGCACTTTCCTGGCTGGTTGCGGCGGTGGTTCGGACAATAGCGGCGCGGGGACCGAATCCGGCGGCCTGTCGACCAAGACCAATGGCACGGGCGCTGCTGGCACGAACGCAGCCAACGCGACGGGCAACACCGAACTCCCGCAGGTGCGGCCGGTGCCGGCGCAGCCACCCTGCAAACCCGCCCGCACTGCTTCCAGCCACGGCGCCATCACCGAAGCCGGGATCAGCACCGAACTGTTCGAAGATCCTCAGCACGCAGACCGCCTATGTCCGGGTCGGCCCTCACGCCTACCCGATCGCGCAGCAACCATGCGGCCAGCCAACTGGTTTCGCCGGATGACCACCTGCACCAGCGCTGAATCGCAACCAGTGGATGGATACCCCGATCTGCCCGACATGCTGTCTATCACAGCCGGTGGACGAAGTTCATCGTCCACAGCTGCAGACCGCAGTGGCCAGAATGCCGACGCCAAGATCATCAGCGCCGTGGCCAGCTTCAGCCATGTCTTTCACGGAAGCCGACTCCCCGCAAGCGTCAGACGCTGAAGACCGATGCCGAGATCAGGAACGGCTATAGCCGTGACCCGAACACAAGTGCCGAGACCTATCGGAAACCGACACGTTGAAGGCCGATGCCGAGAAGGTGATCCGCGCGACGGTGTGGTGAACTTCGACGAATCCGTCAGGAATGGACGCACGCCACCGGGAATGCCTTTCACGGCGGCAAGATGACACTCTCGTCCAGCGGGGCGACTCTCCGGACGAAGTGATGTTCTGCCGAAGATGGAGTCGCGCAGGAAGAACCTCAACGCTGCCGATCCGGCCAGCCCGCCGCAGCTCAAGTCCGATGTCCAGCGTACCGCGTGCAGCCTGTGGCGGGTGCCCGCCAACTGGACGGCCAAACAGTCGCTGAACTACAACGGCATCTTTGTCAGTGAGAATCTGAACGTCGAGGACAACGTCAGCGGCGGCAACGTTCGCTACTGGAAGACCAGCCTCGCCTCGGCGGCTACCCAGGACGCAGCCGCTGCAGGCCAGGCGGGGAATGGAACCGCTGCCAACACGGCAGCGGATGGTGCAGCAGCCGTGAACGCTGGAGCCGCGGCAGCCACTACCGGTGACGCCACGCAGACACGGCGGCCCAGACGGCGAATGCCGCACAGGCGGATGCAACCAGCCAGGCCGCCGCCGAAGCCGCTGCGGCCGCTGATGCAGCCGGCAACGGTGCCGCCTCGGTCAGCACCGAAAGCGGTCATGCCGCCGCCGTGGCCCAACAGCATGGCCGGGCAGCTGGCCCTGCCACCCAACCCGCCGCTGGTGATGCCGCCGCTGCGCCGGCAGATGCCTCGCAGCCCACCCCCAGCCCTCCGCCCAGCCGACGACGGATGCCGCACCGGCAGCGGTGCAACCGGCGCTGCAGCACCGGCTGCTGATGCCGCTGCTCAGCCGGATGCCTCCAAGCCGAGCCGATCAGGGGCCGCTGCCACCGACCCTGCAACGGACGCTGCCGCCCAAACCCCCGCTGCGCCAACCGCCGCGGATGCTGCTCCTGCAACGGACGCCAGCAAGCCGGACGCAACCCCGGCAACCGGCGCGACCGATGCAGCCACCCCGGCGACGGATGCCAAACCGACCGCGGGCGCGACTGATGCCGCCGCTCCGGCTGCTGACGCGGCCACTGCCCAGCCGGACATTGCCAAACCAGCGGCAGACCAGGATGCCGCAGCCGATTCGGCTTCGCTGCGGGTGCAGCCGCCCAGGATGCAGCAGCGGGCAACGCGGAGGCTGGCGCGTGCAGGCATTGGCACGCTCAAGCCCACCACGCTCAACAGCCAATGAGCGCTGATGGCCTGACCTGAAGACAGGCTGGCCGCAGCCCACTTCTCCGGGCCTCACAAACCCGGCTTCGGCGACCCACATGTCGCTGAAGCCGGGTTTTCTTGTATGCCCGGCATGGACATGCTTCTCCTTGCTATGCTTCGGGTCCGGTGGCTTTCTGTCATGGCCCGTCGGCCCCGCCTCCTGGAAGGCAGCGAACCTGCGCCTCATCCCGGTGGGGGCAGAATGTTTCACCCCGTTCACTTGCTACCTAACACAAGACAAGGAGATTCTGATGTCCCGTTGGCAATGGCTCATGTCCCGCCTGGGCAAGCAGCTCTGGGTCCGAACCTCGGCCATCGGGGTCAGTGGGCATCCTGATTGCCGTACTGTCCGCTGTCATTGAGCCGTACCTGCCCTGGGGTTGTCAGGCGAGGTCAGCCGCGAGGCGGTGGACAGTCTGCTGAGCATCCTGGCTTCCAGCATGTTGGCCGTCACGACCTTCTCGCTGAGCATCATGGTTTCGGCCTTATGGCTCGGCCACCAACACCGCAACGCCCCGTGCCACCAGCCTGCTGGATCGAAGACTCGTTGACCCAGACCGTGCTGGCCAACTTCGTCGGCTCGTTCCTGTTCGGTATCGTCGGGCTGATCATGCTGAAGGTGGGCCTGCACCGAGCGAACGGGGGCGGATCGCCCTCTTCGTGGCCACCATCCTCGTCATTGCCCTGGTCGTGGTGTCGCTCATGCAATGGATCGACCATCTCACCCGGCTTGGCCGCCTGGGTGAAACCACGAACCGGGTGGAGGCAGCGGCACGCAAGGCCATGGAGGCCCGTCTGGCCCAGCCTTACATGGGCGGCACGCCGCTTCTGGATCCCGATCACGACGTTCCGCCTGACGCCATGCCGGTCTTCGGCCCGGAGATCGGTTATGTCCAGAACGTCGACATCCCGGCTCTGTCCGCCTTCTGCAAGGAACACGAGACGCGCGTCTACCTCTCGGCCTTGCCGGGAACCTTCATTTATGCCGACACGCCTCTGCTGTGGGTCGCGCCAACGGCTGCCTTGAAGGAAGCCGGAACCGACTCTGCAAAGGCGGAAAAGGGGAATGCCGACCGGATGGCGTGGTCCCAACCGTTGCAGGCCGCCTTCTCCATGGGCAACGAGCGCACCTTCGAGCAGGATCCCCGCTTCGGCCTGGTGGTGCTGAGCGAGATCGCCTCGCGCGCGCTGTCGCCCGCAGTCAACGACCCAGGCACTGCCATCAGCGTCATCGGCCGCGTGACCCGACTGCTCAACATATGGGCGGTGGCGTTGCGGGCGCCCCGGGACGTCGATGCAAACAAGGCCCGAGAGCCGGACTATCCCCATGTCCATGTTCCGGCGGTCACGGTCATGGACCTGTTCGATGACGCCTTCATGCTGATTGCACGGGATGGCGCCGGCATGATCGAAGTCCAGCTGCCCCTGCAGAAGTCCCTGCTGGCCTTGAGCCGGGTAGGCGATGCCACCTTCTGCGGAAGCTGCGTGGGTTCATTCCCGGATGGCGCTGGACCGCGCAGAAGCCGCGCTACCCCTGGAAGAGGAAAAACGCCGCGTTCGTGCCCTGGCGCAAGCGGTGAAAGAGGGCGTTTGAGGCAGGGGGAGGTTGGCAGGAGAAGGTTGGCAGGAGAAGGTTGGCAGGAGAAGGTTGGCAGGGAGAGGTTGGCAGGAGAAGGTTGGCGGAGTCCGGATGAGCCTGCTGGAGGCCAAACGAAAACCACATGAGTCTTGGGATAGGGGTGAGACAGGAGGCCCTGAAGCGCATGAGGGCGTCCGAGCTGAGACAGGACGCCAGGGGTCACGCCCCCGAGGCTGGAATGACGGCATCTGAGGCAGACGGAGTTGAGGCCAAGCAAACTGAGGCTGAGAGAGGGCAATCTGAGGCTGAGAGAGGCGAACGAACGTGGAGAGATGGGCGCGACGACGCCAAGATCTAGTCAGTTACAAAAACTTACATCTTGGGCGCGATCGCCCGAAGATTGGCTTCTGGAGCCGAAGAAGAGCAAATTCCCAAGGGAAAAAATGAGGCATTCGAGGGCTCTCTGTCGCAAAAATTTCATCGAAAGCGTTTTGACAACCCGGTCCGACATGCCCATAATCCAATTCTTCGCTGCTGACACAGCGACGCGACGAAAAGACACGGTCTTCCGATCAGCGTCTAGTCCGAACGGACGAATGGTGTTGGTGGCTCGTTCCTTAAAAATCAGCAGCCGATAAGTGTGGGCGTTTGGGGTAGGTGGCCGACGCTGCGTAGCGTAAGCGACGCGGAGTTTGGCAAAGAAATACCCTGATGCTCACATGAAATTGATTTTTCCAAGTCAGTTTTGATGAGAGCTTGCAAAGATTGAACTGAAGAGTTTGATCCTGGCTCAGATTGAACGCTGGCGGCATGCTTTACACATGCAAGTCGAACGGCAGCGCGGGCTTCGGCCTGGCGGCGAGTGGCGAACGGGTGAGTAATACATCGGAACGTGCCCAGTAGTGGGGGATAGCTCGGCGAAAGCCGGATTAATACCGCATACGACCTGAGGGTGAAAGCGGGGGATCTTCGGACCTCGCGCTATTGGAGCAGCCGATGGCAGATTAGCTAGTTGGTGGGGTAAAAGGCCTACCAAGGCTGACGATCTGTAGCTGGTCTGAGAGGACGACCAGCCACACTGGGACTGAGACACGGCCCAGACTCCTACAGGAGGCAGCAGTGGGGGAATTTTTGGACAATGGGCGCAAAGCCTGATCCAGCAATGCCGCGTGTGTGATGAAGGCCTTCGGGTTGTAAAGCACTTTTGGCAGGGAACGAAAAAGGACTGTGCCAATACCACGGTTCGATGACGGTACCCGCAGAATAAGCACCGGCTAACTACGTGCCAGCAGCCGCGGTAATACGTAGGGTGCGAGCGTTAATCGGAATTACTGGGCGTAAAGAGTGCGCAGGCGGTTTTGCAAGACCGATGTGAAATCCCCGGGCTTAACCTGGGAACTGCATTGGTGACTGCAAGGCTAGAGTGTGTCAGAGGGAGGTGGAACTCCGCATGTAGCAGTGAAATGCGTAGATATGCGGAAGAACACCGATGGCGAAGGCAGCCTCCTGGGATAACACTGACGCTCATGCACGAAAGCGTGGGGAGCAAACAGGATTAGATACCCTGGTAGTCCACGCCCTAAACGATGTCTACTAGTTGTCGGGGATTAATTTCCTTGGTAACGCAGCTAACGCGTGAAGTAGACCGCCTGGGGAGTACGGTCGCAAGATTAAAACTCAAAGGAATTGACGGGGACCCGCACAAGCGGTGGATGATGTGGATTAATTCGATGCAACGCGAAAAACCTTACCTACGCTTGACATGTCCGGAACCTTGGAGAGATTCGAGGGTGCCCGAAAGGGAACCGGAACACAGGTGCTGCATGGCTGTCGTCAGCTCGTGTCGTGAGATGTTGGGTTAAGTCCCGCAACGAGCGCAACCCTTATCATTAGTTGCTACGCAAGGGCACTCTAATGAGACTGCCGGTGACAAACCGGAGGAAGGTGGGGATGACGTCAAGTCCTCATGGCCCTTATGTGTAGGGCTTCACACGTCATACAATGGTCGGTACAGAGGGTTGCGAAGCCGCGAGGGTGGGAGCCAATCCCACAAAAACCGATCGTAGTCCGGATTGCAGTCTGCAACTCGACTGCATGAAGTCGGAATCGCTAGTAATCGCGGATCAGCATGCCGCGGTGAATACGTTCCCGGGTCTTGTACACACCGCCCGTCACACCATGGGAGTGGGTTTTACCAGAAGTAGGTAGCTTAACCGCAAGGAGGGCGCTTACCACGGTAGGGCTCATGACTGGGGTGAAGTCGTAACAAGGTAGCCGTACCGGAAGGTGCGGCTGGATCACCTCCTTTCAAGAGAAAACACCTCGAACAAATGCTCACACTTATCGGTTGCTGGTTGTCGGAGCAAGATTCAGCACGCTGGATCTGAAGCAACAAATATGAGGGTTCACGGGTCTGTAGCTCAGCTGGTTAGAGCACCGTCTTGATAAGGCGGGGTCGATGGTTCGAGTCCATCTAGACCCACCAATCATCTGGGCATGAGCAAAAGAGCTGATGCCGATGAAAGGGGGTGTAGCTCAGCTGGGAGAGCACCTGCTTTGCAAGCAGGGGGTCATCGGTTCGATCCCGTTCACCTCCACCATTTTCTGTTCAGAACGTCCAGACGGCACAAGCCACGAATTCAAGACAGGCGATCCCGTCCTGGCGCAAGCACCAGGGCAGAATCGAGTGTCAATCTTGATCTTTAACAATTTGATAGAGTCGACAAGTTGTTCCGTAGCCGGAACAACGATGTGATTGCGTCGAACAAGTCTCAATGAAAGAGTTCCGAGGAACTGAGAGGCGGCGAAAACGCAGCATGCTTGATCCTGGATTTGAAGAAGTTCAAGTCCGCAAACCTATAGGGTCAAGTGAATAAGTGCATGTGGTGGATGCCTTGGCGATTACAGGCGATGAAGGACGTTGTAGCCTGCGATAAGCTGCGGGGAGCTGGCAAACAAGCTTTGATCCGCGGATGTCCGAATGGGGAAACCCACCCGCAAGGGTATCGCTGACTGAATCCATAGGTCAGCGAGGGCGAACGTGGCGAACTGAAACATCTAAGTAGCCACAGGAAAAGAAATCAACCGAGATTCCGAAAGTAGTGGCGAGCGAAATCGAGCAGCCTGTGCGTGATAGTCGATTGGCTAGTGGAAACGGCATGGAAAGGCCGGCCATAGCGGGTGATAGCCCCTTACACGAAAAGCGAATCGGTGGTACTGAGCGTACGACAAGTAGGGCGGGACACGTGTAATCCTGTCTGAAGATGGGGGGACCATCCTCCAAGGCTAAATACTCGTAATCGACCGATAGTGAACAAGTACTGTGAAGGAAAGGCGAAAAGAACCCCGGGAGGGGAGTGAAATAGATCCTGAAACCGCATGCATACAAACAGTCGGAGCCTCGCAAGGGGTGACGGCGTACCTTTTGTATAATGGGTCAGCGACTTACGTTCAGTGGCAAGCTTAACCAGATAGGGGAGGCGCAGGGAAACCGAGTCCGAATAGGGCGCCATAGTCGCTGGGCGTAGACCCGAAACCAGGTGATCTATCCATGGTCAGGATGAAGGTTGGGTAACACCAGCTGGAGGTCCGAACCGACTAATGTTGCAAAAATTAGCGGATGAACTGTGGATAGGGGTGAAAGGCTAATCAAAACCTGGAAATAGCTGGTTCTCCCCGAAAAACTATTTAGGTAGTGCGTCATGTATTGCTCCAGGGGTAGAGCACTGTAATGGTTGTGGGGGCCATCGCGGCTTACCACGCCATAGCAAACTCCGAATACCTGGAAGTATGAGCATGGCAGACAGTCGCCGGGTGCTAACGTCCGGCGGCAAGAGGGAAACAACCCAGACCTACAGCTAAGGTCCCAAAGTGTGGCTAAGTGGGAAACGAAGTGGGAAGGCTAAAACAGTCAGGATGTTGGCTTAGAAGCAGCCATCATTTAAAGAAAGCGTAATAGCTCACTGATCGAGTCGTCCTGCGCGGAAGATGTAACGGGGCTAAGCCATGCACCGAAGCTTAGGCTGCACTCTCTGAGTGCGGGGTAGGGGAGCGTTCTGTAAGCCTGTGAAGGTGTCTCGTAAGGGATGCTGGAGGTATCAGAAGTGCGAATGCTGACATGAGTAGCGTTAAAGCGGGTGAAAAAGCCCGCTCGCCGTAAGCGCTGAGGTTTTCCTACGCAACGTTCATCGGCGTAGGGTGAGTCGGCCCCTAAGGTGAGGGCGAAAGCCATAGCTGATGGGAAGCTGGTTAATATTCCAGCACCGATTTCTAGTGCGATGGGGGGACGGATCGTGGAAGGTTGTCCGGGTGTTGGAAGTCCCGGTTCCTGACCTGTAGGTGTCTGGTAGGTAAATCCGCCAGGCGTATGCCGAGGGGTTGGGACGAGCGAGCTTGCTCGCGAAGCAACTGGAAGTGGTTCCAAGAAAAGCCTCTAAGCTTCAGCTAGAAATCGACCGTACCGCAAACCAACACTGGTGCGCGAGATGAGTATTCTCAGGCGCTTGAGAGAACTCGGGAGAAGGAACTCGGCAAATTGACACCGTAACTTCGGAAGAAGGTGTGCCTTGGTAGCTTGAGTGTGAACAACACAAGGGCAAAGAGGTTGCAAAAGAATAGGTGGCTGCGACTGTTTATTAAAAAAACACAGCACTCTGCAAACACGAAAGTGGACGTATAGGGTGTGACGCCTGCCCGGTGCCGGAAGGTTAAGTGATGGGGTGCAAGCTCTTGATCGAAGCCCCGGTAAACGGCGGCCGTAACTATAACGGTCCTAAGGTAGCGAAATTCCTTGTCGGGTAAGTTCCGACCTGCACGAATGGCGTAACGATGGCCACACTGTCTCCTCCCGAGACTCAGCGAAGTTGAAATGTTTGTGATGATGCAATCTCCCCGCAGCTAGACGGAAAGACCCCATGAACCTTTACTGTAGCTTTGCATTGGATTGCGAACCGACTTGTGTAGGATAGGTGGGAGGCTTTGAAGTCAGGACGCCAGTCTTGATGGAGCCATCCTTGAAATACCACCCTGGTTTGTTCGCGGTTCTAACCTAGGCCCGTCATCCGGGCCGGAGACAGTGCATGGTGGGCAGTTTGACTGGGGCGGTCTCCTCCTAAAGAGTAACGGAGGAGTTCGAAGGTACGCTTGGTACGGTCGGACATCGTGCCTAAAGTGCAATGGCAAAAGCGTGCTTAACTGCGAGACTGACAAGTCGAGCAGGTGCGAAAGCAGGACATAGTGATCCGGTGGTTCTGTATGGAAGGGCCATCGCTCAACGGATAAAAGGTACTCTGGGGATAACAGGCTGATACCGCCCAAGAGTTCATATCGACGGCGGTGTTTGGCACCTCGATGTCGGCTCATCTCATCCTGGGGCTGTAGCCGGTCCCAAGGGTATGGCTGTTCGCCATTTAAAGAGGTACGTGAGCTGGGTTTAAAACGTCGTGAGACAGTTTGGTCCCTATCTGCTGTGGGCGTTGGAGATTTGACGGGGGCTGCTCCTAGTACGAGAGGACCGGAGTGGACACACCTCTGGTGTACCTGTTGTCACGCCAGTGGCATCGCAGGGTAGCTAAGTGTGGAAGAGATAACCGCTGAAAGCATCTAAGCGGGAAACTTGCCTGAAGATGAGATCTCCCTGGGGACTCGATCCCCCTGAAGGGTCGTCCAAGACCAGGACGTTGATAGGCCGGGTGTGGAAGCGCAGTAATGCGCGCAGCTAACCGGTACTAATTGCCCGTGAGGCTTGACCCTATAGTTTTGCGAGATCCAGCATGCTGCTGGGCCGCCATCAGTTGACTCGACATGACTCTGCACGCAGACTCGTTCGAGACTCAGTCACATCGTCGTCGGAAACCCTGGACTCCTCCAGAAACTTCCGATACACTCGTCGACTCCTATCAGACATCGGCAGCCAGCCTCGGCAACACGCCGGGCTCGCCGCCAACAAGCTTTGTCTGACGACCATAGCGAAGTGGAACCACTCCTTCCCATCCCGAACAGGAACGTGAAACGCTTTTGCGCCGATGATAGTGGGCCCGCGCCCGTGAAAGTAGGACATCGTCAGACACCCTATTCATGAAAAAGCCCGTACGTTGTACGGGCTTTTTTTTTCGTCCCTGCTCCTTGCTTTCAATCAGTGCTGCGACGCCTGCCAGAGGTCGAACTTCACGAATTGATGGGCATGGAGGAAGTCCTTGTCTGCGGTAAGCAAGGTCAGGCGATGGCGGCGGCATAGCTGGATAAGGACGGCATCGACCGTGCCGATCTGCACGCCATGGCGGCGGCAGATGTTGCGTATATCGGCTGCTTCTATGTGGTCGGATCTGTCGGGTGCAATCGACAGGATGGGGTCGAAGCGTTTGAGGAGTTCTCTCCGGTTTTTGGGGCCTGAGAACCCCTGCAGGAGTTCTTGCAGGATCAACCTGTGGTGTACAGGGGTCTGTGCCAAGCAACGCTTCCTTGAGCGCGACAGTTTCCGGATGATCCTGCAGGCCCCGAGTCTCGACGCAGCGCCAAGGACCAGACACTGGTGTCAACCAGCCAGCTCATTGCTTCCGGTTCCTTTCTGTCTTGTAATCGAAGGTGTCGTCCCACTCCAGGGTACCGAAGAGTTCGGTGATGTGCCGCTGCTCATGGCGGGCGATGAATTCTTCCAGCGCCCGGGTGACTGCCGCTTTCTTTGTGGCTGCGCCACTACACGTAGGCGCGCTCCAGAAGTTCCGGATCCAATGCGAGATTCGTGGCCACGGCGATATGTCCTCCATGTATGTGTAGGAGTCTACACATCGGGAGTGTCGCTCGCAACACCACACCGCTCATGGATGAACCCAACCTGGCGGCCAACTGGGGTATCGTTTCCATCTATCCCCATCACTTATTGGAGAGGATCTGCTGAGCGGTTGGTTCGAGATCAGCAAGAGCAGGGACGGTCAGTTCCGTTTCGTCCTGAAGGCCGGCAACGCCGAGACCATTCTGACCAGCGAGGCTGTACAGGAGAAAAGCCTCGGCTCAGAACGGGGTCGAGTCCGTTCAGAAGAACAGTGGCAACGACGCCCGTTATGAGCTGAAGACTGCATCCAATGGCAAGTTCCACTTCAACCTGAAGGCGGCCAATGGCCAGGGTGATAGGCACCAGCCAGCTGTATGCCACCGAGGCCAGCCGCGACAAGGGGCATTGCCAGCGTGAAAACCAACGGTGCATCCACGCAGGTGAAGGATCTGACCTGATTCGGGCTGACGCATCTGGCGGATCTGCTCCGGCTGGCTCCGCGAGTCAGGGCAGTTCCATGAGAAAGGCGGTATCGGCTCCAGCCGGAAAGGGCTGGAAATCGATACCGCCTTTTACTACCGGACCCGTCAGACCCGTCAGCGCGCGGCTGTCAGCACGCGCCGGGCCAGCACCAGGGCGCCAGCGACGAAGGCAGCCAGACCCAGCCAGGCGGCGGCGGTGTCCCAGTTCTCCAGGTTCAGTGCCAGCGGGGCTTCGGAGCCGCCGCTGGTGACGGAGAAGGCGATGATGAAGGCCAGCAGTACCCCCACCAGGCTTTCACCCACGATCAGGCCGGCGGCGAACAGGGGTGCCGGTGCGTTCGGCGCGTTTCAGCGGGCCGGCGGCGTTGTTGCCGTGGCGGCTACGGATGCGCCAGCGCAGCCAGGCGGCCAGCAGGGTGCCGAGGACGATGGGCATGTTGACGGAGGGCGGCAGGTAGATGCCCATGCCGACGGCCAGTGCGGGCAGGCTGAGGTTTGCACCCTGTTTGCGGCGCAGCAGCACGTCCACGATGATCAGCGCCACGCCGATGCCCATGCCGGTGAAGATGTAGTTCCACTGCAGGGTCGTGGCGGAAGATGCCGTTGGCGATGGTGGTCATCAGTGTGGCCTGCGGGGCGGCCAGTGCCTGGCTGGCGTCCATGCCTTCACGCGGCATGGCACCAGTGAAACCATAGGCCTGGTAGAGCATTTCCAGCACCGGGGCGATGACCAGTGCACCGACCACGCAGCCGATGATCAGCGCCACCTGTTGCCGCCAGGGCGTGGCGTGCACCAGCCAGCCCGTCTTCAGGTCCTGCAGGTTGTCGTTGGAGACCGAGGCCACCGCGACGACGGCCGTGCCGGAGAAGAGGGTCAGGGCGACCATGAGACTGGCGGTTGGCCTCGTCGGCAAACATGTTGGAGGATTCGCCGATCAGCAGCAGCACCAGCGAGACGATGACCACCGAGATGATGCCGATGCCCGAGATGGGGCTGGACGACGAACCCACCAGGCCTGCCATGTAACCGCAGGCGGCTGCCACCAGGAAGCCGATGAAGAAGGCCAGTGCGGTGCACACCACGACCAGCAGCCAGCCCAGGCCGCTGGGGATGGTGGCAGCATCCACGAAGTGATGGAAGCCCAGGCCCAGCATCAGCAGCATGCCGACGGACCAGGCAATCATGGCCGTGGGGCCAAGGTCCTGCTCGATGCGGTTGCGGCCTTGTTCGTGCTTGCCGCTCATGGCGCTGAATGAGAGCCGCATGCCTTCCATCATGGGTTTGAGCAGCGTGATCAGCGTCCAGATGGCGGCCACGCCGATGGTGCCGGCGCCAATGAAGCGTACCTTGTTCTTCCAGAGCGAGAGCGCATACGACGCCATGTCCATGTCGGCCGGTTGCGGGGCCACGGACGAGAAGTAGGGCGCCAGCACGCCCCAGGCGATGGCAATGCCCAGCAGGATGGCGATGCCGCCGGCCAGGGTTCACCAGGAAGCCGGCCCCCAGCAGTGCCGAGCGAATAGCCCATGGGCAGCTGGAAGATGGCGGTGCCGCTCTTGAACCAGTAGCTGGCGCTGTCGGCCATGACGCGCAGGCCGTTGGCGCAGAAGCTCACGAGGCCGGAGATGGCACCGCCCAGTGCGATCTCGCGGATGCCACTGTCGGCCGAGCCGTCCTCGGCGTGTTCCTGGCTGCCGGCCTTGAGGATCTCCGGCATCGCCACTCCTTCAGGGTAGGGCAGCGGGCTGTTGACCACCATGGCGTGGCGCAGCGGGATGGTGAAGATCACCCCCAGGATGCCGCCCGAGGTGCACAGCAGCACCGTCTGCCAGAACGAAACCGCTCCAGTAGCCGGCCATCAGCAGGCGGGCAGGATGAAAATCACCGAGGACAGCGTGCCGGCGGCCCGATGCCTGGGTCTGCACCATGTTGTTTTCCAGGATGTTGCTGCCGTGCGCAAGCGCAGCAGCGCCATCGAGATCACCGCGGCCGGGATGGATGAGGGCGAAGGTCAGACCCACCTTCAGACCCAGGTAGACGTTGGAGGCCGTGACACGACCGTGATCAGTGCGCCCAGCACCATGCCGCGCAGCGTCAGCTCGCGGTAGTGGCATAGGTCCGGACTGGCCGGGCGGCAGAAGCAGCGGACATCGTTGGGTTCTCCTCTGTTGTCGATCTTGGATGCCATCGCCAGTGCGGGCCGGCGGCATGTATTTCTGGAATGAATCGGCTTGCTTAGATCCCCGGATGCGGCTGCATCCGGTCCGGGCTGACAGATTGGGGCCTCCCTGAGTGCAGGCCCCGCGATCTGCTCAGCCCTGTGTCTTGTCGTCGGTGCCGGCGACACCAGGCCAATAGTGGCTGTCGGGCAGTGCCCGCGCACCGAAGATGGCCTGGCCCACGCGCACCACCGTCGCACCTTCCTCGATGGCGATCTCGTAGTCGCCCGACATGCCCATCGACAGCTCGTCGAAGGAGAGGCCAGCCGGTGCCTCCTGACGCAGCCGGTCACGCAGCGAGCGCAGCAGGGATGAAGCACTGCCGCACCCGTTCGGCCTCGCTGGAAAAAGAGCGCCAGCGTCATCAGCCCCCGCACCCGTAGCGCCGAGAAGCCAGGCAGCGCCTGCACGAAGGCCGGCACATCCTCGGGCGACAGACCGAACTTGCTGGGCTCGCCCGAGGTGTTGACTCTGCACGAACACATCCAGCGACCGCCCCTCGGCCTGCAGCCGCTTGTCCAGCGCCTCGGCCACCCGCAGGCTGTCCAGCGCCTGGAACTCGGCTGCAAAGCGCGCCACCACCTTGGCCTTGTTGGTCTGCAGATGTCCGATGACCGACCACTTCAGATCGGTGAGATCCTGCATGGCCTGCCACTTGCCATAGGCTTCCTGCACCTTGTTCTCGCCCAGAAAGCGGCAGCCGGCCGCATAGGCCGCCCGGATTGCGTCCTCGCCCATGGTCTTGCTGACCGGCAGGAGCCGAACCGTGGCCGGGTCACGTCCCACGCGCTGGCAGGCTGCCTCGATGCGGGCATGCACCGCTGCCAGGTTGTGCCGGAAGTCGTCCACGGTGGTGGCCTGCGGTACTGGCCATGCTGGTCGTGGGCGGTCTGGGTGTTGGAGGGCAGACTGGAAGAGGGCTCGTTCATGACAGGACTTGATGTCGGTATGTACCCCAATCAGATGGGGAGGTGATCCTGAATGCATGATTCTATCCCTCAACGCGGAAATATGAGCTTGCGAGGGGCAGAGTGGATGGGGCAGGCATGCACGGATGGTAGGAGTGGGACTCGCCGGATATAAGCGCAAACATCATGAGGATTGCCTAGGTTAAAAATGGTTCAGAAGCTTCTATATATCTTTGATCTCGAGAGGTTGTCATGATTGATGAACAAGAAAGCAAAAATCTTGTCCAGTGTGAGCTTGAACATGAAGAGCCTGACTTTTGATGTTTAAAAGTGATGTCAAGAGTCTTTTTATTGCATTGCGCCGGTACAGCATGGAGCTGACGGTCGGGGTGTTTGGGGTTAGTATGCTCTATGTATTTGCGTACATGTCAGGCAGCAACTTGCCGTTGAGTTTGTTATCAATAAATTCTGGCATAAAGATGACGGTATTATTTTCCTTGTTATTAATCATCGTGTTTATTTTCGTGATTGCGGTGACGGCAATTGGCGTCTTTCATGGATGCTATATTTATCGGGTTGCTCGTAGAATTGGATATGATGAATCGAAGAGATCTCGCGTGTTTTGGGCTATTTGTGCTCTCCGTGGTTTTTCATTCGGTTTCTCTGGCTTTTCGTTTTCTATTTTAAATACGCGCTACGAAGGGGCTGGTATTTATATTGCTATCGGTACTTCAATGTGTTCATCGCTCCTCCTTATTTTTGTAGATTTATTTATTTCTCAATGGGAGTCGAGGGGTTTTTATAATTTCTGGATTTATTTGACGATTTTTGTTATATGTCCGTTTGGGACTCTTTTGTTATTTCAGTCTTCTTCGGGCCTGAAGTATCAGGGTTTCTTGCGGGCTTTGTTGCTTCTTTTTCTATTGCTATTGCGGCCATTTTGTCCGAGTTGCCATGTTGCTTATTGGTTTATGCTTTTTCAAACATTAAGATTAGCACTGGAAAGGGGTTGTTTTGTTTTGTCCTTAGTTTGTTTTGCCCTTTTGTGGCTTGCTTTTGGTCTTTCCTGTCGGGTCGTGGCTTGTGCAGAGGGTTTTTGCGTTTGTCTTCGGCTGGAACGGCAGGTTGTTCTGCTAATAATTTGGTCCGGTCATCTTCCAGATGGCTTGAAGGTTCTTGATGATGTCAAGGCCCGGGAGCATAGTATCGTAGGTGCAGGCACAGTATCCCCTGTCTATATTGAAAAATGATCTGGGGGATTCTTATGTTGTGACAGTCAAAGGGGTGTCGAAACGTCAGTTCTACTTCCTTCCGAAATCCTTGGTCTCTGGCATGGAAGATTGTTCGGAGAGCAAGAAAGAGAATTAACGCGGGGGTACGGATGAGGCCGTTCTATGAGGCGCGGTTGCAGCGCGCTGCTTCGTATTATCGTCATATCATTCTTGAGGTGCTTGGTCGGCGCTCGGCTTGTTGTTGCGAATCCCGCTGATGACGTGCCCTGTGGGGGCTTGCGCGCTGTGGGCCGATTCGCAGTGTCCAGTCTGGTCGTCGAAGAAGAAGTCGGGCTCGAATTCGCGCAGGAAGGGGCCCTTGTCCAGACCGCCCAGGAAGAAGGCCTCGTCCACCTCCACTTTCCAGTCCATCAGCGTGCGGATGGCGCGTTCATGCGCCGGGGCACTACGGGCCGTCACCAGGGCGGTTCGGATGCGCATGTGCGGGGGCGCGGCCTGGCGCAGGCGGTAGAGCGCTTCCAGCAGTGGCTTGAAGGGGCCGGGCGGCAGCGGGGTGGTGGCGCGACTTGCCTCGTGGTCCTGGAAGGCCGACAGCCCCTGGCGAGAGCAGATCTGCTCGGCTTCGTCGGAGAACAGTACGGCGTCGCCGTCGAAGGCGATGCGCACTTCGTCGGGGTGGGATTCTGCCCGTTGAGGTGACTGCGGGTAGACGCGTGCGGCCGGGAAGCCGGCTTCAGCGCCGCCCGCACGTCGTCGGCGTTGGCCGACAGGAAGAGGTGGGCGCCCAGCGGCTCAGGTACGCATGGGGGGCCCGGCCTCGCGTGAAGACGCCGCGTTCCAGCGGCACGCCATGGTGGTGGGCCGAGCGGAAGGCACGCATGCCGCTGGTGGGGTCGTTGCGCGAGAGCAGGACCACGTCCACGCGCCGCTCGGTCTCGTCGTTGAAGGCCAGCAGCTTCTTCACCAGCGGCATGGCCGCCACGCCGCATGGCGGGCAGGTCCAGCAGCTCCAGCTGGCGTGCCATGTAGGGCGCGGTCGTCACCGGCTTCGAGACAGGCGGTTCTCTTCCTCGAAGTCGAAGAGGGCGCGGGAGGCAATGGCGACGATGAGCTTGACGGGGAGGCGGGGGCATGGAATGAGGCGTTCGGGTGGCAGAAGAAGGGTGTGGCCGGCTCAGGGAGCCGGTGCTCACCTGGGTGTCAGTGGGGGGCGTGGACTCATCCGCCGCGTCGTCGTTCTTGTGGGTGACAGCGTCGATGGCGGCCTCCACGGTCCCTTGGACGACCACTTCGGCAACCGATTCGGCACCGGCGGAAAAAAAGGCTTTCAGGAGGCTGGACAGGGGCGGCATGGGATAACGGGCCGTATGGCTGCTCAGGTTCAGGGTAGGGATAGAACCTGCAGGATGCCTTCCGGGTGCGACAAGGTCAACCTGACTGCCTGTTGTCTGTGGCTGACGTGCAGATGCTCGGAGGGTGCAATGGCCGGATGCGCCCGGGTCAGGGGTATCATCGGAAGCAGTCGTGGCCGCCC
>BNJS01002113.1_pt1 | contig 21173 bp, 24 predicted proteins | sample 8540461 | NCBI WGS metagenome assembly BNJS01 (sample SAMD00202454, study PRJDB9452) | human saliva metagenome | isolation source: human saliva | place: Japan | reverse complement strand
ACCAGCGCCGTTCCCTGCTTCTGCTGGTGTCGCACGACCACCGCCGCCGTCGCCCGCGTCTTGCCAGCGGGCCTCGATGGACAACGGCGCCATCGTCGAGAACCCCATGCGCCGCCACTGCTCGCAGCCCCACCACCAGCCACCCGCGCATGCGCGACGCCATCCCACCCTTCCGACCGCCACAACCGACTGACGACCTCCCCGACCGCTGCCCCGACACAGCGAACGCCCGCGCCTGCCCGCCCGCCGTCACCCGCCGCCAGGTCCTCGCCGCCCTCGCGTCCAGGCAAACGCCGCCACCATCGCCTCCCTGGCGCAGCTCCGTCGGCGACGGTCGCATCCGCCTGGCCATGTTCCGCCCCGAGAACCAAGCTCTGACGGCATCGAAGCTCACCGCGAAGGCCGACGGCGGGCTCCTTCCTGACCACCGCGGCTTCCCGACCCCTCATGCGGCGCCTCCAGCCCCAGCTCGTCATCCTGTCCCCGGCCGCCCGAGCTCCGCCGACGGCGCCATCGACCGTCGGCCACGGCACCGGCGCCTTCATCCCCTCAACAGTAACGCTCCTCAGCGCCTGGGCCTGGCAAAATGCACCTGGGGCAGAAGGCCGCCACGCCCCGCATCGGCGTACCTCGTGCCGACGGCTCCGCCCCGCGCCAACGCCTTGCGCACCGACACCGCCGACATCATCGAGGCGTCCCATCTCCCGGGCCGGCAACGTGGACGAACACTACAAAGGTCTCCACCCGCGCACCTCACCCTCTGCCTCCTTTTTACTCGGCCCCTTCGCCGACCGGCCCCTGCGAGCCGCCGCCTGCTCGCCGTCGGCCCGCCGCCCTCATCAAGGCCGTCTTCGAGCACGCCGACTCCCGTCGGACTCCTGAGGCGGCCGTGCCTGGAGCCGCCGACCTGCGCCTGGAAAGAGGAGCTACGAGCCACGGGCGCGGCCGCCACCGGCAAGGTCGGCGCCACCGCCGCCGGACAGTCCCCGCCGCACCGCCATCCACCCTGGCCTCCTACACCGACCGCCCGAGCTCCAGCGAGATGGTCACCTCCTGGCCCAGCGGCTCGGGCCGCCGGCTTTCAAGGTCACCCAGGACGTGCGCGGTACTGCCAGATCCGAGTCCGAGGCCCTGGCCGGCAGGTTCCACGCCGTCCTCGTGTCGCGCTCACGCGATCACTGGACTCCGGCGACGCCGTCAGACTACGACCGCCGACTTCTCCTCCTCCGGCTCCCACGCATAACATGAGCGGCCTGCACGACGGAAGGTCGACGCCACCGCCATCTCAAGAGCCGCCGCCACCTCGTTTCCGGCGACGAGCGCCGCCAAAACCATCATGGCCGCCGAGCAGAGGCCATCCTCGTCACCAGCGCCGCCATCGCTCGCCCACGAGCGCCTCATCCAGGGCGAGGGCCTCCGGCGTCACCGCCAGTGCCAGCGACGCGACCCGAACGAGCGCCGCCCTCATCACCTCGGCCACGACCGTGAAAAGTGAACGGCATGCTCACCCACGCGTGCGGGCGCCTGCCCACGAGGCGACCTCGTCACCGGCATCTCGCGCCTGCTCGCCCTGGCTGCCTCGTCGGCCTGGTGGGCATGCTGCCGTGGCTCTCCGGGCGGGACCCGGCCTCTGACGATCCTCGCGCCACCTCCTCCGACCAGGGAGCCATCCCGGAGGTCCTGGCATCCATCCGCCGGAGCATCGGGATCGACGGCGGCCCCTCCACGTCATCCGGGCACTGGCTGGCCGGGGTGGCCCGCGGCGACCTGGGCCCGCTCCTGGGTCTCGAGGCCGACGTCGGCCCGGACGCCGGTCGACGCCTTCGGGGGTCTCCCTGAGCCTCATGGCCGCCGCGCTCGCGGCGTCAGGGTCAGTCGTGGCCGCCGCCCTGGTCCTGCTCCGCCCTGCGCGACGGACTGCGAGGGCGGCCCCGGTCCCCGGCAGCGCTCGCCTCCGCGGTCCTCATCTCCCTGCCGGGTACCTCCTGGCCCCGATCCTCATGCTCGTCCTGGCCGTCTACCTCAGGATCCTGCCGCCCTTCGGGTGGGGTGGCTCGAGAAAGGTCATCATGCCCAGCCCTCAGCCTGGGCTGCCCACCCGGCGGCTACCTCAGCGGACTCGTCTCCGACGCCGTCACCGCCACCTTCTCCAGAACGCTGGGTGGCACCTGGTCCACCGCCGGCATCCGCGGCCGGCCCCTGGCCGGGGCCGTCTGCAGCAGCTGGCGCCACTGACGGTCAGGTGGCGCTCGTCGTCATCGCCTGACCGGCGGCGCGGTCGCCGTGGAGAAAGATCTTCGCCATACCGGGACTGGGGCCGCGAGCTCCTGGACGCCGCCTCCGCCCAGGACGTGCCGGCCCTTCAGGCCCAGATCCTGCTGCTGCTCGCCCCCTCGCGCTGGCTGCCGGCGTCATCGCCGGAGCGGCCCGCCGCCTCCCTCATAGGCGGGCCCGCCGGGGGCAGGCGGACTGACAGCGCCGCCCCGGTGGAGCACCCGGGCGCGCCGCCGCGTCATCGCCGTCAGCGGCGCCGCCCTGCTGGCGCCCTCATGGTGGCCGTCGATCCGCCGCGACCCCTACGCCGTCGTCGCGGACAAGCTCGTGCAGCCCAGCGCCGTCCGCTGGGCGCGACTCGCTCAGGCGCGACGTGCTGGCGCGTGGCTCTCACGGGGCCGTGTCCACCGTGAGAGCGGCGCCGTCGTCGTCACGGTCGTGTGCTTCGTCATCGCCATGCTGGTGGGGCTGGCTACCGCGGGCCGCCACGGGGTTCATCGGGTGGCCAACGCCGCTCCCGCCGATCCTAGCCGGGCTCATCGTCGCCGGCGTCTCCGGGCCCAGCGCCACGGGCGCCGCCATCGCCGTGGCCTGCGTCGGCTGGGCGCCCTGGCCTCCCCACGCCGCCGGGCTCGTCGCCGAGAACCGGCTAACGTCCCGACGTCCTCCCTCGCCCCGGTCCTGGGGAGGGGCGTGTGCGATCACCCTGACCCGGGTCACCGCCGTCGTCGGCCCCTGGCGCGCCACGCGGCCCTGGGGCTGCCGGCAAGGCCCTCGCCCTGGCGGCCTGGGATTCCTGGGCCTGGGCGCCCAGAGCCCAGCACCGGGTGGGGACTGGTCTGTCCGACGCACTGCCATCACATCGAACGGGCCCCTGGGCCGTGGCACGCCCGCCGCCGCCCTCGTGGTCCTGTCGATCACGTCGGTCGCCGCCTCCGCAGCATGCGGCGCTGCAGACCTCGACTGAGGCCCCTGGGCTGCAGCGGCCCGGCTCCGGCCGAGGCGCGAGGAGGCTGTCGCCATCAGGCGCAGAGCAGGCGCAGGCGCCGACCGCGCTGTGGTCGGCGCCCGCCTCATCGTGATCGGGACCTCAGCCCTCCAGGGCGTGGAGGCGGTCGATCGGGGGTGGAGACGGCCTCACGGGCGCGCACCACGGCGTCCTCGTCGGAGCGTCGCGGCTTCTAGAGCACTTGCCGACCGTGTCACTCACGCACGTAGGTGCGCAGGAAGCTCACCTCCGGCACCTGGGCGCACTCGGAGTTGGGCCTTCTTGCGCGCCAGGTAGGTCTCCATGGAGATCTCTCGGGGATGTCCCCCCACGAGGGTAGTCGGCCTTGCGGGCCCAGGCGCGGCACGTCCTCCAGCTCGCACCCACGAGGCGGACCTCGTCGGGAGGCCGGTGACCTCGGCGTCGGCGGCAGCGCACCGGACAGCGTGCGGTCAGGCCGTCGACGTCGTCGAGGCGAGGCTCGACGATGGTGAAGATGCGTTCGTGGCTGGCGGTGACCTGCGACTCCAGGACGGAGGCGCCGGCGGCCTCAACGGCCTGAGACCTGGGCGATGAGGGGCCTCGGCGGCCCTCACGTGACGGAGTGGCGGGGACGAGCTCGAAGAGCTGGAGCGACATGGCGGCTCCTTTCCGTGGGTGTGCGTACCAACCTTGCGGTCCGTCCGGGTATTCCCGCTGGCTCCGGTGAACCAGGGACGTGCTCGCTTCGTGGACACACCGCGGGGAGAGCACCGCGTGCCGGACGACGTCGCCACTCAGCGCCGTCTCCGGGCGAGGACGGTGCGCGAGTAGTCACCGTGCGTCCGTATCTCTCGCTGTCTCTCGCCCCGGTGAGGTGTCGACCGAGCCGTGACGGGGACGAGCGAAGGACCTGCGGTCTCCTTCCACGCGCCGGCCGGGAACTGCCGAGTTCAGCATCTCCAGGCTCCTCCGCTGTGAGCCGGCAGGGACATGGCAGGGGCGTTCTCCCTCACCCGGTCCGCTCTACGCGTTTCCGGGGATGGGGAACGACGTCGTCGCCCTGGGACAACAGCCACGCGAGGGCGACCTGGGCCGTTGTCATGTCCCAGGACCTTGCGAGGGTGAGTGAGCGCCGCAACCTGACTCAGGTTGGCACTGAGATGATCGCCGTTGAACCTGGGAGTCGTTCGCCCGGAAGGGAGCTGTCGGCGACGGTGCCGCATCGATTCGCCCGCTGAGCAGCCCGCGGCCCAGAGGGCTGTACGGCGCAGGCCGACTCCGAGGTCCCGGGCGGCGGGCACGATGCTGAGCTCCGGCTCGCGCCACATGAGCGATCCACTCCATCTGCACTGCTGCGATGGGGTGAACGGCGTGGCGCGCCTGAGCTCCTCAGGCGTCACCTCTGACACCCCGAGATGGCGGACCTTGCGCCAGGCGACCAGGTCAGCCATGGCTGCGATGGACTCCTCGATCGGAACCTGCGGGTCCACGCGGTGCAGGTGTACGGGTCGATGGTCTCCATTCCCAGCCGGCGCAACGATGCGTCGCAGTAGGCGGCGATGCGGCTGGATGAGCATCCAGCTGGACCCCGCCCTCGCGTCGGACGATGCCGAGCTTCGTGGCGATCTGAAGACTGTCGCGTGCGATGCCGCTGGTGGAGACGGCTCTGCCGACGATCTCCTCATTGTGGCCCTGCCCGTAGCTCATGGCGGTGTCGAGCATCGTGATGCCGGAGTCGAGGGCTGCATGGATGCCGACAGGGACTCTCCGTCGTCGGCTGGACCGTACCCTGGGACAGGCCCATGCAGCCGAGTCCCAGGGGCGGAGGTTTCCAGGGCGCCCAGATGGTGGATCGTGGTGTCTGCGGATTCGATGAATGTCATACCTGAACGGTAGGTATCTCGACTTCTATACGTCCAAGACTGAGTTCACATGCATCCCATATCGATTTAATATGGTGAGGTGGAACTGCGATATCTGCGGTCATTCGAGGGCGATCGTGCGGTGCGGTGGGTTCTGCAGGGCGGCTGCCGACCTCCACCTGGCTCAGCCCGTCGTCTCCGCCCACATCAAGCGGTTGGAGCTGGAGCTGGGAGCGACGCTGCTGCACCGCGCTCGACCGGTGTCCCTCAGCGCCGCCGGGGAGTCCTTCCTGCCGCCCGTGCGTCGAGCCTGGCGAGTCTTGATGAGGGGCGGGCCGTGCGCTGCCTTCCGGTCCGTGTCCGTCGGGCACGTCAGAGTAGCTGCGACGTTGCTCCTGGGCGGGTTCGACCTCGTGAGTACGATCAGTCGGTTTCGGCTGAGGGTATCCGGGGTCACGGTGTCGCTGCGCAGGCTCATCGCCGACCTGCTCGAAGAGCTTCATCGAGGACGGGTCGACGTCGTCGTCGGTCCTGTGGGGGAGCAGTGGGAGCAGGAAGGATCTCGTCGTACCGAGATCGCGGACGAACAGCTGGTCCTCATCACCCCGCTATCGACTGCTCGGCGGGTGGAGCTCATTGGCCGATGTGGTGGACGAACCGTTCGTGTGCCTGTCCTCGGACAGTGGACTGCGACGTTTGCTGAATACAGCATTCAGTGCGATCGATGCGGTGCCGCGGGTGGAGTTTGAGACGCACAGCCCGGCCAGTATCCGTGAGATGGTGGCGGCCGGCCTGGGGTGCGCGCTGATCGCGCAGTCGGCCGTGGACAAGGAGGGCCGGACGTTCAGGTCCACTGCATCCCGGGGCTTCCTCCGCATCCGCCGATCGCCGCGATATCGGCGTCGGACGCGGCCCCGCCCATCGCCCGATTCGTCGATGAGCTGACAGCTGCGCGTTCTGCCTCGCGTACGGCAGGTGCGCCGCCGCCGGCTTGAGGCTGACGGCCGTGCGCCCGTTACGCTGTCACTCGTGAATGAGCTCGACAGCGTCAGCAGCAACGGAACCCCGGCCTGGGACAGCGCCCGCTACCTGCGGGAGATCCTCAAGGCCCCCGTCTACGAGGCGGCCGAGACACGCCCCTGCAGGAGATGCCGACCCTGTCGGCACCGCCTGGGCAACACCGTCGAGGTCAAGCGCGAGGACCTCCAGTCGGTCCCTCCTTCAAGATCCGCGGCGCCTACAACGCCATGCGCTCCCTGAGCCCGGCCGAGCGCGAGCGCGGCGTCGTCACCGCCTCGGCCGGCAGCCACGCCCAGGGCGTGGCCGCTCCGCCGCCCTGCTGGGGATGAGCGCCATCATCGTCATGCCCACCGTCACCCCCCAGATCAAGGTCGACGCCGTTCGCGCCCTGGGCGGCGAGGTCCGCCTCCACGGGGACAACTTCGACGCCGCCAAGGCCGAGGCCACCCGCCTGGCCGAGGTCGAGGGCCACTCCTACATCGCCCCCTTCGACGACCCCCGTGTCATCGCCGGTCAGGGCACCATCGGCCTGGAGCTCATTCAGCAGGACGCCCACCTCGACCGCGTCTTCGTGCCCGTGGGCGGAGCGGCCTGGCGGCCGGCGTCGCCGTCCTCATCAAGCAGCTCATGCCCGGCATCAAGGTCATCGGCGTCGAGCACGAGGAGTCGGCCTGCCTCAAGGCCGCCCTGCTGGGCGGTGAGCCCATCACCCTGCACCACGTGGGCCTGTTCGCCGAAGGAGTGGCCGTGCGCCGCATCGGTGAGGAGACCTTCCGCATGTGCCGCGGCCCTGCTCGACGACGTCGTCACCGTCTCCTCCGACGAGGACCTCCGCCGCCGTGCGGAGACGTCTTCGACGACGTGCGCGCCATCTCCGAGCCCTCCGGGGCCCTGGCCTGGCGAGACTCTCAAGCGCTACGTCGCCGAGCACCACCTGGCCGGCGAGCGCCTCGCCTTCGTCCTGTCCGGCGCCAGCCTCAACTTCCACCAGCTGCGCTACATCTCCGAGCGCAGCGAGATCGAGTGAGCAGCGTGAGGCCATCCTCGGGTCACCATCCCCGAGGAGCAGGAGCTCCTTCCTGCGCTTCCGCCTCGGTCCTAGGGGGCCCGCTCGGTCATCGAGTTCAACTACCGCCTCTCCGCAGCCCGCACCGAGACCGACCCCGCCCGCATCTTCGTGGGCGTGCGCATCGCCCGGCGCCAGGAGCGCGCCGAGATCGTGGCGGACCTGGAGGAGGCCGGCTACGACGTCGTCGACCTCACCGACGACAGAGCTCGCCAAGGTCACGTGCGCTCCATGATCGGCGGGCGTGCCACCCCGGGCGTGCCCGAGCGCCTCTTCTCCTTCCTCTTCCCCGAGTCGCCCGGGGCGCTGGCCCACTTCCTTCAGGTGCTGGGCACCCGTTGGAACATCACTTTGTTCCACTACCGCACCGACGGCGCCGACTACGGCCGCATCCTGTGCGCCTTCGCGGCCGGTCCCGACGACGTCGAGCTGACCGAGCACATGGACCGTCTCGGCTACTCCTACAACGAGGAGACCGGCGACCCCGCCTTCCGCTTCTTCCTGGCCCGATGATCCGTGACAAATTCGCGGCTCCACCCGTCCTCACAGGTGGGGCGCGGACGGGTGGGCCTGTGTTGTGGCAGGCATCATGCAATAAGGGCTCGCTGTTTCTGTTGAAACTCCCATAATGTTATCGCCACATCATTTGTCGCGGCCGGGCGTGCCATAGGAGTCTCCGCCTGACCCAGCCCCGACCCGGCTCATCTCGACCAGGAGAAAAATATGACCCGTCTTGCCGTCGTCGTCGGTTCCGTCCGCCCCAACCGCGTGGGTGGCTCCATCGCCCAGTGGGTCGTCGACCAGGCCAACACGATCGAGGGCGTCGAGGCCGAGATCGTCGACATCAGCCCTCCTTCAACCTGCCCCTGTTCGCCGAGGAGATCCCCCGCGCATGGCCGTCCCCAGCGACCCGGCCGGCGCCGCCTTCGACGAGGCCTGAAGTCCTTCGACGCGCTGATCTTCGTCACCCCCAGTACAACTTCTCCATCCCCGGCGCTGAAGAACGCCATCGACTTCCTCCAGCCCGGCGCCGTAGCTAACAAGGGGCGTGGGCGTGGTCGGCTACTCCTACAGCGTCGGTATCCGTGCCGTCAGCCACCTCCAGCAGATCCTCCAGGGCATGGGCGCCACCGTCGTGGCCTCAACGTGTTCCTGTCGCTCAACACCGACTTCGCCGACGGCGCCTTCTCGCCGGCCTCCTTCCGACGCCGAGGTGCCGGCCATGGTGCGCGACGTCGTCGCCCACTCCGACGCCCTGGCCTCCCTGCGCTGAGGACTCCGAACTCGGCTGCCCGGCTGAGCCGGAGGATGCCAGTCCACCACGTCGCCGTCGGCGGTACCTGCAGGGTGCCCCGGCGGCGACGTCGTTCGTGCGGCGGCTGCCGGGGCGCGGCATGACGGGTGGGTAGGGTTTCCCCATGACTGAGCGCAGCGAGCGAGGCGGTTCCCACCGGGACGACAGAGGCGGACACGGCGAGCGCAGGTACCGGGGAGGCTCCGGCGGTGGGTGACAGAGGCGACCGCGGCTACCGTGGTGGCGACCGTGGCTATCGAGGGCGGCTCGGGTGGCGGTCGCGGAGGGCCACCGCAGGCTGAGTGACCGCGGCTACCGGGATGGTGAGCGCGGCCGCTCGCGCCGCGTCTACGACGACGAGCCCCGCGACGGCCTCCTGGCCGACCTCGTCGGCCACCTCCACGCCCTCGATGGGACGCTCCTACGCCGCCTACAAGGCGATCGTCGGACAGTACCGGGCGCCCGCCGGCTGGTTCCTGCACATCGACCGCGTCAGTCCGACCTACGCCCCGCCCGCGCATCCCACGTGGACGTGCCCACCGACCTGCACGGGCTGGAGCTGCTCGACGAGGCCGACCTGCTGGCCGACGTCGACCGGCGCCTGGCCGTGGGCGACTTCCTCACCCGCGAGCTGCACGCCGGATTCCGCGGCACGGCGCTGTCCATCGCCTCCCCGGGCCAGGAGATCCTGCAGCGTTCCAGCATCATTCTGCGCCCCGACGAGAAGAAGGAGGGGCCGGCTGGATCCTGGAGGCCCGCGCCCGCCTGGCCCTGCCCGCCCAGGGGCCGCTCCATCCAGGGGCACGAGGCCTCCCGGATCGTGGGGCGCGACCTCGTGCGCGAGCTCGAGGAGGCCATGGACCTCACCGGCGAGCGGGGCGACCGGCTCGTGCGCCACATCGCCACCCTCGAGGACCACCGGGCCCTGACCGCGACGGCAGCCCGCAACGGCTGGGTGTCCTTCCTCGCCGACGGTTCCGTCCTGCCGCGCCGCTCCGGGGTGAGCGACGAGCCCCTGGACGGCGGCGTCCCCTCGAGGCCCCCAGAGTCCATGGCCGCCACGGTGGGCTCCCACGCACGGGACGGTGCGCGGCACCGTCGTCGAGGCGGGCGTCAACGTCATCGTCGGAGGCGGCTACCACGGCAAGTCCACGCTGCTGAGTGCCATCGAGCGCGGCGTCTACCCGCACGTGCCCGGGGACGGGCGCGAGCTCGTCGCCACGGTCCCCGACGCGGTCAAAGGTGCGGGCCGCCGACGGGCGCGCCGTGACCGGCGTCGACCTGACCCCTTCATCTCCACCTGCCGGCCGGGCGCGACACCGCCTCCTTCACCACCCGCAACGCCTCGGGATCCACCTCCCAGGCCGCCTCCATCATCGAGGGCCGTCGAGGCCCGGCTCCACCGTGCTGCTGCTGGACGAGGGACACCTCCGCCACGAACCTGCTCATCCGCGACTCGCGCATGCGCGAGCTGGTAGCCGCCGACCGCGAGCCCATCACCCCCTGGTGGACCGCATCGCCGCGCTGTTCCGCCAGCGTGGCGTCTCCACGGTCATGGTCATGGGCGGCTCCGGGGACTACCTGGACGTGGCAGACCGGGTCCTGCTCATGGACGCCTACCACCTGCGCGACGTCACCGAGCAGGCCCGCCGGGTCGTGGCCGACCAGCCCCGGCCCTCACCGAGCTGGAGGACTTCGCCGCGCCTCGGCAGCGCGTCCCCGAGCCCCGCCCGCCGCGCACCCGCCGGGGACCGGTGCGCACCCGCGCCCAGGGCACCTCCACCCTCGTCCTGGACCGGGAGGACATCGACATCTCCGACGTCGGCGGCGTCACCGACCCGGGCAGGCCGAGGCCATCGCCTACGCCCTGCGTGCCCTGCTGGAGCAGCGCTTCGACGGGGTCTCCCGCTGCGCGAGTGCCTGGACGACCTGAGGGCCCCTGCTCGATGAGGGAGGGGCCTGGACGCCCTGACCGACGAGCGCGAGCGGCCCGCCTTCCCTCGTGCGCCCCACGCATGGTCGACGTCGGCGCGGCCGTCAGCCGCTACCGCAAGCTCGAGGCTGGCCGACCGGCGGGGCGAGGACTGACGAGGGCGAGCAGCTGACCGCCGGTCTCCCAGCCGCACTTCAACAAAAACTTCACAAACGACGCGGCTCCGGGTCGTTTCTGAAGATTCGGTCGAAGTGATCCACGATGCCGGTGTCTCACAACGACGCCGCCGGCCCCTGTTTCCACAGGAAGGCAAGTGCTCCGGGGAGCGTCAGGGGCGCCGCGGGCAGCATAGGGGATGACCACCGCGATCTCCTCCCCGCCCCTGTCCGACGGCGGGTCCCTGCGCCCGCTGATGTGGAACGAGACCGGGCTCGACGGCGCCGCGTGCGCGCGCCCGGACCTCAGCCACGACTGGCTGCGTGTCGCCGCTGGTGTCTACGCGCCCCGTGCGGCCTGGCAGGAGGCTGCGTGGATGGAGCGCTACGAGCTGCTGCTCGAGGCGGCGCGCCGGAAGTACGGTGACGAGCTGGTGCTGGCAGGCGCCTCCGCTGTCGCCGCTTATGGGCTGCCACTGGTGGGGACGGTTCTGCGCCGGGTGGAGGTCGTGGACGGACACCCCGGCCGGGTGCGGACCTCCTTGCTGAGGCGCCACGTCCGGCGCCCCGGCACCGAGGTCGTCAGAGTGGGCGGGCATCTCGCCGTCGCGTTGCCGGACTCACTCATTGACCTGGCTCGGTGGAACGGCCTCATGGCGGGGGTCGCCGCCATGGATGCGGCCCTGCACAACGGACTGTGCTCCGCGGAGGGCCTGGAGGAGGCGCTGGCGCGTATGCCCGAGACGGCACGTGGCGGCCCTCGTGCTCGGCAGGCCGTGCGCTTGGCCGACGGCCGCTCCGAGTCGCCGGGCGAGTCGATGTCGCGCGTGCGCATGTGGGAGCACCGGCTTCCCAAGCCGGACCTGCAGGTGAGTGTGCGGGTCGGGTCGGAGCTCTACATCCTGGACTTCTACTGGCCGGACTATGGGGTGGCCGGGGAGTTCGACGGTCGGGTCAAGTACCGGTCGGCCTCCTTCAGGCAGGACCCGGAGGGATGTCGTGTGGCGTGAGAAGCTCCGGGAGGACGCGCTGCGGGCCTCGGGCTTGATGGTGGCCCGCTGGACATGGGCGCAGGCCTGGGGTGATGCCGGGGCGCAGATGCTGCGGCGGCTGTCCGCTGCCGGGGTCAGGCCCACTGGCCGACGCTGGTGAGCCCCTCCTCCTTCTCCCACCCTCACTTCGACTAAACTTCAGAATCGACCCGGAGCCGCGTCGATTCTGAAGTTTCTGTCGAAGTGAGTGGGCTAACGGCGGCTGCGCGGCTCGCGCTAGGCGGCTGAACCGGTCTACTGGTCCGGTACTCGGTGCGGTACTCGCTGGTGCGGGTGTGGATGAGGCGGGGGATCGAGATGGTCTTGTCGAAGCGGCCGTCGCGGTAGCCGGCCTGGAGATTGAACAGCACCATGAGTCGCAGCGCCATGGGGTTGCTCGTACGGGCCACGCGACGCAGCGTCGAGACGGGCATCTGGCGCAGGATGCTCGCGATCCTGCCGGCGTCGCGCCAGGTGGCCCGCACCGGGGGCACATTGAGGCGGTTGAGGGCCTCGACCTCGCGCAGGAAGAAGTCGGCGCCCTCCCTCTCGGCCGCGCGCCACCAGCCGGCGCGGTAGGGTGGCCTCGAGCTGCTTGACGGCGTCGCACAGGGCGTCGTAGTCGACACCGACGACCTCGGTGCGCAGCTCCTCGGCCCGGATCCGCTCCAGGGCGGCGTGCGCCAGCGGCAGGATGACCCGGGCGACGTCATCGACGGCGTTGTTGCGGGTGAGCCGGTCGACCTCCGGCAGGGGCTTGCCATCACGGGGCAGGCGCGCGTCGACCTCCTCCAGGTGCGCGACGGAGGTGCGCAGCTCGCCGGTGAGGCGGGCGGTGGAGCGCGGGACCCCCATGGCGATGAGCAGCTCGGTCGCGGCGCGCCACTGGAAGTCCCTGTCCTCAGACCAGTGGGTCTCCAAGGCCGTCCCTGCCGGAGACCGGTCCGGCGGGGTGCTCGTCTGCTGGCTGCTCATCGGGGTTGAGCCTCCTGTGGTGCGCAGGGAAACGGGTCAGGAAGTCGCGGGCGCTCACAGCTGGGAGTGCTGGCCTGCTGCCTGGAACAGCGTCTCAAGACAATGTGTGAGAACGCTGGTGATTGACCCTTCAAAGGCTGAGGTGGCGCCCTCAGGCCGGTGCGTCTTCTGGGTCCAGGATGTCCGTCTGGGCGGGCAGGTCCGTGATGCCGACCGGGCAGGTCACCCCGTTGGGGCCGTGGTTGCAGTAGCCGTTCGGGTTCTTGTGCAGGTAGGCCTGGTGGTAGTCCTCGAGCCAGGTAGTAGGGGCCAGCCGAACTCGGCCGGCGCGTCGGCGGCGTCCTCAATGGTGGTCACGCAGGTACCCAGGCCCAGGCGGGTCAGCTCGCTCTGGAAGGCCTCGCGGATCCGCACGGCCGCCTCGTGCTGGGCGGGCGTCGTCGTCCACACCGCCGAGCGGTACTGGGTGCCGACGTCGTTGCCGTGACGGTTCAGGTGCGTGGAGTCGTGGTTCTCCCAGAAGGCTCGCAGCAGGGTCTCCCCGCCCTCGCCGCAGACAGTCGGGTCGTAGACGACGCGCACCGTCTCGGCGTGACCGGTCGCCCCGGTGCACACCTCCTGGTACGTGGGGTTGGGTGTCTGACCGCCCATGTAGCCGACCGACGTCGAGACGACGCCGTCCTGGCGCCACAGGATCCGCTCCACGCCCCAGAAGCAGCCGGCCGCCAGATAGATGACCCGACTGCCCTCGGGCCACGGTCCGTCCAAGGGCGTGCCCAGCACCGGATGGTCCCCGGGGGCGGTCAGAACCGGCGTCTCGCGGCCGGCCGGCGCCGATCCGCTGAGTGAGTGACGAAGGGCGTTGAACATGAGAACACGGTACTGCGCCCCGCCTCTATTCCCGCCCGCGCTTCACTGACCGCGAGGAGAGGTCGGGGCGGAGGTCTGAGGGCAGGTGTCAGTCAGGAGCTCGGTGAGGGCTCCGGCCCGGATCCGTTCAGCTCCAGACGGGTGAAGGCTCGCTCGCGCCAGTCGAGGAAGCTCTGGAACCTGCCGGTGAGCAAGGCCTGAAGCTCCTCGCCGCTGTCGACGGCGACGATGTCCTGCCGCTGATCCTCCTCGCTCATACCTTGCGTGATGGCGCGCAGATTCTCAGCGGTGTGGTTCCCTCGCGGGACGATGTAGCTGGGGCCTCCCTGAGGGTTGACGATCATGAAGCCCGCCGAGACGCACAGATCAAAGATGAAGTCGCACTCACCGGCGGTGAGGTGGGCGTGCCCGGTCCCCGCCGTCATCGCCTCATCCTCCTCGAGCACATTGGAGAAGTGGAAGTCCTGGAGCCCATCGACATTGATGTCGGTTCCGTCCTCGTTGAGCAGCGTCGCGAACGAGGACCGGTCTGCGCCGGAGGCTGGGATGATCTTCATGTGCATTCGACGCCGTCGCAAGAACTCCTGCACGCCGTCGCGATCCGGATCGACGAGTCGGTCTCCGTCGATCTTGTACAGATAGAGAGAGAAGCCCATGGGTGGATACGTCCTGTCCGTGGTTGGAGTCCTCGTTTTTACGGAATGCGCGTCTACTCGTACTTTAATGCGGCTTGCATTTCCTGCCAGCTGTTGGCAACAATAACTCAATCTCACCTCGGTCTGCGTCATCCCTCACCTCTTGCGGCAGCTGGTCTGATCCGGTGATTCCCGTCCGGGATCACGAACAGCAGGGCACGTCCACGTGAACGAGGAGGAAGCTCGTCGAGACGCACAGGTCAGAGCAGTTCGCACTCGTCATCGCTGAGATGGGCGTGCAATGGCGCTCAGCTCCGAGTCGTGAATGGAGGGGTCGGAGAGGATGAGATCTCGTGGGTAGCCGTCGTCGAATAACAGTACCGACCCGTCGGCGTTCGCCAGGTGTGTGGTGTCGCTGGAGTGTGTGCTGCGCTGAAGGCTCAGCCCTCGGCGCTCAGAAGTTCCACAACCCCGCTTGTCGCCCCCGATGCTGCGTCCATCGCTGAATCTGTCAGAAAATACATGGCATAAACCCATGGGACTCTCCTCGCACCATCTCAGGGGTTGGTTGTTTTCCTGGGTGTCCATAGAGTCGAGCCGGGCGCTTTCGCGCAGCCCCACGAATCCCGGTGGGCTGCGCGAGAAACGCCCGGCTCGGTGAGGCGGGTTCAGACCCGCTCGACCTGACGATCTCGGCCTTGATCTTCCGGCCCGTCGCCTCGAGGAGACGGGTGTCGCCCGCACGGTGCCCCATGAGGGCCTGACCCAGTGGGGGCGTCGGGGAGGAAGACCTGACGCCATCGGGCACGTCCTCGGTGATCTCCCGACCGCCCAGGGCGAAGACCTGCTCCTGCCGGCCACCTTCGCGGTGACGATGGTGCCGGCTGAGACCGAGCCGTCGTCGGCCGCCTCGCCGATCTGTGCGTTCTCCAGGGTCTCCTCAGAGCTGGATGATGCGCGCCTCGTTGAGCCCCGCCTCTGCGGGCGGCGTGGTAGCCGGCGTTCTCCGCAGGTCACCCCTCCTGGCGGGCCGCCTCACGCGCTGGGCGATCTCCTTGCGCTCGGTCGTCTTGCGGTGCTCGAGCTCGGTGGACAGTCGGTCGTAGGCCTCCTGGGTGAGCCAGGTGCCCCTGTGACTCGCTCGGACATGGGTCCTCCTTGGATGACTGGTGCTGGTCGCTCGGCAGCCGGTCGGGTCACCGACGACGACACCCGGCGGCTCCTCGTAGGGCCCGACCGGCTTTGAAGCGCGAGTCTACGCCGCAGCCTGGGGATGCTGTGTAGTTGGCGAGGTGCTGGAATATTCCGGGTCCGCGGTCGGGTGCCGAGGCGGGGTGAATCTCGCCGGCCCGCCTGATCGGCGGCGTCGCGGGGGTCGGAAGACTCGGTGGGTAAAGCGCTCGGCTCGACGGTGTGGCGGCCCGTGCACCGGGCCTGGCGGCCTCTGGGGTCGCCTCACGGTCGGCTCCGCCCCTCTAGCGCACAACCGCCAGGAAGCAGGCCACGCACTGGCAGGGCCCATGCGGCCACGGTGCACACGTGGAAGATCTCGTGGAAGCCGAACCAGCGCGGCGAGGGGTCGGGCGTCTTGCGCGCGTAGACGACGGCACCCAGCGTGTAGGTCACGCCCCGGCCACCAGCAGCCACACGATCGCGGGGCCGCCTTCCCGCCAGAACTGCGGCGGGAACCAGACCGCCACCCAGCGGGATGATGTAGAGGGCGGTGGTGAACCAGCGCGGAGGCGTGCATCCGACAACAGGTTCGTGGCCGTGCCGATCGCGGCTCCGCCCACACGATCCCCAGGACCAGGGTGGCCGTGCGCGTCGGCAGCAGCGCCGCCGACAGGGGCGTGTGGGTGCCGACGATGAGCAGGTAGATGTTCGCGTGGTCGATCCGCCGCAGCGTGGCCGCCACCTTCGCGGGCCAGTGCCCGGTGCCGATGTGGTAGACGCCGGAGTTGGCGAACAGCAGCAGCGAGCAGGTCAGGGTAGACGGCACAGGCCCACTTCAGGCCCGCTCCCGGCGCCAGCACCGTCAGCACGATGCGGGCAGCCAGGGCCAGTGGCGCTGTGCCGGCGTGGATCCACCCGCGCAGCCTCGGCTGACGGCGGCGATGACGCCGCCCTAGCGCTCGTGGACGCGGAGCGGCGCGAGGCCGGCGGCGTCGATGGCGATGTCGGTGACATGGGCGTGAGCGTCCTTCTGGGTGGCGTGGGCTGAGCCGGGACCGGTTCTGAACCTCACGACCCCGTAGGTTACGTGAGCGTAGGGTTGTGGTGGTAGCGGTCCGGACGGTGATGTGACGCGGCAGGCACGATCACGTGCCTCGAGGTTCCTCGGCCGTCGTCGCCTGAGCCGGTGCGGTCGCGCGTCCTCGCATGACTCCGTTGTGCCCCGTAACCCTGGATGAACCTGATGACCGGATTTGACCCGGCTGTTAGCCGACTCGTCCAGCACGAGGAGGGCATCGCGCGATAGCGTTGGAGATGGCCCCGAGCCGTCGGGCCCCGTCCCCCATCAATCCCCACCGAGGAGTCCCGAGGAACACGGCATGCAGGCGACAACCTCCTCACGACATCTACGAGCGCCGGCTGGCTGCGCGCATCGACCCGGCCACGGTGCCCCACCACGTGGGTGTCATCCTCGACGGCAACCGGCGCTGGGCCAAGTCCATGGGTTCGGGGCCGCGCAGGGCTCACAAGCGAGGCGCGGACAAGATCGAGGAGTTCCTCGGGTGGGCCGAGCAGATGGGGGTCCAGGTCGTCACCCTGTGGCTGCTGAGCACCGACAACCTCTCCTGAGACCCGGCCGAGCCTCACCCTGCGGACATCATCGCCCTCACGCCGTCGACGGTCGCCGGAGACCGGGCCGCTGGAGCCTGCGTCTCGTGGGCGCGTCGACCTCCTGCCCGAGCCGCTGGCCGAGCGCCTGCGCGCTGCGCCGTCGTCCGTTCCCGGCCCGCGAGCGCCGGGGCCTCCCGAGTCGGACGGGGCGTGCGGGTCATGCGGTCAAGACCGCCGAGGTCGAGGATCGGCGCATGCAGGTCAATATCGCCGTCGGCTACGGGGGCCGCCAGGAGATCGCCGGACGCCGTGCGCGAGCTGCTGCGCGAGCGGGCACGCCGCCGGGGCGAGCCTGGAGGAGGTGGCCGCCTCGCTCAGCGAGGAGGACATCACCGAGCACCTCTACACCAGAGGCCAGCCAGACTCCGACCTGGTCATCCGCACCTCGGGCGAGCAGCGGCTCTCCGGATTCCTCCCTGTGGCAGTCGGTGCACCCGAGTACTACTTCTGCGAGGTCAACTGGCCGGCCTTCCGACGCGTGGACTTCCTGCGGGCGCTGCGCGACTTCGCCGGCCGGGAGCGACGCCTGGGCAGGTAGCCGGGCCGGTTGCGCCGCGCCGGGTGCCGCCGCACCGAAACCGCGGAGGGAGCGCCTGGAAGGAGCCGCAGCGCAGGTGACAATACGGGCGTGACGAGCGGTGAATCCCACCTGCCCCGAGGCCCGAGCAGCAGTGCGGGGCGCAGGTGGTGCGGGCAGTGCGGTGGCGGGAGGGTCCGGCGCCGCTGGTCTTCGTCGCCTGCCTTCTCCCAGTACCTCGGTGCGGGCCTGGCCGTCTCCTGTTCTCGCCTGCACGCCCTCGACGACGGTGGCCTGGTTGCGCCTGGTGGTGGGCGCTGTCGTGCTCCTGGCGCTCCGACGCCCGTGGCGCCGGAGCTGGAGCGCGTCGGGCTCTGGCGCTGGCTGCCGCCTTTGGGACGGCCACCGCCACCATGAACGTCATCTTCTACGCGGCGATCTCACTGCTTCCGCTGGAACGGTCGTCTCCCGAGTTCCTCGGACCGGTCGCCGTCGCCGCCGTCACGGGGCGCGGGTGGCGACCGCGCTTGGCCGCGCGCCACGCCCCACGCGCGCTGTGGGAGCGGGGTCCTGGGGTGTGGCGGGATCTCGGGCAGATGAGCTTCCCGGTCCGGGCGCCGCCCGGCCTGGCTGGTGCCCCGGTCCCGGCGCGCGTCGACTCACCGACGCCCTGCGCCGTCGAGCCGCGTACGCCGGCACCTCACGCACCGACGCGCACGCTGCCAGCGACACGCGCCGGCGTGCTCGCGGTCCCAAACGACAGGGATCCTCGTGGCCGCACACCGCACCCCCGCCTCACACCGCTTCGCCTCGGGAAGACCCCGGCCGCGGTGTGAGGCCACCTTCGCTCGACCTCGGCGTGGACTCGAACCGCCGCCGACCTCGACGCCCTGCGGCTTCACCGCGCCCCTTCCCCATCCAGGCCGCCACCCTGCCCGGACACCTCGCCGGGCGCGACGTGCTCGGCCGCGGCGCACTCGGCTCGGGCAAGACCCCGGCCTTCAGCCCTGCCGCTGGTTCAGCGCCCTGGCGCAGCAGGACAAGGCCCGCCCCTGGCCAATCCCCATCGGGCTGGTCCTGGGCACCCACCCGCGAGCTCGCCCTCCAGATCGCCGAGGTCATCGAGCCTCTGGCCCGCGTGGTCGACATGGATGTGACCACCATCTTCGGCGGCGTCTCGGCCAAGCCCCAGGAGAAGGCCCTCAAGGCGGGGGTCGACGTCGTCGTCGCCTGCCCCGGCAGGCTCCTGGACCTCATGGGGCAGGGTCGTCAGCCTCGACGAGGTCGAGATCACCGTCCTGGACGAGGCCGACCACATGGCCGACCTCGGCTTCCTGCCGGGCGTCCGCCGCATCCTGCGCGCCACCCCGCAGCGCGGCCAGCGCCTGCTGTTCTCCGCCACCCCTGGACAACGGCGTGGACACCCTGGTCAAGGAGTTCCTCCACAACCCGCTGCAGCACCTGTGGACCCTCGACCTCGCCGTGGACGCCGCGACCCACCGCGTGTGGATGGTCGCGGACAAGACCGCCAAGGACGGCATCGTGCGGCGCCTGGCCTCCGGGGAGGGGCAGCGCATCCTGTTCACCCGCACCAAGCACCTCGCCCGGCGCCTGGCCCGCAAGCTCGTCCAGGCAGGGATCCCCGCCGTCGAGCTGCAGGGCAACATGAGCCAGAAGGCGCGCGAGCGCGCCATGCGGGCCTTCTCCACGGGGCAGGTCCACGTCATGGTCGCCACCGACATCGCCGCCCGGGGATCGACGTCTCCGGCGTCGAGCCCGTCGTCCACGTCGACCCGCCCGCCGAGCACAAGGCCTACTTTGCACCGCTCGGGCCGCACCGCTCATGCCGGGGCTGCCGGGAGCGTCATCACCTCGTCCTGCCCGGAGCAGAAGCACGATGCAGGGCCTGCTCAAGAAGGCGCGGGATCCGTGCGGACATCGAGCGCATCCGTCCCGACGACGACGCCGTGTCCGCCCTCGTGGGGCAGGTCGCCGAGGCTGTTGCACCGGGAGGACATGCCCGAGGGCGTGGCTATCAAGGGCGCGGCAGCCCCAGCGGGCGGGCCTCACCGGCGGTCGGGACACGGTCACGGAGAAGCGGGACGCAGTCGGTCCGGTCGCGCAGGTCGCGGCGGGGAGCGCGGCGGGAACGGCGGGCGCGGTGCGAAGCGGCGCGGCGAGTGGTGAGCGGGGCTCGGGCAGCCCTCCGGCCGGGGTGGCCGTAGCGGTGGGAGCTCGTAGGCACGGATCCGCAGGCCGCGGGGCCAAGGAGGCCAGGGAAGTCCCGCCTGACGCCTTGCGGTAGACGGCATTCGGCGCGAGGTGCTGGGCGTCGACGATGCCGTGCTTGCGACGAGCCCCCCGTACCCGCAATGGTGAGCGGCGTCGTTGGTGGAGCAAGCCGGTCCTGGCTCGGGCCGGGCGGAAGTGGGGCGTCAGTGCTACCGTCGAGTGGCTGACGGCAATTGGGAGGGTGGCTGGAGAGCGTGGCAGTGCACCTTTCACGGCGAGCTCTGACCGGAGTGATGACGGGTCTCATCCTGGCCGGCTGCGCTCCTCGGGGGGCGCAGCGAGCGGCAGAGCACTCGACTCCGCCGTCGTACCTGCGCTCGCGCGGGGCCGGCGTTGCGCCGAGCCTGCGGCCGACGTCAGCAGACCTGTCGGTTCCTGCTGCGTTCTCCTACACCGATTCCGAGGGCGAGACCTCCGACTGCATCTTCTACGCGGCCACGGACGTGCCGGTCGGACTGGTCGTCTACCTCGACGGCGACGGGCAGTCCTTCCACAGTCAAGGGGAACCAGAGCCGGGACGAGAGGTCCCGGGAGGCCTGGCCGGCGTCGGGGAGTCGTCGAGGCGGCGAGCGCTCGTGGGTACGACGTGGTCTCGGTGCGATCTCCCGGAGACGACGGAATCTGGTGGCTGGAGGATCAGGACGGCAAGGTCCGCTACCTGGGAGGCGCTCTCGACTACGTGGTCGCCGAGTGCGGTGCCACCACTGGATCGGGTCTGGTTCGTGGGCTACCCGGGGATCGGAGTTCATCAGCCAGTGGTTCTTCCCGGTCTCACGCCGAGAGCATGGCGGGCGGGGCTTCCTGTCTCTTCGGGGTGGTGATGCGCCCGAGGAACAGGCGATGTTCTCCGACGGTGCCAAGGAGCGGCTCTCGCTGAACTGGGTGACCGGGACGCGCGACGTGCCAGCCAACAGCCTCGACGGATTCGACGGCATCGGGCACGCCAGGAACAGCTCCGACCTACTACCGAGCCGCGGGTTTCCGTCACACCTGGAACGAGTGGCCCGACGACGACCACGGCAGCATCACCGAGAGTTCGGTAGCTACGTCGGCCGTGTGCTCGATGCCGCTTCAAGCGGAAAAATGACCAAAGCTGCCTCGGAGGTTGGTCGGCGAGTCCCGGAGCAGTCCGTGATCAGTGAGGCGCGGTCCTCAGGGCCCGAGTATGTCATTGCGGCCGCGCGACCTGTGCTCACATCCGGCCATCTGGGCTGGCGCCGATCAAGCCCAGGTCGACATGAGCGTCCTCCCGCCTCCCGCTGGACGGGGCGTCCACCCCGCGTGATCGGTGCCACCCTGAGCTCACCGATTCCAGCAACCATCACGCAGCCCGAAAAGCTTGTGTCGGCGGGATGGTGGGAGGCGTCGCTGTCTGCGTCCCAGGAACGAGTAAGGCCTCGGTCCCTTCCGCCGAGGCCGGCACCCTGTGGGGCCG
>BNJS01003298.1_pt1 | contig 21228 bp, 25 predicted proteins | sample 8540461 | NCBI WGS metagenome assembly BNJS01 (sample SAMD00202454, study PRJDB9452) | human saliva metagenome | isolation source: human saliva | place: Japan | reverse complement strand
TTCTTGTTGCTTCATTTTGTGTGTTTGTTGGAATTGTTCTTCCGTTTGCGTACCTTGCATAACTAAACGATCGATCCACTCCTTTGCCTAGCCTCCATTTCTTTATTAATCATCCTTTCGCTGGCTTTCTTGCACTAATCTTTTTCAGTGTTTACCACACCTACTTTTCACTTGATACCACAACAGCAGCTGTATCGCTGGGTTTATGCGCACATACTCATCATGGCACCTGTAGCCATACTGCTTTCCACATTGATTTCACTCACTATACTCCTTTATTGTCCATGTGATTGGAATGATCTCATCCGTCAAATCCATACCAGCACGATCTGTAATGATGATTCGACCAGCACCAGTCTAACTGTCTGCTCTAGCTTATACTCGCACGAACACGAATATCTTCTAGAATGGCATCATGTAGGCTTGCACTTCATCCCGTTTTTACAATCGTTGTTCCCATTCTGCATCCCATAGTGCTCTCCTCACGGTGAACGCCTTAGCACCTCTTGTTGCGAATCCTACCTAATCCTTTTACAGATTGATCTCGCTGCACCCCCAAAGGCTTTTTGCCTGCTCAGTAGCATATGGCACTTAACTTTCTGCTGTGCTTCTGTCTGGGCAGGGTACCATCAGCTCAGCACTTTGGCTAGATCTTTCCATTGGTGGATCTTGCTCAGGCCATGACTCCGCTGTGCTAATAGTTCTGATAATCGTTTGTTCTTTCTTACAGTGATTTTGTTCCCAACGTTTTCGTTGCTTTCATCAATCGGCTTTTACTTTCATTTTCAGTTGTTACTACCCTGGTGTAAATTTACAATTTCTGCATCTGCTTCACTAGGGTTCTACTTTGTAATTTTACGATAGTCAACAATTCACGTTTGCTTGTGCCGCCAACTCTTGATTTAACTCAGCTTCACGCAATGCAATATTTTGTTTGTAGCCCTGATTCAAACTTTTTCAGTTAAATTCTGATTCTAAACTGTTTATTTTAGATGCTCTTTCGATTTCCCCACTCAGTACCCAATTTAGATCGAGCTCATCTTCTCTGTCCGTTGAGCCTCCAGTCGTAACAATTCTTTTTCTTTGTTTCATCATAACTATGAAAGTTTGGATGCTGTTTCTACCACCTCTGCAAACGTACAACCCCAATCCGTGGTCCTTGCAATACAGGTTGATGATGTACATAATAACCACTAATACTAGCAGCATACAAGTATACCTAATAAAGCGAAGATAGGTCCTTTTCCATTTGATGTTTACCTTATTTAGTTTCTGCTAGCTTTCTTTGCTCACTTGGTTCATGTAATATCAGTACCACCAAACAATACAGATTCACGGCTCAATACCACGCTAAGGCCTTTGCCATCAGCTACTGTTTTAGAAGCTTCATCTACACGTTTTTAGATTTTCTTGAATTGTTTGTTGCTTTTGCATCTTTGACGAAGTTCATTAGATAATTTAGCCTTACCTTTCTTCATCTAAATTAGCAGTTTTCATTAAATTCTTTTTGTAGTTCTTCATTATAGGCAGCATATTCTTGTTGTGCATCTTGCACTAAGTTTTGATTGCTTTCTACACTCGCTGCATATCAATACACCGATATTGCTCACTGCATTGAACCACCATGTCCTGCCATCTGTCATAGGCCAAAGCCCTACACTGATGACAAAAGAATGCCTACAATGATGGACACTGTTTTTACATTCTTTTTATTATTCAATAAACGCATCATAGTGTATCTACCTTCTTCCTTTATATTCGTCCTATTAGGCGTAACCATCGATCCTGGTCACCCCAGACATATTCTAATCGTAAATATTCATGTACATCATAGAAAGAGCAAACTCATAGCTTTGCAGTTATATCTCTTTCATATCTTGCATTCCAACGATTATCCAATATTTTGCATGCAAAACCACTGATGGTGATGATTCGGCAAATGGTATTGATAACCTACCTTTGTATCTTTTACTGAATTGATACCCATACGATGGGTCAAAAGACCACTTTCAAACGATTGGGTAAAAACTCTGTTTCTAAATACCAATCATGGGTCATCATGAACCCCCGTATACACTCGTAATCCTACAGAGTCCACCACGCCCCATATCCAAATACCCTTCTCTACGAAGGATATACTTAGAGGAATCCACGTAGAATGTGCTAATCTTGTCTCCGTACCTACTTCGAAGTTCTGGAGTCATGGTCACACCAAATTGCGTAACACCTCGACTTTTTGTTGAAAGTTCTTCTTGTATCTCCGATTTCTATCATCAACTGATGACGTCAGCTACAAACGACACAGCAGTCCCTCTAATTGTTGTAACTCGTCAGTATTGACGCATATTATAAAAAGAGCACGCTCGGTAATGTATTAGAGTGAATAGCCACAGCTGTACGACTGTACGCTATTTACCATGAGGGATACTAAATATACGGTAGCCTTTCGCATAATTCTCCTACCTACAGTCATTTTGTGGTGTAAATTCAGGAAGCGTTCCTTCTAATTCACTTCGAATTGACTTTTTGTGCTAATGGTGTAATCAATCTATGACTCTGTGGATGCTCCTAAAGAGCATTTGTCTCTAACTCGGGCTTTACATTTCCCTAAATCTCTATGTATGAGAGATTGTCCATAGGAGATATATTGCCCATAGATTCAAACTTAGTTTCTATAGATTGTACCACATTTCCATACGGGTTCTAAGGTGAAGTGAATATACATAGATTCACCAGTCATCCATAGATATAGATTTTTACCGTATATCCATAGAGATGCGATCCACACATCTGCATCGTTGCCTTTTCATGAGCCTCGCATAGATTCTCTGATTTTCAAGAACTCTCTTTACCTTGTATATAGAAGCTGCACCTTGAATACTAGCGACCATCTCGCTGTTTCAAGGCTTTTGGAATTGTTCCTGTTGTACTGTAGGTCCACATCCACAGTCTGAACAGGCGCTCCATAGACGAGAGGGAATCCCTAATGTAACCATTAGGAAAGCCCTCCTATCCATTGTTGTATACTCATCAATTGAATTGTCCACAAAGCTGAAAGTGGAATTTCTTTTGATCTTTACTAATACCATAGTCGATACGTACTGGACCAATTGGTGTTGTCACACGCACGCCGGCACCTACAGAAACATTAAATGTTTTAGAATGTTTGAACCAAGGTACATTTGGTGCATCCCATGCATCACCTAAATCTGTAAATAATGCACCGCTTACTTTATTCCAAATTGAGAGCTTGATATTCTGCTGATAAGTTGTGACATTTTTACCACGGTATTGATCATCCTCATAAGCGAAGAGAATCAGAACCACCGATTGTATATAATTGACTATATGGTAAATCACCCATTGCCCAACCTATATCGTGCACGGAAGGCAAGCACTTGTTTATTACCTACTTTTTATACGTTCTAGCTTCAGCCAGTGAATTTATAAGTTAAAGTCACCACCTAAGCCATGACCACCCCCATTGTAATGTACTGGATAAACGTTTACCATGTGTTGGTTTCGTATACATTATCACGGGAGTCGAATACTTTTTGCCAGCTAACGCTGTTTGTTGTGCCAAAGTTATCGTTTTAATATATACCATACTAGCAAACTTATAGCCTCTATTATTCCAACGATGATCCTGATCCAGACCGCACTACATCTGTATCATACTGAAACCACTGGAATCTTTTATTATCCCAAACATAAGTATCTTTACGATGCTCTAATGTGACATAATCACGAGTAAACTCACCTCGTTTGACGTCCTAAAGAAATATTGAAAAGCCATTAGATTTTCTGTCATAGGTAGCTTTCGATTGTCCTTTTTCGTTGTAATCTGTATATTCGTTTAATTGATTGTAGTAGGTTACCCTAAACGATGTACTTTTCTATCAATCCATGGACGCAAGTAGGAAACAGAGTAGTTTTTATAACTGCCGAGCCCAAACTCCCAGTGAACTTTCACTTTATCACCAGTACCACGTAAGTTTTTCTTCACCCACTTCTACAATACCTACAAATCCATCAGCATCAGAATAACCTGCACTCTAATGTAATCGTACCTGTTTTATGTTCTAGCACGTCCACTTCAATGTTTACCATTTTCTTCAGTGGAGCCTTGTGTTAAACGTACATTTACATCATCAAAAGAAACCTAAGTTATACACTTTTCTCAGATCGACGTACTAGAATTTATTAAATGGTTGTCCCACTTTTGGTTGAATTCGCGAGTAATCACTCGATCTTTTAGTCTTTTTATTACCATGTGGAGTAATACGTTCTACAATACCTTCTACTACAGATACGTGCTAATACTCATTGTCATCTACAGCCATATCTTTACATGGGCTAAGGTATATCCATCACGTTGGTACGCTGCGTTGATACCTTGTACTTTTTCACCAACGCAATAGTATTTAACTACGGTGTTTAGGTTGTACTCCCTAAATAGTTTACCAATACATCTGTTTTGTATACCGTGTTACCCTCTACACAGACACTCCTTTGATCACTGGGTTTAAGGTTACATGATATGCTACTTTTACACCTTCTGGTACTTCTGTAAATACTGGTGTAATTTCTGAAAGAACACCAGAACCACCTAAGTTAGCAATTTCTTTAGAGATTCCTTCTACTGTAACAGCATCACCAATTTTACCTTGTAATAAAGCAAAGGAAAGCCGGTTGATTTGCTTGGTCAAGACCTTCAATAGAAATATGAGTGATTGTTTTGCCTACATATTTTTGTAACTCCGCTTCAGTTAGGGATGTGAAATAACGAGCTTGTACTTGAGGAATCGCTGGTTTCCACCTGCCGCCTGTGCTTCTTCTAATTTATCACCACCGGCTTTTTGCTAATGGTTTTAACTTTGTCTGTTGTAGCCAAAGACGAGGTTATCCTCGCGTCTACGTTGCTCTTCCATAGCATCGGTGAGCTGCCTCAGATAATCCTTCACTGACTGCTGCGATGTTCGCTGCACCAGCCGCTACTGTATCTTGGCGTGTATGTCTTGTTGATATTTTGCTGATCATCCGCATGGACAATTTAATTGTTTTGCCACTTTCAGTTGTCAGTAGCATTGTCAACGTGAAATACTGGGGTTGCCTTTGGACAGCAAAGGTTAAGAATTTCTTATAAGATGGTTTCCCTTCATATATAGTTTTCCTCCTTAGAATATAAAAAGGTACTAATCTCATAAAATACGTCCTGGCTTTGCACTGCATGTACCCATGTCTTTCGAACTAATAGGGAGCAGGTGTTACCTCCACAGTTGGTGCGTGGTCACAACATGTTCTTGTTTTTCACAGTTTCCTACCTTCAGTTTCAGTTGTTCTACAGGTGGTGATTCTTTTACTAACCACTAGATACTGACGTCTGATTTCCACCTGCGTGTCAATGACAGGAGTGTTCGCGGTATTCCCTGTTTCATGTTGTGATAGCCAGCAATGTGTTGCTCTATAGATTCCCTACTAGTGCAATACTAGACACAGCTCGTTGTGCATAAGACACAATAGAAGGTTTGCCTTCATTCATCTGATTTCATCTCTGCTTGCGCTAGGAACAGGTGAGTTTCCTTTCACGCTTCCTTTGTGGCATACGATGTAGCTGCTGCATCTAACCCTAGCTACGAACCATGCAGATGCGTTTTTCCATGGAGTGTGATTACAGGTTCATACGTTCCTCCTTTCATAACTATATAATCGTAGTTAGAAAGAAAAAGTGAACCAATTTTTATTATCTTTACTATTATACCAATGAACCGCTATTTTTGCCTATTTTTCTGCTAACTTTCTATATAGTACTCCATAGGAATTTTAATGAAGAATCTCTTTCCTTGTTATTCAATGGTTTCCACAGTTAGCCAGATATCTTAATCTATGCTATACTTATTCATAGCATGTAAGGAGGTTCCTTATGGACATACTAATTAATATAGCTTCATTTCTAGTCAGCGTAGCATCTCTCTGTATCTTATACTCACGATTGAACCACACTAGCCACGGGTATTAAAACATCTAGGCGGATCGATCGATTTCAATTTATTATGGAGCATAATATTTCTTTCTACTCACTATGCACATATTTAATATGTTTATTCAACAACTATTAAACGCTGTTGTCATATTTACCTGCTTATTTTGTATTAAAGCTCTAGTCTTACTGGGATATATCATACTCTTACCTCTGGTATTATACCTTGTACATACGACGTCTCAACGACATCAGCTTGCCCGGCCGTTCCTTGGTATTCTATTAGGTCTATATAATCTGTACAAATTTGTATCTTCCATCTAAAAGAATATATACATCTGTACATCTATTATCATTTGTATCTTACACGGGTTCTTAGCTTGTTTCCTGGATCTACTGGAAAGTAATCGCTATAGTATGCCTAGTCGTTTTACCTATGTAAGCACAAGAAAGGATAGTGAGTATGGGACTTTTCGATTAGTTCCTCAAACTGCAGATCGCATTCATCAGCTACACTCCAGGTGGGTCAGTCATTGCAAGTAAAAATAACTTACAACTACAGAAAACAGGTCTATTCACGTATCGTGGTCGCTATGGTACGCAGCGTGAGTTTTACGATACAGATATTGATCGTATCGATAACAAAGAGGTGAGTCGCACCCATCGTGTCTTGCTCATTCAAGGTCGAGATACATGCCTTGCCACATTAGATGTACTTACTAACTTGAGTGAAATGACTTTATAAGCTTGGTTGAATCTCGTGGTACCGTAGACACGATTACGATCGACAACAACGTGGCTTGTGGTTATACAGCTGCTGTGAAAAGTGCCCTATCGATCTGGTCCCAGTGGAACCTACTTTCCCCATCCAAAGTAGGGGATGCATCAGATGATCGCGACCATATAGCTCGCACTGGATGACCTATCCTTCGTATCAAACAATTAAAAGAACTTCTTGACCTTGAGTGCCATTACAGACGAAGAGTTCCAACAGAGAAGAATTATTGAATAAAATCTAATGGCAAAAGGACTGTTGTCAGTGTTTTCATTCACTGGAACGGTCCTTTGTCATATATAATGTCTGTCTCTTCTCTTTTTACGGCATAATAATGCCACCAACTAGGTTCGATACATGATCGATGTGTTGGCTTTTCACAGATAAGCACTCATTTCACTAGCGATGATGCCAATAGCTCGTGGATCTACCATCGTTGCCGTCCCCACAGACACGATGTCAGCTCTACTAGCACATAAATTCTAAGGCATCTTCACCAGTCAGTGATGCCGCCCCCTATGATAGGGATTTCAATAGCTTGTGCCACTTGATGTGTTAAAGCGCAATGCCACTGGCTTTCACAGCTGGACCAGATAAACCACCATAGATATTCCCCAATAATGGTTTACGAGTCCGTAGATCTACAGACATCCCTAATAAGGTATTAATCATACTGATACCATCTGCGCCTGCTGCTTCTAGCACGAGCAATTTCTACGATATCTGTTACATTGGGTGATAGTTCATAATTACTGGCAAATCTGTATGCCCTTTTACCGCTTTACATACAGCAGCCGCACTCTCCGCCTGCACCAAATGCCATTCCTCCGCATTTTACATTAGGGACAACTAATGTTGACCTCTAAAGGCTAGCTACACCTTCAACGGTCAATGTTTTTGCCATATATTCGTACTCTTCTAGTGTATTACCAGAGATATTGGCAAAAATTGGTACATCATATTGTTTTAAAGTTTGGCAATATATCAGCTACGAACGCTTCTGCTCCTGGATTTTCTAATCCGATGCAGTTCAACACCCCCAGATGGTGTTTCAGCGATACGTACACCAGCATTACCAGGTCGAGCGGTAGGTGTTAAACCTTTTACCGAAATCGCCCCTACTCTCTGTATCAAGGTCTAAATATCCATCATATTCCAGTCCGAACCCAAAAGGTGCCCGATGCTGCTACGATAGGATTTTTCATGGAGATGCCACAGAACTCCACTGCTAATTTAGGATCTACAGTAGCCATTAGAAAAACACCTCCTCAGCAGGAATACAGGACCATCTTTACATACTTTATACTCGTGTACCACTTTTTGACCTTAGCATGCACAGCCTACGCAACCACCAGTACCACAACCCATGCGTTCCTCTAAGGACACTTGGCAAAGGCACTTCCCATTTGTTGAGCTACAGCAGCTACCCCTTTTCATCATTGGTGTGGACCACATGTCAAGAACCGCATGCAAAACTGCTCTTCTTTCATCAGCGTTTCCATCACAGACGTAGGATATCCTTTAGTGCCAGTGAGCCATCATCGGTGGTGATGTGTACAGTCACAGGACTATCTTTTAAATAAATCCGCCCAAAATGATTCACTGGCATTACGGAATCCTAATATCACATGAGCCTCTTGACCTGGTTGTAACCGATCAGCGATACATAGCATGGGAGCAATTCCAACACCACCACCCACTGATCAACTATGCGGTCTGCAGTGGTAAACAGCTTGACCCTAATGGTCCCCAAAGCAATCTAGGTATCCCCTTCTTGTAGCTGGTCATTACTCTAGTACCTTTTACCTACCACGATATAATAAGTCGATAGTACCTGCTTTCGCATCAAAGCCGGCATAACTGATAGAGTCTGCAGCCCAACAAGGGGCTGTCCCCCTGTACACGAACTATTACAAAACTGTCCTAGTTGTGCCTCTTTTTGCTTGTTTTGGGTGCATATATGGACATTCTCCATACATCACTGCCTATTTGGGTGTTATGAATCACTCGACCCATTTCTACATATCCACTCATTTATGATTACTCCATTTCATAATCTTGCACAGCATCTACTGTAATAGCATCACCTGCAGTAGCTCGACTAGCTACAACATGTAATACTTACGAGCTGTATCCAAAGATGTTAAGCATGGTACGCCCATTTCTACAGCTAAACGACGCAATTGGAATCCTCTCACGTTCTGGTTTGTTTTACCACAGGTTAGGGTATTTAGCATCAAATCTACTTTACCTTCACGAATAGCATCTGCACAGTTTGGACTGCCTTCAGATAGCTTATTCACTATAGTGCAATCTACACCGTGTTCTGTGAAATAACGACCAGTACCACCGTAGCTTGAATGTGGTACCCCAGTCGATAAAACCTTTTTGCCAGACGGGCTGCTTCTTCTTTATCACGATCGGCTACGGTCATCAAAATATTGCCTTTATCTGGAATGCGCATATTGGCTCCGTGAATCGCTTTGAACAAGGCATCTGCATAGGTACGGCCAATTCCCATTACTTCCCAGTAGATTTCATTTCTGGTCCTAGTGCAATTTCTACTAAGCCCATTTTTGAGAAGGAGAATACTGGTGCTTTTACAGCCACGTATGGACAGGCTACAGCACTAATCCAGTTGGTAATCCCAAGCTTTCTAAGGTTTCTCCCTAAAGCAATTCGTGTTGCATACTCCACCATATTGATACCAGTTACTTTACTAATGAAAGGCACTGTACGGCTAGAACGAGGTTCACTTCGATAACATGTAACTCATCATTAACCACAATATATTGAGATATTTGTACACCTTTTTAGCAACGCCCTTGAGCAATGCGACGAGTATAATCTACGATTTGATTCGTCAACTCTTCCGACAAATGTTGTGCTGGATATACCGCATAGAATCTCCAGAGTGTACCCTGCTCGTTCCACTTGTTCCATAATCACCGGAATGCATACATCGATACCATCAGAAATCGCATCTACTTCTACTTCCATGCCTACCATGTAGCGGTCGATTAACACTGGGCTGATCTTTCGATGCTACTACAGCTTCTTTTCATATAACGATCTAATTCTTGGTCATTATATACAATTTCCATAGCACGACCACCTGGTACATAAGACGGACGGACAATCAATGGATGTTGTAGGCGTTTTTACTGCTTCTAAAGGCTTCTTCGTCACTAGTTACCAAAGCGCACCACTGGACGAGGAATTTCCAATTTTGCCAACAATTCATCGAAAACGTTCACGGTCTTCTGCCATATCGATGCTGTCTACAGATGTGCCTAGAATATTTACACCTCTTGCAGTCAACGGTCCCGCTAAGTTAATGGCTGTTTGTCCACCGAACTGAGCGATAACCTCTGGATTCTCCTTGCGGATAATTTCCATCACATCATCTACTGTCAACGGTTCAAAGTACAAGCTATCAGATGTATCAAAATCTGTACCTTACTGTCTCTGGGTTGTTGTTAATATGATGGATTTCATACCAGCTTTACGTAATGCCCATGAGGAATGAACAGAGCAATAATCGAACTCTACCCTTGTCCGATACGAGATTGGACCGGAACCAAGAACGATAACGCTGTTTTCACCACGTGGTACTACTTCATCTTCTGTAGCATAGGCACTGTAATATATATGGCGTGTGCGCTTCAAATTCTGCGGCACAGGTATCTACGTATTTTATAGGTTGGATGAATATTCCATTCATTGCGTTTTGCCAACTACTTCTTCAACACTACAATTTGCATATCTAGCAATGACTTGGTCTGGGAAAGGTAACGCTTCGCAGTTTTTAAATTTGATTCTGTTACACCATTAGTAGCCAAATCTTTTTCTACTAATACAATATTTTTAATTTTTATTGATGAAGAAAGAATTTATTTTTGTAATGTAGCAAATTTTTCTACACTAATACCCACGAAGAGCTTGAGCGATGACGCAGAGACGTTCATCATCCACTAATTGTAATCGTTCAATCAGTTGCTCCAGGCGTTTCATGAGCAATCTTTTTCAGTTCAATATGATCTAATCCAATTTCTAAAGAACGAATGGCTTTTATAGAGAACCTTCTAAGGTTCTGTCGATATATAACTTCGCCAGTGGCTTTCATTTGCGTTCCCAACGTGCGGTCCGCCAAATTAAATTTCTCAAATGGCCAACGAGGGAAATTTTGTTACCACATAGTCAAGGATGGTTCAAAGCACGCTTTTTGTTTTCTCCTGTAACAGCATTTGTAATTTCATCTAAGGTCATGCCGATAGCAACCTTGAGCCGCTACCTTAGTAATGGGATATCCCGTTGCTTTAGAAGCTAATGCGAAGACGAGACACACGTGGTTACTTCGATTACATAATATTGATTGCTATGTGGATCTAGAGGCATATTGCATTGCAACCGCCTTCAATTTTTAAGATAGCGAATGATGTCCACAGAGGCAGTGCGCAACATTTGGTACTGTGTATCATTCAAGGTTTGAGATGGTGCTACTACCACCGAATCACCTGTATGAACCCCTACTGGGTCAATGTTTTCCATATTACATGCAATGATACAGTTATCTGCGCGGTCACGCATCACTTCGTATTCGATTTCTTTCCAACCAGCTACAGATCGTTCTACAGAAATTTGATGGATTGGACTCAGCTTGATGCCACGAAGAGCAATCATGTACATTTCTTCTTCGTTATGAGCAATACCGCCGCCTGTGCCACCTAGTGTATCGCGGGGCGGATGATGATAGGGTATCCAATACGATTAGCAAATTCTACCGCTTCTGTTACATCACTAAAAATATCAGATTCTGGCACAGGAATTTGGTTGATGCGTTTCATGCCTCTTTAAACAATTCACGGTCTTCCGCTTGTTTGATAGCCTCTAACGTAGTCCCTAGAAGTTTCACATTGTACTCATAAGGACTCACGCTCTGACAGTTCTACCGCCATATTAAGGCCAACTTGTCCACCCTAATGTAGCCAACACACCATATGGGCGTTCTTTACGGATAATCTCTGTAACAAACTCCAAAGAAATCGGTTCAATATAAACACGGTCCGCAATATCACGGTCTGTCATGATAGTAGCCGGATTGGAGTTCACTAATACAACTTCATAACCTTCTTCACGAAGAGGTGACAAGCCTGTGTGCTGCATAATCAAACTCAGCTGCTGCCCGATAATAATTGGACCAGAACCAATTACAAGAACTTTTTCTTTTCCATCATTAACCTCTTCTCATCAATGTTTTTAAAACGTTCAAACAAATATACATTATCAGTCGGACCCGGAGACGCTTCTGGATGATATTGTACCGACATAATCGGCAATTCACTTGCACTAATCCTTCTACGGTACCATCATTCACACTGCGATGGGATACGCGCAATCCAGAACCCTCTAGGGCTTGCTTCATCAACTGCATAAGCCCATGATTTTGAGAGGTAATATGAACACGATTTCGTATCTAAATCTTTTTACTGGATGGTTAGATCACGATGACCAAAAACGCAACTTATACGTTTCACCACCAAATGCACGAGCAATCAGTTGATGTCCCATGCAAATACCAAAAATAGGTTTTTGGCCTACTAATTTTTATTTCTTCAACAATTTCAGGTACGTCTTTCGGGTCTCCCGGTCCATTGGACAAGAAGATTCCATCAGGATTGCAAGCCATCACTGTTTCAGCTTTTTGTATGAGCTGGGAAAGTTGTCAATCGACACCCTTCGTTTTCCAAGATTGAAGATATTTTCTTTCACACCAAAATCGTACACGGCTACATGAAACTCAGCTGTATCTTGACCACGGCGACCTTCCCATTTTGTGGTAACACGCATAATGTGATCTGTCGCTAGTGGTTGCGCTAATAAAAGCATCGATTTTCTCTTGTGGTGTATCTGTTGGGCAAATAACCCCTTTCATCACGCCATGGCTGCGGATAGCACGTGTAATTGCACGTGTATCCACGATAATATAAACATGGAATACCATGGCTTATCATATATTCCTCAAATGTCCCTCATTTTGCCAATTACTAGGAACGTACACAATTCTCCTACAATCATTGCCTTGCAATAGGGGCTTAGAAAGATTGATCTACCTCAGTGTGACACCATAATTGCCTACTAATGGGTAAAGTTAAAGTAATAATTTGATCTGCATATGACGGATCTGTTCAAAATCTCTTGATATCCCGTCATCCCTGTATTAAACACTACTTCGCCAACGATTGGCATGCCCCCAACAATGTGCCCTCAAAGATAGTTCCATTTTCTAATACCAGTTTTTCCTGTCACCCGATTACAACCCCGTCTTTCATTACAACTTGTCCATCTACTACTGTTAATTTTTGCTCTACCAGTGACTGTCATACCATCAAATGGACATGATTTTACCACGAGTGTAGAATTTATTTCTATCTACGGTCCAAGTTTCATCTAAAGAAAGGACTGAGATATCCGCGAGTTTTTCCTACTTCAAGTACGCCTCCGTCTACTCCGATTAATTGAGCTGGTTTGGTACTCATTAAATTGATGATTTCATCAATTGTGAGGATACCTAGTTTTTTAATACATGTGTAATTACTGCCGCAAAGGATGTTTCCAATCCTGTGAAACCATTCGCTGCCAGCAGAATTCCACATCTTTTTCTTCGTACGCATGTGGTGCATGGTCCGTAATTATTGCATCAATTGTGCCATCTTGTAATGCTTCTAACACGCTTGGCGATGATCTTCAGAACAATTGGCGGAGCCATTTAAAAGTCTGGATTATAATCTCGTAAATATTCATCTGTGAATACTAAATGTTGGCTTGTTACTTCACAGTTACTTTGATTCCTTTTGCTTTCGCACGGCGTGCCTGATCGACAGCTTCTTTTGTACTCACATGTGCAATATGGATATGTCCACCAGTCATTTCTGCTAGCATAATATCACGAGCTACCACTAAATCTTCTGCCACAGCTGGGCGACCTTTTACACCCATTTCGCAGGAAACGATACCTTCATGCATGTGACCTTCCAAGTTAAGCTACATTCTTCTGCATGGTCTACAACCATTTTTCCAAACATGGATGAATATTCTAAAAGCACGACGCATGAGAAGCAGCACTTTCTACATAATGTCCGTCATCGGAGAAACCTACTACCAGCTTCTGCCATATCACCCATTTCTGAAAGTTCTTTTTCCTTGCAAGCCTTTAGACACAGCGCCCGCAAAATCTGCTTTTACAACCCCTGTCAATTCCGCTTGTTTACGCAATCCACGTACTAGTGGAGCGTTATCCACAACAGGGTTTTGTATTTGCCATAGTTACAACACGTGTAAATCCACACCGCTGCTGCCGCTTGTGTACCACTGTGAAAGTCTTCTTTTGCTTCTTGATTGGTTCACGCAAATGCGTGTGAATGTCAATTAATCCGAGGGAGCTACGATAAGACCTGTTGCATCGTATACCTCTGCTTGATTCGCTTGTAAATTTTGTCCAATTGCTGCAATTACACCATTTTTCTACAAGAATATCTGCTACTTCATAGTTTGTCCTTTTGCCGGGTTAACTACCGTACCATTTTTAATCAGCAAGCTCCTACCGTCACCTCCGATAATTGTTAAGTATAAAATCGCCATACGGATGGCTACACCATTACGCACCTGTTCTTGGATTACTGATGCATCACCGCCACGCCACATCTGGCGCAATTTCAAACCCTCTATTCATTGGTCCCTGGATGCAATACTAATACATCATCTTTGCATTTTCTAACACAGATTTATTAATCCCAAAGATACGTGCATATTCACGATTACTTGGGTATAACGCGGAGTGAATCCGTTTCTAATTGGATACGCAATACGTTTACCACATCTGCATCTTTCACAGCTTCACGTACATCATGATGAACTGTAACACCCAATTTTTCTAGTTCTGGGTATACTAACGTACGTGGACCAGCTAGATGCACGTCAGCACCATTGTTTTTAATCCGTCAAATGTTGGAGCGCGCTACACGGCTGTGCATGATATCGCCTATGATAACTACTTTTTCACCTTCTAATGTAGGTTTATGTTCTAAGATAGAGTACATATCTAATAAAGGCTTGTGTTGGATGCTCATGAGCTCCATCACCAGCATTGATAATAGTGGATCCACACATTTTTGTGGCATATAAAAGGAGCTCCTTCTTCACTAGAGCGCATTACGATGAGCGTCTGTTCCCATATAAGACATCGTTAATAGTGTCACTGGGACTTTCCTTTTGCCATAGAACTACCGCTCTTGGAAATGTTGATGACATCAGCCCTAAATATTTACACCTAACTCAAAAGAACTTCTTGTACGTGTACTATTCTCCATAAACAAGTTAATAATAGATTTGCCTTTTTAATAATGGATGTTTCTTATTGTCCGATAAAACAATTTTTCATAGCTACTACGTAAAATGAGTTCAATTTCTTCTTTGACCGACCTTGCAGTCCTAATAGAGTGCTTACCTTTTAAGCTGATTTCTCCCATCATAGCCTCCTTTGTGGTGACTTCTATTACACAAAAAGACCCTTGCCGTAAAGGCGAGAGGTCACTATAGTTATAGTGATTCTATTATAGAGTACACCTATAGATATAGGTAAAGACTCCTACTACGTTTCCTTACTAGCCTCACAGGACTAATTTTAAAAGTTCAAATTACGCTCTTCGGTCTCTCATGCCGATTCATTAAGCTTATAAGTATTATAAAGCAAAAGGACGCTTATACGTCAAAGAGATTGTTTACTTTTATCTATCTATACACATACTAGCATGTTATCTTCGTAAATGGACTGCCATTTTGGCGAGTCTTTTCAGAGTGTTAATATATTGCAGCCTATTACATGGGTGAAAACTTACTAATTTAGCAATACTTCTTCAACAAATGCTTTTTGCATTAGCTACGTCGTTTTCGTCTGGATGAGATGCAGCTTGTGCGCATGACGTGCATCACGTTCAGGGCTTTTACCATGGTTATGGCCTTCTGGGAACATTTTTGTACATCATTTCGATTACTTTCCGGATCTACTTTACCTTGGCATTTGGTAACCTACTGGTGTTCGATCATTTGGTAACAATTTCGCAGCTGCTTCTACAGTTTCTTGTGCATGAGGAGATACTGGAAGAACCCTAAAGTACAGAATAAAGCTACTTTTTCATTTGTGATTTCTTTAAGTACTGCTTGTGCCCGCTTTATCAGTGCCTTGGTCTGCCCAGAAACCCATAAATACTACAGTCGTGGATGCTAAATCAGCTGGAACTTCTTTCTACAGATACACATGGTGTGCCAGTGGGCAAAGCACTTGCCATAGCTTCTGCTACTAATTTTTGTATTGCCTGTACGGCTGAGGTAGGCTACGATTGCTTTCATTCATTTTCCACACTTCTAGGAAGTGCGCTCCTTTCCATCGCATATAAATACTATAAATAGTATATCATTATTTTGCTATCTAGCATGTTGTAGCCTAAGGCACAATGTTCATTTATCAACTCATCGTCAGGCATTTGATGCAGATACCACTCTTATACTGGGGTGATTTTAAACGTCTGGTATAGTGCAGCCTACCAACTTTTGACCTGGTATACTGATTCCACTCTGTAGTGGCTATAGAACTATTACAGGAAACTATATTGTTTGGTTTGGTAAGGTGTGTGCGAGTTCACCTGTAATAGATACTACCTAAATATTTTTCTTAAATGGACTGTGTCCTGCTGTGCCATGAAGCACGTGTAATTTCCATATCTGAGGATGCCCTACAGAATACCCACAGATGTCCGCACCGCCCCATGTGGGTGTTTTAGGCTTTTGCACTGCTGCGTGTCCTCCATCAGTACTCCTCCGGATGTCCTTTGGAATACCCGCTGGATGACCACACTCTCGTGTGGATGTTTCGCCACGCCGCTGGATGTCCTCCCATTTGGTGACTCCTTCTGGATGCCTTTTTGGAACTGCTGGATGACCACCTGCTCCTGTGGATGTTTCGCCACACCTTCAGGGATGACCACCACCTACATGTGGATGATCTTTTAGTCTACCACCATAGTTTTGAGCCGCAATATTTTCATGTAACAATGTGCTTTCACCCGTTGGGATGTGCTGAACACATTCAATAACGGTTTTGTGTAATATTGACATTCCAGAATCACCAGCCGTTGTTAAACGATATAATACGCCATTATATTCCATCAAACCACGAGTTACCCAAGTATCAAGCAACGGCGTAAGTCCTCTAATTTTGAATCCATTTCGATCAAAATTGTCTAATTTAAAAACACCTCGTTCAAGGAACTGATTACATAATTAGAAGTCTTGTAGTTCAGATTTGTTTTTCATAAGAACCATAAATGGTTTCTTACCTTCTTCTAGGAGGGCTTCATATGGAGGCAATGCCGCAGTAGCTGTTGTCATGTATCACTAAATTACCCACGCACCTAACCAAATGGATACATTGGGTGTCCGGCTTTCGCCATAGATGTTGTACATTGAGCGTTCACGCGGTGCACGAGCTCAATAAACTGCATAAACGTGTAAAATCACGTTTCATCAAGTATTTTACAGCTGCCTCATACATTAATGCTTGCTTTAGTAGTGGCTGGGCTGCGTTTACCGCGTTCAGTAGCGCTTTGCCGTCACTATTTTTCAAACACATTTGAGTGATATAGTCCATACCATCTGCTGCAGTTGTTCAAGAAGTTTTTAAGTCTTCCATCACACGTCCATCGTTTGATCTGGTAAACCGCGTTAAATCTACAATCACGAGAACATTGTTGGTAGCTTTTAATTGTTCTAATCAAGAGGACAACACTGTATCTTGATCATCTAAACGTCCCAATTGACGTCGTACGTGGTATGGAAGACTGTACCCTAAGGACATGCGGTTGACACCGTGGCTCATCCATACATCCATTTTGTCAGGCGCAAGTCGTGAATGCGACCTTCAATGTCAACTCATGTCATTGTAACGAAATATTCTTGGATGGCGGACGACGTGCGTTTTTGCATTATTAGCAGATAATGATATTGGCGTACCACCACCGGTAAAGATGATTAATGAATCAAACCGTCACGGAACCGTGGTTGATCGAGCAGCCATTTGCATTTCTTTCAATGCATATCTACATATTTATCTTGCTGGCGATCTTGAGGCGGCGTAGCATGTTGGTAGAATCCGCGGTACGTACATTAGTTTGACAGAATGGGATAACGAATATATGCCGTTTGCACGTGCCACTGGAACGAGTGGTTTGTTGCAGTAATTCATTCCATACACGTTGTGCCTCATCCTTTCTCGGGACGCCCTTAGACCAGCATTGTACTGCACGTTTGGCTTGTAAAAGCGTGTCGTCGCAACGTTGCTAACATCAAAGGCCGGGTTGGATAGTGCGTTGTTCACTCCGACGGCAAGTCAAATAAACTTTTTAAATCCATAATTCCTCCTGGATTATTTCTTGTGCCTTGCACTAGTCACTGGTTCAAAGTGTAGTACACTGTGAATGTTTGATACTGATGAGCCACTACCATTTGGATAATTGCCTATGCCATAGACAACATCTTGGGTATGACTGTTTAAAATACCGGGTCCTCACACCTTGAAACAGAGCTATAATACCGCTCGCATCAATGGTTACGCCAACTGTAGCACTACCTTGTAAAGAGATTACGTTTTTACTGCCATTCGCGTACGTACTGCCCAGTAGCAGGCATGTACAGGTAGCCACAAATCACCTTGATCAAACGGTGCATTACCCAGATGCCAGTACCGTGCACACCATCTCCATTACGCTCCGCCACCGCAGAGCCGGATCCACGCGCTGCCGGAGCCGATTACCGCTACCATCGCCAGTGCCGTTTCGCTGTTTCCGTTTGCCGCCGCGGATCCACCACCGAGTACCTTGGTTTGGCAGATGTTCCATCGCTTGCGCTGAAAGACGCGTTTGGTGAGATGTTTGGCACCTCGCGCGTCATCGCTGGCGCCGGAGTTGATAGCTTTGTTGCGCTAGCTTGACTTTGCGCTTGTACAACTGCTTGTGAAAGTGGTTGAGGGAAGATACCCGCCGCCACCGCCACCACCACCTGCGGATGCTTTTAAATCGTCCGAAGTATTGCACCTTGTCGGTTTCAAAAGCGTTTCCGGTTTTGGTAATGTACTACTGGATACTACAAGCAATACCTAACACTAACCAGCTAGGAACAGTGTGGATTTGCGGCAAAGGTGTGTAGGATTTTCCGGGAAGCCTATATTGTTCCATGATGACTGATCATCGCTTTGCCACCTTCGCAGCGATTTGAAGAACTTCTTAACAGTCGTTTTTGAGCGTTGTCCCATAATGCCAGCACCACGAATCCATGTTGCGTACTTTTATCTGCTTGTAATAGTACCGCTGTAGTTTGGATGTTTTCTCCGGTAGCTTGTAACTATGAGTTTGCAGCGAGCTTCATCGATACTATATGGTTTAGAGGTCAAATCAAAGATATGTCCTTCTTTGTCAATGTAAGAATGATGGGACTTTCATTTGACTTGTGTTGCTGATTGTTGACGCCGGTAATTGTGCACGCCCGAGGACTTTTAGTATGCCACCGTTTCAATACTGTTCGTCATGAAGAGCCGGGTGAGAAGAAATGATGTCGATCGTTTGTGCACAATCAATGCACTCAGGTTTCATTTTAATCGACTGTTTTGAAACGCTCAGAAATCCTCCATTTGTGCACCAAGCGCCACATTTAATAGCACTATTTTCTGGATGGGGTTTCTGTATCAGTGATAATTGCATCCATGCGATGACTGGGGTATGTGTGCACACAAGAATGATCGGATAGCCACTAACAGGCCAGTAGCGGTCTTAATCCAGTCGCTTCTGCTGCCGCCAGTAGCTAGGATGCACCGGCGCCATTATCAGCACACTGAACGTACCAATCATACCAGATACTGTGCCTAATAAACCTAATAATGGAGATTATTGTACGATAGCGCTGAGTGGTCCAAATGAGATAAATGAGAGGCTTCAATCGTCATTTGTTCGGAGGCATTTTCATACTTGTTTCTTTTTGGTATGTTTTAAACCTGCATTCAAGATACGACCAGTTGCCGTTTGATTTCCTCACATAACTCTTTCCTTTCTTCAATCATTATCTTTACTGCAAAATACATCATGACTAAATTCCTTTAGCAATGCAGTATTAGCTTTGAAATACGTATATCACTCAATTCGATATGACACAATGATTGACAAAATAACCAATGGATACATTACTAATCCACCGCTGTTAAATAAACGCACAATGTATAAAGGCTGTCCATAGTGTACCTCCATTATATGATATTTTTATCAGCTTATACTTATAATATCAAATTTAATAATTTCAAATCTACTCTAAATACACTATCACCCATCCATTTCGACATTTTGTTTCCTATATTCACTAGGTTTGATGTCCCATAATAACCCGAAATATTACTGCAAACTTACTAGCATTTTCTGTGTACATATCCAGTTAGCAGCTATGCTGAGAATACTATCATCTGTTAATGAAATTCGTCCTTTGCCGCCTCCTTTGTCCGCATGTAGCTTAATATATTGATGAGTGCTGCTACCATAAATCCCTACGAAACATCAATGCTGTCGGTGCTAAATCCACTGCTGTCAACTCTTTCAATAGTCGTGTGCAAATCATCATTCGTGCGCACGTTTCACACTTTCCATGTATTTCGTTCAAAATATGGCATACAGTAATCATCATCTGATGGGTGGTTAATAACAATATGATTTCATTGTTTCAATTGAAATAACTGTTGCTCACTTCATCGGGAAGATCATATAAACTTTAAAATGTCATAAGTTTAGATTCTCTAGGCAGCATAACCAAATTCAAATTCTTGCAAAGTGATTGGTTTATTACGAAGATCATACTATCATGTCTTACGAACTTGTTACCATCTCTTGGTGGGGATATAAATAGATAAATTGATACCTTTATAATAGGAGGTAGGAAACTTTGTAGAGTATATATTGGTGACTCTTCCCTACAGAAATATGTTTTATCCATATTAATACTTTTCCATTATCAGCGCACTGTTGCGCCTTCTTTTGCAATGTGGTTTAAACATATCTTTATGGTTTTGCACGTTGACGGATTTCTTTCATGGTCACTTTTGGAACGTCAATTTCAACCGAATACAGGATAACTATACATCTTTTCTGCCTCGAGGGTTTCATGTCTATTAATGGTGCCATGTTCCACCTTGGTGGCGGACAACATGTCTATATCCATTGCTTTGGTTTGAACTTTTCTATTTTTTCATACAATTTTGTCTTGTCTCCTTTAAAAGCCCATTTGCTGTCATATGACTAACAATGGGCCTCTTTTCTAATTACATCGCCTACTTTAATTTGAGTATCATTTCTGTACTTATTATTATAAATAGCAATGATTGTCA
>BNJS01002317.1_pt1 | contig 21234 bp, 25 predicted proteins | sample 8540461 | NCBI WGS metagenome assembly BNJS01 (sample SAMD00202454, study PRJDB9452) | human saliva metagenome | isolation source: human saliva | place: Japan | reverse complement strand
ATCTATTTACAGGACTGCTTTATTTTCTTTCCCTCTCCATTAAAAAAAGTAGTCTCTATGGACTCCTCCGTAAACTCGCCTTCCAAAATGGTGTTAGATCTTCAAAACATGTTTTAGAAGGCGTCTTCTTATCATCCTTATGATTGGCTCGTCTAGAAAATCTCACCCACCAACCTCTAGACGCAACCCTGGTTCAAGTCTACTCTGCCTCGGCTATCGGTATATTCTTTGTCACTATTTCACCTACGTACTGTCAGCCTCTGATGGACTATTGTTCTGCACTTTTGGGTTATTTTTACTAGTTTTCTTCTGTCACAAGCGACACAGGCTACTCCAGCTACAAGTATCTGGTATTTCATTCTCTGGTTACTACTGATTACCATAGTACTCTTCCTCATTCGACCTAAAAAATTGGAAGCCATTAGACGTCTTAGCAACTGACACTTTATACAGCATTCCATCAGTACTCCTATAAGACCTGACTTTATAAAAATTTCATATCAGATCTTCATCTATTCCTATCAGGATTTTACTGATATTAGACTTCTCATTTTGTTATAATATAGGTCACAATCATATTTTAAAAAGGGGATGCTTATGAATTTTCAACAATGTCGCTATGTTCAGACTATCTCTGAAACAGGCTCATTTAGTAAGGCTGCTAAGAAGCTCTTTTTGACACAACCCAATCTTTCAGCATCCATTCGTGATTTAGAGGAAGAACTGGGAGTTCTACTCTTTGAGCGCTCCAATACGGGAGCCAAACTGACTGATGATGGCCATGATTTTCTCAAATACGCCAAACGTATCCTTGGAGAGCTGGATCTACTAGAAGGACGCTATCGCAAGTCCTTTAAGAAATCGTTCACTATTGCCAGTCACCACTATGATTTTTTGTCACTTCCTATGGCTCATATTGCCAAACGCTTTCGTAGTGATTATCAAGAATTTCAATTAATTGAAACAACAACTAGAAAGATTCTCAAAAGCGTAGAGAGTTTCGAAAGTGACTTGGGGATTATTTACCTTGATGAAGACAATGTCCACATCCTAGAGCGCAGTTTCAAACACATGGATTTGACTTTCACCCCTCTTGGAGACTTTGAAACCAAGATTTTTCTAGGTCGCCAACATCCCTTGGCACACAAAAAATCCCTCAATCTCAAGGATTTAGAGGGATATCCACAAGTCCGTTTTCGTCAGGAAAGCTCTGGAATTCATTTCGACGAGGATCCGCTGGAGGTCCTGCCTAACCAGCAAGTTATCTACAGTAATGACCGAGGCAGTGTCATGAATCTGCTATGTGCTTCTGATAGTTACGCTTCTGGTCTCGGTATTGTTAATAGTTTCATCAAGGATCAAATCGTCCTTCTACCGCTTAAAGATAGTCCCAAGCACACTTTGGGTTTTGTAACCAACAATAAACAAAAACAATCTACAATTATTCAAGCATTTATCGAAGAAATTCGAGATAGCTTACTACCCCACCACTAAGGAGACCTTGATGCTAGTAGTAAACTAGACAGATCCCCTAATACCTATGAACCTGAGGGAGGCGTAGAACAGATTAAACATTTATTGAAATATAGTGTATAAAAAACGAGTTCGACTGAACTCGTTTTAATGTTAAAATTATCTTTTTTTGATTACTCTTAGGTGAGTAGGGGTATACGGCGAAATCAAAATAAGGAATAGAACAGAAGACTTATCATTCAAAATCAATTCGTTTTTCCACTCCCACTTAAGGAAATACTATAAAACAGAATTACTATTACCCAATCACACTTCCATTTGGAACAGATGGATCTACTGTCAAGACAGTGAGTTTACCGTCATGTTCAGCAGAAAGAATCATACCTTGGCTGACATATTTCTTCATCATCTTACGTGGTTTGAGGTTCGCCACGACTTGAAGTTTCTTGCCGACCAATTCTTGTTCGTTTGGATAGAATTTAGCGATACCTGAGAGGATTTGACGGTCTTCACCGTCACCAGCATCAAGACGGAAACGGAGCAATTTGTCTGAACCTTCGACTTTTTCTACTTCTTTAACTTCAGCAACACGGATTTCAACCTTGTCAAAGTCTTCAAATTTGATTTGCTCTTTTTCAGATTTAAGTTCGACTTCTTCTGGGTTCCATTCTTTTTCTTGTGGTTTGCCTGCGTTCATTTGAGATTGGATGTAGGCAATTTCTTCGTCCATGTCAAGACGTGGGAAGATTGGAGTTCCTTTTGAAACGACTGTCACATTCTCTGGGAAACCTGAAAGTTCGAGATTTTCAAGGTCAAACTCCCCTGACAATCCGAGCTGTTCCATGATGGCATTTGAAGTGGTCATCATGAATGGTTGGACGAGGTGAGCTACCACACGAAGGCTAGCCGCCAAGTGAGCCATCACTGCTGCCAATTGTTCCTTGTCACCATCTTCTTTGGCAAGGACCCAAGGAGCTGTTTCATCAATATACTTATTGGTACGTGAAATGATATTCCAAACAGCATCTAGGGCGCGTGGGAAGTCCACAGCATTCATTTGTTTGTGGAACTCTTCAATATTTTCAGCCACAACCTTAGCCAAATCAGCATCAAAGTCTGTAACATTCTCAACATAGACAGGCACTTGACCACCGAAATACTTGTTAATCATAGCAACTGTACGGTTGAGGAGGTTTCCTAGATCATTAGCCAACTCATAGTTGATGCGAGCCACATAGTCTTCTGGTGTGAAGGTACCGTCTGAACCAACTGGAAGACTACGCATGAGGTAGTAACGAAGTGGATCAAGACCAAAGCGCTCTACCAACATTTCTGGATAGATGACGTTTCCTTTAGACTTGGACATCTTACCGTCTTTCATGACAAACCAACCATGAGCAACAAGACGTGTAGGTAATGGTAAATCAAGTGCCATCAACATGATTGGCCAGTAGATTGAGTGGAAACGAAGGATATCCTTACCAATCATGTGGATGATTTCATGGTTTTCATCATTTTGCCAGAAAAGGTCAAAATTACCATGCTCATCCTGCCCATAACCGAGGGCGGTAATATAGTTGATAAGGGCATCAATCCACACATAAACAACATGCTTTGGATCTGATGGTACTTTAACTCCCCAAGTGAAGGTTGTACGTGATACCGCCAAGTCTTCCAAGCCTGGCTCGATGAAGTTTTTAAGCATTTCATTCATACGACCATCAGGTTGGATAAATTCTGGGTGTTCTTTAAAGAAGGCAGTCAAACGGTCTGCATAGTTGCTAAGTTTAAAGAAATAGGATTCTTCAGAAACCAACTCTACTTCATGTCCTGATGGAGCCATACCACCAATGACATTGCCTTGCTCATCACGGTAAACTTCTGCCAACTGACTTTCGGTAAAGAATTCTTCATCTGACACTGAGTACCAACCAGAGTATTCACCAAGGTAGATATCACCTTTTTCCAAGAGACGCTCAAAAACTTGAGCAACAACTTTTTCATGGTAATCATCAGTCGTACGGATGAATTTATCGTATGAGATATCCAAAAGTTGCCAGAGGTCCTTAACACCAACAGCCATACCATCCACATACTCTTGTGGTGTGATTCCTGTTTCTTCAGCCTTTTGTTGAATCTTTTGGCCGTGCTCATCAAGCCCAGTAAGGTAGAAGACATCATAGTTCATCATGCGTTTGTAACGTGCCAAGACGTCACAGGCAATGGTAGTGTAGGCAGAACCAATATGCAATTTACCAGATGGGTAGTAGATAGGTGTTGTGATGTAGAATGTTTTTGTCATTTTAATTTCCTTTCATGTGTTAACAAATGGGCTAACACTGATGATATAACATCTTATTATAGCACGTTTTAAACACTAAAAAAACCAGACTAGCTGATTTTTGATCTTTTAATATTCACTTAGGAATGAAAGAGTTTTTTATCGTTCCTAACATCACACTCATAGTTGTAATCCAGTTTTTTCTCTTCTTTTGTTAGACGTTTAAAGACTTTTGCTTCTGAAAGTTTGCCTTTTTTATCATAGGTAAGGACATTGATTTTATCGGCATTAACCTTATAGTGAACCGTCTCTTTAAGAAATTCCTTATAAGTCTTAATATAGACTTTTTTAGATGCCACGACTGGTATCACTTATTCAGTTACTGGCTCACTCACCTGAACTTGTGACTGACTATTATCTGCCACAGGCTCTGAGGCTATAAATTCGCCGTTCACTTTGAATTGTTGAATTTCTTCTTCGATTAGTTTGCAATTATTGATTATTTCGAAATAATTTAACTACTCTGTTTCGTTCATAAAAGTCCCTTTTTTCATTGATACTCCTATTTTAGCAGAAAAATGCCAAAAATCTATTTGACCATTTTCATAAAAAGAAAAAACAGTACCTGACTTTAGGCCTGATACTGCTTTATTAGACTTATGAATGTTAAATTCTATCAACGCTCTTTTTACTGCTACCACTAGAGCTTGATTTTGAATCGCTACCATAGTCGTCACTATAGCCATAACCATAATAGTCCTTGAAATCATCGTATTGATCACTATAAGACTTCAGCTCTTTCTTATAATCCTTGACAGCGTCTTCATAATGATCCCAACGTTTGTCTGTATCAGATTTACTTAGACGTTTAAAGGTAATACGTGACTCAAGCTTCCCTTTTTCACCATAAGTAGTCAGAGTGTATTCATCACCATGTTTGACATAAGTACGTTTTTCCCTCAAGGTATCTTTATATTCTCTTGTTGTTTTTTTAACGACTTTGTCAGCTGCCTCTTTGGTATAGAACGAATAGTCTTTTCTCATCTTTTTCATGAAGTCTTTTGTGACATCTTCGACTTGGTCCGCATTTAAAGCTTGACTTTGTGTTTTATTCCACGGATCAAATATCTGAGGAATATCTATCTCATAGTCCATCAAACTAACATATGATTTATTGTCACCCTCTACTAAATTGTAGGTTCTAGATTGATTATTCTTTACAACCACAAAAGACTGCAAATCCAAACCTTCGTCCTTGTATTCATCTATGCCATCAACCATCTTGTCTTTATCATCATCACGATAAGAATAGGCTACTACCTCGTATGTTCCATCCGCAATCTTACCTGATTGGTAACACCATAGTGAGTAGCCACCAACGATAAGTAAAATCGCTACCAAGGATCCTAAGACTGATACCAAAATAATCTTAGTTTTCTTAAACATACCTTTTTTAGGGGAAACTACTTGTTGGAAAGTTGCTGCTGTTTGGGCAAACTGAGGCTGTTGTGTCATAGCAATCACAGGTTTAGCTGGCTTAATCGGCCTTTGTTCCCTCACTTGTCCATTTGAGCTTAAAATGTTAGATCGCTCAAGTATAAACTCGCCTGTTGCTTGAGCTTGATATAACTCTGCCGGAGTTGGTTTACGACCGTTGACTAATTCAAAAGTACTCAATCCACTCTTGCTGGTTCATAATAATCTCCTTTTTTTATTGGTCTACTGTTCTATTGTACTAAAATAAATAGCCAAATAGTATTTGACAATTATCATAAAGACTGTAAGTTTCTTTAACAAATCTTTAGGCTATGATTCTCCATAGAAAAAACTGCTTGATCGGTTTACCTATCAGAGCCAGATACGATAATTTCCATATTAATCCCAGTCCTTATGATGCTCCAAGGCATGCTTATAATCTCACTCATAACCACTTCTGAGCCCTTTAGATTCCTCTGAAGTCAGTCGTTTAAAAATTTCTACGCGACTCAATATGTCCATCATAGCTTATAAACAGTCAGAACGAGAGTATTAGGACGCTTTTCATAAGTTCGTTTTTGCGTCAACATTTTTTTATAACCATCCACACACCTTCGGACAGATACTTCTTTTACTCTTGAATACTCCTCTCCCTTTTTAGAAAGCTTATCAATATGAGAAATCACTAAGGCTTTATATTCAGAGACTGTTAAATCCTGTTTCAAAGTCCCTGTATGGGGGCCAAAAGTCTGTGGTAGCTTTTCGTCATGCTCAAATAGTAAAACAAAAGCTTCCCCATTCCTATAAGAAAGATAATAAAATTGACATTTCATGTTCTCAACAACTATAAAATTTTCATATAAGGTGTCATTCTTTTCTCCCCACCCAGTCAAATTTACCAATTCATTTGAATATGCCTAAGTAGCTTCGTTTTTTACCATCTGATAGGCACCATCTGGAATATAGCTCTCTTGATACTTTCAAAATCTTTCCCCCACACTAGCCTACTCTTTAATACTATTTTACCAAAAATAGAGAGGAAATCTGTGACTTGACTACCAAAGAAAAAGAGGTTGGGAACTCATACTCTCAAACCTCTTTTCATCTATTTACTTTTTAAGATCCTCAGCACCAATGACTGGGTATTCGGTCAATCCTGATACTACTTCTTTAGCCTGGTCTGATTCTTCTGATTTTTTCTCAAGATCAAACTTAGGTGCATCTTTTTCATAAGCATTAATGATATCGGCAACAACTGGGTGACGTACGACATCACTGGCAGAGAAATGAACAAAATCAATAGCCTTGATTCCCTTCAATTTCTCCATGGCATCGACAAGACCAGATTTAACACGACGTGGAAGGTCAATCTGACTCATATCTCCATTGACAATCATCTTAGAATTAAACCCAAGACGAGTCAAGAACATCTTCATCTGCATGATGGTTGTATTTTGCGCTTCATCAAGGATAACAAAGGCATCTTCGAGGGTACGACCACGCATATAAGCAAGAGGGGCAATCTCAATAATTTCACGTTCCATTAGGCGAGTCGTTTGCTCTTTGCCAAGAATTTGATAGAGGGCATCATAAACTGGACGAAGGTAAGGATCTACCTTTTCCTTGAGATCGCCAGGCAAAAAGCCAAGACTTTCACCTGCCTCAACCGCCGGACGTGTTAGAACAATACGTTTAACTTGACCACGTTTAAGAGCTGTAACTGCAAGGGTAACCGCTAAAAAGGTTTTACCTGTACCAGCTGGACCAATCCCAAAGACCACATCATGGCTTTTAATGCTATCAACATAAACCTTTTGCCCTAGGGTCTTAACTCGAATAGGCTTACCACTGTTGTCCTTGATAATCTCTTCTTCATATAAAGCAACAAACTTATCAATCGAACCATCTTGAGCCATGGTTAAGGCCGTGACAACATCTGAAGTGTTGACTAGCATCCCACGCTCCACTAAAACAAGGAGAGCTTGAATGGTCAAACGGGCCAATTCGACACTTTCTTCGTCATCCCCAAGGACTTGCACACGCTCTGTCCGGGCATGGATAATAATATTTAGGTTTTCTTCAATGAGTTTTAAATGACGTTCATTAGTCCCGAAAAGCGACAAGACGTCATCTGGGTGGTTTAGGGTAATTTCAACAGAATACTCTTGCAAATAGAGTTCCTCTTTCTTTCGTATTTTTCTCCATTATATCAAAAAAATCACGCCAGGCGTGACTTTTTGTAATTCTTAATTATGCATTGAATGATACGTGAACGTGGTCATAGTGGTTTTCAGTAACGCTACCACGATCAGGCATTTTGTTCCAAGTATTGGCTGGCCCGTAGATGTTGTTTACTGGTGCATAAAATTGTTGTCTGTAGATGACATATGAGATACCTGCATTTGCGATATTATCTACAGCATATTGAGCGACTTGATTACCAACTTCTGAACCAACTGGTACCATAACGTCAACGGCAAGTCCTTTACCATGGTCTTGTGGGTCACCTTCACGGTAACCACCGATATTAGTAAGACCAAATTTTGCTGCTACATCTTGACGGAAAGCTTCAGCTTGTGGTTGAAGATTTGGATCCGTTGGAAGTGTATTTGTTGATGCAGGTTGTGCTGCTGGTGTCTCTGAAGTTTCTGGGGCTTCTAAAGCCACTTCTGATGTTGCTGCTGGTTGTTCTGCTAACGCTTCTGATGCAGCTGGTGCCTCTGATGCAGCTTCTGATGTTGCTGCTAATTCTTAGTTAGACGACAAAGCAAATAACTTTAAATTCGTATAAGACATGATTTCCTCCAAAATATCTACTAGACCATTCTACCTTTTTTAAGTTGATTTTCAACGCCAAATAAATGGTGTCACATGAACTTAATAAGGATAATACTTCCCCTTAGTCTAGAATCAGACACCATTATTTCTCAGCTGAATATATTATTTATGCAAAATCATAACCACCCGTCTAACGGGTGGTTTGATCAAGGGCTATAAGCCCATAATACCAGCCAGCGCCTAAAGACGCTGGCTTTCACTTTGTTCAAGCCTTATTGCTTTTGACTCGTCACAAGCCTCTCAAAGAGGCATTCGCATTACTTACCATTATCCCTGAAGGGATTTTCATATTCTTTTACGCTTAATTTGTCCAAAGCGATATCATGCTTCTCTTGTTCCTGAATATATTTCTTAATTGTGGCTTCATTAAGTCCTACCGTACTTACATAATAACCTTCTGCCCAAAAATGTCTGTTTCCAAATTTATATTTTAAATTGGCGTGTTTATCAAACATCATTAAGGCACTTTTACCTTTTAAATATCCCATAAAACTAGCTACACTCATTCGTGGTGGTATACTTACTAGCATATGAACATGATCTGGCATTAAGTGGCCTTCTATTATTTCAACGCCTTTATATTGGCATAGCCTATGAAAAATCTCTCCCAGACTACTCCTATATTGATTATAGATTATTTTTCGTCTATACTTAGGTGTAAATACAATGTGGTACTTACACATCCATTTTGTATGTGATAAACTGTGAGCTTTTTGCGCCATAGTCTTAACTCCTTTCGTTTTACAATTGGCTTGAACACCTATATTGTAACTCGTTTGGAGTTTTTTTGTTATGACGGTATAACCTTCGATGCGCACCCGCATAGCGGGTGGTTTATTTGTTTCGCACCTTTGGAGCGAAACGGACTTAAAGTCACATAATAAAAGCGATTCGAGAATATCCGAATCGCTTTTGTTGTACTCATTATGGATAAATATAAAATACAGAACCACCATGCGCTGATGATGTTGGATCAAATATACCACGGTAGTTACCGATTAACATGTTACCAGCATAGTTCGATTCCATAACTTGAATTGAATTTACACCTGATGCTGATGTAACATAAGCTACGTGACCATAACCACCACCATCATTTGGCCATACCGCAATAGCACCGGCTACTGGAGTTGTACCTACTGAGTGACCAGCTGCTTGCGCACTAGCAATCCAGTCTTTTGCATTACCCCAATTATTACCAGCCCATGGAGCCAATGATTTCGCACCCCAAGTACATTGTCCAACTGGATATGTATTAGGAGTTGATGCTGCTGACACTTTATGTGTTTCAGCGGCTGGTGCAGGAGCTTCTGATGTTGCTGGTGCAGCTTCTGATGTTGCGACAGGTGCTACGCTAGCAGGAGCTTCTGAAGCAGCTGGTGCAGCTGATGCAGCTTCTGATGTTGCGACAGGTGCTACGCTAGCAGGTGCTTCTGAAGCAGCTGGTGCAGCTGATGCAGCTTCTGATGTCGCTGCTAGTTGTTCTGATGGCGCTTCTGAACTCTCTGGTGCCTCTGATGCAGCTTTTGATGTTGCTGCTTCTGGGTGTGCTACTACTTCAGTTGTTTCAGCTTGTGCAGATGTTTTAGTTGCTGGAGTTTCCTCTTTTGCAAGTGTTTCTTCTGCTGACGCAGTTACATGATCAATAGCATCAGCAACTGGTTGTTCAGTTTCTGCGTAAGCTGGAGCATCTGATGCTGATGCGATAGCCTCTGTTACTTCTGAAACAGCTTGTGTTGATTCTTCTTTAGCAGGTGCTTGAGTAGCTGTCAAGCTAACAGTTTCAACTGGAGCTGACAAATCAGCTGCTACTACAGATTGATCATTTACAGTCACTTCGTTAGTTGTCAAGTTAGCTTCTGCTACTACAGGTGTGTTCGAAGTTGCTGCAGCTGGTGTTTCAACTTTAACTGATACTGCTTGATTATCTGCGTTGTATGTTGTTGTCAAAACTGTTCCAGGGAAAATCAAGTCAATGTTTGTGATTTCGTTGATATTAGCCAAAACATTCACATCGATTCCCATCGCTTCAGCAATACTGCCTAAAGTATCACCATATTGAACAGTGTAAGTTTGTTGATTATCATTTACAGAGATATCTGCCTTGATTTGATCTACTGAACGTGCTGTCCAGTTAGAAGCTTCATCGGCATGTACGTGGCTAGCAGCAAAAAGTGAAAGTGCTGCAGTCGAGTAAAGAAGTGCCTTTGTAGTTTTAGATTTTGATAACATCTATAATTCATCCCTTTTTAACAATTTTAATATCTACAATAATACCACACTTTCCATCAAAAAAGTTGTGGTTTACTGCTCTTTAAAGCAATTACTAACTAGTTGTAACAACCCTAATTTATTGAAAAAACATCTGAGATATTTGTAAAACATGTAACAATTCATCCCAATTCAAATGCTAACCGCTTTATAAAAATTGTAAAAAACGATTACACCTATGGTAAAACCTTATCCCTATCAATGTGCTAGATAGTCTTCCCAAATCTGGTCAAACTTGCCTAGATTGAAAGAGAAACTAGCCTGATCTTCCAAGTAACGACTAACTTCTTCAAAATCATCGGTATGCTTAGGAAAGGTTGAATCTTCAAAAGCCAAATCAGCTAAGATTGCCACTGGTTCATTTGATTTTGGATTACGTTGAGTCATCAGCCAAGTATATAAAGGATTTTCTCATACCTTCTCCTAACCGATTAATTCTGTTCCAAACTGATCTTGTTTGATTTTTTTAGCCTTCATCAGACCACCCAAAGCTTTTTTGAATTGTCCTTTAGAAATACCAAAGGTCGCCTTGATATCTGCTGGTGATGATTTATCATTAAGAGTCATAAAGCCACCATTGCTCTCTAAATAGGTCAAAATCATCTGTGAATCATTTTCGAGCATTTCAAAAGAACGTGGTTTAAGAGAAAGGTTAAGGGTGCGGTCAACTTCTCTGAAACCAATCACACGTGCTTCAAGGACTTGACCCAAGCGCGGCTCAGCATAACGTTCTGATGGATGGATGAAGCCAAGCATGTTATTCTCTGGTAGATAGACAAAGGTTCCTGATAGTTTAAGACGGTAGGCAATGGCTGTCCATTTTTGATTTTGCATATTATCGTAAGCAGGACCAGCCATGCGTTGAAAGACCTCAGGTTCAGCAGGAAGCCCCCAAATACGGCCTTTTTGTCAACATCGAGTTTGATGTAGAGTTTATCCCCCTTCTTAGGCCAAAGCTCTTTGAGTTCAGGTAAAACATCAAGAGAAACCACGATTTCCTTATCTGGAATTCCTACGTCTACAAAGACACCCAAATCCTTACGAACTTCAGTAACCTCTCCCCAATCATAAGAATCGCGAGTTGCCTTGATTTCCTTTTGAGTCAGACGTGATTTTTGCTTGCTATCTGTATAGGCGAAGCCCGTCACCATGTCTCCAATGGCATATCCCCCTTCTTCTTTAGACAAGGCAAAAGTCACACCGTCCTTTTGTACAAAGTAAAATTTAGCATTTTCATCAGTTACTAGGGCAGTAATGATCGTTCCAAAGTAATGTATTCATCTTTTTTTCCTCTAAAAAGAGAGTCGGACAAGGAAGCTAACATAGTCCATGCTCTTTTGCTTCTGTCCCACTCTCCTTATTTTCTATTAATTAAACAGTAAGGAGTTCTTTTTCCTTCTCTGCTGTCATGCTGTCAATCTTCTTAACAGCATCATCAGTTGCTTTTTGAATATCTTTTTCCAAAGCTTTTCAATTGATCTTCTGTGATTTCTTTGTCTTTTTCTTGCTTTTTAGCTTCATCCATTGCATCACGACGGATGTTACGGATAGCGATTTTAGCATTTTCACCGACTTTTTTCACTTCTTTGGCTAACTCTTTACGAGTTTCTTCTGTAAGCGCTGGGATAACCAAGCGGACTACAGAGCCATCGTTAGCTGGGTTGATACCAAGGTCAGATTCATTGATGGCACGTTCGATATCAGCGATTGATCCTTTATCAAATGGTGAAATCAAAAGAACACGTGCTTCAGGAACAGTGATTGAAGCCAATTGGTTAAGCGGTGTTGGAGCACCATAGTATTCCACAGTGATGCGGTCAAGAAGTGATGCATTGGCACGACCTGCACGGATAGCTCCGAATTCACGGGCCAATGACTCGTGTGAGTGAGCAAAACGTTCTTTTGCTTTTTCAATAATTGCGTTTGTCATGAGTTCTCTCTTTCTTATTTACGTAATTCTGCTTTGTTAGATACAGTTGTCCCGATGTGTTCACCAAAAATAACACGTTTGATATTTCCTGGTTCGTTCATATTAAAGACAACAAGGTCAATGTCATTATCCATTGAAAGGGTAGAAGCTGTGGCATCCATAATTTTCAAACCACGTTTGATAACTTCTACGTGTGTCAATTCGTCAAATTTGACAGCATCAGCATTTTTACGAGGGTCATCATTGTAGACACCATCAACACCATTTTTAGCCATCAGGATAGCATCAGCTTCGATTTCAGCGGCACGAAGTGCTGCCGTTGTATCTGTTGAGAAGTATGGTGAACCAATACCAGCTGCAAAGATAACAATACGCCCTTTTTCAAGGTGACGAAGGGCACGGCCACGAATATAAGGCTCTGCCACAGATTTCATATCAATCGCTGTTTGAACACGTGTATCGACACCCAATTGTTTCAAACTGTCAGCCATAACAAGGGCATTCATAACTGTACCAAGCATTCCCGTATAGTCCGCTTGAACACGATCCATTCCTGCTTCAGCTGCAGGTTCACCACGCCAAAGGTTACCGCCACCGATAACCAAAGCAATTTGAACACCTGATTCTGCGACTTCAGCTATTTCTTTAGCCATTGTCTGTACGGTTGGAAGATCAATCCCAACACCACGCTCACCAGCCAAAGCTTCACCTGAAAGTTTAATGAGGACACGTTTGTATTTTGGTTCTACCATGATTTCTCCCTATTAACTATGTTGTATTTCTGATTTTATTCTTGGCTCAGATTTATCATTCCTAATCCGTAAATGACCATCGTATTAAGAAGAGGATAAATCTCTTTCCAGATTGACAAATGGTCTCTTTATGACAAAGCGAACACTAAATCTTCATCCTTACTATTCTATCATAAATTAGGATTTTCACCTAGTCAAATATTTTAAAAAAATATGTTTACAAGATAACTGTAAAGGTGATGGTGTCATTTTTATAGGAGGTAAAAGATTCGCCCTTTAAATAATTTAACCATGCTTTGCGCCATGGATAGACCTATGCCAAAACCACTATGCTCTTTGTTATTACGGGACTCATCAATACGATAAAAGCGCTCAAAAAACTTACTATAATCAACTTCCTTACCTTCTTTATAGGTGTTTGACACTTCTAAACGAGCCCTTTGACGCGTTCTTCCAATCTGACGAAGTCTTACCGTAACCGACCCTTCTGGATCACAATAATTGTTAGCATTGTCCACAAGGAGAGTTACAAGTTCAAAGAGAGACTTCTCCTCAGCCTTTACATGGATATCTGGGGCGATATCCATAACGAAGGATTTGCCATCTCGGACGACAGGTCCCTTAAAGTCCTCGGCTGCATCCTCTGTAATATAGGAAAAATCCACATCTTGAAGAACCATGTCCGGCTGCTCTTCCAGACGAGATAGAGCCACAAGAGAATTGACTAGATTGGTCAAACGTGCCACCTGGTCATTAGTTGACTTAGTCCATTCATTCTCCCCTGTCATGAGTTCCTGTAACTCCGTATTAGCAGAAATAATAGCTAATGGGGTTTTCAATTCATGACCAGCATTAGTGATAAAACGCCGTTGCTTTTCATAGTTTCGAATAAAGGGACGAATGACAATTCCTGACAAAGCACTGACAATGACGACAAAAAAAGATAAAAGCAAACAGTGATAAAAGAATAGAAAGACTGAACAAGGCTTGGGAAGAATTGTAATAAGAAGACGTATCCAAAAAGACTACAAGGATTTTATCTTTGCTGACTTTGCTAACCTGATAACTCAGATTGATATTTTTTTCTCTAATCGTTCCAAGATTATTGGTCAAGCGACTAACTGTCAGAGCATATCTAGCCGCTTCCTCGTCGTTTATTAGGGACGTATGGCTAGTATCCTGACTAACAACCTTATCATCAGACAAAGTCAAACTGAAAAAGCGAAAGCTATCTGATGGAATCTCGCGCCCTTGATTAGTCTCAATTTTTTTGATTTTTCCGAAGCTTCCATTATTTTCTGTGAGTGTGTTGAGGACCTTGCTAATTTCCTGCTCAGTCTGAAAGGACCTCACAGTGTTGATGATTCCCACCGTAAAGATCAAGATAAAGAGGATAGCTAAAGAAGTAATCATTATAAACTGAAGTCGTAAACGTCTAAACATGGCTACTCCTTTCTAATCTTGCAGAAGGCAGAAGTCGCCACCCTTTTCACCAAGAATACTAATATCCGCTTGAATGGCTTGCAATTTCTGGCGCAGATAGGAAATATAGACCCAGACAATTGACTCGTCCACATCTTCCTCATCATCCCAGATAGTTTTAAAAAGGTGATCAGTGGTTAATTTCTTAGCAGGGTTGATCATGAAGTGAGCCATTAACTTGGTCTCTCTGCTTGAAAGTCGAATGGCGTTCCCAGCTACCAACTCTTGTTCCTCTTGGTCCAAGCGAACAGAACCAAGGGTCAAAATTTTGGCGGTAAAAGTTTCACTAACACGACGCTCTAGCGACCGTAGACGAGCCAAAAGTTCCTTTAGGGAAATCGGCTTGGTCAAGTAATCATCCGCCCCAGCATCAAGTCCTGTCACGCGATCATCAATTTCAGCCATAGCTGTCAACATAATGACATGCGTCCTGTCCCCAGAGGAGCGAATCTCTTTCAATGCCTCGATACCTGTTTTTATGGGCATCATAATATCCATAATCATTACTTGATAAGCATTCTGTGCAGCTAGGTCTACTGCCTCTTGCCCATTGAATGCTTGATCCACCTCATAACCTTGATGCTCTAGGGCTGCCTTGTAAACTCGGGAAAGAGCCTCTTCATCCTCAGCTAGTAAAATTTTCAAAGCCATTCTAGTCCCCTCCTTCTTGAATTAAGTTACGGATAGTCTGCATGGTCAGATCACATGAAGCTAATTCATCTGCACAGCGCTTAAGCTCACGGGTAATCATTTCTGGATTCTTGATGTCATGTTTATACTTCATCTGATGCTCCAAACTGGCCCAGGAATCCTGAGCGATGGTCCGAAGCTGAACCTCAACAAAATAAGTCCCTTTATCATTGCCTAGGACATCTGGAAAATCCGTCTCCATTTGCAAAATGAGGTGGTAAGAGCGATAGCCATTTGGCTTGGCATTTAGAATATAATCTTTCTCGTTATAGATAGAAACGTCAGGGATAGCCTTGATAACATCAATAGTTTTGTAAATATCATCGACAAAACCACAAACGATTCGAATCCCAATACTATCCTGGATTTCCTTGAGAGCAGACCGACTGGTCTCAGGCAAATTTTTCCTACGACACTTTTCACGCATAGAATCGCTTTCTTTAATTCGTGAAATGAAATGCTCATAGAGTTTGAAACCTGTTTCTTTTTTGCTAGTAATATTAGCCGCAATAATTGGGTCTGTTATTTCTTGTAAAATCTTGGGGAGATACTGAGCATATTCCCCATAGATACTTGGAGTTGACATATAAACCTCCTCTAATAGCGTTTCCTAATTATAGCATAGTTAGGCTAAAAATAAGGAATGAGCCAGACAAGAAGGACTCTAAAGCTAAGAAAAAAATCCAGCCGAAGCCAGATTCATTTTGCTTATCTAAGTTAAATAGCACAAGGCTATTCATCAAGTGATTTGACAAAAGGCCAGTTGCCTAGTTTGTGTGTTTCATAGGACAAAACCTTATAACCACATTGCTTGTAGTCATTCTTCCGGAATCACTGTCAACATCATCAGATACCAGTCGTACTCTGCAGAATCTTCCCAGATGTCTTTCAGACTCTTCAACGAAATTAAAATACTTGAACAACCTAGTAATGCTTATAAAACGGAAGAGCTTAGTCGCCACATTCTGAAGGTTCTTAAGCATAGACTCCGTCTGATGCTGTAAAATAGCTGCTGCAACAATGCGACCATCCTCTTCAGCCATCAAACAATAGTCCATTTTTATAGCTAAACGGATCTTCTGCAAAGCTAAGACAAACTCATCATACTGTTTAGGATTCTTTAAATTACTAGCATTCATCAAAAGGCAGGGATAATCTTCAAAAGCATCTGCGCACACTTATGCCACTTTTTAAACTTTATCTTGTCTTGCTTTGCGATATTGCATCTTGGTCTCCTAATCTGTCTGTTTTTCTCAGTATATATAAAACGCATGACTTACAGTCATGCGTTTTTATGAAATTTTATTAAATCTTATATTTTATAAGAAATATCTCTGAGCCACTTCTTCTCGTAAACTGACTATTATAAAGATCAGCATAGAAACCTTCTGCTGCCATGAGCTCATCGTGATTTCCCTGTTCAATAATGTTACCGTCTTTCATCACAAGGATAAGGTCAGCATTTCGAATGGTTGACAAACGGTGGGCAATGACAAAAGGATGTACGACCCTCCATAAGCTTGTCCATAGCCTTCTGAATCAACTCTTCTGTTCGTGTGTCAACTGATGATGTTGCCTCGTCCAAGATAAGAAGAGGGCATCCTTAAGAAGTGCACGCGCAATGGTCAAAAGTTGTTTCTGACCAACTGATAAAGTAACAGAATCATCCAAATAGGTATCATAACCTTTTGGAAGCGTGGTGATGAAGTGGTGAACACCGACAGCCTTGGCTGCAGCAATAACTTGCTCATCAGAAATATTCTCTTGGTTGTAAATCAAATTATCACGAATAGTACCTTCAAAGAGCCAAGTGTCTTGAAGCACCATAGAGAATTGATCATGAACGGTTTCACGTTTCATGTCGTTCGTATTCACACCGTCAATGGTGATACGGCCTTGATCAATATTATAGAATTTCATGAGCAGGTTAACAATAGTCGTCTTACCAGCACCCGTTGGACCAACGATCGCAATCTTTTGACCTGGCTTAGCAAGAGCTGAAAAGTCATGAATAATAGTCTTTTCAGGAGTATAACCAAAGGAAACATGATCAAAGACTACTTGACCTTTAGTATCTGTCAACTCAGCTGTCTTAGCTGACTCGTCGTCCATATCTTTTTCTTCCAAAAATTCAAAGATACGACCAATGGCTGCAGTGGCTGATTGAAGTTGTGTAATTCCTTGTGCAATTTGAGAAAGAGGTTGTGAGAAGATACGAACATAGGTCATGAAGGCTACCACATCACCAATAGTCAAGCTACCATCAATAACTTTGATAGCACCCACAAGACAGACCATGACATAACCAAAGTTCCCAATGAAAATCATAAGTGGCATCATAATACCTGAGATAAACTGTGATTGCCACATCGATTTATAGAGTTTATCATTAAGCCCCTTGAAAGCCTGACTGCTTTCTTGAGCGGCATTGTAACTCGTTACGACTGCTTGACCTGTGTAGATTTCTTCAATATAACCATTAATATTAGCCAAATTTTCTTGTTGGCGCTTGAAAAGGGGTTGTGAGAAGCCCATGATAAAGGCTACCAGAACAAAACCTATCAAGACAGAACCAATCGCAGTGAAAGCCATAGTGACATTTGAGTAGAACATCATAATAATGGCTGCCACCAAGAGAACACTTGAAGTAATCAAGGTACCTAAGCCTTGGCTAAGCGATTGTCCCAAAAGGTCAACGTCATTGGTCACACGAGAGAGGGTGTCTCCTTGAGAATGACTGTCGAAATAATTAAGAGGGACACTGTTGATTTTCTTTTGGATAGCTGTACGGAAACGTTGTGAAAAGCGTTGTGTAACCGTCGCAACCGTAAAACTTTGTAAGTAACCCACAATGGCTGAAATAACATATAAAACAGCCAAGGTCATAGCAATACTTGCTACCTTGTCCAAATCAATGCCTGGAATCGTCCCCATTTTTGTAGGTGTGATACCCTCAGTAATAGTATTGGTAATTTCTTTAAGCTTATCTGGTCCAATAACTGTAATGACCGCTGAAATAATTGCTCCAAAAATCGCAAGGACAAACGGAATTTGGAAACCTTTAATATAGGGTTTTAAGCGTTTATAGGATGATGTTTTTGGCTTATTTTCCATTTTCTAACTCCTCCTTAGACAATTGTGAATAGGCAATTTCTTGGTAAACCTCATTATTTGCCAAGAGTTCCTTGTGGGTTCCTTGACCAACGACCTTACCTTGATCAAGAACCAAGATTTGGTCAGCATCCATAATAGTAGAGATGCGTTGGGCAACAATCAACTTGGTCAAATCTTGTGTTTTTTCAGCCAATTCTTGACGTAACTTACGATCGGTCTTATAGTCTAAGGCTGAGAAAGAATCATCGAAAATCAAGATTTCAGGCTTACGTGCCAAGGCACGCGTAATAGCCAAACGTTGTTTCTGTCCACCTGAGAAGTTAGACCCCGCTTGGGCAACCTCTGCTTTAAGTTGACCTTCTTTATTTCAACAAAATCTTTTCCTTGAGCCAATTCGAGAGCTTCCCAAATCTTAGAATCATCAAGGGGACTGTTATTACTCGTTCCCATCGTCATATTTGACGTGATATCACCTGAGAAAAGCACAGCCTTCTGTGGAATATAACCGACTATATTATGCAAGGTTTCATGGTCATAATGTCGCACATCGACACCGTCAACCTTGATCGTTCCTTGTGTGGCATCATAAAAACGTGGGATAAGGTTGACAAGTGTTGATTTACCAGAGCCAGTCGAACCAATAAAGGCCACCGTGTCACCTTTTTTAGCTTTGAAGCTAACATGCTCCAAAACAGGCTCTGAAGTTTCAGAATAACGGAAGGAAACATCATCAAATTCGACAGTACCCACTTCTTTAGGCTTTTCAGAACTATTTTCAGGGTAAGAGACTGAAGATTGGGTATCTAGAACTTCATTGATACGACCAGCTGCTACAACTGCACGTGGAAGAAGGAAGAAAACGACAATCATCATCATGAATCCCATAACAACCTGCATGGCGTAAGATGAGTAAACCACCATGTCTGAGAAGAGATGGACCTTGTTTTCCATGGCACCAGCAATCTTAGTTGGATCTGTTGGAATCTTAACATCTTCAATCAGATGCGCACCAATCCAATAAATAGCCAGTGTCAAACCACTAGATACAGCAGTCATCACCGGTGTCAGTAAGGCAAAAGAACGACCGATAAAGAGATTGTTTTGAGTCAAATCAGTATTGGCCTTTTCAAATTTATCCTCTTGATAACTTTCAGCGTTATAGGCACGCACCACACGAATCCCAGTAAGAGATTCACGCGTTACGCTATTCAGTTTATCGGTCAGCGTTTGAATCAAGCGTTGCTTAGGCATGACCATAATCAAGAGGAAGAGCATGAGAATGGCAATTACTGCCACAGCGACAAGCAAGGCAAGAAGCCAGTTCCCATTTTTATCAGCAATCTTTCGTAATCGCCCAGATTGCCATGATAGGTCCCTGTGTAATGACCTGTAGGCCCATGGTCAGTACCATCTGTAATTGTGTAATATCGTTTGTCGTACGGGTCAAAAGACTAGGAATAGAGAATTTCTTAATCTCGGCATCCGAAAAATCTAGAACCTGATGAAAGATATCATCACGAAGACGAGTAGTAAAACTTGCTGCTGTTCTGGCAGCTAGAAAACCAACCACTACAGAGGCCATAAAGCCGCAAAGGACATTAAAAGCATTCGCATCCCTGGGGCATCCGTATTCCAAGCAAAAATATCCGACGCCTTAGTTCCCTTAGTTGATAAGAGTGTCGTAATATCAGACATATAGTCTGGAATTTTCAAGTTTAGATAGACGTTCAAGCAAACAAAAATCACCGCTAAGACAATCATGATTAACTCTTTTGTCGTCAAACGTTTAAAAATTTTAAACATAAGTTACTCCTTATTTTTTTCTAAATTCATACGAATTTGGTGAAAGACTCGAAAAGCTGTTTCAGCATCTTCTTTCGAAATACCATCTAACAACTGTTCATGGATAGCCTCGCGAAAATGTTCGACATCTTGGGCCTTTTTTTCACCCAAGTCTGTCAGATGAACATACTTGTAGCGTTTGTCCTTGTCAGATGTCACCAATTCAACAAAACCATTTTTCTCCATACGTTTGACCAAATTACTAGCCACTGACTTGGAAATAGATAGTCTTTTCTCAATATCTTTGATAAATATTTCTTTATCTTGATTCTCAAACAAGTACCTGACGGCAAATCCTTGCGGGCCAGCTAAATGCTCAACACCATGGACGCTTTACCCAACTCTTGCACGCGAGATTCCATAGTATTGATGAATTCTCTGAATTCACTAAAAGGATCTTTCTCATGCATCGCAAGCTCCTCCTTGAATAATTCTCATGGAAACTATTTTAGTTCTTGTGAGAACTATTGTCAAGAAAAAAGTTCTTATGAGAACTAAAAAGAGTGAGAAAGAAAATTGCTTCCACTCACTCCTGCAACTTTGGTTTTTAAGGCTTTGAACTCAATAGCCTAGCCCAGCTTGGGCTTAGGGCTATCTAAATAATAATTCCCTCCAAATGATCCAATTCATGTTGAATAATTTGGGCTGGCATGCCAGAAAAATTTAACTGTTTAAGCATCCATTGTTCATCTAAATAAGCAACCTCAATCGACTCATAACGTCTGGTTGGACGACTTCCTTCTAAAGACAAGCAAGACTCCTCTGTTTGAAAAGGTGAGGACTTGCTGACTAAAACAGGATTAAACATGACTAGATTAACAAAACCGATATTGACGATAATAACACGCTTTTTAACTCAATCATATTGGCAGCCATACCCACAGGCATCCTATGAAACTCCAGTGTATCACGTAAATCCTTTTAGCTAAATAGAGGTCTTCTTTAGTCGCTTCTGTCGATTTTTGTCCAAGGAAAAGACATCCTTTACGATTGTTTTTATCACTCTATTTACCCCTTTTCATATTAATCACCTTGACCTATTATATCAAAAGGCCTACCATCTAGTAGAACAGACAAAAAAGAAA
>BNJS01002007.1_pt1 | contig 21235 bp, 31 predicted proteins | sample 8540461 | NCBI WGS metagenome assembly BNJS01 (sample SAMD00202454, study PRJDB9452) | human saliva metagenome | isolation source: human saliva | place: Japan | reverse complement strand
CTTTTTCAGACGACCCAAGGCGGTGTATTCTCCATCCACAGAAGATTGCCATGGATGTCGGTCATCTCTTTTCGGTATGCCGATTCGACTAGTTGTGGAAGTAGTGAGATTGTTGTCGGTTTTCTCCGTCTTCGTTGATGTGGTTTTGATAGGCGAAACGAGTACGTACCGCACGTCCCCACGTCAAGATTGAAAGATTTTGTGTGGGCATGGCTTACTATAACTTTACTTACAGAATATTTCATGTTAGAGGAAGAAATTCCATCTTCAAATTATTACTCACAACTAATTCTTTGAATTTATCAGAAAAAGCCCAAATTAAATCATCATTTTATATCTTTTGCACAAAACTCGAAGCCAGATATATTTTCAAAGAATACAGGTGGATAATCGATAAATTTCTCCATCTATTTCATAAAAAATTTGATTTTTCCATATTTACCAATTCAGCAGTTAATTTAATTTTTCCAAGGAAAAATTTAAATTCATCATTCTTGATTCTAAGTTTAGCCGGATCTAATTCATTTTTAATTTATCAGCTAATTTATTAATGAAAGTTTCAGAGAACAATAACATCTTAGGAATTGTTTGAATAAAATCTGTATTAGAAATATTTTTGAGGTATATCCACTCTGAGCTATAAAAACCTGCTTCATCTGTATAATTACCTTTTATTGTAATTAATAAATTCTACAATTTTTCTATCATCCTGTTTTAAGTCCACATACGCTTCTTCATTATCAACAGCAGAATATATTTGATAAAGAGTCATCATTTTTCCTTTCTTACTATTACTTTTTAGAAAATTGGTGCAGTACAAGTATATTTTTAAAATGTTTATTTAAAGAACAAATATTTCAGACAACCTTAATAAAAATATTGAGGGTCGTCTGGAAAAAGGTTATCTCTACTCAACAACCCAATCGATTCCTGATTAAATAAACTGCCAAGTTCGAGGTTCGTAGTAACGTATCAAGTTGTAATGTAGATAAGTCTCTAGTTTCCTTACACTAATATATCCGTAATCGTAGAGAGGAAATCTAAAATAATACCTAAATATAGATTTTAAAAATTCAATGTAATCATCATTATCCATGTAATAATTTAGAGCATCAATAAATTGATCTTTTGTAAAAATTTGGATACCGTTCATCTAAGTCATCGTAAACATCCATAAATACATCCCACTACATAAAAATATCTAATCCATTTTCGTTTTACAAAATCAGAAAAACTTCTTTTTCTATCCATTATGCTGTTATCCAAATAACAAACCGTCTCTAAATCAAGAATACTCTCATCTTCATCAGAAGAAATATATATGTATGGAAATTTGGCAAATTTATCAGTATCATCATCATTGAATAATCTAGCACAATCAACAACTTCTGATATACTAATTTTTCTTCTATAAAATTTATCTAAATTCATTTTTGTTCCTTCTATGATTAAATTAACATTTACCTAATGGTTTACCAGTACGACCGTTTAATTTTTCCTCGTCGACCTGGTCTACCACCTCCCCATATACTTCTCCCTCCTTTACTTGGTGGGTGATATAGACCATGATTTCTTCTATGGTCATTATAATCAACCAGTACCAACCTTTTTGTATCCTCATGATGATGCCACGTTAGTCCCTGTTTATTTTTACCTTTTCCCCAATTGGGACTTGAACTCATATCTCCAGATCTCGGTATTTCCCGCGGGCTTTTTGATTTCAGCACGGACGATCTGGTTTTCTAAATTGTATTGGTAATATTGGTTTTCGCCATTAGGCAGCTGGCGATAAATCAGGTTGCTCAGTGCGTCGTAGATGTAGCGGAAGTTGAACACAGCACAACAAAGGCTGTTTGAAAGTTGTGTTTCAGACGGCCTTGATGCTGATCAATAATCGGATTATTAAAGAACCAATATTTCAGACAGTCTCAAAGAACGGATTGAGACTATCTGAAAAACAGAAACCGCGTGCATACCGCATACCCCCTACGTCAGGATTGAAGATTTTGTGCGGGCTACGGCTTGCTAATAATTAAACATTCCTACTAATAGAAAGTCTTCTAGAAGAAGATGATATTTTTCTAAGGCGTCTTCACTCATTACTCCCATGCCGACAGCAAAAATATTTTGGTTTTTATTATCCATCAGAATGGCAACCCCTCCACCATTATCTCCAATCATAAGAAAATTCGGCAAATACTCTTTTACTTCATAGTCAATATTCCTTTGTTGGATATCCTCGGCTTCCAAAAGGGTTATCTCATCTCCAAATAATCCATTGCTTAGTTCTAAAAATTGAAGATATGAAGGATATAAAATATGCCACTCTGGAGGTAACATTTTTATAGCTTGGCTAGTAGCAGGATTATTTAAAGTATATAAGGCTTCTAATTCATGTCTATTCATTTTAAAGTGCTCCTAGTTCTCTGAAATACGTGTAACTTTGACTTAGTGCTCGTTTAATTTGCTTGGGGCTCAATCTGCCATGGGAATCCATGTCATAGGTTCTATAACCTCCAGGTCTTCTTGCTGGAGGATATTTTTTGCAAGATCTAAGAAATCCACCCAAACTTGAGCATTAGGCCCAAACCAATAAAGATTCTCCCACCCCATAAGCCAATCGGGTCCTGATTCACAAACCACTCGAGTCTCAGGTTCGTAATACCGCATCAGGTTGTAATGCAGCCCAGTCTCTTCATCATAATACTGCTTTCACCGTCTCTTGGCGTTGTCAAAGATTTGAGCTAAAGGTTCGTAGCTGTCGGGATCGATCGTAGATATAGGTATATGCTGCCGTCCGGGTGGATTTCCTGACTAATGTTTCACTATCACTAGCGATATCTTGGGTCTTTAAAAGTTCCTATAAACTTCAAATCATTGTAAAGTTTACCCGGATTTTTCCTCATAAAATGTTGCATTAGAATAGTAATATAAAGAATTACCTTCATTTATTCTTTCTCTTTTGCTACTTTCACAATATCTTTTTATAACTTTATTGGAGTGTGCCCCAACTCTTCTGCTAACACTTCAACTGGCACAATTTTCCCCATTATCTGTCTGGAATGCCACAAAATAATCAGAATCAATAAATGAAACTCCAAAAATCTGCAAAAAGCTGGTCAATGAGAATCTGAGTCCTCCATTCCATCTGTATATTCATTAAACTCATCAGGTGTTTGAAAAAGATGTCCCCATCCACACAGGAAATCATATCTTTAGTTGTTGAATCAATCATATAACATCCTCTTTTTATTCATAAATAATGTTAATTATAGTTTTTAACATAATAGGTATTAATCTATATTCCTCAACATCCCCCACCATTTCTCAAAGCATTTGGTATTGCATTCTTAGTATTTGGATCTGCCATAACTTTGCGAATATCTGCAACATTTGCACTATCAAACTAAGAATCAAAGCTACCTTTCCCCCATGGAGCTTCGGGAAGTCCCAGTGCATCGACCCATATCTGGCTATTGAAAGCAAATAAGTATAGGTTATCTCCACCATCCAACCCAATCGGATCCTGATTCCCCCCCCTGCATCAGGCTCATAATACCTAAAGAAGTTGTAATGCAGCCCCGTCTCACGGTCGACATACTGGTCCAGTTGCATACCTGTGCCAAGGGGACGTAGCTGTCATATTGTAAGTGTCGGTAATGACAGTATGGTCTTTGCGGTAGTTGAACGTCCATTCTTCACCGAGATGGTTACTGCTTTTGAGCACTTTGCCGTCGGTGTCGTAACGGTCGTATTCGTAGCGGGATACCAGTCCGTCGGGCTGGCTGTGTTCGACCATGATGTGATTTCGGTAGGCGAAACCGCACAGCTTTTTGCCGTCGCGTCCGTAAACGGTAGTGAGAAGTTGGATTGTTAAAGAACGAGAAAAGCCGTCTGAAAAGGTTTAGGATAGTGTTTTCAGACGGCATGGTGTTATTTTTGTCAGATTTGCTAAATGATAAATATTTTTAAAATTGGTTATTCAAAATTTTTTAAATTTCCTCTAGTTTTTCTTTCATCAAGTTTTCTAGCCAGTCTTCAAATTTTTCAAATTCAGTATCCTCTTGCCACTCTTCAGGAGAATATCAGGGAAAAAGACGCCAAAATTTTCATTTTCTTTTGTAAGAAGGAAACCAGCTTGCTCGCCAGTTCTTGGAATGGAAATTGTAATTAAGATATTAGGGAATAAATTACAATCAGTTCCTTCAAAAACTTGTTGTGACCAATCATAAAGTTCGTTAGGAGCTAAAAAATCGAATCCAGGTAGTAACTCATCTTGAAACAAAGTACAAGATCCTGCTGTTAGAAGAAATTCTATATATATATATTAGGAATTTGACTTTATATTTTTCTCAAAATCATTTATCTCATTTAAAAGAAACATCATATCTTTTTAAAAATAAAATTTGATTTTCCATAATTAATTAAGTTTCCATTACTAGATTTGATTAAATCTTGTATAACCACAAGAATGAAATTATCCATAAATTAATATCCTTTATTCAATTTTTATATCTATTATCTAGGAACAATCTGGTTAATTATTCCTGTTGGGATGCTATATGGCAAATGTGTTCGTAGGGCAGCCCCGTCTCACGATCGGCATACTGGTTTTGCAGATGGAAGGGTTGGTATGCGCTATCCGTTACCTTGGTTTCCTCTTTCAGACGACACCATGCGGTGTATTCGCCGTACCATAAGAGATTGCCGTCCTTATCGGTCATCTCTCGGGATGCTAATTTGGTAGCAGTGGAAGTAGTGGGTTTGTTGTCAGCTTTCGCCGTCTTCGGTTGACCAGTCGTGGACTTGCGCCAAGGGTTCATAGCTTTTCGGGATCGAGTGTAGATATAGGTATATTTGCCGTCCCAAACGAAGCGGGTTTTATCTTCGAGATTGTCTGAAAGGCAGAAATTGCCTACGTTCCGCACGCACCCTACGTTGGGATTGAGGGTTTTGTGTGGGCTTCGGCTTGCTAGACTAAACCCTACGCTTGGTGTTAGTTTTACATAAATTAATGAGCAATATAAAACGTCTAAATATTTGAAAGATTTATATTTTTAGAGTTTTTGTATTTGAAAAAGGGGACCTTGTGGGGAAGGCTTGACCCTAATTGCGTTTATTTTTATGAGACCGAAAAATTTTAGAGATTCTTAAACCATCTAATTCAAATGTGAAAATAATAGAAACTCCTCCTTTCTGTATCTCACACTCATGTTCCCACTCCTCCCTTGATACAAATTTCCATTTAATATCGGCAAAAACCAAATATTGTACAAATTTTTCAATAGTTAATTTCCTATTAATTTTATATTTTTAGCAATAGTTATACCTTTGAAAATAAGGATACATTGATAGCAAATAAATAACTTCATCCCTAAAACCAATTTCTAATCCCTTCCAAAAATAGAAAAACCACTTTCTATATTATCGTCATCGTATAACCATTTAGACGAATGTTTGAATTGTTTCCGCTTTTGAAAACTACTATATGACATACCCACAGACAAATCTTCAAATCTGCCTGTTTTTAAGAAAGATGTGATATCCATAATAACCTCATTAACATTTTCCTAAATTTTTCAATTCCTCTTTTTAGCTATATCCTTTCTTCTAGTAGCTACTTTTTGGGGTCATTTTAAATCACCTTCAAAATCAGTCAGAGCTTTTTTTAGCTGATCTTTTACTGATGACATAATTTGTGAGTTGTCTTTCAGTTTCAGAAATTATGTCATCAGCAACTTTAATTTCTTTTGGAAGTAGCACTTTTCATATCACCGAAACATTTCCATATTATTTCCCTTTATCATCTAAGGTTAAAAGGACTTCTGTTACTTTTTATTTCCTACAAAAATATCAGCATGAGGTCCTTTTTACACTAACATCCGAAAATCTATATGGTTGCATTTTTGAAGTTGCTATGAAGCAAACGTCACTAATGGATCCCATGCCTTTCGCATTCGGCGCAAAAAGCATGTCAAATTATCTTCACCCAACAACCCATTCGGATCCTGCAGTTGATGAAACGTCCAGTATCAGGCTCGTAATACCGCATCAGGTTGTAATTCAGCCCTGTCTCTTCATCGAAGTATTGGTTCTGCAGTCTGAACGGTTGATGCGCGTCCTTATAAACCCGCTCGTCCTTTTTCAGACGACGCCAAGCGGTGTATTCGCCGTACCACAACAGATTGCCGTGGATGTCGGTCATCTCTTTTGGAATACCGATTTGGTAGCAGTGGAGTAGTAGTGGATTTGTTGTCAGCTTTCGCCGTCTTCGTTGGTTCAGTTGCGGACCTGTGCCAGAGGTTCGTAGCTGTCGGATCGATATAGAGATAGGTATATCTGCCGTCCGGTTGGATTTCTTGCAGTAAATGGCTGCCGTCCCAAACGAATCCGGCTTCTTCTTCGAGGCTGTCTGAGAAGCAGAGCCGCGTGCGTGCGTTCCATTCGCACTCTACATCGGAATTGCAAATTTCATTGGCTACAGCTTGCTCATTTTATAGAGACTGTATTACTTCTATATATCTGTTTGTTTTATCCAAAAATGTACAAATAAGTAGTATCATGCTTCAACTTCGATATATCTAACTGCCCTAGAAACATTGCGGAATATTATCAACGATAGTACCAATCAGGCTCCTGTAACCATTTGGGATGTTTATCCATGCGAGATGAAATGTTCCTTAATAATCTTTTTAAAAGTGGTCGCCGTCTTAGGTTTGTACTTATCATACAAAGGAATTTAAATAACCCATATCAGCAGGTATCCAGTTAGGAATAGCCTCCAAAATCAAATCAAAATTTTTCTGTCGTTGAATTCGAAAAGTATAGGATATGCTTGTAATCTAAAATTTCCCGAAAAATATCCATCAAATTTAACTTTGCATCAAGAGATGTCAAATCCCTGACTAATTAAATATTCATAAGTGGAATTACTATTCATATAAGGTTTAGCTTTAGTATTTTCCAACAGGGAAATTAATTCTTGATTGGAATACAACGCCATTTCCAATTCTTCAGTTGATAAATTTTTCTTCGCAAAATTCTTTAAAATTTCTATTGCTTTCATAGCTAATCTCCTAGATTCCTATAAAGGGTCAAGCGCTGCATGTTGTTCTTTAGTTACTTCCTCTCAAATTAAAAAGTACTATGACCTATTCTTCTGCCCAAGGCGTCGTAGCTGTAGTATTGTAAGTGTCGGTAACGGTTTCAGGCAGCCATTGGGCGTTGTAGCTGTATCTTGCGGTGTAACAGGTGGGGCGATGATGCTGATGAGGTTGTTAAAGAACCAATATTTCAGACGACCTCAAAGAAGGTATTAAGATCGTCCGAAAAATAGAAACCGCGTGCGTACCGCACGCACTCCATATCAGGAGTTGAAGGTTTTCTCCGGGCTACGACTTGCTCGCTCCCTATCTGTGAGTTTTTGGGAACTATATAGGCTACGGCTTGTTGCTAATGAAAGAAGTATTATTGATGAATTAAGAATGTTGCCAAAATCCAGCTACTACATCAATATTATCTCTATTCTCTTTGTAATATATATACAATGCCCCCATAATAGTGGTAATTACCATTAAGAAGATTATCTGGGTAATAATCTTCATCTATACTCATCAAGTACAAATATCCGTTTTCTTCTAAATTTTTATAATAATATTCTTCTTCTTGAATCAGTTGCAATTCCTCCTCCTACTGTTACTCAAACCAGATAAATCATCACTATTTGCTTTCCTATACGGTTCCAAAAATAAATTCTATTTAGAGTCCATATTTGTAAATGAAGTAATTTCACTTTCCTCAGATTTTTGGATGAGTAAAAACTTTTATGTACTAATTAGGATAAATATTATTATCAAGCATAATATCATGATTTTTAGGCAAGAAAATAGATAAGACAAAATTAGTTTTTAAATGGATGTTCAAAACATCCATAAAACATCATTTCTGAAATACAATCTTGTTTATCATCAAAATATTTAGGAATATTTCTCCTATTCGATTAAGGCTAATTTCCTTAATCTCGTTCAAACATAACTTTTTCTTGAATAGCTTTAATCATTTTTATTTCCCATCCTCTTCTTAACAAGCCTATATGATTCCATATCTAGTTAAATTTGTATTTAACTCAATGTTATCCATTGCCGATTGTAGCTTTTTCAATAGGGATCGAATAAATTAGCATTTTGTAATAACTCATGCCTGATAATTTATCATTCTTATGTCGAGATTTTTATAGCCCGCAACACCAAACTCTGGCAACAACCCCCAGGAGATGTATTCGCATACATGACATAGAGGTTGCCGTGATGTCGGGCATCTCTCTTGAGATGCCAAACGGGTCGTAGGCGCAGCGGCGGTTAAGTACAGTAAAAAGGTCGTCTGAAAAATATCGAGTCTTACTTTTTGGTTTTCTTAGGATTTAATTCTTCTTTACGTTGCTTATAAAATTGCCAATATTTTTGTCTTCCATAGAGAAAGGTGTGTAACGTAGCTCATTATAAAGTTAGGTCAAAATATTTATAGGCATTTTTCCATATCACCTAGTTCGTAATAGATAATACCTGCCCATAGAAATATACTGCCATCAGGAACTGTTTTTCGCGCCTCTATGCAATATTTATCCATTCATTGCCTTAGAATAATCCTTTAACTCTTTAAATCTGCAGAAATTTCAGAACATAGCCCACTAGTTGGGGTTACGAATTGAGTAGCAGGTTTTTGGAATTAAATCCCAAGCCCTCATTAACTCATCAATCCTTTTCCTGAAGAGTTTTAGCTTGTCTCGACTCACATATAATATTATTAATTTCACTATTTAACTCAGGATTAATATCAGATAAATACTGGTTTTCCTCTCATTCATACTCTTCATTAACAAATTTTAGTTAATTTTTCCATTTTTAGGCTTACGGGGTTTCTTATAACGTTCTTTTGCTCTTTGCCCACGGGAACAGGTTTGCCTATCTAATCGATAATTTTGAATCATCACTCCTGAGACTTGGCATGATACACGCAACGATTCCAATAAAAAAGCATCTTGATTATGTCCCTATCGCATTCTTTAAGAGGTATTACCATATTGTGTGTACCGTTCACATGTCCCTCTACGTCAGGACTGGAAGTTTCATGCTGGGCTACGTGTGCTAATTTTGAGTTTGATTTCTGATATTTTGTTATATCAGAAATAGTGATATCTTCATTATTAAACATATCATCCCAAATTTGCTTATAAAGTTCTTTTTGCGGTCATTTGTTGAGGGTATTTCAAAGGCTGCGTCGGTACTAGGAAATTGATCATGTATTCGTTCTTCTGTCCAGAAATTTAATCCAAATCTCAAACTTTCTTTAATTCTGAATTGGGTTGATATTGTAAAATTTTTGATACTCAGGGGTACAGATATTCTTTGACTAATCTCTTTACGCTATCTCGATTAACCAAATTCAGACCTGATAAGTCTTCAAGTTTGCTATCTATACCTTCGTGTAATAGTCCAAGAAAAAGTCTGATATATTCAGGACTGACTTTATACTTTTTATTCATTTTAATTTTCCCAAAATTGAAACTAATTGACCAACTTTATTGAATTTGGCTTGTACTTGAGATGTTTGGATTAATGGTCCTCTTTGTTGGAATTCAATCCAAACTATAGTAGACTGAACTCAGTTCAACCTACGTTTTCCTTATTGCTATTCATATATTCGTGAGGCATTCAAAATGTCTGCTAACATACTCCAATTTAAAGTTTTGTCGTTATATTCTCTCATACCTATATTTTTATAGTATCCATCCATATCTTCAATCCAATTTTTCATGGCTTCTAAAAAGCTATCTAGTGTATTATTTTCAAAATCTTCTGTATGAATTTCAGTAATGAATTCTTTTAAAAACTAGAAAAGTCATCTCTATTTTTAATTTCCATAATATAGTCCTCCTCGAAACACTGTCTTTTCAGACGATCTCAAAGAGGTATTGGTACGTCTGAAAATGGTTCGAGTTTAAATAGTTTGCTAAATTTGCTTTTTAAGAATTTTTCACTAAATAATCTGAAAAATTATCAGCTAAAGTTAGCAATTCATCAGTATCATGATTGTAAATCATTACCGTTTTAGCTGGAGAAATATAAATAGGATTTCCCAGCCATCGGTACCAATTATTAAATTACTTTGACCATCTTTAAGATAATCGGAAAATTCTTTTATTCAAATCAATAATTGTATCTTCCCAAGAAATTCGAATTATGTATTCCATATATTTGAGTATCCCTAACGACACACCCTCCAAAATCCATTGTAAATTCTTTTTAAAATCGTCATCTAACTTGATATTAAGTGCTTTCTCTATATTGAGGATCTCATCATCAGTTGTTGGCTTACCTTGAGCCACTGGATTTTTGAAAGAAAAGCAATTAACTGCTCTAAAAACAAATTTATTTATATAATATTCTTTATTATTAACAAGACTTACCTACTTTTTAGGTCTCTACGTCTTAACTCTTTCTAAATCTATATTTCCAATATTATCTACACCAATTTCAAAAATCACTTGACACTGCTATTTCCCATCTTTACCTTTTTGATTACCAAAAGGTGCGTTTTTATTCCCTAAATCATGCTTACTTTATGTAGTTCTATAATTGGGCCTTCTGGATTTTGTTTTTGATAGATCGTTTTGCCACTCCCCAAGGGTCAACTCACATAGCCGCATTAGGCCCGAACCAATAAAGATTATCCCCACCCCATAACCCAATCGGGTCCTGATTCACAAACAGCTCGGCATCAGGTTGTAATGCAGTCCGGTCTATTCATACATAATACTGGTTTTAGGCTGATGCGCATCTTTATAAACCCGCCCATCCTTTTTCAGACGGCCGTGATGCTGATCAATAATCGAATTATTAAAGAACCAATGTTTCAGACAGTCTCAAAGAACGGATTGAGACTGTCTGAAAAGCAAAAACCGAGTGCGTTCACACAGCACACAACCTACTTCGAGACTGAAGGTTTTCTCCGGGTTACGGCTTGCTTTAATTATTAAACTGGAATCATTCTGCTAAAGCAATCATATAGATTTTTACCAATTAAATAGATATTTTGAATTTTACTTCTTCAGGCATTTGTAAACCAAATTCATCAAAAATAATCTTCTTCATCCCATTCATTTTCATGATCCCAATAGAAAAATTTTGCCTAATTCTTTTCTCCTTGAGTACATAGACAAATCAAATCACCAAATTCATTACTTGATATTGGTAGAAAAATTATCTGGTATTCTATTTTTGTATTTTTTTCAAGCCTTTCACTAATTTGGGAGTTTTTTTGGTAGTTTATATTTTTCACCATAAAAAAACCTAAATCACCACCACTCCATTCGATATTACCACCTACAGGAATATCGTCATCAGGATAACAATATTCAGGCAAATCACTATATGGGGTTAACTTAAATTCTTTTATAAATCCTGTCTCTCCACCAAATAATTCAAGATAATCCAAATAATCTGAAAACTCTTCTTTAGTAATATCTAAAAATTTGGACATTAATTTTCTAGATGTAGGAATCAGTGGTTCAAATGTAAAACCTTTGAACTCCACCCATTTTCTCAACTAAACTCTTAATTTTCATTTTCATTACTCCTTTCAGTTATAATTTGTCAAATAATCAACATTTCTTCTTAGGTTGTTTATTACGCATAGTACATGTATGTATTCCACATATACGTTACATTAAAACTGAAAATTTCATGTAGACTAAGAATTGCTTAAATCAGGGAGGATAATAGGTTTGTAACTAAGTACTTTATCAGCTATTTCCTCGGAGCTCATGTTTGTCCAATATATATAATCTGATATATTTGGATCTGTGACCAAATTTTCTAATTTTTTTTCAAGAAATACATCTTCATCCTCTTCTGAACCTTCAAAAATTTCTTAACTGATCAATCAGTTTGATTAAATATAATCTATCCAACATAATGCTATCCTCTTCCATAAAGATTATCCCCACCCAACAGCCCAATCGGATCCATGATTCACAAAGCCGACCGACCGTCCTGACCATATTCGTAGGCGGTTTTGGTACTAGATTGTTAAAGAACCAATATTTCAGACAACTCGAAAAAGGATTAAGGTCGTCTGAAAAAGAGAAACTGTGTGCAAATCACATACACTCTACATCAGGACTGAAGGCTTTTGTGCGGACTACGACTTGCTTAATAAATGTATTGAATATTCCAATTAAAAATACTTTAAATGGATAAACATCAAACAAATTATTACTTATACTATTTACTGAATATATAAACTCAGTTTTTATATTATCCGTAAGTGTCTCTCCTTCATCTAATAGGTGCTCTAAAATCTCTGTATAACAAAAGCCAACTGGATAAATTGAGAGAAATCTATCCTAAATTTGTAAATCCAGATTTCAGTATATTCTCCAGCATCATGATTATAATGAAAAATGGTATTATCTATTTTATTTAGAAAACCATCCATCTCCCTGACCTGCTTGTCCAATACTCCAAAAATACCTTGATATTTCAGGGATAATTACACTCTAGGTATCTATTTTCATTTAAAAGCCTCTTCATAATTAAAAAGAAATATCAGGTATTATCTACTTCCTGATACTTAGTAATAAATAACAAATAGTTATTATCCAGCTTAGGAAGTTTATCTAACTTTTTAATTTCTACTTTACGCTTAATACATATATTGAAAAAATCCTCGGGCAATAATTTTTAATTTGAACATAAAAGTATACTCCATAAATCACAAACCATGTATCAGATTGACCGACCGGTCGCCACCCGACCGCACCCTTTACGGTCGGGAAAGTTATAAATAAAGTTGAATAGTACTTGTTATTTTTGTGTGTGTTTCGACACTAATTTCCTGGTTAAAATTTTGGATTAATTTTTAAAAAAATCAATAATTAAGTTGATTTGAGTAGTGTTAAATATCGTACTTTTGGTTTTCTTAGGGCAATATATAAAAATTCAACAACGTAACCATATAAATGAAATTTAGATAAATTAGAAAAAATATATTTTTAAACAGCAAGGAGTAAAAATATAATAAAAGCCTTATTAGTAAAAAGCTTGCCACTCTAGTGATTCAAGTATTGAGAGAAAAATCATCGTATGTTATCTCAATCCAAGTTTTAGTAGATAGTTGCATTATAGAAAAATATATAAGAGTTATCACTATCATCAAAAACTTATGATATTATTTTTATCAACTTTGAAAATTGGGAAAAAGTAGTCCTAATTTTTTTCCTCTAGATAATTTCGTTCTTGTATATATTTTACCTCCGTAAGAAAGTTTTTCAAATTCACAATATACTCCTAAGTCTTTGACAAACTTTGAAATATATTCTAAAAAAATCATAAATTATATTGATTTCATCTTTTGGTTAAAGATTGCAGTAAATTAAATAGTTCACTTACTTCTCCTTGGGATATGTTAGAATAATAGCTAAATAATTCTATGAAAACAATCATTATCTATACTAGGGTTTTTCTATTGAGCTTAGTAAAAGTGTATTTAAATGTAAAGGCATTTTTCATTTTTGTTTATCTGACATTTGATTTTTAATTAATAAAATTAGATTGTTTTTTCATGTCTTACTTTCTACATTTTTAAGATATGGCACCATTTGATTGATTTATTATCTATTTTTTTATTTACGTTTTTAAAAATCATTTAATAGTTTTACTATCTTCTCTTTATTTTTCGCTGGATGAGTTAATTGCAATTCTAACGGCATTTTTCTCCAAATTCATTTTGTATATTTTTATCAGATCCATAATCAAGGAGTAATTTCACCATTTCTATATTTCCAAACATGCATGCATAATGTGGGGAGTATATCCTAAGTCCCCTTTAAGATCGATCAATGCCCCATTTTGAAGAAATACAAGAGCATCATTTAAAGAATTATTTCTAGCTGCAATATGTAAAACTGTATCATCCATACCTCCTACTTGATTTATATCTTTAATAGTGTCACCTAAAAATCAGGGATGTGTCTCATATAAAATACATAATAATTCTTTTTCCATTAATTATTGTCCTTGACCAAGAATTTCCTCTCCAATTATTGAATCTAACTCTATCCATGCATCTTCAAGTTGATTAACAATAGAAGATTTCATTTTTATTTGGGATCATCTTTTAGATTGAGATACCAAATATGTGTTAATTTTCGGTATTTCATATAAAATAAGACGCTAGTCTTTTTTTCAATTAGATTATGATTATGAGTATAATGCTTTTATTTCATTTAAAATTTTTAATAATTCTTGATAGTCCTTTTACATCAAATTCAAGATCCATTCTGACCTTATCAAATAAAACTATTATTTTCAAGTTTTTCTAATAATTCTTTCATAGTAAACTCCTTTAAGTTATACAAAGCAAAGGATTGCTTCTGCTGGAATAGTTTATTTATTTTTAAAAAGTTAAGCGTTCACTCAATAGAAATAGATAAACACATCTTCCTCATTGTCGAGTAGAGATATATCGATAACTTTATCTATTTTATGACTAAATAATTTTAAACAATAAAAAAATTAGGTTTGTTTATTAATTCTAGCCAATTGCTAATATTTTTTATTTTGATAATAAACAAGGGAATAATTCTATTGGTATTTTCAGCCGAATCATTTATTCCTCCATAAAAGTATACATAAGCAATATCATTTTCCTCTGGTGCAAAAATTTAATATTTCATTTTTATCGATAAACTAAAAATTTTTCTTTTTGATAATTCTATATTTCTATAGGGGTAAAAAGTACGATTTATTATTTCACATGAGAGTGGATATGGGAATGATTTTTCAGAATCTGAAATTAAATTATTTAAAAATGAATTTCTTTCATTTTTTTCATTAAATGATTCTGTTTTTAAAGTAAAGATCTTTTTCTTCTAAAGTTGTCATGATACCATTTCCTATGTTGTACAGTGTTACATTTATCTTTGTAGTACTTCCAAGAAAATGTACCATTCCCATTATTTCTTTTTGATTAATTTCCATCCATTTTTGGCAGTAGTGGGTTTGTTGGACGCCTTTTTCCGTCTTTGGTTGTCCAATCGCGAACCTCGTGCCAAGGGCTCGTAGTTGTCGGGACGGTGTAGATATAGGGTATATCTGCCGTCCGGTTGGACTTCTTACAAGAGGTGGCTGCCGTCCCAAACAAATCCGGTTTCCTCTTCAAGGCGTCTGAAACTTTTTCGTTTTTTAGACGGCCTTTGCCTATCCTTCTGCCCAAGGCATCATAGGTGTGGTACCAGTCTCTTTTGTTGCCGTCTTTTTGAAGATTTCCGCCTTAACTAGTTGGTCGTGCAGGTCGTAGAAATAGTTCTGTACTTCGCCGTCTGCCAGTCCCGGTGGATCAGGTTGCCGAGGTCGTCCCAGTCCGCTGGTCGGTGCTGTGGGTCAGGTTGCTGGTGCGGTCGTAGCCAGTAGCTGCGTTTGACGGCGGTTTTACCACAACCCGCCGCTACTTTGGTTTTGCCTTTGCCGCCTTCCGTCAGGTCGTTGAGGGTGGCGATTTGCCTTTTCAGAGAACCTTGCGATGGCTTCTATGCTACTTCATTCAAGTCCATAATCAGGAATAGATAATTGAAATGGAGACACATATTAAAAGACTCTCCGCTTTTTAATATTTTTACATGAAACAGTACAAGACCCATTGTCCAGCGTTTATCAGTTTGAATATCTAAATCACACTGTTCCTGTTCATTAATTGAAAAATGAATTCCTGTTTATTTTCAAACTGAATTAATCCATTTACTAGAATACCAACAATAGCAAAAGGTGGTATCCACATTGCTTTGTATAGCGTAGGAGTCAGTATCAGATAATTCAAAATAAAAATTTATCTGATATTCCAATATTTTATTCTTTCAATAATAAATTTTTCATACTCTATATAATTCTTCAATTATCTCATCAGGATTTCTCATAAAATCAAGACAATCAATAAACTCATATGAATAAGCAAAAATTTCTAATATCTTGCGGTTTATAGTAAGGTAACTTCATTATATTTCCTCCTTAAAATATAAGTATGATTTTCTCAGCAAACCGCTGAGCATTTTCAGAGAATCGTGATTTTTGAACCTTAAATGAAAATAAGTCATTTCCTTTTCCATTATTAGGGCATTTTTCTTTAATGCCTTGTTTATGTCTGATTCTATATTCTTCAATTCACTAGGCAAATCTTTTCCCATTGCTCCTTTTGTTAGCATATCAGTAGCAATAAAAGCATCAATATCTGAAGATGGACTCCAGTTCGTACCCTTATAACTACTTTTCCCTGAAGCGGTACTACCTCTTATTCCAACTCTCGCATCAGAGGCAATACTTTTAATATCATTTTCACGTTTTCCTACCTCAAGTTTAGTGTACTCAATAATGTCTTCTCTAGAACATGGGGTATTGCATGCACCAGGAGTGGGAGATAAACCTAGTAAATCAACCCAAACTTGTGTATTTTTTGCAAACCGATAAAGATTCTCTCCACCCAGCAACCCAATCCTATCCTGATTCACAAACCGCCCCGCATCAGGCTCGTAATACCTGAAGAAGTTGTAATGCAGCCCGGTCTCTTCATCATAATACTGGTTTTACAGTCGGAAGAGCTGGTATGCGTTATCCGTTACCTGTTTCATTTTTAGTTTGCCCCAGCCGTTATAATCGCCGAACCAAACCAGTTTGCCTTCGCTATCGGTCATCTCTCTCGGGATGCCGATTTGTGGTCGCGTGGAAGTAGTGGGTTTGCATGGCGGCTTTCACCGTCTTCGTTGGTCTCAATCGCGGATTTGTGCTAAAGGTTCAGTAGCTGTCGGGATTGAAGATTTTATGCGGGCTGCAACTTGTTACCGGGACTCAATTATTGCACAATTTGTTGACTTTAATTTTTGGTCAAAAGAATTTTCCAAGAAGATCCAGATCATCCTTGCTAAACAATCCATCATCATTTCTAATACTTTTTATCAAACAATAAAATATTCTGTGATTAAATGATCGTTGAGTGGTAATTCATTCTTATTTATAATATAAATAGCGGTTAACGCTTTAAAAACGAAAAAGCCTCTGGATAAAGTGATAAATATTTTTAAAACTTCTTTGTTACTCGGAATGGAAGGCCATAATGATTGGAATATGATTTTGCTGCAAATGCTTTAATACATCTGGATAGATGTTTTTGCATCATTCTCAGATTCAGGTAATTTAATGGTATCTCCATAAGGAAATGAGGGTAATAGGGGGAGCTTTAAAAATGCGCCCGTGCGAGATAGATGGTTGCACAAATACTAAATCATATGGGTTTTGACGATTTATCATAAGGAGGAACATTTTGGGAGAAAAATTTCCCATTTCAGAATTGCATGCATATAGGTGAAGTATGACTCTCGAAAGTACGAGAATTGCTAAAGGATATTTCACCATAAACATATTTTCTTTTTAAATTTAATCTTATCTTTTAGAAAAATAGCATCAGGAATATTCAAATTATCTTTTAAATATTCAATAAGACCTGAATAAATTCTTTACTTTTCATAATTATCCTCCTTAAAATCAATCTTTGAATACTAAAGTCATAAAGCGAGCAACACCTTAGGAGGAACCCACATCCGTTTGCTTATCCTTATTTTTTGTTGAAACCATATATGCAGCCTTCGGACATTTTCCCCCAGCATTGTGCGGTTTTTTCAAATTGAATAGCCCTGATCTCTTTTGACCTTTCATTAATCGTCTGCATTATTTTTTACCTCAATAAAATAGATTTTCCCATCTTTCATTGCGACTATATCAGGCCGTATTCGTAGGTAAGATATAGAGTAAGAGTGAACGATAATGAGATTATTCAGACTACCTCGAAAAAGGATTGAGGTAGTCTGAAAAGCAGAAACAGCATGATTACCGCACCCATGCTATGTCGGAATTGGAGGTTTCATGTAGACTACGACTTGCTGTAATCAATAACAGGAATTGGGTAGTTTTGAATTACATAGACATCATTAATATTACAAGTCCCATATATCCATTTATTCCAGCTATCTATTACCCATTGTCTCATCTATTCCAGCAAAGTTGATTTGATTCAGCTTCCTTTGGAAGTTTAACTAAAATCAATCCCGCTTTATGACCAGTAGATACAACAAGACCAAATTTTCTATCACTATCTGGAAATTCAACTCAACATCAGATCAACATATTTTTCATGTGGATATGAACCTGGAAATCTAAAAACGGTACCATGCGCTAAATTACTATGATAATTTACTAATTTCTGATAATTTAACTCCTATATCGTGTCCACTACTAGAATCTTGTTTACCTTTTCATTTAAACACATATCAACTTCACCCATGTGTTTACTCCTTCTATTTAGTTTTCAAAACCTTCCATGTTGTGTGTATCTAAAGAATTTTGATAATCCCAATGAATCCTATCCACTTTTGTGTATACAGCAACCGATAAAGGTTGTCCCCACTCATCAACCCGGAACGGGTCGTAGGCGTAGTGCACAAGTACGGTACCAAAGGTCATTCTGAAAATATCGAATCTACTTTTTGGTTTTTCTTAGATTTAATCCTTTACGCTGCTTATAAAATTGCCAACATTTTTGTCTCCAGAGAAAGGTGTAACGTAGCTCATTATAAGTTAGGTCAAATATTTATAGGCATTTTCCATATCACCCAGTTCGTAATAGATAATACCTGCCCATAGAAATGTACTCGCCATCAGGAACTGTTTTTCTAGCCTCAAGCGCAATATATCCACCAAGAGCTTTTTGATAATCACCTAATTTTTTTACAACTTCTGAAATACCACAGTATGATTGCCGAAGTAGTTCAATAAATTGAGTAGGCTGGTTTAGGTAAAAGTTCCCATGCTTGATTCAGAATATCAATGCGTTCCTCCGGCGTAGTAGCATCATTTGAGCTACAAAAATCATTTGATTGTTTAATTCCATACTTACCGATTCAAATAATATAATTTATCCTTCTTATGTGTATCTTTAAAGAGTATTTATTACCATGTCGATCCAGGTGTGTACCTGTTCCAAGGGTTAGCTGTTTGGGATTGGAGGTTTCATACAGCTTGCCAGCTGCTCAAACATCTTAAGCATTATAATTTAGATAATCTTTAATAAAATATTCAAAGCTCTCCCAATGTTTGCTAAATTGTTTATTTTCTACAAACTTTGAATATCGGGAGCTCCTACACCTCATCGGTATGTATCATATGCATATAGTCATCCAACCTAATATTATTCTAACAGCAGAAAATAATTAGCAGTGTAAGCCTTCTCAACATCTCAAAATTTCTGTTTGGCTACTTGAAAATCCTCTAAGTCCATTGCCACAACCAAATATCCACTTTTCCCAGTAGCCCTCACCACCATATGTTGCCCAAAATTCAACGAAGTCATGACTTTACCTCGCCGAAAACCTTAACTCTTTGAATAATATGCGATATTATTCTCCTGACTTTTCGCGTACTCTACCAAATTCATCATTAAGATACCCTCAAAATCACTATCTAACATAACAAACCCTCTCTATTGTAAATAAAGGATGTAAAGCATTTGTTCCATCTATGATCTTGATTTAGCAATTTGCACTTTCCTAAGTTAAACTTTTAGTAATATTCTTTATAGAATCATACATTCATCTCTTTCAAATAACTAATATTATCTTCTTCGCAAGATAAGAAGGTCATATCATTTATGTCTAATTTCTCACATAAATAAGGTTCAATTACTTTGCAACTTCATTTTATTATCCAATAACTCCACACATCGGCCAGTTTCCATGAAAAAATTTTGTAGAAAATTAAGAGGTGGTTCATTCTTAAAATGTATGACTTCAATAAATTTTTCTCCATGAATTTGATGCATAAATCTTGATGATCACCGTTCTATCCTGTCTGTTTTCATTAGGGTCTTTTAATTGTGTTGCCAGTCTTGGGAAAACGCGCCCAAGGTGTTTTCCTTTCCGTTTATCATATTTTTCAACTCCTCCATGTGAGTATCTCTTCCCGTCCGGGTGGATTTCCTTGGCAAAGAGCTGGCTTTCGCATAGTCTTAAATTTTTCTACTACGGTAAACAATGCTAGAATTTTCTACATATTGCGACATTACGCAAGATATGGCTTGCGTAAATTATTGCGCCAAATACCCTGTATCATATAATCCAGATAAGTCAGTTTCCACATACTCTCCATCTAAGAAGATATTTCTTCTATATCTACTTGAATTGGTATGAAATGCTTGCGCCAGAATGCTACATCAAATGCTTCAAACTCACATCCAAGATTTATTAGTTTTAGTTAATATCTTATCTTTAAATTTCTGATTTTCATTAGTAGAAATAATCCTAGCAATGTACTATTTTACTATGAATTATAGTTTTATCATATAATAAGTAATTTTCTTCAATTTCCATAACAATATCACCTAAAGAGATTTCTTTACTATAAAAGGAATATTATTAACTTTAAGATAGCCTTCTTCAGTCACTCTTGGTAACCATAGATGCTGGAGGATAGCATCAATTGCTAGATTAAAAGCTTTCATTTTAATCACCTTGATATGTACCCATTTTCACGACACATATTATTTACTAGCTAAACACATGGATGCTTCTCTTGTATTTTACAGGAGGCATCCATTTTGTCTGGATCCTTTTCTGTTGGTGTAATAATTAATGTATTCTTCTATCGTTACCGCAAAAGCATTAAAGTGGATACATATTCTTTTTCAAAACCATAATATATTTCATTTTGAAACCTTTGATGGTCGACTCCTGGGTTTATTAATGAGACCATTGTATCCTTCAAAGTAGTGTATTTAGACAGAATGCGTTCAATCTGCTTTCTTTAAATTCATAACTTCTATCTCATTAAATACCCCTTTACTGGATAGCCAGTAAAGTAAATATCATAACCAAAGAGGCTTTCTAAATTGTGGCGTGGAAATTCGCTAATATTGTATTGATGCAGTCACATATCAGCGATCGTTTACAGGAGATACCTTGCTCTGCCCTATTCTGATATTAGATACATCATTGATGCTTATATAGATGAAATAACGTTGCCAGCCCAACAAAAACAAGCCGTGTATATAATCAAAGGAAATACTAAGAAGTCTGACAGAACTGCCTCACAATAGAACAAGCAAAACTATATATATATACTAAGTTTCTCATCTCCTACCA
>BNJS01001940.1_pt1 | contig 21254 bp, 16 predicted proteins | sample 8540461 | NCBI WGS metagenome assembly BNJS01 (sample SAMD00202454, study PRJDB9452) | human saliva metagenome | isolation source: human saliva | place: Japan | reverse complement strand
TACCACAAAATCAAGAAAATTTCCGTGAGTTTAACTAAAAATATTACAATTTTTATAGTATTTTCATAATTTACTTAATTAGCTATTAAAAACTATATTAGCGATTCAATTGATAAAAATTCTCAACAATAAAATTATAATGTATCTTTTTACTTCATAATCAAAAAGTTCTAGTTGGTACTGCACCCAAAAAGTTGGACAAAATATTAAGTTATTTTTTTGTTTAGTATTTTTAAACTTTAAAGTCAGTAAATTTTATTACTTTTAGCAACTTTCATTCCTTACAGTTATTTTAGATTTTTCGAATTATTTAATCAAGGATTTTTAAAAAGGCGTAGCCCTTGTCCTTGATTAAATAGGAGGAAAATCTAATCTGTAAAAGGGAATGAAAAGTTTCTTTATTTATATTAACTTCTCTTAATTTTTCTATAGTTTACAGGGACTTAGTCCACCTAAGTTCAATTTTATTCTCTCTTCATTATAATACGTTATATAATCTATAATGGCTTCTTTTAATTCATATTTATTCTTAAATGTATCTTCAGAATCCGTAAAACATCTCAGATTTTTAAAAACACCAAAAAGATTCCATAAATGCATTATCTGCTGATGTTCCTTTTCTAGACATTGATTGTGTAATTCCTTTCACTTTAAGGAATTGTCTATATTCAATATGTTGATATTGCCAACCTTGATCACTATGTAATATCATACCATCGTATCTTTCATTTTGAAGTTGCGATAACATTTTCATATTGTTGTGCCATGTTAGGTGAAAAATGAAACACTATACGCTATTATCTCTGCATTATATCCATCAATTATGGGCGCTAAATATACCTTATCCTCTCCAACTTTGAATTCAGTTACATCGGTATAACATTTCTTTAATGGTTCTGAAGCGAAGAAATCTCTATCTATTATATTATCTGCGATTTTCCCAGTCTCCCTTTATAAGAATTGTATTTTCTTGTAGGGCCTTACGAATGATAGTACATCTAGTTTTCTCATCAATCTCAAAAACTTTTTATGGTTTTACTAAAAATCCCATGTTTCTAAGTTCTGATGTTACTCTTCTATAACCATATCTTAGTTTGTTCTTTTTCCTGAATAGATTTAATAGCTTCTTCTATACTTTTTATATCTTTATCTTCTTTATTTTTGTATAATAATATGATGAACAGAGACAAGCCTAAAATTTCTAATAGTATATTTAATTTATGTGTTTTCTTTAATTCTTCTACTATTTTTGTTTTCTCTTCGTTTGAGATTGTTTTAACCTTATCTCCCTCAACTTTTTTTAAAAACTGCATTTTCCGCACGTAGGTACTCAAGTTCCTTCTCTAGTTGTTCAACTTTTGATAATTCATTTTTCTATCTTTTTAATATTTTTCATCTTACTAGTTCTTCCTCTCGGTTTCTCTAGTATATTATACCCGTTTTCTTTAAATTTTTGAAATCCAATTACAAAGTAAACCAGTATTTGGTAATGCGTACTTTTAATGAAGTAGTGTATATAGAATTTCCCATTATTAAAACTTCATTGATTATATCTAGTTTTAATTCTGGTGGATAGTAATTATTTTTCCCTTTAATCAGTACGGTTTCACCATGTAAATCAAACCAGTTTGACCATGTATTTCATATTACTAATATTAATTTTAAACTTTTTAGCTAGTTCCTTATATAGATATCCTTTTTTTCTTAAGTCTATATATTTTCTATCTTATTTTCATCTGTTAATTTCATAATAAATAGCCCTCAAAATTTGTCCAAATTTTGGGGCTATCTCGTTCAACACGAACTAGAACTATTATTTAGTATCTACATCTTGAGATAAATCAACTTTATCTAAAGGAATTACTTTTTGTTTTATATCTAATTTTGTGGTAAGATAGAAGAATAAGAAGATTGGAACTCCCATATATGTTGTTAACATTCCACTCCAGTTTACCACACCTTTAGTAATAAGTTCTGTATCTTGTCCAATAATAACGATGATACATAATACTAAAGCGATAATTGGACCTGCTGGGAACCATTTAGCTCTATATTTAAGAGCATTTAAATCTTTACCTTGAGCAACATAAGCTCTTCTAAATCTATAGTGACTTAGCGCTATACCTAACCAAGCGATAAATCCAGTTAATCCACTTGCTGCTACAATATAAGTATACGCATTAGCACTTGTAAGTTGGATTAAGAAAATTAAAAATACTACTGCAGCTGTTGCAATTAATGAAATTACTGGTGTTCCGTATTTAGTAACACGACCAAAAATTGGGAATGCTAATTTTTCTTTACTCATCGCATAAAGCATTCTTGTTGATGCATACATTCCTGAGTTACCAGCTGATAAAATTGATGTTAAAATTACTGCATTCATAACACTTGCTGCTAAAGCAAATCCTGCATTTTTGAAGACAATTGTAAATGGTGATTTAGCAATTTCTTCAGAGCTTGCAGCTCCCAATAAATCTGGTGAAGTATAAGGAATTAATAATCCAATAACTAAGATAGCTAGTACGTAGAAGATTAAAATTCTCCAGAATACTTGTTTTACAGCTTTTGGAATACTTTTCTCAGGATTTTCACTTTCTCCTGCAGTTATACCGATTAACTCAGTACCTTGGAATGAATATCCAGCGATTAAGAATACTCCAAGTGTAGCAAGGATTTGACTTGATAATGAAGTATCTTCTCCGATAAATGGTGCATCACCAATTGTTAAGTTTTTAAATCCAATGTATTCTCCACCTAAAATACCGAAGATAGTTAAGCATCCAACTACTAGGAAGATGATTACTACTACTACTTTGATAAGTGCGAACCAGTATTCACTTTCACCATAAACTTTAACACTTAGAGAGTTTAAAGCGATAATAATAACTAGGAATAGTAAACTCCAAGCCCAGTGAGGAAGTACTCGCATAGGCTCCCAATAACTAATTGCTAATGCAGATAACTCTACGTCAGCTGCTACTGTAATTACCCAGTTAAACCAATAGTTCCATCCTAAAGCAAATCCTAATGATGGATCCACATAACGTGTTGCATATGTACTAAATGACCCTGATGTAGGAAGATATGTTGCCATTTCCCCTAATGATGTCATTAAGAAATACACCATAAGTCCGATACATAGATAAGCTACTATAGCTCCTCCAGGTCCCGCACTTTGAATTGCTTGACCACTTGTCATGAAATAATCCACTACCGATACATCCACCGATAGCAATCATACTAATATGACGTGATCGTAAATTTCTTTTTACTTCTGTTGCATTATTGTTATTGCTGTTGTTTGTCATAATAAAAACCTCCTTGATAAAATAAAAAAGCATAACTTCTACCATATTTGCACGGAGTTATACTTCACATTATCTCTCCAAAACAAGATATTAGTAGCGCAACATAGCCTCACGACTATGACAGTCCTATACTTAGTTCAATATAGGCCCAATAATATTAACATAGGATTAATATTATTTCGGCGACGTTTCCTTTCAAGTAATCTCATCAAGCCCTACACTTTCAACTACCCTACTAATAAAAATCGCAACCTCTACCTCACTTATTTTGTGAGGTACATATTCAATTAACTGATATTATTAGTATAATATACTTTTCTTACTGTTGTCAACAAAAATTTTAATTTTTCTAAAAATTTTAATTAAATATTGAATATATTATCTTCCCCACTTTTTCCAGTAAAAGTAAGAATATCAATATCTACAGCTAATATTCTATCAAAAAGAAGTGACCCAAAATCATGATTTCAGAGAAATTTCGATTTTTGAATCACCCTAACAAAGTTTATTAGTTATATAAAAAGCTTTTTATATAGTGAGTTTAGCTATCAATAAAAGCTTTGAATCTTTGAGTTCCATATATATTTTTAAGATACTCTTTTTGATTGTACTTACTAGTATCCTTTTTATATTTATCAATTTGATAAACAATTAACTAATTAATCATCCTTCTCTTTTTCTTTTTTCTTTTTTTCAATAATTTATAGTTTTGTTATTATTCCTAGTAGCATTAAAATCTCTAGTATATTTAATAAAATCTTCATCATTTATCTCCCCTTAATATACAAAGAAACTCAGAATATCAATTTTATATTAACTAATATCTTTCACAAATCGTACCTTGGCGATATTCTTCCAATAAAATTTTTAATAATTCAATTTGTTTTTTTATTCTTGCACCGCTATCTGTGTCAGCTACTTTTTTTCTACATAATTTATCTACTACTCTCTTAGTTGAAATTATATCTGTCTCATTTTTGATCGATTCTTCTTTACTTTGGAATATATCATGACTCATTATCTGTAAACCATAAGAGTTATAAGTTAGCGTATATCCACCGTGTCCTGTTGTTTTATGGTATGCTCTAGACATCCCACCATCGATAACTATTGTTCTACCATTAGCTTTTATTGGATTTTCTCCTTTTGTTTCTTTAACTGGTGTATGTCCATTTATTATATGCCCCTCGCTAGTTAGACCAAACTCATTTAATAACTTAATGCAAAATTCTTCATTATCTCTAAGTTTGTAATAAGCATTTTTCACTTCCTCATGAGTAGCCTTATCCTCGATAAAATATCTCTCAAAAGTTGTCATATCGCATTTTCCAAATAGTGGAGAATATTGTCCTTGCCAAAGATAGAAGAATAAACCATTATCTTCTCTACAATCACAATAAAAAATACTGCGAATTTTTATCAGTCTAATAATTTTTTTCCAGAATATTTATGACCTCCATAAGAAAAATTCCTGGAAGTTACCTTTCTCGTCAACTGGCATACAACCATGTAACAATAGATTTGCCATTATAGCAACAATACATGCCACCTTTTGTTAATGAATAATTCAACATGTTTTTAATTTTTCACTTGTTATGAATGATTCTTTTTAATCTATTAATAATCTTCTCTTCTTCATCAGTCAATAGATATGGATTTTTCATCAACCGTTGAAAATTACATGAAGTTAATGGATATTCTTTACCATTTATCTTTTACTGTTTGTTTTTTTGAAGTTTATCTTATCTAGTAATGCACGTCTTTGTAATTTAAATTCTGGGTGTTTGTCTATAATTTGTTTTTCTAGTTTTAAATTGAATTATCGCCATAGCTTTATGCATTCTTGCTATTTGCATAATTTCATGTTCACTATATTTTAACTCATCATTTTTAGATAGTTTTGGTAAAAACTCTTTACAATTATCATCTTTATAATATATTTCACTAAAATTTAATAAATTTCTAAGTGGAATTCGTATCTATCTTCAATAATGTCCAAATTATCATATCTTGCACATATTCTTATAACATTTGCTAATGATATTCTATCTCCAAGATAAGCCCCTATCCATAGCATATCATGATTTCCCCATTGAATATCAAGCGAATGATAATTCAGCAATCTATCCATTATTTTATCAGGAATGGACCCTATCATAAATATCACCTACAATATGTAAATGATCTATGATTAACTTATGAATACTTAATGATAATTCAATAATGAAACTTTATCACCCTAGCACCTAATTCAATTATATTTTTCAAGAATTCTATCATAATAGTCATTTTTATCATTACTTTTGCATTTTATAAAGTAATTCTTCAATAATATACTTAAAATCTTTCGGCAAGATTTTTCTTACTTTGAATCTTGTGTACTTCCTTGCTGCTACCTGTGTTACTTCTAATAAACGAAGAAGAATTATTTTTGGAAATTCTTTATAATCGCATACATCAAATTCTTTTCTTAAAAGATTTAATTTTTCTTCTGGATAATAGATTATAGTAGCCAGTAAATTCAAATCTTTTTAGGTAGTCTGTTTCCAAACACTTCTTTTAAGTTTTTCTTTAATAATGCCTGAGCCGTTTCTCAAAATATGATCAAAAGGCCTCATATTCTCCGTGTATATCACTTAAAAAGTGTTCTGTTCCTTTTGGCAATGTTAATATTGCTTCTAAGTTTATTATCTCCTTTAGTTGTCTCATCAATATTTTTAAAATTTTTGAGATAGTAATTCTAAAATGTTCCTAGATATATTCATGTTGGTCTCCTAACTCAAGTTAAATCTTAACATACTTCTATTCGCAATTCAAGAAATGTACACGTTGCTAAAAACTGATAAATCACTCTTTAGATTTTGAAATATATATATGAAACCAATGGGTAATAGCCCCCAAAATTTGGACAAATTTTTGGAGGCTATTATTATAAATTAACAGATGAAAATAAGATAGAAATATATAGACTTAAGAAAAAGGATATCATATAAGGAACTAGCTAAAAGTTTAAAATTAATATTAGTAATATGAAATACATGGTCAAACTGGTTTGATTTACATGGTGAAACCAGTACTGATTAAAGGGAAAAATAATTACTATCCACCAGAATTAAAACTAGATATAATCAATGAAGTTTTTAATAATGGGAAATTCTATATACACTACTTCATTAAAGTACGCATTACCAAATACTGGTTTACTTTGTAATTGGATTTCAAAAATTTAAAGAAAACGGGTATAATATACTAGAGAAACCGAGGAGGAAGAACTAGTAAGATGAAAAATATTAAAAAGATAGATGAATTATCAAAAGTTGAACAACTAGAGAAGGGAACTTGAGTACCTACGTGCGGAAAATGCAGTTTTAAAAAGTTGAGGAGATAGGTTAAAAACAATCTCAAACGAAGAAAACAAAAATAGTAGAAGAATTAAAGAAAACACATAAATTAAATATACTATTAGAAATTTTGAGGCTTGTCTCGTTCATCATATTATTATACAAAAATAAAGAAGATAAAAGATATAAAAAGTATAGAAGAAGCTATTAAATCTATTCAGGAAAAGAACAAACTAAGATATGGTTATAGAAGAGTAACATCAGAACTTAGAAACATGGGATTTTTAGTAAACCATAAAAAGTTTTTGAGATTGATGAGAAAACTAGATGTACTATCATTCGTAAGGCCTACAAGAAAATACAATTCTTATAAAGGAGAGACTGGGAAAATCACTGCAGATAATATAATAGATGAGAGTTTCTTCGCTTCAGAACCATTAAAGAAATGTTATACCGATGTAACTGAATTCAAAGTTGGAGAGGATAAGTATATTTAGCGCCCACTAATTGATGGATACATGCAGAATAATAGCGTATAGTGTTTCATTTTTCACCTAACATGGCACAACAATATGAAATGTTATCGCAACTTCAAAATGAAAAGATACGATGGTATGATATTACATAGTGATCAAGGTTGGCAATATCAACATATTGAATATAGACAATTCCTTAAAGTGAAGAGATTACACAATCAATGTCTAGAAAAAGGAACATCAGCAGATAATGCATTTATGGAATCCTTTTTGGTGTTTTAAAATCTGAGATGTTTTACGGATTCGAAGATACATTTTAAGAATAAATATGAATTAAAAGAAGCCATTATAGATTATATAACGTATTATAATGAGAAGAATAAAATTGAACTTAGGTGGACTAAGTCCTGTAAACTATAGAAAAATTAAGAGAAGTTAATATAAATAAAAAGAAACTTTCATTCCCTTTTACAGATTAGATTTTCCTCCTATTTAATCAAGGACAAAGGCTACGCACTTTTCAAAAATCCTTGATTAAATAATTCAGAAAAATCTAAAATAACTGTAAGGAATGAAAGTCGCTAAAAAATAATAAAATTTACTGACTTTAAAGTTTAAAATACTAAAGCAAAGATAACTTAATATTTTGTCCAACTTTTTGGGTGCAGTACCATGTAAAAACATTAGTTTCATATAATATTATTTTAACTTTCCTACAAATCTTTTCCATTTCTTTTCATTTCTTCAAGTGTATCAGCTACAAGAACATACATTGTGTTTCCTTGAAGTTCAAGCAAAAGGCTTCTGGCATTCTTAGAACAGCCTTCAGTTTATCTTGATATTTTCTCTAATTTCTTCATCAGAATGTACATAATCTTTATAATCACGACGTGTTGACGCTAATCCATATTTTTCATCAACATTTTTAAACCATTAAATGTTCCATTAGCCACCTCCACATATACTCTGAAAATAACTCTGTTGAATGTGCCAAAGTTATAAACATCTACAGCAAACGCTCCTGCTGGACGAGTTATTATACTCTATTGCAATATAATCATCTTTTAGTTTTTAAAAATTCAATATGGAAGAAACGTTCTTTCATTCAAAAGCTTTAACAAATTTTTACCATACTCTACTAATTTCGGATCTAAATCTTTATCAATGTAATAAAGCCAAATCTAAAAGTATTGTTATTCAGTAAGTCTAGTAGGTGTGATAGTAAACAATAGCTTGTAATCAAATATTCCCTTTAGCATCTGCTAATCCATCAAAAGTTACAATGTCAAATTATCAACGAAAGGTTCTAAGTAGTGAGTAGTACCATCCCATTCTTTTTAAGAGTTTTCTACATCTTTCTTATCTTTAAGTTTATAAGTTGCAGAAGCTCCTACTCCATTATCAGGCTTAGCAATTAGTAGGAAGTTTCAATTTCTTCACACCTTTTTCGATGTCTCCTTCTTTTTCACTAAGAAGCCTGGTACAACAGGTACTCAGCTTTTTCAGATGTTTTTCATCTCTGATTTGTGTTTTGTTTTTCTTAAGATCGTGTTCTTTTTAAGACCAGATACATTAAACTGTGTACGTAAGCAGCATCAAGCTCCATCCAGTGCTCATTTTGCGATTCTATTCTATCAATATGACCATGTTTGTGGTATAAAAACGCCACTGCAGTTTAACTTCATCAACATCATCTAAATATGACTCTAAAATATTCAGTTACAGAGCTTCTTTTAGTCTTTGGTCAGGAGTTGTTCGTATGGTTCTTCTCCAATTCCTAGTACATTTATTCCTTGAGTTCTTTTAATTCTGTAGAAACTTTTTGAAAATTGTGTGGGTAATATGGTGATATAACTATGTAATTCATAAATACTTTCTCCTCTTCTTATTGTATAAATTTAATTTATCTAAAAAGTATGGCATTTGGATTCTCCACCAAGAGCCAGTCGTGATGCAACATCGTCACCCCAAACATCAAACCATGCTGGAATATCTTCAAATGCTTTTTCAAACTGTAAAATGATGGCAGGCCATCTTGTTCCCATGGTCCTAAACCAGTACAAACAATAATATCCGCATTTTCTATAGTGATCTATAAAACCCATCCATCATTTTTGATTCCAAAATATTATCACTAGGTGAATTTCTGTAGATTACCTCATCATTACCATATTCACCTACAGAAAAATCTAGCATCATAAACTCCACTTGAGCAATGGCTTTTCCAAATACATCTGGATGCTGTCAGAAGATATTAAACGGTGCATATCCTCATACGCAACCTGTAGCCATCATTTGTCAAACCAGCCTGTCTTATGTTTAATAAAAAGGTACAGACTTCTTCAATCCCATACTTCTCATATTGTGTATGTGCTAGTGCTCTATCATGACCATTTTCCAATCCACATAACCATGATTCACTATCGACACTGTGATAATGAAAAGCTGTACTTTCACATTGGTCAGATCTTTCCTGAGCATGTATCATACCAAAAATCATAATACTCATTTGTGTGTTCCTCAGATGGTGATACAACAGATCGGTAATCCTGCGTCCATACTCTATTAAGAACCATTTCTCTTCCTAAGTTTCCACTATAATGACTTAAATTCTCTATATTCAATTAAATAACCTCCATTTTCTATAAAAATACTCTTACCAGTTTTCACTAATAAACCTTAAACATTCAGGTAAATGTTGGCCAACATTCTTCACTATGTTCTCATGAGCCTACATTTAACTTAATCTCGCTGAGTCAATAATCCAGCTTCAATTAGTTGTCTATAGTAATCTAAACTTGCATCTATATATAGTTGTTTTAAATTACCATTTGCCAATTGTTTATCTGTCATCACACCTTCATTTGTTCCTACTTCAATATACTCTCTGATCAAACTTTATGTTTTGATATATATCTATCAAATTCAGGTTTTATTTAACCAGTTTGCTGATGAAAATACTCCTAGACATCCTACTACATCTTTATGTTCTAATCCTATATATTGTGAAATATTAGCTCCTAAAGAACTACCAATCATCGCTGTGTATTCACGCTGTGGTTTTGTACGATATGTACTATCGATAAATGGTTTGACTAGCATTTACAAAAAGTCAGCATACTCAGATCCTAATCCACCTAATGTTAAACCGAAATTTAATATGCGATAAACTTGAGAAATTTCCAGAGTGCATATTCATTCGTTCTTCCTTCATTATCATTATCAATGCAACTATTATCATTTTTGGCATATCTGGGTTTCTTTTTATTGCCGGAATTACTTTCCGCGAGTGTCCACTAAAAGATTCTCCACTATAAAAAACATTTTGACCATCATTCATATAAACTACTGGATAATGTTTATGTTCATCTTGAGCATACCCTTTTGGCAAAAGAACTCTAATACGACGATTTTTCCCCGTATAAGGAACTTTTAATTCAGCTATCCTTCATCTCTAAATAAAAATACGCATCTCTATTCATCAATCCTTTTTAAATTAGTATTATAGCTATCAATTCTACAATATTTCTCATATAAAATCAATTAATTGGTGTGAAATTTTACGTAATTTTCTGAAAAATTAATTTTAACATATTATTTTCATAATAAATCATAACAGAATATGCATTTTTGAATATAAATTTATTATAAATTGCTAAATAAAACAAAAACGGATTGCATGAAAACAACCCGTTATTTTCACCTTAAAATTCACTGTATACATATTCTTGAACATTAGAAAAATCAGTGACAAATGAATATATTATTATTCCATTATTATAATATAAAAGAAAAATATCCACATCATTAATTTCTGATTTTTGTTCATTCTATTTTTGTTTAAACAAAAGATCTCTTTTCGAGATCAATCCATCCTCTCAAACTAAATGCATCATCGTACATATAATACTCATATTTCTTTACTAGAATAATCCATTACTACTATATTATTCTTTTTGTAATTTCTCTCAGAGTTATTATACGCAACCTGTCTTTTTCACTATCTGTTCCTGTATAATCCTCCACTTACCATTAGCAGGAAGTATGCGATTTCATTTAGATTCAAGTCTTTAACTATTGATAAAAGTATATCTAAATCATCATATTCCTTAGACTCATCATATTTTTGTATTTTTAGAACTATTTTTCCAATTGATCATATTTTGTTTTAATATGCTTATCATAATAAGTATTATCAATTTGATAATCATTGTTATCAGTTCTTTCTTTTACTTGCTTTCAGTCACCTTTTCATCTAACTCTTTTCCAGTTAAAATCAGGTGTTTTTACCATAAGGGATAATTTTTCTCTTCCTTTATTTTTGAAAAACTCATACTTATTCTTTAATTTGTAAAAAGTAATTATCCAGTTTTAAAATTCCCCATGATAAAATTCCTTGTTCCTCTACAAAATGTTATATAACTCCTATATTTTCTTATTAAGAACTTTTGTTAGTTGATGAAAGTTCAATTACTCTATTGATAAATTTTTCTTTTTGTTTCTTTACTAATTTTATCATTAGCTATAGTGTTATAAAACATGCTCATTGGAAATTCTTGATAAAAATGCATCTTTTTAAAATACCATTTTATTGCTTTCGAACCACTAGAATCGATTGAATCATGACAATTTCATTAGTTTCTTATATCGATTTTCCAATAGAGACCAATCGTTGCTGCATGATATAATATTTTGATTACCTACTCCTGTGCATAATGTTAAAATCTGCTAGTTAAGATTTTCTTTGGATGATATTCTTCATTTTATTGTTGTGAGTTAATTCTGATGACCCTAATAACTACTAATGTTTTAGGTAATATTCTCTAAATTATATCTTTACTCTTATATTTTTCCAAAAGCAGTACTACTATCTAACTACTATTATCATTTACTTTATAATAATCTTCTATCTTTTTATATACGTCTTATTTAAAATTACAAAGTGTAATTAATACCAATACTATTGATATTAAAAATGCTTTTTAATCTTATCATCTACTTCCTATTTTCTTCATGAAATCACTTTTATTTGGTGTATCAGATTTTCTTCGTATGTTACTTCAGTCGGTGCTAGCTACTTAGTCCGAATATTTCTTCAATTTTTCCTCAACATTTTTCTACAAAAGCTAATGAGTCACATTAGATCCCATTCTTCTTTCATATTTATGTCTAAATCTTCTCTTATACACTTCATCTTCACAGATTTCTTCTAACATTTCTAATGCTTGTTCTTTTATCATGTTTATTCTCCTAACTCTATATTATTTTTTATTACACTTAGCTTATTAGTTTATATGGTTTCTCCTGAAAGATATATAATCCTAGTAGTACTAGATTTATCATTACAGACCAACTAAGAACTTTATACCATGTTTCTGTTTTATTCTTCTTGTAAAATTTACTTTTTCTTTTGGTAATATTCAAATCCTGCCATTAATAAACCGTGGTAGAATCACTATGCTATATAACTTATAGTTAGACCATGCCAGAATCCATAGTACCATATTTTACCATGTAAGCCATACATCTGTATGTAGTCTCTTCTTAAATCTTTTCTTCTTCGTTGCTTCCATAAAAGACTCTTGAGAATACGAAGTCTCTTAACCATGTTGATAATGTTATGTGCCATCTATTCCAGAAGTCTTTTATGTCTATGCATGGTTTATCGAAGTTCCATAGGTGTTTTTGATCCTAAGATATACTACTTCCTACTGCCATTAAACTGCATATCCTGCAAAGTCGAAGAATAGATATAGTGTATATAGATACATGTATTTTATCAGATACATAAAGGCTCCATCGGTTTGTTAAACCAACCAGATAATGATAACTAAGTGTTGAGAATACTACTTTTTGTATAATGGTCCCAATATTAATCTGTATATTCCTTCTCCTGCTAGTTCTAAGTATTTCAGATCTTGAGCATCTTTTCTTTTATATCACTCATGAATCTTCTACTTCTATCTATCGGACCCTGAGCTTACTGTTGGGAAGAATAATAGGAGTGTACATATTCTGCAGCACTGATTTTTCTTTTATTAAAATCGTCATGATATTTCTACTCATAATTTGTATTGTCTTAAATGACATATATGATATTCCAATAAAAGCTAATAAATGTAAATGTGTTACCATAAAATATTTTTATTTTTGATTACTAGTGGTAATATCATATAACATCACTAATATTTTTAAGGTTTTTATTTTTCTGTTTTTGTGCTATTAATACCCAGTATATATTCATATGGGATGAAAACCTATGGGTATGCTAACATTGATTGTAGCTTTTTCCATATATAACTACGGCAAAAGATAATCGATAATGCTAAAATATAATACTCAATTTTCTACTAAATAGTTTATTATAAACCCTATTATTAGTGCTATAGCTAAGAGATTCTATTCCTTCAAAAGTAGCTCATCTTACACTAACTCCTTTACTTTTCTTATCTATTTTTCCATTATTGTTTAGTGGCATTTCTTCTAGAAATACTATAAGTGTCATATATTCAGTACTAATTTCTTAAGCTCTTGTTTTTATCATTTTTGTTACTTCCAAAGCGTTTTTCAATCTCTTCATTGTATATTACAAAATGATGCTAGTAGATTTTACTTTTCCATCTTCATAACTTGGAACTGTCACTGGCTTGTCGTATTTTTGTGTTTTTAGAAGTAGATTGTTGTCTATATCTTCAAGTTCTATTCTGTGCCCATGAGTTTTTGCTTGGAGTCTGTGCGTCCTTCACGAGACAGCATACCATCTTTGAAATATCCTAAGTCACCAGTAAGATAACTTCGTTCTTCTTTTTCATCTACTTCTCCTATACCAAATTTTTCATTTGTTATAGTATCATTTTGAAATAACCTTTTGCGACAGTATTTCCTGTGATTACTATCTCACCTTTGCCTTCTTTATCAGGATCAGCTAAATGTACTTTGGTCCCCCATTTCACTTCTCCAACCGGTAGGTTCTCATAGTATTTTTATTTTACTTCTTTTGTTATTTCCACCCATGTGACCATTACAGTAGATTCTGTTGGTCCATAGTATTATTATGAGCATTTTCAAAGTTTTCATAGTTTTCACTGTTGTGCTAATGGTTTTTCTCCACAAAATACAAATTGTTTTACTTTTGGCATTGGCTTTGGTTAAAGTTTTTATCTATAAAGCACATTTTCTATAAATGATGGTGTTGAAATCCATAGTGTAGCATTTGATTTATTCAACTCCTCAGACATTAATTTGAGAGTTTTTCTTGATGTTTTTATCTATTTGTACTAAAGATGCTCCTAAATAAATGCTTGTCACAATGACATTTACCGATGGATCAAATGAGAAATGGTGGATGTCCTAAAATACTAGACCTTCATTCATCGCAACATCCTGTATGCAATGTGAAAATTATTCAATTATTATATATGACACACACCCTTTTGGCTTTCCTGCACTTCCTGATGTAATACCAAAATAAATCTTCATCTTTTGACATGGTGTTCTTTTGATATTGTATCTTGTGTAGATCGATGAGTATTTTCTTTCCTTGAATTCTACATCTAACATTTCTCTAGTCAATTTCTAGTCGTGACAAGTACTGATTTTTGAGTTCTGTTTCACTATTTCTTCCTCTCTTTTGGTGTATTTATATCTACTAGGGCAAAATGCTCTTCCTGATTTTCACACACATGCTAAAAAGTACACTATTAACATAAATGGATGTTTATGTCCATACACTACTATAGGATTTTTATCTTCTCTAGTTTTCTTCTAGATAAAACATGCAAGTTTATCCGAGATATTCTATTAAATTTTTGTATGTTGAAATTTTTCATTCTGATATATATTATTAACATATACTTCTTTAGAACTATTTTTGATACTGTTCTAATTTTTCAAAAGTTAATTTTCATATTTATCTTATCCTTGCCTTTATCATTTATTCTTTATTATCTAATACAATCTCTTACTTCTATAGAAAACATATGAAAGAATCTACTATTTCACTTATACTGTATAATATAAAATCTTATCAAATGCAGATTTAAAATTTAATATATAGAGATAATCAATTAATGCGTGTATTTTAGTAAAGACATTTATCGAATTATCTCTAATATATATGTTTTCTTTAAAAGATTCTAATAATCGATTAAAATTTATTCTTTCAATAACTTTTCTTTTAATTCTTTTGGTTTAAGACTAACCTTATATAATCTAATCTTGTATCCTATTAGATGCAAACTTAGTAAAGTTTGTTTTTCAACAAGATACTGATTATCTACTTCATAGTTTTTAGTGAGTAATCAAATGAAAATATCTTCTCTAATAAACGACATCACATTGTGAGATATATTAACCAATCTTTCTAATTCTGGGCTAGTATATGCTTTGTGTGCATCTGCTCCATGAATAGCACCTATCTTACGTAGTTCTGGCCTTACATACCTTCATGGTGCAGTTTCTACAAAAGTGCTTCGCAATCTTGAGATCCTGTTGCTCGACCTCGTAACGCATGCTGCATTCAACACCCTAGCAGCGAACTTGTTCTCTATAAAAGTCCAGAATATCCTCCGAATGTGGAACATCAATTCACATGCTAACGAGTATGTTGGATACGACACGTCCTGGTTCTATACTCATCACAGTGTGGCCAAGAGTCTGTCCTGACTACTCTTGTAGTCAATTAACAGAAATATTTTTATCAGAGACATCAGCCTCTATTGCACCGACCGATCTAATAGCTGGATATTATGTGATTGATAGCTCTTTCTTATTACCTCACCAGTTTCCAATGATCTGCTACGTAATGATCTTGTCTTCTATCTCTAAAATCAAATGATTTTTCCTAAGAATGTCAGCACCGATTTTGTTAAAAGCCAGTATGGCTGTATCTCGATTGCTATAGCCATCTCTAACCTTTGAGGCATAATTAATTAGCTAGATATTTATACTCGTGTTAACAGTTCTATTAATTTTAGGAGACTCTAATATATCTTTAGTGTCACTAGTATGACAGCAACGCTGACTAATTTCTTTTTATTTTCGTCTCCTTTTCAGCCTCTTCACATCTTCTTGATGCTCAATATCCAATCTTGCATGCCACATTCCAACCTTCGAATGTAACAATTCTTATCATCTGCCATCACTGCATGGAGGAAATCTTCCGCAAACAAGATTATCAATATCTATATCTCTACAACTGCCAACATGAGAACTCGGCTTAATAAAGGGCTGATGTGGGTTTCTCTCAAAATCAGAAATTTTAGAAATGCTACTCAGCTTAGAAAGTCTCTTTTTCTTCTAAAAATTCATTAACTGTTTTTGAATTAAGTTCAAACTTGTAATCTCCTAATTATTTTTAGCTAGATAATTTTTCAATACCTATATCCTTAGAAAAGAATATTCTATCATATTTAACTCATCAAACACTTCGGCGGCTTTCAAGGTTGCCTACGAAGGAAGGACATTTTGATGATTTTGCAAAGGCTTGTCAGTCACTCTACTAACACTTCTACTTTCAGTCTTACTATCTTTTACTTCCATAGATCTTCGAGTAGACTGTCGAAAACAAGTAGTTCAAATTCTTTCTCCGAAACAATTTCTGAGAAATTTTCTAAATAATTATATTCTGTAGGAATTCTAGTATTTTTGAGTTTGTTTTTTTATTGTGATGGGTTTTATGTATAATGTGGGATAGTTTTCTTTTTGGAGCTTTTATCTAATAAACTATACATATAAATGTTTTCTCTTTGGCACGAGTTAAAGCCATAAGCTCAAATTCTTCATCAGCCAGGCCCTTCTTTGGTTGATAAAAGATATCCCATAATACCGGCTCCTCTTTATCTTTATCGTCCTATGATCCTGTACTCTGATACTGGTAACCCATCTTTCTTCAAATCAATAACCAAAAATAACTTTATTGCTCTACCTTAGCTAAATCATTGAGACATAGATTGTTATAGAATTGTAATTTCTGGTATTGGAAAGCGGTGTAATAGTCGCTATCCGCGATAAATAGTGTCTGAGATTTTTGATAAACAAACTTACTTCATTTTGATTTTCCATTTATACTCATTTTATATATTCCAAGTTTTTTTATCTTGTCTGCCTGTCCACTTTCAACTCCTTATATCATCATAGTCTCGTCTTACTGTCAAGATACATTCTACATTTCTGACCATCCATTCTATCTACTAGTTTTTTGACATAACATTTGCTTAGATTGCTCTTTCATGGTCTTGAGAAACCTTATCAATTCTAATAATACTTCACTTACAAATTCATGTTGCTCTGTTGAATATTTAATTGTTTTCAATAAAATAATCTTTAATATCATTAGATGGTTGCAATTTCTCATTTTAGTATAACTCAGCATCATCTACCCAGAATAACTCTAACCTTCTCTAATAATTCACTGTAACTATATTTACTAATTGATTTTACAATTAGTTCTCTTAGAAATTTTTTCTTTGAATTAAATTTTTCATCTAATTCTGTCAACTTTTCTAATTGTTTTCATTGCACTTGTATCATCTAATAGTAAGTAGAAATAACTTTTTGACGATAAATATTCCTCAAAGTTTATTAACCCTAGTTTTAATAGTTAGTAATTTAGTTTTATGGTACCTCATTGAGAACTTGGTACTTCCTGAATAAATTTAACTAGACGATTGTGTCACCAATATTTTATCAAATGAACTTCTAGATCATAATCTTTGAATATATTTATATAGTTTTCCTTATATGTGTTATCGATAAAATTGCTGTTTCTTTTGCATAGTCTGACACTTTTCTTCTTTTAATTTTACCAATACAGCTGCTTGTTTGACACCTAATTCTTTATTTTTTACGCACAGTGTTTCAACTTTTATCATCAGTGTCATAACGCAGTAAAATTTTTATAATGTTTCTCAGCAGAATACTATTTTAGATCCTGTGGATCGTCCATTTTTTGTTTTCTAATGCTATAGTTTTCTATACTATCCTTTATATATCAGATTTTATTCATTTACCTCTTTGACACCAACAAAAGGCTACTAATAATTAACATCTGTGCTCTCGATTTCCATTTCCTTACTAGCCAATAATTTCATGAGACTTTCTGAATATATCTAGTTTATATTTCTCTTTGCTGACTCGTCAGAAGATAAAAACTGTTATATTTCATGCTACAATTCGCAACCTTGAATCAACTGCGAAGATCAAGTTAGTATATTATCTTCAGTTGCTTATTACTAATTTTTGGAATTTTTTGGCTGTTCTCTATATAAAATTATGCTCTTGAAACATCAAGTTTATAGTACTGCGCATCTACATAAAATATAATCGGCAAGTCAACGCCTTCTAAATACAATAACAATTCAGTTATATAATCACTTTTATCGATGCTTTTGTTCTTCTGTGCGTATTCTACATATATCTCTAAATTGCCTCTAGTTTTCCGATGACCTTTTCTAGAAGGTATTTTTTTCATCCTCTTCTAAAGTATTTATCTTACAGTATATTCCTTTAACTCATTTATAATTTCTTCACAACTTCTATAAAACTCCCATCTTGTAGAATTCTTTTACTAAAATTCTCACTTATTCAGTTTTCGCTGCTCTGTAAAAATAAATGGTTTAATATTATGCCTAATCTTAAGTTATCGATTCCGAGTTATTTCCTTCTTCAGAACCGCTTAAAGAAATTCCCATAACATCAATATTAAACGTTCCACCAATTTATCACCGAAATTTTTCAAAATTAAAGACTGTTTTTATTAATCCTTTAGTTATCTTATTGTCTTTTCTATTTAAATCTATATCTCCTAATTATAGTTTTTTCCTTTTAAACCCATCCTACTAATAATTCAATTGTCATTTTCTCACTTTCTTATATTTCAATTTATATTTCCAGTCATTTTTGACTTTTTGCATAATTATCTTTTAGGTACATACCTCAGTTTCAGGTCTAGTTGTTCTTTAAGTTCACTAACGCGGGATGTATACCTATATTTCTTCCTGGACTGCAGATATTAGTATTTATTATTGCAATATCTAAAGTTTTAGCATCAATGAACAAACCCTTCATCGATAAAATGGTCAGAGGTTCTACCCTCATTTTGTATTGCTTGCTAATCCTAATGCTAAAGCTAACGAAGCTAAAATAATTCTCTTGGATAATGAACTTATAATACATTGTACTATTTAGATAAATGTCCATACCTTATCTCTATTTAGACCTTTGCAATCCTCCACCTTTAGATTTTTCTTCGTCTAATAAATCTATGATCATTTGTCATTTGCTTTAATCTTTTTTGTTTCCAGCAACAGAGTATCAAGTCTAAATAATATCCTTCAGACATACGTTTTCTAAGTGTTTCTATTTTCTGTTTTCCATACAGCATCACTTAAAAGCTGTATTTCTCATTGTCTTTAGGGTTTCAATAGTTTAAGATACTCACTAGATTTTTCATATAGTTTTTGTGTTGATAAATCTCATTGTAAAGATTGCAATTTTTCTATCCCAGAATTAGATACCTCATCATCTATATTTTGCAAATTTTTATGTTCTTCTTCTAAATTAGGTCTTACCGTTCATTAATTTCTTCTTCAAGTTGTTTCAAAAGAACTTAGTAATATCTTGTAGTATCTTCAAATTCATCAATTTAGGTTTCTGATATTGTTCTATTTTCCTAATTCACTGTCAATATTTTCTTTGGCTTGTTCTAAGAACTATAGTATTCTAGTTTAGAATTCTTAAAATTCCCAGTGTACTCTGACTCAATCCTTTTGCTTCAATAAATTATCTGCGTACTCTGCTCAGTTTCTATTTTTTATTTTCGCAATTTGCATGTTATTATTTTCCTACAAATTTGTATAATTGTTATCAAATTTAATTAATTTGCGTTTCTTTATTTTCATAATAATCTTTAAAGTCTTCTAACTCAATATTTTACATTATTTTCAAATTGATTAATTTTATTTTTAGCTTTATTTGTTTTTTGTTTTGTGATCCTCATCTTTTAAAAACAGGTGTGAATTTTCTATCCTCTTTTTCAAAGTTTTTTTATTTTAACTTCGGATTTTTAATCCGTCTATCAACTATTAAATTGGTTTCGCCACTTTAATTCAGCTTCTAATTCAGTTCAAATTGTTACCGACACTAAATTAATAAAATCTTCGTCTTTTTTACTGCTTCATGTTGGCACGAATACTGTTCATCTGTTTGTAAAGGTTTCTAATTTTGTACTTTTCCCGGTAACAACATAGTGATTTTTTCTATCTTATCATCTACTTCTACAAATTGTAGATTATCTCTGGAAGATGCTCAATTTTCTGTTTTACAAAGTGGGCAATCCCATCACCCCTGCACGCTTCACTAAAAGCTATTTAATCACTACTTGTTCTTCCTTACTTTTTGACATGCTTACATCTGAACTTTCTTTAATTTACAACTCTTAAATGTTTTTGAAGCTTCATAATTAAAACTTTATCATTTTTAATTCTGATGATTTTTTTCAAACTCTTTTTAGTTTTCTACTTCTTGTTCTTTCTTCCAAGTCTCTAATTTTGCTTTCCTACTTCTACCATCGAGAATATTCCTTCATTCATTCAAAATAGTTTTCCTTTTCAATTTTTGAAACTATCTTCCTATTTCTTTTTACACAATTCTTTTTTTCAGTTAGTTTCTTCAAGTTTATTATTAAATATATTTATATCACTTTTAGCCTTTTTTCTCTGGTTCATAAATGTGTGCCAATTTTAAATCTATTGTTTCTTTTCTTATTGATTCAATGTACCTTTCATTAGATAAGTTTAGTTTCGCTCAGTATTCTTTCAAATCCTGCCCATATCAACGCTTTTCATCTAGCAGGTTTCCTGTTTTGTTAATTGATTTGTTTATCTAATAAACTTATGTTCTGTTATTTTATCACTTTACTTTTTGCAACTCCATTAACACTTCCTCCGCTTTTGGTTTAACTGGTAATCCGTCTTTCATTCTTCATTCATCAATTTCACCTTTTATCTTCCAATTTAAATTTATCATTCAGTTACTTAATTTCCTCTCAAAATTCTCTTTTGATTTTTGCTTAAGATTTTTCAATCTAATAATTCTTTTTTTTTTTATTTCCTATCTATTTTCTTGCC
>BNJS01000971.1_pt1 | contig 21301 bp, 21 predicted proteins | sample 8540461 | NCBI WGS metagenome assembly BNJS01 (sample SAMD00202454, study PRJDB9452) | human saliva metagenome | isolation source: human saliva | place: Japan | reverse complement strand
GGTTTCTTTTATTTGCTTTTGATTACCAACTCATTACAACTCTCACTCTCACCAAAATGTTCTTCTTTATTATAATGTAAGAATGAGGAGGTGAAAAGGATAAAAATCCGCTCTTAAAAGCAAGGTGGAGGAGGCGTGTTGCTCTACTTTTTCGTTCAAGCTTCTATCGTAGACCATAAAAAAGAAAAGGCCTGTATGAAGAACATCACACTGAAAACGATACCTACCGCAGCAGTGGATTGCGTATTAATCTTACCTACAAAAAACGTATTGACCAGATTTTACATAGTGCTCAGCAGCATAGAGATGATGGTAGGTATAGCCATGGCACCTATCACACGATAGATAGGCGCCTGGGGCAGGAATGTATATTTATCGCTCACTGCTTTATTTTACAATCTTAGCTATCCAGCTGAAGAGTTCATTTAGGGCATAGTCGCCACTGTGAGGACGGTTCCAAGGTAGCTTGAAGTTAACATCCTTACCCGAATTCTGTAGCTTTGTAGCCAAATTGATGGCGATAGGGAAAGCCGTATCACGGTCGCGAGCACCATGTCGGATATACCAGTGAGGAGCAACAGAGGTAGCTGTATCACCGATGAAATACATAGAATTCAGCAGGCGGACATTCTCTTTTATCTCGTCAGACAATGTGCTACCCGTCTTTGCAGCAGCCCATGCCGTAAAGTTAACATCAGAGCCTTGCTCGTTTCCAAACTCACCGTTCTCACCACTTGCAGCAGCTCCGTCCACGTTGTAACTGTCAAAAGATGGTACACCCTTGAGGGGTTGCGTACTTACTACGTAGTTAAGATACTTGTTCATATCAAGGTCTGTGATATATTCACCAACCTTTTTTCCGCCACCCATCATCATCGGAGGCATACCGCCACCCATTCCTGCAGGTCGTGCCATACCTACACCGCCATTGATAGGAGCCTGAATAGCTGCCTCACTGCTGAATGTAAAACCAATAGAATCAGGAATGTCTGCACCTGCATCTTTAGCCTCCTGAGCACTACGGATGATAATCTGCTTAATATAGTCAAGATAATTGTCGGCATTTAGCAGTGTACCATCAGGCTTTTTCAAGCCAAGTGAGTTGATATAAGATGGAAACTGTGCTGCCAATTCCTTTATTAATGTCTGCTTACTTGCAGCGAGGCTCTTGCGACTATCAGTATTGCCATACAGCCATTCGTATGCCATATCCGCATGATCGAGGTCGGTAATCGGGCAATAGCATACACTCGCAAAGACGTCATCACGTCCGTCGGCTGCACCCATAGCCTTAAGCAGGGGCTCATAGGCTGGGTTATTGCCTGTTGCACCCATCAAGCTCGACATCGCTCCACCTGCACTGGTACCATCAGTAATAATCTTCTCCGTATTACCCGGTATCAGGTTATCAAAGTGACGCAGGTAACGGATAGCCGCTTTTAAGTCAAGCAGGGCTTTCGGAGCACGACCAGTATAAACCGTCTTCTTTCCTTTCTTTACGGTAGAAGTACGGCCACGGCTACCGGGAATAACGAGAACATAGCCCTCAGCCAAAGCGCGCCCGCTGGCATCCTGTGCTTGTGGGTCACCTGCCTGACTCGCCATATAACCTCCCACGTAGGTGCGGAGGAAGATAGGTGTCTGCTCGTTAGCCCCTTCTGGTACAAAGATATTCATGTACTGATAGGGTAGAATCCTCTACGTTGGTAACAAAATAAAGTTTGTTATAAGCCGTGTAGTTTACTACTTTTGCCATCAGGCATTGTCAATGATGCCTTCACTCCACTCTCTGGATTAAACTGCAGAGCACTTGTCTTTGGTTTCTTAGCAGCATTCACATTCATTGCGAGCATCATTCCTAAGGATGCAATCATTAGTTTCTTCATATTTTATTGTTTTTATTGAAATTGCTTCTATATCTTGCGCTTATTACTTCTCTCCATAGGTGTTGTATGAAATGTTTTTCGTATTCCATTTATCCTTCGGACTCACATCAGAATCAGGATAACCAATGACAATCGTGTTTAGTGGAATTAAAGAGTCTGGCAGGCCAAGTACTTTCGCCACAGCAGCACAATGTTCTTTTAAAGGATAGATACCACTCCACACTGCTCCAAGTCCCATTCCTGTAGCAGCCAAGAGAATATTCTCCGTTGCTGCAGAGCAATCCTGAATCCAGAACTCACGTGCATTACCTTCAGCCGCCTTATTCATATCACCACAAACAACGATAGCCAGTGGAGCCTTTGCAGCCATAGCAGCATAGGGATTAGCCTCAGATAGCTTTTTGTAGCTGCCCTTTATCCGTAACAACAACAAAATGCCAAGGCTGTTTGTTCATTGCTGTTGGGGCAGCCATTCCTGCACGAAGCAGTTTTTCTATCTTCTCCTTTTCAACAGTTTTATTCTCATAAGAGCGGATAGATGTGCGCTTGAGAATCGTATGGAGTACTACTTCGGAGCTATCTTGTTCCTTACCTTTGTCATTCCCAGTTACAGCAAGTTTATAACTAAGGAATACAAGTGCAATGGCAAGCACTGCATTGATAATCATTGAAATCTTCATATCGGTTATTTCTTGTTTTTTAAAGTTGACTATTGGCTATATTTAAAGAGCGAACCTGTTGGACAAACAAAGCGACAGTAAGGTCGCACAATCACCGTAGAAAGTGCCACAAAGACGACAGCAATAACAATAACTACCCACGAGGCAGACTGGAAAACAAAAGCAGAGAATGGTTCATAGTCAATCCAATCGAACCATACACCTGTCCACAGACATAGCATAAGGACTGCCCACAGCAGCTGTCGGAACAGATCTAAACGTTTAGCCGTCTTTGGTTTCATTTTGATTTTATAGCCTACACATTTCCCAGCAAGCTCTTGCAGCGAACCAAATGGACATACGTGCGTACAATAATATGATTTTTTTCCAAAGAGGGGATATACAAATGCGGTGATAAGCATAATAACGGGTACTATCAGTGTCAACACATTCATACCATTTGACATATAACTAACGATTGACGTATAGTTCAGGAACGAGCCACACCAGAAGCCCAATACTATCACATTGAGAATCTGTTGGCTTATCCTGTATCGTCTATCCTTGACAAAGAGCGGTACGATGGCAGCCAAAAGTACTACTATCAGTCCTGCTATAGCCTTGCTTGAGAAGTCTATTTTCGCCCATATTGAATCCTGTACAGGATTCTTTGCGGCATACTGAAGTCCACGCTGTACGTTGCCAATGATAGCCTTTGACGAGAATGTTGCACCTGACACGGCATCCACTTTCAGCTTCTGTGCCTCTTCAACAGTACGTCCATTCCACTTAGTTAGAAGTGCTGAAGCCTCCTTAAAGAGAAGTTGGGTGTCTCTGAATTTTCAAGTGCCTTGACACTCTTTATCTTACCATTTTCCAAGGTAATCTCTAAGGGAACGGTTCCTCCGTAGCCTATGATATCCTTACCAAGTTCAGTAGTATTCAACCGTACCGAACCATCTTCAAGGACAACCATTGTCTCTGTCTTTGTTGAATCCGTTTGTTGCTGTTTCAATTCACGTCCTACAACCTTTCCATCTCTACGGATACTAATTGCCATAACCAGTAGAATACAGGTCAGCAAAGATAGCAACTGCTGTAGTTTTCCTGAATAATTGCTCATATTATTGTCTTATAATCTTTCCTTCATATACCTTCCACATCATCTTTAACGTCTGATATGAAAGAGGTTTTATTTCTTCCATGCACCTACAACATAACGATATAACCACGCTTTGCCAACTCTGGATTGGGCAGAAAGCCCATATAATCCTCATCAGAGTACATTACAACAACACCGACACCTGTTTTGGTAGTTTTAGTTGTTGGCTGATAGACAACAGCCGACTGATGAATTAACTTTTCATATTCCATAGAATAAGTTGCACCTTCTGCCATAACAGGAACCATATTCATTACAAGTCCCATAACAAATAATAAAATTTTCTTCATTGTTTTGACTCCTAAATATTACTACTATCACATATTCATACACACGTGTATGGACAAAAATGGAGTTACTTCGGCTGAGATTGAATGCCCTGGTTTCTACCAAAACCATGTATATGACGAATACTAATAAAGAAGGTTTAATCTCATCCCTCATCTTTTTATCCTACTAACAGCTGCGAAGAAGGAAAATCATACTCTATCTTATTAATGTATCATCCTTCCATCAGGCTGGGAAACGTCCATCTCTCCACTTACCATATAGACCAACGTATACTCTATCACCATATTTTCACAAAGCTTATTCTTGTCCACGTGACATAAGAACGTGACATAAGAAAAACATATCTGCCTAATTATTTACACCGATATCCTGATTGAAATCTATACCTTTATTGGCTCTTCCGTTAAATGGATAGATTGGAAACAGAATAAAGACTTATTGCTTACACGCTATGAGTTTCCAGAATCAATGGTCTTACAAAGGGGACAAGCTATAAGATAAAATGTAGGAAAGACAAACACATACTATACCTATTATTACCATATCTCTCCGTCTTCTACAAACATCTTATTCCCATAGAAACCAACGGCTGTAAAACATTTTCGTATTACTCATAACCGATATATGCTCTTTTGGCTTTGAAAAGACGCCTAATTGAGTTGCAATAGATGCCCTTTTGAAGTCTAACTAACGCCCTTTTGAAGTCCAATTGGGCACCTTTTTCTTATAGACTTCATAACAAACTGATTTGCTGATAGTTGCAAACTCGATTTTTATAAGTATTTTACTGCTTTGTTTTAAGTATTACAGACAAGTTTATGTAATGATTTTTCTGCATCTTATCTGCAAAATCTTCGATGCGTCAAAAGAAAAGGTTTTCTGTATCGAAAGATGAATATAACAGACGACCAAGACAGTCTTAGCCCTCTGTTTGTTCAATGAAAACCTTTAGCTCTTTTTCGTAAAAGCTATACGGAAAGTATCTACGCATTTAACGGAAGAACCCCTTTATTTCCATATCCGATTTATTATTTTCTAGATGTAAAGGTATAGATAAATTTAACACAAACCAGTCATTAAAGCCTAAACATATTTTTGTTTTATTATCGAGTAGATTGTTTGGCTTTGTAACGCAGGCGTAGCGGGCTACGTCAAGTTATAAAGACAGACAAGACGCCGATAAGAAAACGCTTGCAGTTCCTGTTCATCGTAGTGATAAACTAAAAGTAAGCTTTAAGTTTTATGAATCAAGAAAGGCGAAAAATCATCATCTTCTATGAGAAGAAAAAGGCGAGAAGTGTCTTTTTATACACTTTTCACTCATCAGAATACCCATAAATGAGTATTGCTGGGGAGAATAAGTTTTATTAACTTTGCACTCCATTTCAAAAAAACAATATTAATATTTATAAACAATAAGTAGACTTACGTGCTTAGCAACATATACAAACCTGTTGAGATATGTAGAAATATCAAGGGATAAAAAAAAAGCATTGTAAGGCAAAAATATCACTATGCATTATAGAATGAAGATGCTGCCTCTGCTCCTCGCACTGACAACAGCCAGTGGGTATGCCCAAAACTCACAAGATAGTCTGTCCAGACCAAAGAGCATACTGACAGATTCGGTTCATAAACTGACGGAGGTAGTAGTAAGTTCAAATCAGATGTTGGGTAGTAAGTTTGAAGCCAGCAACCGTACCGGTTCAGCTTATTATATTTCTCCAGCAGAGATTCTGAAATTCGGCTATACGGATATCAACCGTATGCTCAAGAGCGTTCCCGGGTGTGAACGTGTATGAAGAAGATGGTTACGGTCTACGACCAAATATCAGTTTGCGTGGTACAAAGGCTGAGCGAAGCGAGCGCATCTCACTGATGGAGGATGGTGTGTTAGCTGCACCTGCACCTTATTCAGCTCCTGCAGCTTACTATTTCCCAAATGCTGGACGTATGTATGCCATCGAGGTACTAAAGGGAAGTAGTCAGGTGCAGTACGGTCCGTTTACCACGGGTGGTGCCATTAACATGGTTTCTACGCCAGTACCTTCGAAGTTTACTGCCCGCTTGAACACCTCCTACGGCAGCTATAACACACTGAAGTCGTATGTAAGTATTGGTAACGGCTTTAAGCATACAGGATTCCTTGTAGAGTATCTGCGCTATCAGTCTGACGGATTCCGCAAAGACGAGCCAAATGAGCGTACAGGCTTTAAGCGTAACGACCTTATTGCAAAATTCTTGGTACGTACGAATAAAGATGAAGGTATAAACCACCTGCTCGAACTAAAGTTCGGCTTTGCCAATGAGACTTCAGACGAAACCTATCTGGGACTATCAGAAAGCGATTTCGCACATCGCCCTTACTTCCGTTATGCTGGTGCACAGAAAGACAACCTTAAAACCCGTCACACACAATGGGTAGCAACCTATCTGATTGAATCGGGTAATAAATTGAAGATAACAACCAATATATATTATAACTATTTCTTCCGTAACTGGTATAAACTCAACGAGGTTCGAGCTGGTATTACCAAGGCTGAGCGTCGTTCTATATCTGATGTATTAGCTGACCCTGAAACTAATCAGGACTACTTCGACATCGTTACAGGTAAAAAAGACTATGTCGGTGAAGCACTGATGTTGCGTGCCAACAACCGTGTGTACCATTCGCGCGGTGTACAGTCGAAGGCTGAATACCGCACAATGCTGTGGGGTGGCTACTTGACAGCCGAGATGGGACTGCGCTATCACGCTGACAGCGAAGACCGTTTCCAGCATGACGATGCCTATGCTATGCAGGATGGTAGAATGAGCCTCTTCCTTGCAGGTCTGCCAGGCAGCCAATCGAACCGTATCACTACGGCACACGCCTTCTCAGGCTACTGGATGGGAAAATGGTCGAAGGGTATTGTCACCTTTAATGTGGGTATGCGCTATGAAGACGTAGAACTACTAAACCGCAACTACACCACATCAGACCTCCGCCGTACAGGTATGGTACGCATCGAGACACCTAACCATGCACGCGCGTTCCTTCCAGGTGTGGGCTTCAATATCAAGCTACTGCCAGAGCTCTCGCTCATCGGTGGTATCCATAAAGGTTTTGCACCACCAGTGCAACGCTTGACCAGAAAGCAGAGAGCAGTGTGAACATCGAGTCGGGACTACGCTTTACTACGAAGAAACTTCGCTGTGAGGCAATAGCCTTTGTCAACAACTATTCAAATATGTTAGGTAGTGACCTTGCTGCACAGGGGCGGTCAGGGAACACTTGAACAGTTCAATGTGGGCAAGGCAATGGTAAATGGTCTGGAACTTCTGTGTGCCTATCACCCACTGCCACGCCATCTGGGATTCCAGTTGCCTATCCAACTCTCCTACACCTACACAAATACCAAGATGAAGAACGACTTTGTTAGTTCAGCTTGGGGTTCGGTAGTCTATGGCGATGAGATACCTTATATATATAAGCACGCCTTCAATGCGCAGATAGGTCTGGAGCATAAGTTAGTAGAGGCCAACCTCGGTGTACGCTACAATGGCGATATGCGTACCGCACCAGGTCACGGACGTATAGCAGAGCGTGAGAAGATTCCAGCACACCTCATCTTAGATGCTACAGTGAAGGGGCACGTAAGTAAAAAGTTAACACTGACGCTAAATGCCATCAACCTGACTAACAAGAAATATCTCGTTTCACGCCATCCATCAGGACTGCGTGCTGGTCATCCTTTTGGTATCTATGGCGGTCTGCAATTGAAACTGTAAGGCTGCAGGCAAACCATAATAGATAGAATAAAACAGAATCATCATTATAAAACAGTAATGTACAGACTTATAAAATTAAATAGAATACTAACAGTAGTCTTCTTCCTCTTCACTGTCCTTACCGCTGCTGCACAGACAGTAGGCACGGTTTCAGGAATGGTGAAGGACGAACAGGGAGAAGCCCTCATCGGTGCTTACATACAGGTGTTGGAGACGAAGGCGAAAGCCGTTACGGACGTGGATGGCAACTTCACCATCAAGGCTTCAGCTGGCCAAACAATACAGGCAAGCTATGTCGGAATGGTCAGCAAGAGCGTAAAAGTAACAAACGGTCACACTCTAAATATCATACTAAAAAGTGACAGTCGTCAGATTGACGAGGTCGTTGTGACAGGTTATCAGAATATCCGTAACCGTGTCTATACTGGTGCGGCAACCTCAGTAAAGATGGATGACATCAAACTTGAGGGTATCGCAGATGTTTCGCGTATGCTCGAAGGTCGCGTGCCGGGCTTATCGGTTCAAAATATCTCTGGAACGTTCGGTTCTGCACCTCGTATCAACATCCGTGGTGGTGCATCTATCATCGGTAACGTACAACCGCTGTGGGTTATTGATGGTGCGGTGTATGAAGACCTTGTACACCTCAGTCTTGACCAGTTGGCTTCTGGTGATGCTGTCACGCTCATCAGTTCGGCTGTATCAGGTCTTAACCCAGCAGATATCCAAGATATTCAGGTACTGAAGGATGCTTCAGCCACATCTGTCTATGGCGCCCGTGCACTAAATGGTGTGATTGTCATCACTACGAAAAACGGGCCGCAGAGGACGGTCAATGCGCGTAACCTATTCCACGAGAATACCATCCGAATGAGACCTCGCTACAGCGGTTTTGACCTACTCAACTCGCAGGAAACCATGTCGCTCTATCAGGAAATGAACGACAAGGGCTATTTCGGTATCAGTAATTCGCTTTATGGTCGTCGCAGCGGTATCTTCTATCAGCTGTATAAGGCAGTGAGCACTATCAATCCAGCTACTGGCGAATACTATCTACCGAATACTCCAGAGGCAAGACTCGACTTCCTCCGCCAGCGTGAGTATGCTAATACCGATTGGTTCAACCTCCTATTCACGCTGAACCCAGTCACCAACCACGCCATTACACTCTCTGGCGGTGGCAAGAACTCCGCAACCTATGCATCTATCGGTTACTACCATGATGCTGGGTGGACCATTGCCGATAAGGTGAACCGTCTTACGGCCAATCTGAAAAACACCTTCTATATCAACGATAAGCTGACAACAACCCTTAGCGTACAAGGTAACATCCGTTCGCAGAAGGCACCAGGAACAATGCCACAGCGCAAAAATAGTACCATAGGTGTTTTTGAACGCGACTTCGATATCAATCCATTCTCATATTCTCTCGGTACAAGCCGTACCCTCAGTCCTTATAATGAGGATGGAAGTCTATCTTACTACCGCAACAACTGGGCACCATTCAATATCTTCAATGAATACGCCAATAATAAGATGAATATTGACGTGCTCGATTTCAAGATACAAGGTGAGGCTACATATAGGCTCAACAATAATCTTGCTATCAAGACCTTGCTCTCAACTCGACACGCACACACCAGTACGAGTCACGAGATACACGAAGGCTCTAACCTTGTACAGGCTTTTAGAGCCAATGAGAATCCCTTTGTTGCACAGCAGAATATCTATCTGGTGCACGACAAAGACAATCCGCAACTACAGCCAAAGGTAGGTCTACCTAATGGCGGTATCTATAACAAGACAGAGGCTACACTCAAGAGCTTCCTTGCCCGTCTTGCCTTCGACTCTCGACAAGCGTATCAGTGAGCACGACCTAAAAGCCTTCGCTTTCTCAGAGTTCCGTTCGGCAGTTCGCACAACCAATCCTTTCCAAGGCTATGGAATACAGTATGACCGTGGTAATCAGGTTTATACAGACCCCTTGATATTCAATAAGCTGATTAATGAGGGTAGCGATTATTTCAATCTGCATAAGCGCACTGACCGTGGTATTACCTTCTCTTTCAACGGCACTTATGGTTATGCTGGTAAGTATGTATTCAATACCGTTCTCAATGTCGAGGGTTCTAACACTTCGGGCAAGGGTGCACGTGCCCTGTGGCTACCTACTTGGAATGTCGGAGGAAAGTGGAACATAGATCAGGAAGACTTCATGAAGGAGAATAAGACCATTTCCCGTCTTGCCCTGCGTGTCAGCTATGGTCTTACAGCAAAGATGAACGAAGAGGCTATCAATGCCAATGCTATCTATAAAAGCGGTATTGTGAACCGTCATTCCTTAGACGACAGAGAGAGCAAATTCAATATTCTGCATCTTGAGAATCGTGACCTTACGTGGGAAAAGATGTACGAACTGAACATCGGTGCAGAGTTAGGTCTCTTCGACAACCGTATCAGTACAACACTGGATATCTATCAACGTAATACCTTCGACCTTATCGATCTTGTCCGTACATCTGGTGTTGGCGGTCAGTACTATAAGTACGCCAACTTTGGTGATATGCGTACAAGAGGTATAGAGTTGGGTATTCATACAAAGAACATCGTCACTGAGGACTTCAAATGGTCAACCAGTCTCACGGTGAGTGCAATGGATCAGAAGATTACGCGTCTTCTCAACAGTCCTAATGCCTTTGATATGGTAGCAGGAAGAGGTAGAGGCAACATCGTGGACTATCCTCGTGGTTCGCTCTTCTCTTTCAATTTCCAGGGACTAAACAATCAGGGACTTCCAACATTCGACTTTGGACGCTATCCAAGTAATCAGAGCGAACTCTCAAAGATTGCTGGTGCCGACTTCCTTGATGCACAGTATGCTAAGTCCTATCTTATCTATCACGGCCCTATCGAGCCACGTGTCATAGGTGGTCTGTCCAATACACTAAAGTACAAGAATTGGGAGCTATCTTTCTTCCTCACAGTGCAGGCAGGTAACAAGATTCGTCTAAACCCTACCTTCGACCCTGAGTTTGCAGACTTGAATATCTTCTCTAAGTCTTACTATAACCGCTGGCTCAACCCTGGTGATGAGTATAAGACCGATGTCCCTGTACTTCCTTCTCAGGAACTTATTGCGGCTGTGGGTAAGGAAAATATCGAGCGTGCCTACAATACATACGACTATTCGCAGCAGCGCGTAGCTGACGGTAGTTTCTTACGCATGAAGAATATCTCTTTGGCGTATACCGTTCCAGAAAATTTCCTTAAGAAGATACGTCTCCACTCAATGAATTTAAATCTGAATCTGACAAATCCTTTCCTGATTTACTCAGACAAGAAACTCAAAGGACAGGACCCAGAGTATTATAAGTCAGGTGGTGTGTCAATGCCTACACCAAAACAGTACACAGTAACATTGAACGTTGGTTTCTAACAAGACAAAATATGAGTACAAAGATATATTTACTACTGTTTGCAGCGGCTACCTTCCTTTTCAGCGGCTGTAATAACTACCTCGACAAGAGTCCCGACTCGGAACTCGATGTAGAGATTGATACTGAGGAGAAGATTGCCGAACTCCTTACGGGTGCTTATCCCGAAGCAAGCTATATCCCCTTCCTCGAACCACGTACAGATAATGTGGAGGAACGTGCAAACGGTATCCACTCACAACTGAATGAGTCAATGTTCTTCTGGGAGGATTATGACCAAGAAGACCTTGACACACCACTGAACTACTGGAATGCTTGCTACAAAGGTATTGCACAAGCAAACAAGGCACTCGAACTGCTCAGCCGTTATCCTAAGACCGACCGCGTGAAGGCATTATATGGTGAGGCTTTCCTGCTGAGAGCCTATCTCCATTTTATGCTCGTCAACATCTGGGCAGAACCTTATGGTGGAAAGGCTACCGACATGGGTATTCCTTATATCACAAAGCCTGAGAAGCACGCCCTTGTTAACTATGAGCGTGGGACGGTCAGTGAGGTCTATGAACAGATAGAGAAGGATTTGAAGTTGGGTATATCCCTTGTTTCAGATAAGTATTATAAGCATCCAAAGTTCCATTTCAACAAGAAGGCTGCCTATGCCTTTGCTTCCCGTTTCTACTTGATGAAGGGCGACTGGAAGTCGGTGGTTGCCTATGCTGATTATGTTTTAGGCGGTGACCCTAAGCAGCAGCTTCGTCCGTGGCAACAGTATGCTAACGAGTATGAGTTTAACCATAAAAACCTCTTCCGTCGTTATAATGCTACTGATGAGCCTGCTAATCTGCTAATGACAACAACCGAGTCACGTCTGGCTCGCACATTACCTACGGAGAAGTATGGCCCGACGATCGGAACCGTTGACAAGGTCTTTACACAAACAGGAATCGAAGGTGCACGTGACTATGAAAAGATGAACTTCATCGGTACTTATATCTTCACCGCATCACCTGCCCCAGTAACGACAGGTCGCTATCTGGCTAAGTTTGATGAGCTTTCTAATGTAGAGAGCATAGGTTCAAGCCTCGTGGTCTTTATGTGACCAATGTGCTCTTCACCATTGACGAGGTACTGTTGAATCGTATGGAAGCGTATGCAATGCTCAAGGAGTATAATCGTGCCATCGATGACTACCTGCAGTATATGCAGGGTAAGTTTGGCTTCTTCCCTTCTATCGAACGTGCTGTTTATACATCAACCAACAGCAACAACTATAATATCTACACACCGTTCTATGGCTTGACGTTAAAGCAGCTGGCAATGGTAAAGCTCTTTCTTGACTTCCGTCGTAAGGAATTCTATCAGGAAGGACTTCGCTGGTTTGATATCCGCCGTTTCCATCTGGCAGTGAAACGTTCTTCAAAGAGTTCATACTACTTCCCATTGGAGAAAGATGACCCTCGCAAGGTTCTACAGATACCAGCTGAGGCTATCCAGCGTGGTCTTGCTCCTAATCCAAGGGAGCGTAATGAGCCTATCAGATAAGGTGAACGAATATAAAGCATAACAGTCAGTATAACAGGTTGTCACACTGTCTTATAACTGACAAAGAAAAGTAATCAAACAAATATGAAGAAGATATTTATAGCCCTCCTCGCAGCAGTCATCCTTGTAGGATGTGGCGACGAAAAGCTGAACGACAGAAGCGTGGTTGATGAGGGTAGGAAACAAATAGAGAGCACTGAGCTTGACAAGTGGATTCTCGACAATATCACAAAGCCATACGGCATTGAGGTGGTCTACCGCTGGGAGAAGAATGCAAGTGCAACGGGTACGTTCATCTATCCGCCAAAGATAGAAAAGGTGCGTGCCGTGCTTGAAGCCGTGAAGACACTCGGACTGGAAACATACGAACTGGACGAGGTTGGCGGGAAGGGGTTCCTGCGAGGACGTGCACCCATCAGACTCTATCTCTATGGTGGAGCTAATCCTGATGAGAACGGTGTAGAGCGACTCTATAACCACCGCTTGACAGCGGCAGAGATGTGTCTTTACCACGTCAATAACTTTGAGGCAAGTGATTCCGATAAAGTCTATGTCCTTATGCGCAGCGTACATCATCAGTTGGCTAGCGTCTTATGCAGCTGATGCCCTATAACCGTGACAAATTCCTCAGCATTAGTGGCAACCGTTATACAGGTTCTACGGAGTTGATATCTGCCCCACTGAGCTATGCTCGTACAGGAAAGGAGAAGTTCGGACTTGATGGTTATGCCAACAAACGTGGATTCTATACGATGCTCTCCTTCCTCTCAGCTGAAGATGACTTTGCTGAAATCATCAGTGCGACGCTTACCTCTAAGCCTAAGGAACTGGCTGACGCGGCCCTTTACCGCTCAGACTCCTGATACGGACATCGATCCAGAGGTATCACAGCGTTACGCCAAGGAGGCCGAACAGGCTTACAAGGAATTTATGGCGAAGCAGGCTTTTGTCAATGAGTATGTACAAAAGTCTTGGCAGATCAACCTCAAGCAAATGCAGGATATCTGTGTCCGCAGACTATACTCTTACGTAAAACAGCATTAAAGAAATGAATTACAGAAATATATTCCGATACTGCTTAATGTTGCCTCTGTTGCTACTGGCAGCCTGCTCGTCCAATGATGATGTCTTCGATAAGTCACCATCACAACGCAGCAGCGAAAGCATTGCATCCCTGAAAGATGAACTTGTAAACGCACCACACGGTTGGAGGGTAATCTATTTCCCAAAGACCGACTCGCTGTTATTCTCTAATCCCTCAGAACTGATACCACACAGCGGATTCAGAGGTCGTTATGGCTATGGTGGTGACTGCTTTACGATGAAGTTCAATGCTGATAACACGGTAGAGATGCGTGCTGACTACACTGCTCAATCAGTGGCAACTGCACAGAGAAGTGAGTACCTTGTCAGCCGAAACAGCTATACACAGTTGAGCTTCATTACCTATAACTACCTGCACCAGCTGGTCAATGATCGTTTTGCGGGCTCTTCCGACTTCCTTTATGTGGGTAAGAATGAGGATGGAGAACTGGTGTTCCGCACAGCTTCCTATCTACAGCCAGCCCGTGAGTATATTGTCTTCACGAAACTAAAAAGCACGGAGGACACACTACTGACGGTACAGAAGGCCTACGAGAACCGTACTTTCTTTGAGCAGATGATTAATCCACAGTTGCTTATCCATCGAGGTGGCCGCACCTATTTCCGTAGTGACCTCTATATTAAGCGCAAAGTAGAGACCAACGAGGCACTGCTGAGAGAAATAGAAGAAAAAGAAGTATTATCTCTTCCTCTTCACCCAGAAGAAGAACCCGATACCAGACTATCCTGCAAAGGAGATAACTGGTTTAGGCTCTGGCTACTCTGGTACAGAACAGGGACTCACCTTCCGTGCTGGGTTACGTTACGATAGCAAGACCATGTTCTTCGACTTTGAACGTGTTGGTGACCGCTTTGTAGCAGAACTTGTTTCAGTTTATGACCCACTTCTACGTCGTAGCCGTCTTGTCAGCAAGCACCTCCATCCCGAAGGAGAATTCACGGGTATCCGTGCAGAGATTTACGATGCTCCAGTGGAATAATACCATTGAAGACATAACGAACCAATAAGAAAGTAAAAGTAATGAAAATGATACGAAGTAAATATGCAGTTCTCTTCCTCGCACTGCTTGCCGTGGGTTGTTCACGAAGCAGCGAGGATTATCCAGAGGAAGATTATAATAAACTCTTTCCCTTTGGTGGAATAGAGAAGCCAAAGATATCGTATGAAGACCAAGTTATACAGTTGGGTGACCCATACGCCTCTGTATCTGACTTTGTTTACCCTGGCGTTGAAATCACACAAAACGTTAGAACCTATAAGGTTACGCTGACCTGCTCATTCAAGGAACACACCAGTACGGATGAGGCTGGCACAGCAGGCAAAGTGGATTCACGCTATGTCATCCGCTATGTTGATACGGATAAGAAATTACGTACGATAGCAACTGACAAACGTGCACAGGGAACAGACTTCCTGCTGACAAACAATAAGGAACATACCGTGACTTTCACAGCGCAGTCAGGCTTCCCCCGATGTATCTCTGGGTGAACGGTGTCGGTCCTCAGAACTCTTCTGTGCACGCCACCATCTCGGCTGTGTCAGAAGACGGCTTCACCATCGTAAAGCCCTTAGCCGTACACGAATATCAGAATCAAGAGGGTATTGATAAGATTAAGGCACCCTTCTGTGCTTATATCATCCTCCCGTAATATACAAAAGAATGAAACAGAGAACTTTTATCTATAGCCTCCTGCTCCTACTTGTTTCGGCACTATCATCGTGCAGTCAGTGGGAAGGAGAAACAGTAGAATCGGCTTACCGAGAACCACAGATTCCTGACCCTTCCTATCAGTTTAAGCGCAACGGAAGCAGCAGTGTAGACTATCTCGAGTGTAGCTTACTACGTGACCCGCTCGACTATATCTACAGTAGCTATCTCAGACCGGCTAACATCATGTATGAAGGTACGATGGCACGTGTCAAAGGATACTATAATAATGGTGAGTTTGGTTTGAAGCCACAGGAAGAATTAGCAGCTTCATCGCTCCATAAGGCTGATAGAACACGTATTCTGAAAGATGTGGAAGATATCTTCGAGACCACTGGAAAGCTTAGCGGAATGGGACAACCAAGTCCTGGAACCTATAGAAATCATAGAGCTGTACAGGGTGAAGGTGGCTATGTAGGTATCCACATCGGCGATGTGAATATTGCCTTCGCCAACGAAAAGGGACTAATCGTTGCTGAAATGTTCAATGGTATTGTCTGGGGAGGTATCTACTTAGACAAGGTTCTAAACGTACACCTCAACGATAGCCTTTACAAGGATGCCCGTCTGCGCACAGAACATGAACGTATTGCCCTACTACCGGGACGCAATTATACAGAGTTAGAACATCACTGGGACCTTGCCTACGGCTATTATCAGTATTGGTTGCCTTACGTGCAGGCTGGTGGATTGCCTGTATTGCGTGAGAGCCGTATCAAGCTCTACAATGCTTTTGCTCGTGGCAGACTGGCTCTGACAGAGTATCGTTATGAGGAAGTATTGCAGCAGCTGCAAGTAATAAGGGCTGAACTATCGAAGGTGGCGGCTGTAAGAGCAATGAACCTGCTGGTGAGTGATATTACGGTGGGCAATCTGGAGGAGGATATCAACAATGCGCTGGTTTTCCTTTCACAAGGCTGTGGTGCCGTCTATGGTTTACAATTCACGGTGCAGGAATCGGGCAAACCTCATTTGAGTTATGACCAAGTGATGGCATATATCAACGAACTGACTGCTGGTAACGGACTTTGGGATAGGAGCGTCTATTAAAGAGATGAGGCTACGCCAGGTTCACTCAAGCACGTCGCTGCAGAGATAGGCAAGGCATACGGCCAACACTTAACGACGTAAAACGTTCATATTAAACAAATAGCATATAAAGTTATGACACATAAATTCTATTTCATTATAGCGCTGCTGTTGCTGCCACTTATAGGTAGAGCACAGCTGAACAAGGAACTCTTGCGCAATGGTGGCTTTGAGAGTATGCACAGCCTGTAGCACCTCCCGTAAACAATAATGATGATGAGGGGCGACGAGGAAGAGAGAGGAGGAGAGTAGAAACCTTCAATCCTTTATCAGAAGCCACTTTTTCTGGTATATCAGTGATCAGCTGGGCTACTCAAGGGTGAAGGATGCACACAGTGGAGAGTTCGCCATAAGGGTTTCACCCTAATGGTCATTCCTTCTACTCACGTGACAAAGACTTCAATATCAACTGTATCAATATCAAAGCAGAGGGCGAGTACAAGCTTTCTTACTGGTATAAGGGTAAGGCGAAGAATCCGAACATCGTTGCAATCGTCGATTGGTACAAGGGAAATAAGATCGTGAGAAAGGACCGTCTAAGTAGCGAGAAGGTCACACGTTTCACAAGCGAATGGCAGCAGAAAACGATTACGCTAACTGCTCCTGCTGGTGTTGACAAGGCGGGTATTGGCTTTGAAATCGAATACGATGCCTCGGCGAACGATGGTGGTTATATTCTCTTTGACGACATCTCTTTCATGCAGACTAAGGAAGCTCAGAAAGAACCAACCCTTACCGCACCAACAGCTGTCAAGGCACAGGTACAACAGCGTGAGATAGAGCTGTCATGGGCTGCTGTCTCTGAAACGGGTGTGACTTATGAGATACGTTGTAACGACAAGGTGATAGCAAAGACAGAAGGAACTTCTTACGTTGTCGAAAAGCTTACACCAAACACTTCTTATCGTTTCACCGTGACTACTATCAAGGGCGAGGAGACCTCAAAGCCTTCTCAGGTAGTCAGCGAGCGTACAATACAAATGAGTGAGAATGCTGACTATGAGGGTAGAATCCCTTACCTCTATACTATACGTGAAGACGGAGCTTGTCCACAGACATTACGCCTTTATTATAACGACCTGGCAAATCCTGATGCACTCATCACCTATAAGATTGATGGAGTGAGCGTTACACCAGAGGGAAGTGTTCTTACTTTCCCAAGCAAAGGACGTCATATCCTACAGATTGAAATAGAGGAAGCCCCAGAACGTAAGTGGGAAATTGAATATAAACTGAATGTCGACTAACAATGAAAAAAATACTTTTTTATTTATTACTCCTCTGCTGTGGAGTTAGCTTTGTGGCTTGTAAGGAGGATGCGTCAGATGACAGGGAGATTCAGGTAGGAACCGATGATCTCAAGGAGGTAACATTGAATAAGCTTACGACCCGTATGATTCTGCTACAAGGTGGAAACGGTAAGTATATAGCCAATGTGGCTGACTCAAAGGTGGCTGGTGTTTCTATCAGCAAGGACACCTTGCGCATCAATGGTATTCTCGAAGGTAACACCTATGCCACGATTATCTCTGGTGACTACAAAAAGGTGGTAAACATCAATGTCGTTGTGCCAGAACTCAGTATCAGTCAGTCTGAAATCAGACTTTATCCCTCGTGACGAAAGTAAGTTTTATCAGTCTGAGATGGTGCGTGGTGATGTTGTCGACTTAAAGATAGATGACCCTGATAAGATTATAGATGCGAAATGGAATGCGAAGACAAATATCCTTGAAGTGCAAGCCCACTATGAAGGTGAAGCAAAGATAAGGATTATCTCGCAGGACAAGCGCGAGAAGACTCTTAAAGTTGTGGTTCGTTGCGAAGGTACAGCCAACCGTGTAGGTATCTATGGTACTACTTCTCACAGTCTTTATGAGCAGATGAACACGGTGATGGCAGTGCGTCGTCCCGGTATCGGTGTCTGGCTCTGTAACGGTGCACGTCCTTACACCTCGCGCAGGGTATTGAAGATCACACCTGCCGTGGTCAATCCTGTTGTCGGTACGCAGGTAGATGTATCTCTCTCTATGCTCTATCCAAAACGAGTTTGCTTCACAAAGATTAAGGAAGGTAAATATAAACTCTATGTTTGGGAGTAAGAGAGAAGGATGTCGTTCTGCGTGGCAGAGGATTTAAGTTTGTGATTCCTTACGAAAAGAAATAAGAAGTTTTCAGGTAGAAAAATAAGACCCGTCAGGACTTGTTCGGGCTAACCGCTTGTCAGGCGGGTCATATATAAAATCAAAAAGTAAATTATCAATCAATTATTTACAATTATGCAATTATTTACATTCAGGAAAAATGTGCTTATTATAGCACTGACATTAATCTGTTCAGCATCTTTTGCTCAGAAGACAGTGACGTTAACAAAGGCAGGTGAGCTTTCTAAGCACATCACTACAGCAGAGAAGAATAGTCTGACTTCGCTGACAGTTTCTGGTCCTATTAATGGTACTGACGTTCTTTTCCTTAGAGAGATGGCAGGTAGAGATGTTGATGGGTATGAGACCGAAGGCAAACTTACAACACTTGATTTGTCTAATGCAAACATCGTTGCGGGTGGAAGTAACTATTATAAGGTAAAAAGAGGGTTGTCTACAAAGTATTATAATAATGCAGAAGATAACGTGGTAGGTTTTTATATGTTCTATAACTGCACAAAACTTACCAGTGTAAAGTTGCCTAAGACTGCTAAGAAAATTGAACTGTATGCTTTTAGCAACTGCAAGGCTCTGAAGGAATGTACGCTTCCAGAGAATCTGGAAGAGGTTGGAAGTTATGCCTTCACCAGCACAGCACTGACAGAGGTTAATTTCCCTTCTACGCTCAATCACCTCAATGACAAGTCTTTTAACAAGTGTTCTAATCTAAAGACGATTCGTTTCACTTCTTCAAAAGTACCAGACTTCGACAACGAGCCTTTTGCAGACTGTCCAAACATTGAAAAGGTATTTGTACCAGAGTCACTGGTGGAAGACTATGAGGAGCAGTTGGACCTTCCTGAAGAGGTTACCTTTGTGGGTGAGGAGTCAACTACAACGGCTATTTCTTCTCTTTCATCATCAGCTGATGCTGTTGAGGTGGCACGCTACAACGCAGCAGGTCAGCGTATCAGCCGTCCTGTAAAGGGTCTGAATATCATCAAACTGTCTGATGGCAAGTGTGATTGCCACGTAGTACGTTGCTACTTTATCTGCAGTAAAGATAGGAGTCTAAGGCTCCAAATATATTATAGATACAGCCAGCATCCGCATTCACTACTGAGATATGACTATTTCATTATAAACGATTTTGCTTCCCATCCTTGTACAACCAATTCATATATGAATAGAAGACATAGCTGGGTCAGGAGTCCAAAAACAAACACCCTACAAATATGAAATAAAAGTCAATGAAGAATCTGAGAATCCGACTTATTTACACAACAGTGCGTCATTTTAGGGACATTTTCCAGAGAATAAGAACTTAAAAAAGTCCAACCTCCCAAATAAAACAAAAAGAGAATTTCAAACATACTGTTGTTATACAAACCACTTTGATAAATAAAAGAATGTCAGAGTAAACAACCATATCTGCAGCACTTTGCCTGATATCCACACCGCCTCTCTAAGTGCCTTCCTTATATCAAAAAGTCTATGATGCAAATGGAACAAAGATGCTACTGAAATGTGATAAAGGCCAAACTATCCTCAAACAGCCCTAGCTGACAACTGGGAAATTGGTCTACCCCATCACAGCATCTCAGTCCTTCCTAATTTGTTATTTTATAACTTGATGCACCAAGAAGATATAATAATGTCACCAAACCCCAAAACAAAAATTAAACAAAAACAACATCATACAAACTACAGTCAATGATTGGTTAAGAGAAAAATAATAGAAAAGGTACTGAGCACAAGAAAAGAACATATATAACGCCTTCAGCAGCTATGGGTTGTTATGGGTTTGCTAAACGGATTTGTTCTACTGCAACTAACGAGCTATTAGAGCGCCAGGCTACATACAGAAAGCAAATCATAAACGTGTTAAGGAGAGTCAGGCTACAGGTGGCGACATCACGAGAGAAGACTCATAAAAACTGCTTGATGAAATTGATAAATGGAAAACAAAAGAGGCTTCATTCAAGCGGATGTGGTATTTGCTACCTCTGTCACAAACGTCAGCAAAACTATAAGAAAACCAAAGGACGAGCAAGTAAGAAACCATAGCAGGCTTATCAAGTTGATTTCAGATCTAACCAAAGATTTTATCTTGAGAATGTACTTATGAAACCATTTGCACTGATACAGATGGGTCTGATAAGCCAATCATGATAGCATCTATAGCAATCTTGGGTTAGATACAATATTTCTATAGAGGAATCACCTTACATCATGGTGTTCCTGATCAAGTAGACCAAGAACATGACACAGGCAAGGAGTATGTCCATCTCTCCACCTCTTTCTTTCCCACTAAGACACAAGGAAATTGCTAAGAGGCTATTGAGACTTAGCACTTTGAACTGGCCAAAGGATGCAAACTTGACCACCCCATTCCTTGGCTAGGCCCTTTCCCAAAGAGCAGCTAGACTGATTAGACATGTGCCCATCGAATCAGCTCATAGAATATCAGCCTGTGTTTACCAGGATGATAATGGCACCAAGGCTAATAATAT
>BNJS01002510.1_pt1 | contig 21324 bp, 36 predicted proteins | sample 8540461 | NCBI WGS metagenome assembly BNJS01 (sample SAMD00202454, study PRJDB9452) | human saliva metagenome | isolation source: human saliva | place: Japan | reverse complement strand
TAAATTTTTTTCTAATGTTTCTCTATCTATAGTTTCTAATTTTAAAATACTTCCATATTCTTTTTGCATCTTCAAAATCTTCTATTATTTTACTAAGATTATTTAAGTTATTATCTTTTTATCTTATTTTTTTAATTTTTTTCAGATAAATTATTACTCTCTTCAATTATTAAAGTATTCAATTTAAAAAGCTTCTTCTCTTTTTAATACTGAGAATAATCTTGAGAATTTTTCTCTTGCTTTCATCATAAGCGCAAATGATGCTAGTTGTCCTGCTCTTTCATCTATTTCTAAACCATATAGATTATTTTTTTAATATTGATAGCACACTATCTTTTTGTACTCCAACCAAGATTTTCATACATTTCAAATAGTAAGTCAAAAAGCATAAACTAAGATATGTCCACTACCCATTGCTGGATCTAATATTTTTTTACATCTTCTATCTTTATTTTCTCTGAGTTTTTATCTAATTCAGATTCTATATAGTATTTCCAGTTATCTTTTAAGTTTTCATTTATTCCAGTTGACTCTAGAGCGAGTTTTCCTAATGAGTTTTTCTACCATATATTTTTACTATCCAATCTGGAGTAAATAACTGTGTTACTGCAGGTACATTCTCTTTTGATATTCTTTCTTTTTGCAAAAAAATTTCATCTTTCTTTTCTGAGTTATAGAATTGATAAAAGCCAACCTATTAATTCTATTGGAGCTTCTTTTCCTATTTCTTCTCTAATTCTTACTAATAGAGAGTTTTCTAATAATAGACCTGTTGGAAATAGAATATCTGAATAAGTCCCTTTTTTTCTTAAACATAAATGACATAATAGCTGATAATTCTTCACATTTCTCTTCAACTAAAAATAGAATACAGTTTTTTTCTATTGAGTTTGCTGTATTTTCATCTCTTAAATCATGTAGTTCTCTTTTGTAAATCAGCATCTAAATTTTTTTAAAGAATTCAAAGTCATAATAGTTATCAATTATTCCAGGTTCATTTTTAAGACCATTATTGAATATCATTTTTCGTCTATATATTCATTTGCTTCCATAAATGCTAGAGCAGTAAGTCTATTAAACCAAGTATATGCACTTTCTTCTACAAGTTCTTCATAGCCTATTTGTTTATATTTTCTTACTAAACTATTGTAACTTTCCTTAGGGTAAAGAGAGCCATTTATTTCTACTTCTCTTCCTACAACTTTAGCTTTTTCTATTTCCTTTTTTTAGTTATTCCAAGAATATCAAGCCTTGTTCTCATTTTTTTCCATTAATTCATTTCTGGCTTCTATTGCAAAAAGTTTTAAACTAGTCTTATTCATCTCTCCACCTCATATTATTTTTTTAGCTCCTTTTTCTATTATATATTAGCTATATTTTATTTGCAAATTTCTATAAAAAAGAGAATTTTTTTAAGTTTTTAATTCTCAAAAAATTCTCTTAATTATATCAGGTCACAGTCTAAACTTTATTTTTTTCTGCTTTTTAAAAGCATGGTTTTGAGCAATAATATCTAAAAAAATACTAGTGGCTCATCTTTTTTTCATTACGAAGTCCATGAGATTGATTTGGTCTCGCAATAGTTACATCTCCTGCTTTTAACTACTGTTTCTTTTCCTGAACCATCTGTAAAGATTCCTTCCCCTGAAATAATGATGTAAGTATCTTCATTATTTTTATGAGGATGCACTCCTATAGATTCTCCCTTATTTAGTGTCATCCAACCTATTTCTTTGATAGCTTCATCTTCAGTAGCCATATCTCTAGTAAAGGCAAATTTTTCCATGTAAAGTTCCGTTTCCTCCTGCTACATTTTGTTTGTCTAATGCTATCAATTCTTCCTTCTTATATACTTGTTTTAAAAGAATTGGATTTTTTTCTTTTGCACTAGCTACTCCTGTTAAACAAATCCCGATAAGCAATGTAGAAAATAGTAATTTTTTTCATAAAAAAATTCCTCCTTAAAAGTTTATATTGTATGTGTATTTTTATATGGCTTTTTCATCGCTAACCATTAAACTTGCAACTCCATTTAAGTCTAAACCTGCAAAACAATCTTCTTCATTTTTAGCATTTTTTTAACTTATAGTATGCTGCCTCAGCTATCATAGCCGCATTATCTGTACATAGTTTCATACTTGGATATATAACTTTAATTCCTTTTTTTCAGCTGCTTTTTTTCTGTAAGTTGACTTCTCAATAGAGAGTTTGCAGCAACTCCTCCTGCAAGCATAATAGTCTTTACATTTTTTTCAATAGCTGCATCTAAAGTTTTATCACAAAGAATATCTACAACTGTTCCTAAGAATGAAGCAGCTAGATCTTCTTTTTTTATATTCTTGATTTTTTTCATTTTCATATTATTATCAAAATTTATAATAGCAGTTTTTATTCCTGAGAAACTAAAGTCAAATCTTGAAACTTTTAGGCTTAGTAATCTTTAAAAAGTTTCTATCTCCCTTATAGTACATCTTATCTATAACAGATCCACCAGGATATCCTAATCCTAAAACTCTTGCAACCTTATCACAGCTTTCTCCAACTGCATCATCTAAAGTTTCACCTATATTAGTAAATTTATAGTTTTCATCAATATGAATAATATTTGTATGTCCTCCAGAAACAACAAGTGAAATACAAGGTAATTCTACTTCATGTTCTAAAAAAAGTTTGCATACATATGACCTTTTTATATGGTGAACAGGTATAATAGGGATATTTCTTGCATAAGACAGTCCCTTAGCAAATGAAAGTCCTACAAGTAAAGCTCCAATTAGTCCTGGTGCATATGTCACTGCAATATAGTCCACATCATCTAGAGTAATCTTTTGCTTGTTCTAAACTTTCTTCAAGGACAGTAGCTATATTTTTTTAATATGTTGTCTTGAAGCAATTTCTGGAACAACTCCACCATATTCTTTATGAATTTCAATTTGTGAAGAAATATTATTTGATAAAAATTTCTTTTTCCATCTCTTACAACTGCAATAGAAGTTTCATCACATGAACTTTCTATACCTAAAAATAATCATTCTTCTTCCTCCTCTTCTATTGAAGATATAGCTTTTTTTAATATCTCCATATAAAAGCCTTTCCTTAAAAATACTTTCAATTTTCTTTTTGCTTTTTCTTTATTACCTAATTTAAACCAAAAGTTGCTTTTATTTTTTTCAATTTGATTATCCTTATCATCTTCCAAAATTTCAGAGATGCTCTCTCTATCAACACCCATTTGATAGAAAAATAAAAAGATAGTTTTTTTAGCTCCATAATTAGAATGTTGACTTGCATAAGACTTCGCTTTTTTTCATAGTCATCTAAATAGCCTTTTTTTCTTCAAAAAATCTTCTACAACATCTTCAACTATATCTGCAAAAGCCAATTTTTTTCTATCAATTTATTTTTTTTAATTCTTTTTTTAAAAGTAATCTCTTTTTGCCAACATATTGTAAGCTGATAATTTTATTCTAAAATATATAAGAGAATAGAAAGTCTTGTCATCTAGACAAGTCTTTCCATTCAAATCAAACTTAGCAATCATTTCTTTTAGTTAAATAGATAATTTTATCATTTTCAAGGAAAAGTTTATTTCCCTTAATCATTACTGTCTTCACTTGAATCCTCATCTAGTTCAACATCATCAGTTTCTGTATCATCAGAAGCAAGTTCTTTTTTTAGATTTTTTTCTTCTTCTTATCAACAGGGATCCTTTTAGCAATAGCTTCTTTTTAAATCTGCTTCAACTTGTGCTAATAATTCTGGATTTGATTCTAATTCTGCTCTTACTTTTTTTCTTTTCCTTGGCCTATACTTTGTTCTCTAAAGCTAAACCAAGAACCAGCTTTTACTATTACATCTCTAGCAACAGCTGCTTCTATAATTTCTCCTATTCTTGAAATTCCCTTTCCGTATAGTATTTCAAAAGCTGCTTCTTTAAATGGAGGTGCAACCTTATTCTTAGTTACTTTTTACTACAACTTCACTTCCTATTGGATCGTCACCTTGTTTTACTGTACCCATTTTCTTGACTTCTAATCTTACTGAAGCATAGAATTTAAGAGCTTTTCCTCCTGTAGTTGTAGTTGTTGGTCCATAAGTTACTCCAATTTTTTCTCTAATTTGGTTAATAAAAATCATTGTAGTCTTATATTTATTAAGGTTTCCTGTTAATTTTCTTAAACCTTTTGACATAAGTCTTGCTTGTAATCCCATTTGTTGATCAGACATTTCTCCATCAATTTCTGCCTTTGGAACAAGAGCTGCAACTGAGTCAATAACTATTAAATCAATAGCCCCTGATCTAACAAGAGTATCTGCTATTTCAAGTGCTTGTTCTCCATAGTCTGGTTGAGAAATTAAAAGTTCATCTATATCTACACCTAAAGCTTTTGCATAAACTGGATCTAAAGCATGTTCAGCATCGATAAACGCAACTGTTCCACCTTGTTTTTGTGAGCTTCAGCTATGATATGTAAAGCAAGAGTAGTTTTACCAGAACTTTCTGCTCCATAAACTTCTATAATTCTTCCTTTAGGTATTCCACCAATTCCTAAAGCTATATCTAAATTTATACTTCCTGTTGGGATAGATTCTACATTCATAGAACTCTTTTTCTCCCAATTTCATAATAAGCCCAGCACCAAAAACCTTTTTGTTATTGCTGCCATCGCATCTTTGACCGCTTTTTTTCTTTCCTTCTTTATCAGTTATTTTTTTGAATCTGGGGTATTTTTTTATCTTTTTTTGCTGCCATTCTTTTTACCACTCCTTACTTTCTATTATTTTAAAAAAACTTTTTTTCATAACTTAATTCTTTCATACATTTAAAAATGTTTTTTTGGGACAAACTTTATCACCGTGTAAACTACAAGGTGTACATTCAATCTTATTATAGACTAAAATATCATTTTTTCCAAAATCAAACATTCCTGGACTTGTGGGTCCAAATATTACAAATGTTTTACAACCTACACCTCTTGCGATATGAAAAAGGTCCTGAGTCATTTGTAAGTAAAAAAATCTTGCTTGTGACAGTAGAGCTCCTGTCTCCTTTTAGACTTAATTTCCCTGCTAAATTAACAACAGAATTTTTCACTTATTTTCTCTATTGTATCACATCTTTCATAATCTTCTTTGCCACCAACTAAAATTATTTTTTTGCCATAAGTTTCATATAGTTTTTTTGCTAGTTTTCCAAAGCCTTCCACTGTCCACTTTTTAGTTTCTTTTTGAAGCACCAACTGCAAAAAGCTATATGACCTTTATATTCTTCAAATTTATTTTTTTAATTCAGGTTCAAATGAAAAAAATTTAAATCTTCTCCCTGATATTTTAACTCAAAAATCTTTAAAAAGCTGAAAAAAATAATTTTTTTAACTATAGTATTGTCAACTTCATATTTAATAAGTTTCATATTGACCAATATAGATTTCAAAAAGCTCTTTTTCTTATAGGTATACGATTTTTACATTGTAGAATTTACTCAAAAATAAATGTAATTATTTTTTTGAACGAAACTTAGAATGTAAATCGAAATACATAGTCATATTTATTTTTTTGAAAGTTCTTTAGCAAACTTTATTAAATTTGATAAACCATCATTTTTTTCTTTATTAAAGAGCAGAAGATTATCTACATAAGGGCGATAAACTTATTGCATCTTTTAAATTTGTCTATCACTAAGAAATCAATTATACTTTCAGGATATTTTTTTCTTTAAATGCTTTTTAACACTGGAGTTGTGAGTATTACATCTCCTATTGAACTTAACCTTATAACTAATATTCTTTTTCGATTTTTCCAATTTATTTTCCTCTAATTATATTTTTTTAATTTTTGAAAAAAAGTTAAATATTTTCTAAGTAACGTTGCACCTTTGTAATAAAAAAACTTTTTTTATCATAGTCAATTTCTATTCCTACACTGTCCTCTAAATACATCATTTCAAAGATTTCTCCAAATTTTTCCATATTTATTTTTTTCTGAAATTTTGAATCGATTATATATACTTCTTTTTTTCAGGAGATATTAGAAAATTATTAATATGTGAATCTCCATGTAAATAACCCATAGAATGTATTTTTTTCAACTCTTTTTACCACTAAGTCAATGTCATCTATTGTTGGTTCATTTCCTTCAATATACTCATACATTAAAGTACTCTTTATTATAGAAAAACAGGTTTTTGCTGTTTTAAGTCCCAAAGAATTTATTTTTTCATTTGATAATATTCTCTTTTACTTTCAGAACCTCTAAAAAAATTTAAAAAAATCTTTTGCCATTTTCTTTTTATTTTTTTCTCTAGATTCTTTATACACAAATTTTTTTATCGCCATAAGGCTCTAATTCAAAGACATAGACATAACTTCTATGATCATCTTTTTAAAAACCTTTTATAATTTTTTTCTGGAATCTTATTTTTTTACTCATTGGCTTTCACCTTTTTATTGTCAGTACTAGCAATGTAACTGTAAATCTCATTTTCTATTAAGTCTGGAGTAATTTCTCTCATACATCTGAAAATGTTTCTCAGGGACAAGAATTTCCCCATGTATTGCACAAGGTCTGCAATATAGATTATCAATTTCAAATACTTTACTATTTTGAGACCAAGGAAAGAAACCAAATTCCTTAACTGTTGGTCCGAAAATTCCTATTATTCTTGTATTTGGGAAAGCTGATGTTATATGGATAGGAGCAGAGTCATTTGAAACAACTAATGTTGCTCTTTTAGTAAGCTCTGCTAGTTCCAGTAAACTTATTTCTCCTCTTAAATCTAAAACTTTTGAGTCAAGTTCTAAGCTTATTTCTTTCTCTTCTTTTCCACCTGTTATAACTATCTGTAAGTCATCTCTTTTAACTAAGTTTTGTATCAAAGTTCTAAAGTATTCTTCAGGCCATTTTTTAGTAAACCATTTACTTCCAGGTGCAATAAGTACTATTTTTTTATTATCTGATAAATCTTTTAAGTAAAGAATCTATTCTGATCTTATCCTGCTTGTCAGGATACATCTCAAGCTCATATCTTTTTAGTATTGTTGTCATCTACAAAAAGAAAGTAGTTTCTCAACTTCATGTTTAGTTTTATCATATTTAATTTTTTTATTGAAGAGAAAAAGCTAAAGTTTGCTATATCATAACCTTCTCTTATTTTTAGCTCCACTTAAGAAAGATAAGACACTACTTCTTAGGTATCTATGTGGTGTTAAACAAACATCTATTTTTAACTTTCTAATCTTTCTTACAAAAGGAAACAAAGGCTTTAAATCCCTTTATCTTTTCCTCTTTTATCATAGGCAATAATCTCTTTAATTTTAGGATTATTCTTTAGTATTTCTTTCCCTAAAGGTGTTGTCAAATAATAGATATCTGAGTCAGGATACTTTTTCTTTTACCTTTTGATACCAAAGCAGTTGACAATACAATATCTCCAATAAAAAGCTGTATGTATTATTAAAATATTCATTTTAATCCCTCTAATATATATTTAACAGCCTTGTCTTCCATCTCCTCTGTAAAGTTATCAAAGTATGGATTTTTTTATAATCTTCATTTGGGATTATTTTCATCAGGAACTATATACTCAACATTAGAATTTCCAAAAAAACTCCCCATCTAGTTATACTTTGAGTTTTTCTTATTAGGATAGATAGCTACTATTCTTTTTCCTAATGCTCCTGCTATATGAGTTGGGACCTGTTGAAGCTCCAAAATATACATCTGCTCTATCTATTATTGAGGCTGTATTTAAAATACTTGCTCCATTAGAAAAAAACTAAATACTCTGTCTTTCCCTATATCTTTACAGAATTTCTCATTTCTTTCTTCATCTGATATATGACTTGTAACAATAATATTTAAATCAGGCATTTCTTCTTTTTACTTTTTTTAATATACTCACATATTGTTCATCTGTTATATTTTTTTAGCAGATCCTCCTATAAAAAGGATTTACCACAAGGCATTTCCTTCAATAGAATTTTTCTTTAAAGAATGTATCTGCCACTTTTCTATTATCATCTGTAAGCACCAATTTTGTATTTAACTCATATAATATTGAAAAATTTTTTTCTTATCTAGTTTTGCAACTAAGTCTAAATTATATTCTCCTTCATTTTTTTAATTGATCTAGATCTTTTTTTGTAGAACACCTTTATTATATGTAAAAAGGAATTTAATTTAGATATAGATCCTATTCTTATTTTTAGCCTTACTTGCTCTTGCAAGAGCAGCAATATAACTATCATTATATAAAGCTATGAAAAACATCAGCCTTTAAAAATAGGCTATCTTTTTCTAAAAAGTTCTGCCTTAGTATAGTCATCAAGTACAACAAATCTATCAATATATGGTAAATTTCTTTTCACTATATCCATATTATATTTCCTAACAATAGCTACAAGCTCTGCATTAGGATACATTTTTTTCAACATAAAAAAACTAGGTATAGATAAAATTAAATCTCCAATCTTATCTGTTCTTGAAACTAAAAATTCTTTTTAATTTCCATCGTTTCCTTCCTTTTTCAATATAGGACTTATTTTTTTGTATATTTCTCTTAATTTATAATATTTCACCATAGTATAAAGTGAACTTGTTGTAGCTAATAGAAGCCCTTCAAGCCCATCTAAAAAAACCAAGTCTTACTATATACATTCTTAAAAAAATTTATATACTGGACTCAATACTATAGAGATTATACTAGCTTTTTCCCTTTTTATAGTATTCAATAGCCCCCAAAGTTGTATATTTATTGAATCTATCAAAAATAATCTGCTAAATCAGAATAAGTATGATGATAGATATATTTATGAAGTTTAGCTATCTCTTGAGTTGTCTTAAACTCCTCATGAACAGTATTTTCATTGAATCTTCCTGCGTCTTTTTCTAAATAATCTAATTCTATACGAGTTACTCCAACCACCATGTTTTTATTTTTCTTATTAAAAGCAAACTGACATAAAGTTTATTTTATATACTTTATAACGACTATTTTCTTTTATTGCTTTTTATTCTTTTAGCAAGTTCTGGAGAAATTTCTTCATCAGCATCTATATTTCAATACCCAATCAGATGTTGCTAAATCTATTGCCTTATTTCTTTGTGCACCATACCCAAGCCATTCTTGGTATACAAACTTTGCTCCAAATTTCTTGGCAATTTCTTCTGTCTTATCTGTTGAGCCACTATCTACAATCACTATTTCATCAGCAAAAATCTTGTACAGATTTTTAAAGTTCTTTCTAAGTTTTTTTCTCTTCATTTAAAGTTATTATTGAAACAGTTAAGGTCACACGCCACCTCCATTAATTAAGATATCCAACCATATTTTTTTCCTAAAATTAAATTTCTTGCAATTAACAAATTAATTTTTAAATTTTTTTAACATTATAGTTTCTTAATTCAATTCTTCTTATCATATCCCAATTTGCTTTTCATAGAGTTAGTTCCTTTTTTTGTAGATATAAAAGCCAACTACTCCTAATTCTTTTAAAAACTTCAATTGTTTCTTTTACTTCTATGTCCCCAAGGCCAACAAAAAGAATTTTACTTCATTTCCTAGATTTTTTTCTATTATTTTTTATTCTCTGAAAAAGTCTTCTTCTATTCTTTTTTTCTGTACTCAGCTTCACTTTCGACAGAGAAATATTCTTTATTTTTCATCAATATATTCTTGACATTTTTTTTAGAATTTCATTTTTATCAGTAACTTTTATTTTTCTATATTCTTTTTCATAAAAATTCTTTAAAAAAATTTTGAAGAATTCTTTTTTTATAAGTATGGCTTTTCCTGTATATTCTCCTCTTTTTGGGAAAAACTAGGAAAATTATCTTCCAATTCTCCATATAAGTATAATTCAGGAGCTTCCATTCTATTTTTTTATTTGGTAAGTCCTTCTATCTTAGTATCAACAAACATTGCCATATGCTTATGAGAATGAGCTTGAAAAATCTATTAGAGAACTATCATACATTTCTTTTTATTTCTTCCCAAGACATATATTGATTTATAGTAGCTTTACCACTTTTTGATATATTCTTTCATAGCTTCTAGATTTACTGTATTATTATCTTTAATTTCAGGCTCTGTTTCTCTTTTTATCCATTATATATAAAGTATTTAAGAATATAGTTGCCTTCATATTATATTTTTTTAATAGAGGAAACACATATTTATAGTTATCAAAGTAACCATCATCAAAAAGTCAAAAAGTATAGAGTTTGTTGGTACTTCTTTATTATAAAAATTCTGAAATAGTTATAGTATTCATTTTATATTCTTTTTATAACTTTTCAAATGTTCTTCAAATAATTCTGGACTAACATTAGAGATAGGATTTACCTGATGATATAGAAAAGCAGGTACTGCTCTTTTATTAAAAAAATAATAATTAAAAAAAGCATTATTATTGCAAGTATAATTAAAGTAATTATCATCTTTTTTTTCCTTTCATTTCTTAGTTCTTTATTATAACATATTTAAAAAAATAATTGTGAAATTATAGAAGTTTTATTATAAGAGGGTAAACACCAACAATAAATATTGCTCTTAAGAATTGCATAGAGGCAACTTGAGGTCCATTAGCTCCTAAATCTTCTGCCATCAGAGAAATATCTGACATTCCTCCTGGTGAAGCAGAAAGCAAGGCTGTAGATAGAGAGAACTTAGTTGTCTTATACAAGAAGAAACCAACTAAAAACATTCATCAAAGCAAAAAGCCAACTATTATAAGGATAATTGGTAAGACTAATGTTTTTAAAGCTACTACATCAGCTAAAGTCACTCTCGCACCTATCAAAGCTCCACCAAAAGTTTGAATAATTTTTCTAAGTGGTAAAGGCATATAGGCTTTTTGAGTTTTTACATTGAAGAAGGCTACAAAAGCCATTGCAAAACTCATTGTTCCTGCAGGTAAGTGAGAAAAATAACCTATTATTCCTCCAATAATACCAATTACTCAGTGTAAAAGTAAATGATTTCTCACTTTTTATTTAAAAGTTTTTTTCTTCTTCATCTATTTCATTTTTCTATTTTCTTTTTCAAAAACTTACTTTTTTTATTCTTGCTTCTTTTCATAACATTTTTTTGTAAAAAAATGGTACAAAAACTTATCACTGAAATTAATCTTATCAGTTGTAAAAGTGCTACTTGAGAAGTGTTAGCTTTAAAAGTCATAAGCTATCAATGATATATCCATTATTCCACCAGGGGCAGTTGCAAAAAAATGAAGTCATATAGTCTATTCCTAGAAAAATGAGACATTATAAATGATAGATACAAAACTGAAAAGCTATCATCAACACAACCATTACCATACCTGGAATAATAACTTTTCTTAGCATTTTCACATCTTCTGTACGAAATTTAGAGCCTATGAAAGTCCCAGTTGCTACCTGAGTTATAAACTTAAAATGAAGTTGGTAAAAAGGCTCTATCAGTAAAAAAATATTAAAAAAATAGCAACAGCAAATAATGCTCCCTATCATAAAGGCTGCAGGAACTTTCTTTTTTTATCAGCTAAGTATCCACCTAGTATTCCAATAGCAAGTGTCAATATTAAAAAAATATAATTTCATTTCCATTCATAAAAATTTTTCCCCTTAGTTAGATACAACAATATTTTGAAAAAATTTATATTTATCATTTTTAGTATACCATATTAGCTGTCAAAAAAATCAAACAAAAAAAGCAATTTTTATCCTGTAAAACTTTTACTAAAAAAATTAAAAAAACTCCATATTTCATTATAAAAAAATGATTATCTTTGGAGTTTTTTTATTTTAAAATTTTATTTTAAATTTATTTCTGAAAAAAATCACAATTATTTAAAAACATCTTGAATTATATCTAAGCCTCTTTTCAACTTCTTCAATAGTTGAAGAAACTGTACTTATTCTAATTTTTAGAACTAACTTCCTCAGAGTTTGAATAAAATACAAAAACCTGGCAGGATAGAAAGTCCTCTTAAACGACACTTATAATAGAATTTTTTTCACTATTTATATAGTTAGCTAATTTAATCCAGATGAAAAAAATCCACCTTGAGGCACATGCATTATTTCTAAATGTTTTATCTTTTTAAGTTTTTCTATCATATATTCCATTTTTTTCTTTTAAATTCACTCTAAGTTTTTTTCTAGGTGTTTATCTAACAAACCTCTTTTTTTATATAAAGTTCTAAAAAAACTTTTGATTTATTCCTGAGGTAGTAGTGTCAATAAAAATATTTATTTAAGCTAAAAACTTTCTGTATATTTTTTTAGGAGGAATCAGCATCGTTAATGCCAATGCTGGCATCACAATCTTAGAAAAAAAGTTTTTAATATAGAATACTCTTTCATCTTTATCTAAGGCTTTTTATTGATCTTGGACAATCTTGTGACTTATAGTAAAAAAATCTGAAAAAAACATTCATCTTCTATAATATAAAAAAATCATATTTTAATTGAGAGTTCTATCATTTTTTTTTCTTTTTTTCAAAAGACCAACTCACTCCTGTTGGATTTTGAAAAATTTGTCATTATATAGACAAAAATCTATTTTTTTATTTTTTTTCAATAGATTTTCAAATTCATTCATATCCCAACCATCATTTTTTTCATATCTATATTTTCAACATTACAGTAATTTTTTTAAAAATATTCACTGCATTTTGATAAGTTGGATCAGATAAAAGTACTGTTTTTTTAGGAACAAGTCCAAAAGCTGTACTTATAAGTTGTAAAAGCTATTTGAGTTCCTGAGCAGATAATAATATCTTCTTTTTCTCTTCTAATACCATATCTCTTTTATAAATTCAACTAAAAATTTCTCTCAAGCTTTCTAGTCCTTGTATATTCTGATAAGCCATAAGGTGTTTACTTTCATTTTTTTATCTAATAATATTTCAGATAAAAATTTCTTTATACTCTTGAACAGGAAAAATATTCTTTAGGAGTACCTCCATTAGAAAAAAATTAATTTCCATATCTTTTAGAAATCTGTCCAAAAACGAAAAAGTATTAAGAATTGGAGTCATTCTTTGACTTATATCTAAATTATATCCTTTTTTTAATAAAACAACCTTTTACCTTTTTACACTATACAAATAACCTTCTTCTTCAAGAGCTTTAATAACTTTTTAAAAACTGTATTAGGATTTAAACTGTATTTTTATTGAAATTTGTCTAACTGAAAAAAATTTATCATTTTCCTTTCCATCTATTTTCTAAAAATATCTTGTTTTAAAAATTTCAAAAAGCTGAGTTGATATAGTTGTATCGGAATTCCTCACAAGTTTTTTTTATTCATTTTTCTGCTCCTTTTCTAGTGTACTATGACAGTTTTTAGAATATATAATTTATTTATAAATCGTTTTATGTTAATATTATAATATAAAAACAACAAATATACTAGGAGGAATTTTTATGGAAATTAAAAAAGTGGTTTAGGAACAACTGCGATACATGCTGGAACTTTAAAAAAATTTATATGGGAACTCTTGCTATGCCAATATATCAAACTTCTACCTTTATATTTGACTCAGCTGAACAAGGTGGAAGAAGATTTGCTCTTGAAGAAGCTGGATATATTTACACAAGATTAGGGAATCCCTACAACAACTGTTTTAGAAGATAAGATTGCTGCTCTTGAAGAAGGAGAAGCTGCTGTTGCTACTTCATCTGGGAATGGGAGCTATATCTTCTACATTATGGACTATTTTTAAAAAGCTGGAGACCATATTGTAACAGATAAAACTTTATATGGTTGTACATTTGCTTTTGATGTGCCATGGACTTACAAGATTTGGAATTGATGTTACTTTTTGTTGATACTTCAAATTTAGATGAAGTTAAAAATGCTATGAAAGAAAATACTAGAGTTGTTTATCTTGAAACTCCTGCTAACCCAAATTTAAAAATAGTTGACATTGAAGCTTTAGCTAAACTAGCTCATACAAACCCAAATACTCTAGTTATTGTCGACAATACTTTTTGCAACTCCATATATGCAAAAAAACCTTTAACATTAGGGTGCTGATGTTGTTGTTCACTCTGTAACAAAATATATTAATGGACATGGAGACGTTATAGCTGGGCTTGTTATAACAAACAAAGCTCTTGCCGATCAAATTCGTTTTGTTGGTTTAAAAGATATGACTGGAGCAGTTCTAGGTCCTCAAGATGCTTACTATATCATAAGAGGTATGAAAACTTTTGAAATTCGTATGGAAAGACACTGTAAGAACGCTAGAAAAGTTGTAGAATTTCTTTAAATAATCATCCTAAAAATTGAAAGAGTTTACTATCCAGGACTTGAAACTCACCCTGGTTATGAAATAGCTAAAAAACAAATGAAAGATTTTGGAGCTATGATTTCTTTTGAATTAAAAGGAGGATTTGAAGCTGGAAAAACTTTATTAAATAGTTTAAAACTTTGTTCATTAGCTGTTTCTTTAGGAGATACTGAAACTCTAATACAACACCCTGCTTCTATGACACACTCACCTTATACTAAAGAAGAAAGAGAAGCTGCTGGAATAACTGATGGTTTAGTAAGATTGTCAGTTGGACTTGAAAATGTGGAAGATATTATTGCTGACTTAGAACAAGGTTTAGAAAAAAATATAGGAAATTTTAAACTTAATTAAAGAGACGAAAGAGGGTAAGCATATGGAAAAATAAAATAGAAAAATAAAGCAAGTTTTAAAGGTTTAATTCCATTTTTAGTTTTTTTATTTTACTTTATTTAGGAACTGGAATTTTTTTCTAAATATGCAAGGTGTTGAATTAGCATTTTATCAATTACCTGATCCAGTAGCAGCCTTTTGCTGGAATAGTTGTAGCTTTCATTATTTTTTTAGAGGAACTATTACAGAAAAAAATTTAATACCTTTCCTTGAAGGTTGTGGACATCCCTGATATTATCACAATGTGTATTATTTATCTTTTAGCTGGAGCTTTTTGCAATAGTTTCTAAGGCTATGGGTGGAGTAGATTCTACAGTTAATCTAGGAATAACTTATATTCCTCCACACTATATAGCTGTTGGACTTTTCATAATAGGTGCTTTTATTTCTACAGCAACTGGAACATCTGTTGGAGCAATAGTTGCACTAGGACCAATAGCTGTTGGACTTGGTGAAAAAAGTGGAGTTCCTATGCCTTTAATTTTAGCTGCTGTTATGGGTGGAGCAATGTTTGGAGATAACTTATCAGTTATTTCAGATACTACAATAGCAGCAACCAAGACACAGGGTGTTGAAATGAAAGATAAATTTAGAATAAACTCATATATAGCTTTACCTGCTGCTATACTTACAATAATTTTACTTTTTATTTTTGCAAGACCAGATGTAGTACCTGAAGCAGTGAGTCATGAATACAATTTACTTAAAGTTTTACCTTATGTATTTGTACTTGTTATGGCACTAGTAGGAGTAAAATGTATTTGTAGTTTCTAACTTCTGGAATTTTTACTTTCAGGAATAATTGGTTTTCATTTATGGTGATTTTACTTTACTAAGCTATGGTAAAGAAATTTATAATGGTTTTCACAAACATGACAGAAATTTTTTTGTTCTTTCTCTTCTAACAGGTGGTATGGCTCAAAATGGTTACTAGAGAAGGAGGTATAGATTGGGTTATAAATACTGTACAAAAATTTATAGTTGGTAAAAAGAGTGCAAAACTTGGTATAGGTTTTATTAGTTTCTTTAGCTGATATAGCTGTTGCAAACAATACAGTTGCCATTATCATAACTGGTGGAATATCTAAAAAGATTTCTGAAAAACAATAAAGTAGATTTGAGAGAAAGTGCTGCCTTTTCTAGATATATTCTCATGTGTCTTCCAAGGAATGATACCTTATGGTGCTCAAATGTTAATCCTTTTAGGATTCGCAGGAGATAAAGTTTCTCCAACACAACTTATTCCTTTATTATGGTATCAATTATTATTAGCAGTATTTACAATAATATATATAGCTTTCCTCAAATAAGTAATAAAACTTTAAGTTTTATAGATAAAAAAATAATCTTAAATAATTTTATTTTTACTATTTACAGAAAATATTGTATAATAAAATTACAGAAAAATAAAAAAACTATATAATGTATTTATGTTAAGGAGGAAACGGATATGAAAAGAGTTATGCAAACAATGGACGGAAACCAAGCCGCAGCTTATGCTTCCTATGCTTTTACAGAAGTTGCAGGTATTTATCCAATAACACCTTCTTCACCAATGGCTGAATACGTTGATGAATGGGCTGCTAAAGGAATGAAAAAAATATTTGATGTTCCCGTTAAATTAGTTGAAATGCAATCAGAAGGAGGAGCTGCTGGTACTGTTCATGGTTCATTAGAAGCTGGAGCTCTTACTACTACTTATACTGCTTCACAAGGATTACTTTTAAAAATTCCTAATATGTATAAGATAGCAGGGGAACTACTTCCAGGAGTTATACATGTATCTGCTCGTTCTTTATCAGTTCAAGCACTTTTCTATTTTTTTGGAGACCATCAAGATATATATGCAACTAGACAAACTGGTTTTTACTATGATGGCTAGTGGATCTGTTCAAGAAGTTATGGATATGGGTACTATTGCTCATCTTACTGCAATAAAGTCAAGAGTTCCTGTTCTTCACTTCTTTGATGGATTTAGAACTTCACATGAAATTCAAAAGATAGAACTTATGGACTTTGATGTTTGTAAAAAAATTAGTTGACTATGATGAAATTCAAAAGTTTAGAGATAGAGCTTTAAATCCTGAACATCCTGTTACAAGAGGAACAGCTCAAAATGATGATATATATTTCCAAACTAGAGAAGCTCAAAACAAATTTTATGATGCAGTACCTGATATAGCTGCTTACTATATGGAAGAAATCTCTAAAGAAACAGGTAGAGAATACAAACCATTTAAATATAGAGGAGCTGCTGATGCTGATAGAGTTATAATTGCTATGGCATCTGTATGTCAAACTGCTGAAGAAACTGTTGATTATTTAGTGGAAAAAGGAGAAAAAGTTGGTCTTATAACAGTTCATCTATACAGACCTTTCTCTGAAAAAAATATTTCTTTAATGTTTTTACCTAAGACTGTTAAAAAAGATTGCAGTTTTAGAAAGAACTAAAAAGAACCAGGAGCTCCTGGAGAACCTTTACTTTTTAGATGTTAAATCAATATTCTATGATAAAGAAAAATGCTCCTGTAATAGTTGGTGGAAGATATGGACTATCTTCTAAAGATACAACTCCTGCTCAAATAAAAGCAGTTTTTGATAATTTATCACTTGATAAACCTAAAACTAATTTCACAGTAGGTATTGTTGATGATGTTACTTTTACATCTCTTGAAGTTGGAGAAAGATTAAGTGTTGCTGATCCATCTACAAAAGCTTGTCTATTCTTTGGACTTGGAGCAGATGGAACAGTTGGAGCAAATAAAAACTCTATAAAGATTATAGGAGATAAAACAGATTTATATGCTCAAGGATACTTTCGCATATGACTCTAAAAAAATCAGGAGGAGTTACTAGATCTCACTTAAGATTTGGTAAGAAACCTATAAGATCTACATATTTAGTATCAAGTCCAAGCTTTGTTGCTTGTTCTGTACCTGCTTACTTAAAACAATATGATATGACTTCTGGTCTTAAAAAAGGTGGAAAATTTTTATTAAACTGTGTTTGGGATAAAGATGAAGTTTTAGAAAACATTCCTGATAATATTAAATATGATTTAGCAAAAGCTGAAGCTAAATTCTATATTATCAATGCAACTAAACTTGCTCATGAAATTGGATTAGGTCAAAGAACAAACACAATAATGCAATCAGCTTTCTTTAAATTAGCTGAAATCATACCATATGAAGAAGCTCAAAAAAATATGAAAGAATATGCTTTTAAAAATCATATGGAAAGAAAGGTGACGATGTAGTTCAACTTAACTATAAGGCAATAGATGTTGGTGCTTCTGGATTAATTGAAATTGAAGTAAATCCTGAATGGATAAACTTAAAAGTTTCTGCTCAAGAAAAAGTTGATAAAAACAATGATACTTCTAATTGTAAAACAGAACTATTGACTTCATTTGTTAGAAAATATAGTTGAACCTATCAATGCAATAAAAGGTAATGACCTGCCTGTTTCAGCATTTATGGGTAGAGAAGATGGAACATTTGAAAATGGTACTGCTGCATTTGAAAAAAGAGGAGTTGCTGTTGATGTACCTATATGGAATCTAGATAAGTGTATTCAATGTAACCAATGTTCTTATGTTTGTCCTCATGCTGCTATAAGATCTTTCTTAATCACTGATGAAGAAAAAGCTGCATCACCTATAGAATTTTTCTACTTTAAAAGCAAAATGGAAAAGGATTAGAAAAATCTAAGTTATAGAATACAAGTTACACCTCTTGACTGTACTGGTTGTGGTTCTTGTGCTAATGTATGTCCTGCTAAAGCTCTTGATATGAACCCAATAGCTGTTGCATTAGAAAATCAAGAAGATAAAAAAGCTTCATACATTTATAGTAAAGTAAGCTATAAAAATGATAAGTTACCTACAAATACAGTTAAAGGTTCACAATTCTCTCAAGCACTATTTGAATTCAATGGAGCTTGTCCAGGTTGTGGAGAAACACCTTATCTAAAAGTTATTTCTCAAATGTTTGGAGATAGAATGATGGTTGCAAATGCAAGTGGATGTTCTTCTGTTTACAGTGGATCTGCACCATCAACACCATATACTAAAAATTGTTGTGGAGAAGGACCAGCTTGGGCATCATCTCTATTTGAAGACAATGCTGAATATGGTTTTGGTATGCATGTTGGAGTAGAAGCTCTTCGTGATAGAATTCAACATATTATGGAAGTTTCTATGGATAAAGTTACTCCTGCATTACAAGGTCTATTCCGTGAATGGATAGAAAATAGATGCTTTGCTGCAAAGACAAGAGAAATTACTCCTAAGATTTTAGCTGCATTAGAAGGAAATAACGAAAGCTATGCTAAAGATATCATAGGTTTAAAACAATATCTAATTAAGAAATCTCAATGGGTAGTTGGTGGAGATGGATGGGCTTATGATATAGGTTATGGAGGACTTGACCATGTTCTTGCTTCTAAAGAAGATATAAATGTTATAGTTATGGATACAGAAGTTTATTCAAATACTGGTGGACAATCATCTAAAAGCAACACCAACTGCAGCTGTTGCAAAAGTTTGCTGCTGCTGGTAAACCTTTAAAGAAAAAAAGATTTAGCTGCTATCTGTATGAGCTATGGTCATATCTATGTTGCTCAAGTTTCTATGGGAGCTAATCAACAACAATTCTTAAAAGGCTATACAAGAAGCTGAAAGTTATAATCATCCTTCAATAATTATTGCTTACTCTCCTTGTATTAACCATGGAATTAAAAAGGTATGTCAAAATCTCAAACTGAAATGAAATTAGCAACTGAATGTGGATATTGGCCTATATTCAGATATAATCCTCTACTTGAAAGTCAAGGAAAAAATCCACTTCAATTGGATTGTAAAGAACCTAAATGGGAATTATATCAAGATTACCTAATGGGTGAAACAAGATATATGACATTGAAGAAAAACAAATCCTGATGAAGCTAATGAATTATTCTGAAAAAGAATATGTGGGATGCTCAAAGAAGATGGAGACAATATAAGAGACTTGCTAGTTTAGATTTCTCTGATGAAAAAAAGATAATAGTTACTTCTTAACATAAAAAAATGGAGCTATGTTACAATTGGTGACATAGCTCCTATTTTATTCGGTTGTATAATAAATGGTGTTGATAGAAGAAATTTCTATCAATGCCATTTTTAATAAAAAAGTTGAGACAATAAAAATTTTCCTGTTAAAATTAAATCGCTCAAAAATAACCATAAAAGGAAGTGATTTCATTGTCTCTATCTAATCTTATCAAAAAATTTCTTAAATATTCAAGATGATAATATTTCTTTTCCAGAAGAAGAATATTGTCAAGTTACTCAAAAGGGATTATCGAATTAAAAGTTTTTAAAGGATTTCTTAAGTCTAATTACTAGCGCTTGCCCTCATTGTAATTCTAAAAATATTGTTAAAAATGGTTCAAGACATCGTAAAATTAAATATATTCCTATTCAAAATTACAATATTGAACTTGAGCTTACTATACAAAGATATATTTGTAAAGATTGTAAAAACTTTCTCTCCTTCTACAAATATTATCAGTGATAACTCTAATATATCTAATAATCTTAAGTATACTATTGCTCTTGAACTTAAAGAAAATCTATCTCTTACATCTATTGCTAAGAGATATAATATTTCTATTACTTCTGTACAAAGAGTCATGGATGATTGTTTTTCTGATTTTAAAGTTAATAAAGAACATTTACCAGAAGCTATTTGTATTGATGAATTTAAATCTGTTAAAAACATTGATGGCGCTATGTCTTTCGTTTTTGCTAACTATCAAAGTAAGAATATTATTGATATTGTAGAAGACAGAAGACTTTATTCTCTTACAGAATACTTCTCAAGATTTTCTTTAGAAGCAAGAAATAATGTAAAAATATGTTTGTATGGATATGTATGTTCATACATTAGCTTAGTTAATTCTATCTTTCCTAATGCAAAAATAGTAATAGATAAATTTCATATTGTTAATCTTGTTAATAGAGCATTTAATCAAACTAGAATATCTATTATGAATTCTATTAAAGATGATTCATTAAAAAGAAAGCTGAAGCTATTTTTGAAGTCATTATTAAAAAATATTATCCTGATCTTTGTCGAGGTAAACTATTATTATCAAAAGCTTTTAAGCGCAAACTAAGTAGCAAAAGATAAGGTAGATTATCTTTTTAGAAAACTCCTGAATTAGAGATTAATTTTTAATATCTACCAAGATATTATTCAAACAATAAAGCATAATAACTTTTAAAAAGATTTGAAGAAATAGTAAAATATTTAGCTAGTAAAGAAAAATTTCTAAGAAAAATGATAACAGCTCTAAAAACTCTGAAAAATATATGAAATATATTGAAAATATGTTTGAATCGAATATTACTAATGGTTTAATAGAAGGTTTAAACAATAAGATAAAATCAATAAAGAGAACAGCATTTGGATATTCAAATTTTAGTAATTTTTAAAAAGCGTGTATTGATTCAAGTAGGTATTATCCCAATTAGCGCTTAATTTTTAATGTAATTAATACAATAATGTGATTTAGTTCAAATAAAAAAAGAGAATTCTTAAGTTTTTATTCTCAAAAAAATTCTCTTAATTAAGTCAGGTCATAGTCTAAACTTTTTATCAACACTATTTGA